>Ga0078894_10003720_pt1 | contig 11590 bp, 23 predicted proteins | sample LauGreSu1BDMLBSD_2_FD_67506 | JGI IMG/M metagenome (GOLD analysis project Ga0078894, IMG submission 67506) | Freshwater lake microbial communities from Lake Michigan, USA - Su13.BD.MLB.SD (version 4) (version 4) | ecosystem: Environmental > Aquatic > Freshwater > Lake | place: Lake Michigan... | reverse complement strand
GGTCATAGAACCTTTCTATTTCTTGTAATACATCTTTTAGTTTTTCAAAAGAAGTCATACATTTGTCCATTCCTATATTAATACCATCAATCTTTCCTAAGTTAAGTGTTACCATCTTAGCCTTTCTGAATTTGCTAGCATCTTTCATATAAGCAGTTTCCTCTTTGACATGACCATCAACTATGAAAACATTCTTTATTGTTAGTGAATCTGGATTCTCATCAGTATAATCAGTAAATAATTGTCTGATATCAGCATCTGTATGTTCATCAAACTCTCTTACTTCTTGGCTTTCTATGAATCTTCTTAGGTATTTCATTTTATTTAGTTATGTTTATCTGGAAGTAGTCGTTTGGTTTATCATCATCCTCTATATAGTCTACATTGATATTGTAGCTTGGATATTCATCCTTCAGTCTTTTGATCGCAATATCAACTGATTTGACAACAAGCGCAATCCTTTCTGAATTTTCGATCATCTTTTCGAATTTCATGCTTCCACCGCCTTTGGTCAATTTAGGAACATCTATGCTTAAATCAACATATTCTTCACCATCATAATATGGATTATTTGGATAATCACGTAGATAGTCTTCGTGCGTTTCATATTCCACATCGCATTCAGGATCATCCGACAAATCAGAAAAGCAGTGCTTGACATATTCGATGTCGATCGAATCTTCCGCGTTTTCGTAGAATCTCTTTAAGTGCTTCATCTTATCTGAATTTATTTGGATATATCGTCCTCCACTCGTGTCCATGCGGAACGTCGGATGTCCTGACTCCGAAGATCTTCTTTTCCGGGCCTACGTCTTTTCCGTCCATCAAGAACCCGTTGTTGCTGGCCCAGACTTCCATATTTCTGTTGATTGGTTGACCGACAGAAAACGGAAATCTTATTCCCGTCTTGTTGTCTATTTCGGAGATTCTTCTATCAGGAGAAATAGAAACGGTTATCACAAGCCTTGGATTTCTCTTGCTTGTGAAAACTATTTCGCTTTTGCCAAACTCTTCGTTGAATCTCTTTAAGTGTTTCATTATTTGAAGTTGTTGAATCTTTTTAAAGATTGTCTTTCATAATGCTCTTCATCTTCTTCCGAATCATCACCATCAAAACTACCATCATGTGATGCGTAACCAAAATCATCTTCATTACCTAGATTGTCAGATCCATCAGCTCTCATAGCACCAAAATCTTCGTCGTGCTCTGGATCGTAGTTATCGTCATCATCAGAGTAGTTCTCATCATCGCCTTCACCTATTTTATTATTACTTAAAAGCGTGTCAAATATTTCTATGCCATCAACGCCTTCTGATCTAAGCTTGTGATAGAATTCCATAACTTCTTGGTTGGTTGGTTCATTATCACCAAATTCCTCTTCGAATCTAGCTAAAATATCTACTGGTTCTCCTTCATTTTGAATATCACCTTCTGAGCCCATAGCATCTTGTGCATCTTGCGCATCTCTTTCACCAAAAGCTTGGTCTAATTTCATTTGATCGGCTTCTTCGTCTGCAGCAAAGCCATCAAAGTTTTCGAATTTCTTTAGATTTTTCATGTGTGTTCTTTATTTTATAGGTATATATATTAAATCGCAAAACCGATAACTAACTCGCGGAAATCTTTCTTTTTATAGATACTATCGCTATATTTGTAAAAATATAAACCATGAATAGGATATTGAGATTCGGAGAGTTCGGCAAGATAGACAGCGCGATATTCCGCCTGAAGAACGCGGAGAAGACCGACGACGAGATAATATACGAAGGGACGCTGAGCATCAACGGCGAGAAGATCAATGGATATATCTTCTGCGACTCGAAAGGAGAACTGGAATGCTACCAGTTCTTCGACAAAGACGGAAGAGACATAGGAGATACATATGGCCAAGAAGCCGTAGATTCTATGGTCAGAGTAAAGATAAAGAGACTTAATTCAAAAAAATTAGATAAATGAGGCACGAAGGACAGAACATATTCTTCATAAGCGACCTCCACGTAGGACATACCAACGTGATAAGGTTCGACGGCAGGCCGTTCAAAGACACGGACGAGATGCACGCCGAGATGATAAAGAGATGGAACTCCGTCGTAGGAGAAGAAGACATCGTCTATTTCCTAGGAGACCTTTCTTTCGCGGGATCCAGCCTTACAAAATGGTTCGCGCATTCGATAAGAGGAAAGATATACGCCATAGCAGGAAACCACGACAAGCCGCACGCGCTTAGGACGCTTGGGAGGTTCGAAGACGTGCACGACTACGGCACGGAGATAGGAGTCAAAGACGAAGACAGCCTAGAGTCGAGAGGGTCGCAGGGATATCAGAAGATAGTGATGAGCCACTATCCGATACTCTCCTGGAACAAGTCTCACTATGGATCATGGCACCTGCACGGCCACTGTCACGGCGGCCTCGTTAAGACGATGCCTGACTACTACAGGAGGAAGGTGATGGACGTCGGCTGCAACATGATCGACTACACGCCTATATCCTACGGACAGGTGAAGTCCATAATGGACAAGAAAGAGATCGCTCGAGTGGACGGGCACCATTAAATCGAAGAGGTATGAAATCCGGAGAAACAGAGTCATTGCGCCGAAGAGACATAGATAGAGCTGAAAGATGGGACTGCATGGCGGTCGTTTGTATTGAACCAATCGAAGGACTTCGTGTTGGTAGTACATATAGAGTAAAAGGTCAGGGTAATCTGGAATACAACACGGCCGCAACCGATAAGAAAGGTTGGGGATTGTGTTTAGAAGATGATTGGGTTGGGTGTTTTGATGAAAACAACAATCCTATTAAGGATAGCTGGAAGATTCCCTACGAGGAAAGAACCAGATGGGTCTACATGACTTTGGAAGAATTGGAAAGGCACTTCATAACAGATGAAGAGAACTATGAGATATACAGAAGAGATGAAAGGCTGAAATCATTGGGAATATGAAGATGGTCTGCAAGATCAACGAAGGGCGAGGGTGGTTCGGAAAGCTTCCGCTGACCATAGGAAAGGCATACGAGGTCATAGACATAGTAAGCATACGCTTCGACAAGCACAGGCCGTTCGACTATACGGGACCTGTCTATAGAGTAGTGAACGACGAAGGAAAGACATCTTGCTACAGCGACGAAGTGCTGAGGCAGCTGACTATAGAAGAAGAGAGAGACGAAAAGCTAAGCGATATAGGAATATGAAATACAAAGACAATAGATTCTTCAAATACCAGGAAAGGCAGAGTAATGGAGACGACCAACTGGCAAACTGGCAAAGAGCAAGCGAGAGAAAGATACGAAGGGAAAGAGACCACAAGCTCAGGCTATTCTATTTAGAGCATCTGAGAAAAGAGGGAATAGAAAAGGAGTGGTGGGACTGCCTGAAGGAGTCCGACAAGAGCTCGATAATGTCGCTCTACTACCACCAGGCCGAAATGATGAAGAGTGCAGACCAGGCAGATATGTGGAGTAACACGATCTGGTTTGACACCTGGGAAGAATGGAAGAGTCATATCCTTTCGGAATACAAGCCAAACCAGGCGGCATACAGAGAGGCTAGACTCAAGAAGATAGGATTGAAGAAGGCGTGATATGGACCAGACGATAAAGATATCGAAAGAAGAGATGCTCGCGATCGCAGAGAGATGCGCATCCGCGTGCGGATTTTCCGTGAAGGAGTCTGCGTATTCCAAATACGAGAAGGAAAGGCCGAAGCTCTCGGTATGCAGATATTCGGAAAGGCTTAAGAAAGACATGCCTTTCGCCGCGATAAGAGAGAGGTGGATAGCGACTACTCTCGTGGAAGAGAGATGGGACTATACGTTCATGGACGACGCCGGAACTCTATACGAGCTGAGAATACCGGCGGAGTGTCCGCAGGACTTCATATCCGCCTGCTTGGAGAAGCAGCTGGAATACGAGGTGGCGAGAAAGGCGGCGATCGATTCGAAGTCCGACCTGATGAGGCTATCGAGGCCAGATTCGCTCGCCTACATAAGAGAATGGAAGATAGACAAGCTTATATGAAAGAAGAAATGGAGAAGAAAGAAAATACGGTAGACTCTGCCATATCGAGCATGCGCGAGTTTGTCGTCGCTCAGATGAAGAGCGAGGCCGCAGAATGGGAAAAGATAGACAAGCAGCTGTCGGTAAGCATGCAGAACATAAAGAAGCAATATGCTTCCAGATACGTCACGATATTCTGGGACACCGTCGCGAAAGAGCATATAATAGCCCTAAACGAGCAATACAGCAGCAGAGGATACGAGCGAAAGTTCAAGAGAGAGGATGTAGGCATATCCGCTTTTAGGTTCTGGCTTCTGATGCGAAGCGTCAGGCGCCTTTCCGAAAAGAAGGAAGAGCTTGACAGAAAGAAGCAGCTCGCCATCAAATGGAAAGGATTCTTGGACGAAAACAAAGACCTCAACAGAGATATAAACATAGGAAAGATATTAGAAGATTGATATGAGAAAGACAGCATTGAACGTTATTATGGGAATGATATTGGCAGGATCCGCGGTGATCGCCTTCGTTTCCGAAACTCCGTCCGAGACCGCAGGATGGACCGTCGCGGCTATCACGGCCGCGATATTCCTGGTAGACCAGATAGGGCCTAAAGACGAATAGACATGAGAGACGTGATGGGATTCTGCAAGATGTTCGACCTGAACATCCCGAGCTTCGAGGAATTCGAATACTACAAGAGCCAGTTCGCTCGGCTGGACAGATGGAAGGACCTAGACCGATACGTGGCTCTCTACGAGCAGGCGGAATCGGAGATAGAAGACATGTTCTCCTATAGGATGTCGAAGATAGACGAGATAGTCGAGTTCGTCAAGGAAAGCCGCGCGTATCAGGACCTCTGCGACGAGAATCTGCTGCCCGACTATCCTACCACGAAGGGCTACGAATACGAAGAAGGCAAGATATATCTGTCGATAGATTTGAGGAAGGCTAATTGGCAGGCAGTGAAATGGCACGATCCTATGTTCATAAACGAGCTTGGGGACAGGTACGAAGACATGCTCGACAAATTCGGTCTGCCTGAGGTGTTCAAGCATTCGAAGCACTTCCGCCAATACATATTCGGCAACCTGAATCCGAAGAAGCAGATGAAGATGCAGCGAGTCATACTCGAGTCTGTGATCTCTTCGATGGCGCCTTTCGGGTTGAAGCAGGAATTCGCCAAGCACGACGAGGTGTGCTACTCTATTCCTAGCGTCGGCGTGGCTTCGGATATCGCAGTGCAGTCCGAGAACGGCCTGTCGCTAAGGCCTGGAATACTCCCCGAATTCTCGAAGACGAAGTTTCCGGAGATAGAAGCGGGAGTTAGGATTTTCAAGATAGAAAAAGTAGAGGATTTCAGGATAAACCACTATCTTTGCATGAAAAGCGGAGATGTTCTGCACAGCGAGCCGGTAGGATGCAGCGGGCACAAGTTCTTCATGGTATTGAAGAAGCATGTGTTCGGAGAGCCTTACGACGTAAGAGACCTGTACTTCAGGATGGACGGGCAATTGGCTATGTGGAAGATTGACGGCCTAAAATCCGAATTATGACCGAAATAAGATTCTATCATGGAAGCGTTCTGCTGATGTCTGTCGAGTCGAACATCGACCTCGACGGATTCGATACCAGATCGGCCGCGATTATCGCGTCCGACTATATGAGGAAAAGGCTTGGATACTCCGGCCTGGCAGAGACGAAGATATCCGTCGTCAGGACCTGGGAGGGAAGATACTTCGTAAAGGCGTGCCTTCAGAGCAAAGACATGATAAGAGACATAAATCTAGGAAACCTGCTGAAATGATAGACATATTCAAGAAGTCGCTAGACCTGTCGAAGGTCAGATGCCACTCCGGCGGAGCGGCTGGCGCAGATACCGAATGGGAAGAAAGAGGCCTGGCTCGAGGAGCACAGGTCTTCGCCTATTCGTATAAGACCAAATACCACGACTCTCCAAGCAAGGTCGAGATATCCGACGAGGACTATCAGGAAGGCGTCGCTATGATATCGAAGGCCAATCGAACTCTCGGAAGATACGGCATATCGAAATACATGAACCTGCTGGCGAGGAACTGGGCGCAGGTCAAATACTCTTCGCAGGTCTTCGCCATAGGCTCGATAGTAGATCCAGGAAAGAAAGGCTCAAGAGGCTTCAAGAACTCTTCGAAGCTGGAGGCAGTAGACGGAGGAACAGGGTACGCGGTGCAGATGGCGATAGACGCTGAGAAAGAAGTCTTCGTATTCGACCAGGACAGGAACGCCTGGTACAGGTGGTCCTACAACTCGATGAGGTTCGTGCAGATGAAGGAATGTCCGGCCATAACCGAGCAGGACTTCGCAGGCATAGGCACTAGAGAGATAAAGCCTAATGGAGTTTCGGCAATAGAAGAGGTATACAAAAAGACTTTTGGAAAATGAAATACGACTATTTGATAGTAGGCGCCGGATTCTATGGGGCCATATGTGCGAACGAGCTGAAAAATAGAGGAAAGAAGGTGCTTGTCATAGACTCGAGAAGCCATATAGGAGGAAACTGCTATACGAGCGAAAGAGATGGAATCAATGTTCATGACTACGGTCCTCATATATTTCACACTTCCGACGAAGAAGTCTGGAATTGGATAAGGCAGTTCGCCGAATTCAACTCTTTCACTCTTCGGCCGGTCGCCAACTATAGGGGAGAAATATACTCTCTTCCTTTCAGCATGTGGACTTTCAGCAAGCTATGGGGAATCTCTTCGCCGGAAGAAGCGAAGGCTATGATAGAATCGCAGGGAAGAGAGATAGTCGATCCTAAGAACCTCGAAGAGCAGGCGATAAAGCTGGTCGGAAAAGACATATACGAGAAGCTTATAAAGGGATATACAGAGAAGCAATGGAGAAAGCCGGCAGACCAGCTCCCAAAAGAGATAATAAAGAGGCTTCCCGTCAGGTTCTCCTACGACAACAACTACTTCAACGACAGATATCAGGGAATACCGATCGGAGGATATACGAAGATATTCGAAAAGCTTCTCGACGGAATAGAGGTAAGGCTTGGCACAGACTATTTCTCCTCGGATCTTCCAGAAAGAGAGAAGACGATATACACCGGCCCGATAGACCGATTCTATGGCTACAGGTTCGGAAACCTGGAGTACAAGACTCTCGAATTCGACCATCAGAGAAAAGAAGTAGCCAACTTCCAGGGAACCGCGATGATGAACTTCACGGATTCCGAGACTCCGTATACGAGGATAGTTGAGCACAGGCATTTCGAGCCTGGCGTAGAAAGCGACTGCACTCACATCACCTATGAATACCCTGTCGAGTATGTCGCCGGCGAGACGGATCCCTACTATCCGGTCAACGACTCCGAAAACAACGAGAGGTATTCTAGATACAAAGATCTGGCGGATTCCGAAGAAGATGTGATATTCGGAGGAAGGCTTGCCGAATACAGATACTACGACATGCATCAGGTGATAAAATCCGCGCTGGATAGGTGCAAGACTCTATAGATTCCTTATATTCGCATAAACAAAAAGCAAGACAATGGTAAAGACGGCAGAAATAGTAACCATAACGAATCTCGTTCCCGTATTCAAAGAAGGATCCGAGGCGAACGCCATACAGGTGGCGAAGTTCTCTTTCGAAGACGGAGGTGAGTGCGGATTCAACGTGATAGCTCAGAAAGGGCTATACGAGATAGGATCGAAGGCTGTCTATATCCAGCCTGACTACTGCCTCGCCGAAAGCGAGCTGTTCTCAAGCTTCATCGCTCCAGGCGGAGACCCTAAGAAGAGCAGGCTCGGAAAGCAGAACAGGATACGCGCCATCAAGTTCAACTTCTCTTTCGAGAATTCCAGCGACCCTATATATTCCAACGGAATACTGATGCCGCTTTCGGAAGTAGAGGCATTCTTGCAGGATTCAGATCCAGATGCATACTGCTTCTACAGCGACCTGCCTTCTCCTAAGGCATACAGGTCGGCATACGACATCGAAGATTTGGCGGCGGAGCTTGGCGTCTTCAAATACGAAGAGCCGGAAACGGCGGGATCTGGATTGGCGGCCGGCGAATTTCCTTCTTTCATGTACAAGACCGACGAGCCAAACATCAACAACATCGTCGACCATGTGAAGCGAGTAATAGCAGAAGGGCAGGAACTGGGAATCACGATAAAGAGAGACGGAAGCTCTCACACTACATACTTCAAGAAAGAAGGCGACGAATATAGGGCTGGAGTCTGCTCTCGGTCCATGGAGAAGAAGATGGACCAGTCTTTCGTTACCGACTACAGAGACGAAAGCGGAAACGTATACCACAGGTACTTCGACAAAGAGACAATGTCGAAAGGATGGTTCTGCGACGCCACGTCCGAATTCAAGACAGACGAGCAGGTAGAAGGCTACGAGGCCATAACGAAAGAAGTGAAGGACTCTTGGATCGAATTGGCGACGAGCTCTGGATTGCTAGAAAGAGGATTGGCATACTGCCAAGAGAATGGATTGGAGCTTGCCTTCAGAGGAGAGATCATAGGACAGGGCTTGAAGGGATCTGGAAACAAAGTCAATCCTGACTCGCGCGAGAAACAGAAGCTGGTGCTTTTCGGAATCGACGACCTTTCCGAAGGATACTCGAAGAGGATCAACTACTCTTCTCCTCACAACCTCAGAGACGTGGCGAAGATATTGGGAATAGAATACACGCCTGTATACATCGCGAAGTTCTCGGACTACGAGTCTCTCTGCGAATACTGCGATAGCCTGTTCGCCAAAGAGAAGGCTGAAGGCCGAATCATAGAAGGCGTGGTTGTCAGGACAATGTACAGCAACGCGCTGAGCTGCAAGTATATGAATCAGGAGTATGACTCTAAAAAATAGGATATGACAAAGAGAGAGTTTATAGATCTGATTAAGCGAAATTCCAAATCGGCGAGTACTTTCGGAGGAAGATTCGTATCTTATGGCGACGAGGACTATTGGTCTTATGTAAGGCCTGCAGTAGACTGCTTCGAGCCTTTGATCGATCTAAGATTTGAGGGAAAGGTTAGATATATCCAATATGGATCAAAAGAGGAAGAATATTCCTACGAGGATTTCGCCAAGAAGTATTTCTTGATGTGATTTCGATTTCCGATGCATATATATAGTAGAAGGTGCCTTTGGCTCCTTTCAAAATATGAGCGAAGGTAATGCTGTCGAGAGAACGCCTGATCAGAATGATAAGAAGGTCGCAGACCTATATTTCGATACTTCTTTTCCTTATCGTCTTCTTCTTCTGCTGGAAGTTCGCGCATCTAGACATCAGAGACATACAGCTTTCCAATTGGGGAAAGTCCGGCTGGATAGGAACTGTCTGGAATACCGCGGTATGCGGATTCGCGATATCGATAGCGATAAATTCCTTTCTCTACCTTAGGTCGGCGTCTAGGCTGAGACTGACTCGCATGTTCTATTGGCTTTTCGGATTTCTGTCAGCTTGCCTTTTCATCGTCGGATTCTTCAACATAGACTATCGAATGATACACAACGTATCTGCCGGACTTTATTTCTTCTTCTATCCGCTCACTATATTCCTTCTGGCGTATTTCAACAGAAAGTATATGACATATTACGATTGGCTTCAGATGGTGATTCTTTCTACGAGCATGGCGGTATTTCCCATACTTCTTATGTGGATGTTCAAAGGGATGGCGATTGCCGAGATGGCGCATACCCTTCTGGTGATAATATACAACATAAAGATCGCCCGGCATGAATGATTCGGAATTTTTTTCTTATATTCGCGTATAAACCGTTTTTATGAAAGATTCGATTAGAAAGAAATCCTTGGACGTGAATGGCAGAAAGATAGAATACGAGGTTTTCTACGACGTCTCCGAATATGGAGAGACTTACGAGACCGTCTTCTACGAAGGAACCCAGATAGTGTCGAGGAAGAAATACTTCCTGTTCGGCGAGAATGTCAGCAAAGAAGTGCCTCGCGAGATTTTCAGGCTGTACTTCGACGTGGAAGACGAAGGCCACACGAAGTCGGAGATAAGGGCAATCATCGAGAGGAGGCTAGAGCTTCTAGACCGAAAAGACCAGATCAGAAGAGGCGAGCTGATATGAGATTGGGACTTGACATACATGGCGTCATAGATTCCAATCCGGAATCCTTCTCGTTCTTGAGCAGATCGGTGATCGCCGGCGGCGGAGAAGTGCATATCGTCACTGGAGGATCTTGGACGGAAGAGCTCGAGACGCAGATAAGAGAAGCCGGAGTGGAATGGACGCACTATTTCTCGGTATACGACTACCTGATGGAGTCTGGAATCCCGAGCATCGGAAAGATACAGTTCCCTGACGGGACAGTTCAGGAGAAGTTCGACAGCGATCTATGGGACACGATAAAAGGCGGATACTGCAAGTCGAAGGACATAGAGCTGCATATAGACGACACCGAGGCCTACGCGAAATACTTCACTACTCCGTTCCTGCTATACAAGTCTTCTTCCGACTTCGAGAAGATATCGCACGTAGACATAAGGAAACATATGTAGGAGGAAGGCATATAACATACATGGCAACAAGCATGAACTATGGCGCGAGAGAGTCTAAAGAAGTAGACCTCGACGTTCCGATATTCGTCTACTACGTGAACGTGGGTGGAATGTCGCATCAGCACGCGGATCAAGTCCTCAGAGAGATAAAGGAATATTGGTCGTTTCCAAACATAACGACTTGGATCGTTCCTCGCCAGCAGGGAGAAACGAAGATAGAATGCGTCTACGATGGAAGGATAAGAGAGAGGTCGGAAGAGCTCAAGGAGCTTATCGACGAGCTCAACGAGAAAGTCGACATCATGTCGAATAGCGGAAGCTATGAAGACTTCAAGGTGGCCGTCCGAGACTGGAGGCTCAAGAACCTGTTCAAATAATATGTCATTGGGAAAATACAAGACGAAGAGAGAGATATACTCGGACACGTTCGACGTGGAATGGGAAAAGGTCGCGGATAGCTGGTACTACGACGACTACTACGACTATTGGTGGTCCTACGACTATGACGAATATTGCACGAAGAGCTGCTGCATGGCCGAATATTCTGTAAAGCAGAAGGTCTATAGGACATACGTGCAGAAGAGGTTTGGCAAGATATCTATAGACAAGCAGCTGGTCGGAGAGCTTATCGACATGGACACGATATACCAGATCGGGACTGTCTACTACCGAGAGAGAATGCTGCGAAGGCTTCTCGGAGAAGAGAAGGCGCATTCCGATATAAAGAATACATTAGGAGACTATTTTAATAAAAAATGAAGACAACAGATAGATTCGTTCTTTTCTGGAACGACGAAACAATGTCTGATATATTCTACATCAAACTCTTCTTCTTTACTTTCATTGAATCTTTTTAAATGTTTCATAACCTGATTTTATTTTAGATTGAAGAATTTACGAAACGCAGATACTTTCTTAGGAGTAGTGCCTCTTCGTGGATAAAATTCTTCATCATGTACAACACCATTATCATTATCTTCATCTTGATTGTCCTCATCCTCATTATCTTCATCTTGATTGTCCCAACTGCCATTTCCGTTTATCTGAAGAACGGTGATTT
>Ga0078894_10003717_pt1 | contig 11593 bp, 16 predicted proteins | sample LauGreSu1BDMLBSD_2_FD_67506 | JGI IMG/M metagenome (GOLD analysis project Ga0078894, IMG submission 67506) | Freshwater lake microbial communities from Lake Michigan, USA - Su13.BD.MLB.SD (version 4) (version 4) | ecosystem: Environmental > Aquatic > Freshwater > Lake | place: Lake Michigan... | reverse complement strand
TGTCAAATAAATATATTTGACTTTAGTAGTTGAAGATTTATAATGACTGTGAGATCTTATGATTCCAAAAATTATACACCAAATTTGGTTGGGAGACCAATCAAAACGACCCTCAAAGTTTATTGAAACATGGATTGAAAAAAATCCATCTTGGCAACATAAACTTTGGACAGATGATAACCTACCACAATTAAAGTGCAAAAAGCAATTTGATGAATGTCCATCCCTTCCGGGAAAAGCTGATATTTTAAGATATCAAATTTTGCACGATGAAGGTGGTTTTTTTATTGATGCGGACTCTGAATGTGTAAATTCACTTGATGATTTTTTTACAAATAATAAAGTTTTTTGTTGTTGGGAAAATGAACAAGTTCGCACAGGTTTAATGGCAAATGGTTATTTGGCTTGTGAAAAAAATTGCCAATTGATGAATGTAATAATGGACCAAATAATTCAATTTCCAAATATGAATTATCACCCATTGGAAACTTGGGCCATTACTGGGCCTATGTTACTAACAAATACAGTTTATAGAACAAAATATCCGATAACAGTATATCCAAGTTGGTATTTTATACCAAGACATTATTCGGGTATAGAGTACTCAGGAGAAGGAAAAATTTACGCAAAACAATATTGGGGGACCACACCTAACAGTGGTTATGATTATTAATTATGATAATATCTTTAAATAAAATTCCAATTATGCTAATAACAATAGAGAGCGCTAAGGAAAGACACAATAATTTAAATAAATTATTTGACTCTATTGGATTTTCAAATGTGGAACACATAAACGGAAAAATTTTAGATAAAACAAATTTATCTTTTCAAGAAATTCAAATACAAAAATCTTCTCTAGTAGCAGAAGCACATATAGAAGCTTTGAAAAGGTATGAGCCACCTTTTCTAATATTAGAAGACGACATTGACGTGACTCCAGCTTTCAATTCTTCTATAGAATTGCCAGATGATGCTGATGCATATTATCTTGGTTCATCTGTATGGGGAATGTTAAATGGTGTATCCATGGCAAGCGGAACTAAGGGTATAAAAATATCCAAAACATCAAGTTTAGTTCAGGGAATGTTAGGTATACATTCTATTTTGTATATTACAAAAAATTACGTAAATAAAACAATTGAAAATCTTGAAAAATGCATTCAAATAAACAGATATTGTGATGAATGTATTGCGGAAGATTTGGTTAACAATAAAATTTATTGTCATAACTACCCAATGTTTTATCAAAAAGATGGCCATAATGATGTAGTTACTTCAATTCCAATGGAAGTATACTTAAAATGAAGATCATATCCTTTAGTCTTTGGGGAGATAACCCAAAATATTGTGTCGGTGCAATAAAAAATGCAGAGTTGGCAAAAAATATATACCCAGATTGGATTTGTAAATTTTACATTGGCAAAAGCACTCCAAATCAATACATTTTATCTTTAAGACAATTAGATAATGTTGAAATAATTGAAATGCCAGAAAAGGGTGACTGGACCGGAATGTTTTGGAGATTTTATGCAGCTGATGGAGATGATGTTGTAATATCTAGGGATACTGATTCTAGGTTATCTTTTAGAGAAAAAGAAGCAGTAGATGAGTGGTTAAATAGTGGTAAAGATTTTCATATAATGCGAGATCATCCATATCACGGTACACCTATATTGGGTGGAATGTGGGGATGTCGAAATGGGATACTAAAAGGTATAAACACTTTAATTAATAATTACGTTAAAGGTAATTTTTGGCAAGTAGATCAAAATTTTTTAAAAGAAGTAATTTATCCAATAATAAAAGATAATTCCTGTGTTCATGATGAATACTTTGAAAAAAAACCATTTCCAAGTAAAAGATTTCCAAAAGAATTTGTTGGACAGGCTTTTAATTCAGATGACACGCAATTTTGCAAAGAACATGGAGAAATGCTATGAATATAGTTCAAGTTGGAACAAATCAAGCTAACGATGATTTAACAAAAATTATAGGCACCACAGAACCAAACATATTAATATTAATAGAACCAGTTTCATTTCACAATGAAAAAATAAATTTATGTTATAATTGGATAACAAATAAACATATAGAAAACATAGCTATTAAAACTATTAATACTCACAATCAAGATAACTTAATATTTTTTCTTCATCCAAAGGATGCTCCTTTGTATGAAGTTGCCACACCAAATATAGAGCATTTATATAAGCATGGTTTAGATTGGAGAGAAGCACAACAAATTTCTGTCCCCTGTTTTTATTTAAGTGATATATTTAAAAAATACAATTTATCTGATATAGATATATTGTTTTTGGATTGCGAGGGTATGGATGATGATATTATAAAAACTATAGATTTAAATTTTTATAATATTAAAAAAATATACTTTGAAAATATTCATTTAAAAAATCAAGAAATATATGAGTATTTGATTACTAAAGGGTATGAAATTATTGAAAAAACAGGTTCTTGTGGTTGGTCTTCTTTAGCAATAAAAAAATAAAAATGAAAATTTTATTAATACAAGAAAACGGTAGGCACGATGCGAATAGACATTATAGAGAATGTTTTTGCTTACAAAGAGCATTTATATCACACGGGCACGAATGTGATGTTTGGGGTTTAGGTCACATCAATTATAATACAAAACCTGATTACGAATCCTTTGACTGGATTATAAATCTTGAAAATTATGATGAATCTAATTGGGTTCCAGATTTATCAAAAGTAATTAAACCAAAGAAGTTTCTATGGAGTATAGATGCACATTGCAGGGGAGAACATTTATATGAAGAAACCTTTAGTAAAGGTAAATATGATTATCTGTTACATTCTACAAAGGATTTTGTAAAAAAATCATACCATGTTTGGTTTCCAAATGCATTTGACGATACGCTAATTAAAAAGTTAAATACACCAAAAAAATATGATATTGGATTTTGTGGAAATTATGTAAATAGAAAATCAATATTAGAATGGCTACAACAATCTTTTGGATTGCATTTAGATATATTTGTAATAGGTGATGCGATGGTTGAAGCTTTAAATTCATATAAATGCCAATTTAATCTTAATATAGCAAACGATATAAATTATAGATCATTTGAGACCATAGGATGTGGTACTGTATTGCTGACAAATTACAATTCACAGTATTTGGAACTTGGTTTTAAAGATAATGTAAATTGCTTGATGTATAAAGATACATCAGAACTTGTTGACAAAATACAATATGTAAAAAACAACGATTTAACCGATATAAGTAATAATGGATACGAATTATCTAAAAAACACTCTTACAAAGAGCGTGTAAATTTATTATTTTCAATATGAATTTGACTATTTTAATATGTGTTCACAGTAATAATGAAATAAATGATTCTTATCTAAAAGAAGCAATTTATTCTTTATGTGAACAAACTTATACAAAGTTTAAAGTTGTTGTAGTGTTAGATGAATGTTGGGACAAAACTAAATCTGCAGTAGAAGAGTCTTTAAAAACGCTTGAAAGTGTTATTTTAGAAAAAAATAAAAAAAGCGGTTTAGCAAATGCTAAAAATTATGGATTGGCAAAAGTTGATACAGAATATGTCGGATTTTTAGATGCAGATGATTTATATGTACCAAATAAAATTGAAAAACAATTAGATTTTTTAAAAAATAAAGAAGTAGACTTTTTAGGAACGCATGCATATAACATTTTTAATAGAAAAAAAATATTACATCCAAGCTGCTTTGATACTGGTGTCTATAATACACACGATGATATTGTAAACATTTTACCATATCAAAATGTTTTGACCCACGGTTCTATGATAATTAAAATGTCTGCACTTAAAAAATTAAATTTTTATAATAATGTAAAAGGTGCTGAAGATTGGGATTTGTGGAGACGTGCCGCAAGCAGCGGTTATAAATTTTATCAATTGCCAGAAAGACTTTATATTTACTCTATGGGAACTTCTGTGGAGCGTTAATGCTATGATATATTGTTATTTAAAAGGAGGTTTGTGTAATATACTTTTTCAAATGGCAGCAACATATGCTTTTGCTAAAGAAAATAATACCGAAGCATCTTTTCCAAATTTATTGGATCATTTAAAATTTTTAAATGATGAACAATATCATAACCCAAAAATAAATTATGCTAATGATTATTTACAATTATTTCAAAAATGTATAGTAGAATCGCCAAAAAACAATATTCTAAAATATGAATACCCTTTTCACTACGATCCCTATATACCACAAAATAATTCAATAGTTAATGGTTTTTTTCAAAGTGAAAAATATTTTTACAAATACAAAAATGAAATATTAAAATATTTTGAACCAACTGATGATATAAACCATAAAATAAGTGTAATGTTAAAAACATTACCAAAAGAATTTAATGTCATACATGTTCGTCTTGGCGATTATCTTAAAAATCCCGGTTCACATAATAATTTACCAATTTCATATTTTTTAAATGGTATAAAACTTTTAGATTCCAAGTTACCTTATGTTATTTTTAGCGATGAAATTGAAATATGTAAAAATAATTTTATTGGCGATCAATATATTTTTATGGAAAATAATAAAGATTATATAGATCTATTTTTAATGAAAGAGGGAAAAAATTGTATAATGTCCAATTCCAGTTTTAGTTGGTGGGGAGCGTGGATGAATGAAGGCATAAATAGAGTGATCTCACCAAAACAATGGTTTGGTCCAGTGTTATCTTATCACAATACGGAAGATATTATACCCAATAGATGGGAAAAAATAGAAGTATGATTGAAAAATATTATTCTAAAGTCGAACCAAATAAGTTACTTCACCTTGTACATAGACTGGAAAATGTATCTGCACGGGTAAATATTATCCCTGAAAATAATTTTTTACAGTGTTCGTTTATGTGTTTAGAAAATAATCAAACATTTAAAGCTCATAAGCATATAGAAAAAAGTAGAAGTTATACAAATCAAATAGCACAAGAATCTTGGATTGTTATTAAAGGCAAAATTAAATCAATTTTTTATGATATTGATGATTCTGTGTTAACAGAGGTTATTTTAAATCCCGGTGATGCTAGTTTTACTTTATATGGTGGCCACAACTATTTTATACTTGAACCAAATACAATTGTTTATGAATATAAAACTGGACCATATGAGGGGCTGGCTTTAGATAAAGAATTTTTAAAATGAAAAAATATTATAGAATACAACCAATTTACCATGGGTGGGGATATGGATATGGATTTTTTTCAAATTATAGAATTTGTCTAGAACATCTCATCCATCATCATGAAACTAAAGGAGACGGAATCCCATATATTGACTGGGGTAGAACTACGTGGGTTGAAGGTTTTACACCAAACATGAGTGACATATTGGGGCATACTAGACAAACTAGCACACTGATTCCAAATGGTAACCCATTTGATTATTGGTTTGATCAAGATATTCCACAAGCAGATGATATTATCGTAGATTGTACAGTTCCAAGAAGATCAGAAATAATAGATCATTCAAAACATTATTTCGATGAGCCGGATCAACTTATTAGACAACAAACCGTTGATAAGCTGTATATAAAACCAAAACAATTTATTTTAGATAAAGTTGATGAAATTTATGAAAAAGAATTAAAAGGATATACCACTTTAGGTATGATGATACGGGGAACAGAATTCGATGCTATTCATCCAGAATATGGAATTTTTACTATTCATGATTATGTAAAAAAAATACAAACAATATTAGATGAAAACCCTCAAATAAATAAATTATTTTTTGTTAGTGAAGATGGTGATTATATAGAAACTTTATCAAAAGCTTTTCCAAATTCTTATTACATTCCCAATGTCTTTAGAAAAACTGATGAAACACCAGAGTACTATAATAAAGTGCATTGTTGGATAGAAGTCAGTACAAAAAGAGAAAATCATTGTCGTTTGTTGGGTGAAGAAGCCATAGTTCAAACTAAATTGCTAGGAAAATGTGATTATCTTTTTGGAAAGATATCTGGATTGTTTTGTGGCGGAATATTATGGAATGAAAATATAAAGAAAGTGTTTAAAATATAATATGTTAAGAACAGAAATAATACAAGTTTTAATAAACAAAGTAAATGCTAAATCCTACCTAGAAATAGGAATGGGGCCCGGAATAAATTTTAATTCCATAGTATGCGATCATAAAATATCAGTAGATCCAAATCCATGTGTTCCAGTTTCGTTTAAAATGACATCGGATGATTTTTTTAAGCAAAATACAGAAAAATTTGATGTAATTTTTATTGATGGTTTGCACTGGTCTAAACAAGTATATTTCGATATAATAAATTCTTTAAAAATATTAAATAAAAATGGATATATTATTTGCCATGATATGAATCCATATAATGAATTTGTACAAAGGTATCCAGAACCAATGTCTGGAGCGCCATGGACAGGAGATTGTTGGAAAGCTTGGGTCAAATTAAAAACTGAAAGAAAAGATTTGTACATGAGAGTCATTGATACTGACTACGGCTGTGGTATAATCTCTGAAGGATATCAAGATCTTATAGACGTAGAAGACCCCTATAATTTAAATTATGAGTTTTTTGATTTAAATAGAACAAAACTATTAAATCTTATAACAGTTGACGACTTCGTAAAATCCTTATGATTAATATAAAAGGTACAAATGTACTAATTGATGCTGATAATTTTGTAAAAAATTCTGTATCAATAAATGGATCAAATGTTGCAATAGATAAAGGATTTTACTGCACACCCAATATTAAAATTGGTTCATATATTCATATTGGTCCGTATGTCACTATTATAGGTGGAAAAAATTCTTATTTTGAAGCCAAAGGATTTAATAATATTATGGCTGGTGCAAGAATAATTTGTGCTTCAGATAGATTTGATGGAAGCGGATTATTTGGAGCAATGATTCCAAATGAATATAAAGGAACACAAATAAATAAACCTGTCACATTGGAAGAGTTTTCTAATGTTGGCACAAATGCAATAGTTCTTCCCGGATCGATTTTAAGAAAGGGTGTACTATTGAGCGCAGGAAGTTTGCTTATTGGTGATACGGAAGAGTGGGGAGTTTATAAAGGAAATCCAGCAGTTTTGGTTAAAAAAATAGACCCATCAATAATATTAAAGAATGCAAAAAAATTGGGTTATTCTGAAATATAATTTTTGACATTATAAAATAATATATTATAGTATATCTACAAAGAGATTGTTAATTTTTATGGATTTTGATTTAATAACACAGTTTGAAAATGAAATTAAAAATTTTTTTGGAGCTCCATACGCAATAGCCGTGGATTCTTGTACACATGGTGTAGAGCTGTGTTTAAGATATGAAAACAATAGAAAGATATGTGTACCAAAACACACGTATCTTTCTATTCCTTTTTTAGCCAAAAAATTAAATATTATCCTTGAGTGGAAAGATGAAAACTGGACAGACTATTATTATCTTACTCAAAATACAATCGATGCTGCAGTATTATGGAAAAAAAATAGTTATATTCCAAATACTCATATGAATATAAGTTTTCAGTACAAAAAACATCTCTCGTTAGGTAGAGGTGGTGTGATTCTTACAGACAATTTAGAAGCAGCAAAACAACTAAAAAAAATGTCATATGATGGAAGAGAGCACAATATCCCGTGGAGAGATCAAAATATATCCACTGTCGGATATCATTATTATATGACACCAGAAACAGCAAAATTGGGATTAGAAAAATTGCCAAAAGCAATCGAAACACATCCGGTTCAATGGACTATTCAAGATTGGCCGGATTTAACACAGATGGATATTTTTAGAAAGTAATTTATGAAAAAAGCTTTTATTACCGGAATAAATGGTCAAGATGGATCCTATCTAGCAGAATATCTTTTAAGTTTGGGATATGATGTTTATGGAATTGTTAGAAGAAATTCTGTTGCTGAAAATCAACAAAACCGATTTTCTAATGAAATTAGAGAAAAATTAAATATTAGTTACGGCGATTTATTAGATCAATCTAGTTTAGAGCGTTTGTTAGATAAAATACAACCAGATGAAATATATAATTTAGCAGCACAGAGCCATGTTAAAGTAAGTTTTGAAATTCCACAATTTACAGCACAGACAAATGGTCTTGGTGTTATGAATATTTTAGAAGCATACAGGCGCTCCTGCCCAAATGCAAAATTTTATCAAGCAAGTTCTTCTGAAATGTTTGGTAATTCTGTTGATGGTGATGGATTCCAAAGAGAAACCACTCCAATGCATCCAGTAAGTCCATACGGGTGTTCCAAATTATTTGGATATTCTTTGGTAAGAAATTATAGGAATTCATATAATTTGCATGCAGTAAATGGAATTTTGTTTAATCATGAATCTCCAAGAAGAAGCTCAAACTTTGTTACGAGCAAAGTAGTTAAAGGTGCCGTCAATATTAAATATGGCTACCAACATATCCTAGAATTAGGAAATATGGATTCGTACAGAGATTGGGGTCATTCAAAAGATTATGTAAGAGCAATACATTCAATAACAAATCATGATAAACCAGATGATTTTGTCGTATCAACAATGCAAACACACTCTGTCTTGGATATGGTCAAATATGTATTTGCAAAATTAGATTTGGATTATACAAAATGTGTAGTTCAAAATGAAAAATTTTTAAGACCAGAAGAATTAAAGTATCTAAAGGGTGATTCTACAAAAATTAGACAAACTCTTGGCTGGAAACCAGAATATACATTTCAAACTCTTATGGATGATATGATTGACCATAATTTAAAAGTTTGTAAAAGATAAACTGGAGACCATACAATGAATATTTTAGTAACAGGTGTTGCTGGCTTATTGGGATCAAGATTTTCATCTTGGTTATTAGAACAAAATAAAAATATCAACGTAATTGGTGTAGATGATTTGAGCGGTGGTTATGTAGAAAATATTGATCCTAAAATTAAATTTTATGAATCTAATTGTTTAGATGATAAAATTAATAAAATTTTTAAAGAGACAAAACCTGAATTAGTATATCATTTTGCGGCCTATGCCGCAGAAGGACTTAGTCCATTTATTCGTAAATTTAATTATAACAATAATCTTTTATCTACAGCTAATATAGTAAACAATTGTATAAACCATAATGTAAAAAGATTAATTTTTACTTCTTCGATGGCAGTATATGGAAATAATGTACCACCATTTGATGAAATCATGCTCAGAAATCCCATAGATCCTTATGGAGTCGCCAAAGCTGCTTGTGAACAAGATATTGAAATAGCCGGAATACAGCATGGTTTAGATTGGTGTATAATAAGACCTCATAATGTTTATGGAAAAAATCAAAACATATGGGACAAATATCGAAATGTTTTGGGTATTTGGATGTATCAAAATTTAAATAATAAACCCATAACAATATATGGCACAGGTGAGCAGAAGCGTGCATTTAGTTATATTGATGATTGTTTAAATCCATTATGGCTGGCTGGAACAAGTGAATCAGCATCAAAACAAATAATAAATTTGGGTGGAATACAAGAGCATTCCATAAATAATGCTGCAGATATTATTTTAAAAGTTATGGGTTCTGGCAAAAAAGTTTATCTTGAAGAAAGACACGAAGTAAAATATGCATGGTCAACTTGGAAAAAATCGCAAGATATACTTTTTTATGAAGATAAAACTAGTTTAAAGGATGGCTTGACGGAAATGTGGAATTGGGCCAAAATTCAACCCAATAGAATTCAGAAAAAATGGGATTCTTATGAAATTGAAAAGGGAATTTATTCTTATTGGAAATAAAGAATATTTAAAATTATGTTAAAAATTTTTAATCAAAACATTTTACAAAAACAGTATATTGAATCAATATATTCAAATTTAAATGATGCTATAAAAAATAAATTTGATATTGTTGTAGTTAGCAGCCACCCCAACGATTATGGAAAATGCACAGATTTGCTAGCAAAAACTGATAAATTAAAAATTGTTTTTGATCTGGCAGAAGAATGGCATCAGGTTCCTTTGTATTATAATGATCAAAGTATAGTTCTTATTCTAAAAGAATATGCCCCATTTGATTACCATAATTATAACAAAATTATTCCTCTGCCAGTCTGTTTTAATTATTCTGAAATTGAACAAATTCCAATAGAAAATAGAAAATATTTTTTATATTGTAATATGTGGTTAACACCATCACGTGAAAAATTGCATCAGGTTTTAAATAATTGCGAAAATGATGTAAAAAATTCTATAAACTGGAATACTAATTTCAATTCTGGTTTACCACATAATTTATATTTAAAAGAAATGCAAAATGCATTAGTTACCATATGTCCAAATGGCTATATATCACCAGAAGTTTCAAAAATGTCAGAAGCTTTAATGTGTGGAAATATCATTATTTCTTCAAAAAAACCAGATTATGCCTATTATAAAGGTAATAAATTTTTTATATATGATGATGAAAATGAAATACCTGACATGTTAAACACCATAAAAAAAATGAATAACGAAGAATTAAAAAAAATTATTGAAAATAACAATAAATTATTTAAAAATAATATTGATCCAATTGCTATTGCTAAAAATATAGAAAAACAATTATCAGATAAAAAATTTATATGAAGTATATAGTTACAGGTGGTTGTGGATTTATTGGTTCCAATGCCGTAGATTTTCTTGTAAATCAAGGACACACAGTTGTTGTAATTGATAATTTATCGTCAGACGTTCATGATACTTTTTACTTTAATGAACGGGCATCATATTATCATTATGATGTATTAGATTATATAATGTGCTCAGATGTCTTTAATAGGCATAAGCCAGATGTAGTGTTGCATTTTGCGGCAGAAGCAAGAATACAAAATTGCATAGAAGACCCACAAAAAGCATTTGAAGTTAATTCTTTAGGAACGCTGAATATGTTGGCTTTATGCAAAAAGTATTCAGTAAAAAAGTTAATTTTGTCAAGTACATCAGCAATATATGGCAACTCAAGTCAACAGCAGACTGAAAACGCAAAGCCAGATTGTTTGAACCCATATTCTTTAAGTAAGCTCCACGCCGAAGATTCTTGTCGGCTTTATAGTAAACTATATGGAGTTGAAACAATTTGTTTGAGATACTTTAATGTATACGGGCCACGAAACCCATCAAAGGGACAGTATGCTCCTGTTATCGGTATTTTCAAAAGACAAAAAAGCTCTGGAGAAAATCTAACCATTGTCGGTGATGGTGGTCAAACTAGAGACTTTGTCCATGTGTCAGATGTAGTTAAAGCAAACTATTATTTTAGCTTATCGCAAAATGAATATTGGGGCGATGTATTTAATGTTGGTACTGGAAAGTCATATAGTGTAAATGATATAGCAAATAAAATAGAACCATATATTACCAAACACATGCACATGCCAGCTAGACTCGGAGAATGCAGAGATACAAAGGCTCATATTGAAAAAATTGAGTCTGCTCTATCTTGGAAACCGACTATTGATTTGATGGAATGGCTTGACAATGATAATTAAAGTGATATAATATTATTGTGAAAAAACCAAAGAAAAAGAAAG
>Ga0078894_10003716_pt1 | contig 11595 bp, 8 predicted proteins | sample LauGreSu1BDMLBSD_2_FD_67506 | JGI IMG/M metagenome (GOLD analysis project Ga0078894, IMG submission 67506) | Freshwater lake microbial communities from Lake Michigan, USA - Su13.BD.MLB.SD (version 4) (version 4) | ecosystem: Environmental > Aquatic > Freshwater > Lake | place: Lake Michigan, USA... | reverse complement strand
TATATCGCGGACAAAGAAACCAAATTTGGAGTCAATTGTTATGGTAAAAAACCCTATGCGGGAGAGGATGATATTGCTTATATGAACAAGATTAGATACTCGTCTGCGTTTCCAGAGTTAGAAGCAAAACAAAAAGAGAAAGAGAAGAAGATGGATAAAATATTGATTGCTCCCTTCAATAAAGACAGGTGGGAAGAGGGTTAATGTATCTTTTTTGTTTTGTTCTTCTTCTTTCGTTTCTCTACTTGCGGATAGTCGATGTTTGCGATTTTATAGAGGCGTTTTTGAAAGTCTTCCATCGAACTTTGTTCTAATCTCATAGGTAATTTCTTGGGTGTTTTAAATACCTCAAACTGTAATCCCAATGGCAACATTATACATTAGAAAGATTATGTTTGCGTCATTTTAGTATAATTATATTCAGCCTTTATACTAAAATGAATGTGTTAGACTTTTACAATTCTAAACATATCCAGATTGGCGAACCTCTCGAGTTAGAAGATGACAATTACTTCTGTAAAATTTCTTATAACAATGCCCCCTTTATAATAAAGACAAATAAGGTCTGTTATTATAAGAATAGAAAGTCTTCTAATCACGTCTATATTTCCGTAACAAGTAAAGAGTATTTAGAGTGGTTTGAATTGTTTTATCATGACTCCATTGAAAAATTTCATGCGGTCTCCAGAGAATGGTTTGAAGAAGAGATGACCTATTCTGATATCGAATGCTCTTTTATCAATCCATTGAAGACAAACATTCGAGACAATTGCTTTGATATCATGTGTAGCATAGATGATAACCGTATTATGGTTACGGATACAAAAGATAATATACACACCATGAGCGAACTGAGTGAGCATGAAGTTATTCCCACCTTCCATATCAAAGGTATTAAATTTAATAGTAAACACTTTGCTCTAGAAATAGAACTGAATCATCTCTATCTTTTGTTACCGAGTGATACAGGGGATGAACCTAAAGTGGTTGAACCCGTCCCACCTGTGTCTGAAGTACCGGAGGTATCCGAAGTTCTAGAAATAGAACCAGAAACGGATGAATTAAGCGAATATATCATGAAAACGGAAAATATAGAGGAGGCGGATGTTCATTTAGACAACTTAACCATCTACAAGGTGTATGAATTTTTAAATACGATGATTAAAGAATCCTTAATCGAAGAGATTAGGGGAGTCTTTACTTCCAAAAAAATAAAATCAAGGCTGGATTTTTCCGAAGTCATCGACGACGAAGAGACCGATGAATAATTTATTTAGAATAAAAAATATTTTATATTCTACTCTATATAATGAATTTTGGTAAAATGATGAAGGAACCGTCTAATAACGTATTTGGAGTGATTCTTTTGTTTGGTGTTGTAGTTCTTGTTGTCATTTTGATGAAATACAACCAATCCAAATCCTCTAACTCCGAATCGATGAAACTGAGACCCATCAGTGGTAGCTTCCTGGAAGCCTCTGGGAATCCGATGCCTCAGCCTAGCGGAAATTCAGGAACGGGAAACTACATGGACGTGACTGGCATTCAATCAGCACCTGCTGATTCAAATCATCTGAATCCTTCAGACCTACTCCCAAAAGACGTCAACAGTGAATGGTCCAGTGTAAATCCTGCTTCAAACGACTTAAGAAATCTAAACCTATTATCCGCTGACCAAATGATTGGGATTAACACCGTAAGCAGCAGTCTACGAAATGCGAACTATCAGGAACGGTCTGAGCCCATTATTCCAAAGCAGAATAATATCAGTCCTTGGGGAAACAGCACGATTGAACCAGATACTTATCGCCGAGATTTAGAAATTGGTAACGGACGAGTGTAAATCCTGCTTCAAACGACTGAATAACCTAAACCTATTATTCCAAAGAGATAGGTCATTGGGAAACAGCACGATTGAACCAGATACTTATCGAATAGATTTAGACATCGATACCGGTCGATAAAATAACACACTACTATAATGACCAAAGACACCTTGTTTATATGGATGATGATAGGGTTTGTTCTTTTTATTTGTTATAAGTTGTATTATGACTCAGATATGTTTCAGCTCAAGTGCGTTGTCTCTACGGTAGATGGAGACAAATATTGTGTGAGAGAACGAGAAAATATACAACCTGCGGTAGACTTGTTAGCAAAAACATCCTCTAAAATGGTTGAATTGGTTGAATATTTGAAGGTAAATGACCCAGAAGATGACCGAGTGAAGCGTCTTGTGAAGAATTTTAACTCTAGTAAAATTGTAGAAACCCTACCTACAAGCGAGTTTACGGCATATAGTGAGAACAAAGGTCGAAAAATAGCCTTTTGTTTAAACAAAAAGAAAGAAAACAACAACAACCTCATTGACCAAAATACGTTGATGTTTGTAGCGATTCATGAAATGGCACACATTACGACATTGAGTATCGGTCACAATAAAGAATTCTGGGACAATTTCAAATACTTGTTAATCAAAGCGAAAGAATGTAAAGTGTACGACCCAGTCGATTATAGCAAAGAACGAACGGAATATTGTGGAATGACCATTTCAGACAATCCTTATTTTACATAGGTATACTATAGAATGGAATTGTGGATAGCTTTTCTATTCCTTTTACTGACAGTATTCCTTTCGTTCACCTATAAAGAAGCATTTGACCCTTTTAGTCAAGATACGAAGCCCATCGGTTATCCAGACCAAACCATGTACGGTGATTTAATCGCCGCTCAAAAATATCTTCAACAAGAGATAAAATCACCCACGTTGAGTGAAGATAAAAAAAGAATGTTACTGGACCTTTTAAATCTACTGCAGTTTATATGATAACCTTGGTTCTTGCTATTTTTTTGTTGGGACTAACTTTTTTTCTTTATTCGAGAGAAGGCATGAAAGAACCTTTTCTCAGTACGACCATCGAATCGATAGAATCCGCTCTGAAAGATGAACGCATGAATTCTAAACAAAAGATGGCTCTTCAAGATGCTTTAGTCTATGCGAAGTATATAAAAAATATAGGAACAATATAATGACCCTTTATCTAGGCGTTGCCATTCTATTGTTCTTTCTCTTGTTTTTTATACCAAGAGAAGGTTTTGACATTGAAGAAAAAAAGTCCAAAGGAATTTATAGTGATAATAACGTAGTCGGTACAGTGGACTCTCTTACTGATTTGAATAAGAAATTGGAACTACTGAAAAAGACGGTCGATGGATTTGTCAATCCAGATTTTTCTGCGATGGAAGCTTTGAACAGCATAACCCAGGTATTACTCACGAAAGAGAGTTCCGTCTATACAGCAGGAGTCGTTACGACCGTTCAAAATATCAAAGATGACCTTGATATTTACCAAGAAGACGTGTTAGAAATGAACGAATATTTGATGAACTTAACCAAGTCTAAAAAGATTTTTCAATACAATGAAAATGAGAAGAAAAGAGTTGCGTTAACCTTACCCGAAACCATTGATACACTACAACAACGAGCCATTCAGTTGTCTGAACGATTAAATAAAATACCTATTAGATAATATCTGCTTTATTATATAATGAACTATGGACTGACCTTTGTACATGTTCAAGAAGATTCTCAGGAATCTTATCCTTTACAGATTTATAAGGATGATACGATTGATAATGTCAAATCAAAATTGTCTCGGTTGTTAGAAAATAAAAACACGGAGGAATATTATTTTTTTGCGAAACGAAAGACGACCCTGAATCCTTATGATGAATACAAAAGGCTTTCCTTTCAAAACACGAGAACCATCCCCTATGAGACCTTTTATTCTTTTTGTATCAATCATGAACTCCCTTGTCTATCGAAGAAAGAGTCTTATGAATTAGACGACTTCCTAGAATTAGAAACCGAAGTGGTGACTACGATACCGATTGGGATTGTACATGATACACCCTTTATTGTTCATCCCTTTAAAAATAAATTCAATCAGTTAGAAGACTCTGGAACCTCTTCGAACTCTTTGTGGATGCCCTTTTCCGACCTGCTTGAGGACACCGTATATGTATGCTTGGCTTCCGAGGTCTACGCTTTTTCGAAGAAGAATGGTCTAGAAATCGCAAATGTATTTAATGTGTACTATCCTTATCTTTTTAAAGAAAATAGGCTCGAACCTTCACTGTTTAAGGGTCAGGAGAAATCCTATACCGATTACAATGAAATCATGGATTTCCATCATAGTATCTATAAACCGGAAGCGATTCTGACCGAAGGAGTGACTAGCCTTTATTTTGTCATGTATACATTACAGCCTTTTCAATTTCCATTGGATATTTTTTTTAAGTTATTTCATTCTACCTCTCGTTATCCATATATCAAGCTGAATGGAATGAAAACCAATGAAAACATGTACCGATTATACTGTAATCAAATGAGTGAAAATGGGTATAAAATACCCTTTCTAAAAAAGAGGACCATCTTAAAATATGCTCACGAAATGAACAAGAATAGCATCTCTTATCTCTTTTACGATAAAGATGTGCCTATCTTTTTAAATTTGGATAAACGTGGACATCTGTATTTTCGACTAGACCAAATCCCTTTTCTCTCGATTGAAACGATCGAAGCCCTGATAAAGGAGGCCACCAAAACATTTCTACGTGAATTATTCTCCTTTTTTGACCCCTCTCGAAAGATATTCGCACCATTCGAAAGCTTAAGCCAGGACAATATTGCCATTCTAGACCTGAAATACAAAGCAAACTACAAGAAGGAGGGTAAAATCAATGTAAAAAAATACATGACCTGTTTTTCACCCTTGTTTAATTTTATGAACGAAAAGGATAAAATCAGTCTACGCTATAAGCGTGTTTCAAATTACAACGAATCTCAAAGTAAGGACGCCTATCTAATCGAAGCGTTTAATAAGAATATACCCATGGAGGAAATTATCCAGGTTTTTTCCGCTAATTTTATGAAACACGACGACAAAGCTTCCGCGGATTATGTTCATCAATTCTTCTCTATGATTGAGATGGAAGAGAAACAAAACAACCTAAGACGCGTGAAAATCAACCCAGGATTTTTGGTGGAGATTGAAAAAAAAGAGAACATTGAGGTTACTGTTCATTCAATTGATAATATTCACTATATACCCTTTATTCGTCTGTACATTACAAACATGGTTCTCATTTCTCAGGGAATTATATCCGACAACGGGAAGTGTAAAAAAATAAAAGAAGTAGCCGTCAAAGAAATCAAGCCCGTGAAACCGGTTGAGACAAACGAAGAAGATTTCCGAATGAACGTGGAACTCGAGGACATTGATGAGCCGGATGAAGAACTGGATATACCTGTTGATTTTGATGATTTAACCCCCCCTAGCGTAAGTCCATCAAAGGCAATTCTTACACCGCCCAGTTTAAGTCCACCCAGTTTAACGCCACCTAGTTCAAGCCCATCGAAGAACAGTTTGACACCACCGAGCGTGGGAGGCTCCGTGTCCGATGAAACATTGTATTCGGTTTTCATCTATGATGAAAATGACCCCTATTCGCTCAAAGAAAAATTCAAGAGAGAACCTTTACGTGAAGCAAGATTAATGGATTATTTTAGAGCATTTCAGGGGAATGAGTGTACGTTAATTAAAAAGGAAAATGAAACCTGTAAAGGATACGTGATTGAATTGACGGGTTCTGAATTCAAAGAGTTGTTGAAGGGGGCATCCCCTTTTTTCATAGACTACTTGGATAAGCCTGGTAATTCATATCCATGTGTCACTTATACGAGAGACCCGTTGGAATGGACCGACCATCCGACGGTTCAATTTGTCAAAAAGGTATACGCTACGGTCGCGTATGGATGGAAACACAAACAGGATGATAAGGATGAGATGTATATCTATGACATTCACAATGAGTTAAAGGCAAGATATAACAACAAATATTACGTGAAATTAGATGAAGCGGAAGAGTTGACCAAAATACAATTTACACCTGTGAATCCACTTCTAAAAAGGTTACAGGATAGGGAGCCCATCCTTTTTACTAAAACCGATAAAACCCATAATCAATACAGTCGCATGTGTCTATGGTCAGAGAAGAGACAACCGGTTATTCTTACCAAAGAGGAAAAGGACAGAATCGATGAAATTGCGCCAGGTTCTTACGAGAGCTCTATCGAATATGGGACTGATTCTAAAAAACCATATTACTATATCTGCCCACGTTATTGGGATTTAAAACACAACATTCCGGTTGATGCGAAAGATGTAGACAAAGACAAACTGATTTCACGTAATTCAAGTGATTCAGAAAAACAGAAACACATACAATCGAGGTATATTTTAGAACTCGCAAAGCCCGGCGACAAGCCGGTATACCAAACACGAGTTGGATTTTTAACCCAGAAACATCCGAATGGCTATTATATGCCCTGTTGTTTTATGTCCAAGCCCAAAAAAGATAAACCTGATGCGATTGACAAACGAATTGAGGAGGCTCTTCAATATTACCAACGTAAAACAGAAGTTGTCAACGAGAAAGTGGTGGATTATATTCAGAATGGAGACAAGTTTCCTTTAACCGAAAATAGAAAGGGTCATTTGACGCCTATTTTGGAACGGTTTTTCAATCTAAAATACAGCGACTGTTATAGTCAACTTCAGAAGAAGAAACTCAAACTGAATTACCCGTGTCTTTTAAGACATGGTGTCAAAGAGGAACAGCCCTTTCTATCCTCTCTCTCCTTTCTTTACTTTAAAAAGTCAGTTCCTCTTTCTCAGTTTATCCATGTTCTTCTAGATAAAATCAATCTAGATAACATTCAAACGTTTCACAATGGAGGGATTGTAAATACGTTTGCCAAAGAAGAGAAGGTCGATGTGTCCAAGTACAAAAATACACATATCTACCGTACCCTGAAAGATTCACCCGCGTTCAGACGAATCGTCAGTGGATATGAACATTTCATTCAGTATTTAAAAAGCGACGATTATATCGACTATACTTATTTGTGGGATATTGTGACAGGGGTTTTATTCACGGAGAAGGTTAATTTGGTTGTACTGAAAGAGGGCTTAGAAGATGTAACACAAAATTTACAGATAGTGTGTCCAACCACGTCTCATGCTATCTATAGTTTCGATGAAAAATATCCAAGCCTTTTAATCTACCAAAAAGGTGACCTATTTGAGCCTCTTTATATCTATAAAAAAATGGACGATAAAACCGATAAAACCATTACTCTGTTTGATTTACAAGAGAATATCCCAACGGTTCATGCGATTCTCAAACAAATCCATCAAAATATAGGTTCCTGCCAGGAAAAAACCATACACAAAAGCTATCTCTTCAAGGAGAATCTATTCCTAGAAGAACTACTGGCAGAACTCAAGAAGACCCCATACAAAGTGGGGAAACAAATCATGAACTTGGATGGAAGGATTATCGGGGTCATGGTTACGGCAAAGAAGGATAAACCTTTTTTTGTACCTTGTAGACCTAGTGCGGTCTCAGGAGACTATGAATTACTGGATGACTCTTTGTGGCATGATTACCGCACCACGGTCTATTGGTTAAACAAACTGTCGGAAGATTCCAAAGAGAAGATACGGTGTAAACCTAAAATCAGAGTGTTGGAGAATCACTTGGTCGTAGGTATTCTTACCGAAACCAATCAGTTTATTCCCTTGAAAGAGCCTGAAGAAAACAAAATGAAGGACGAGCTGGCATCCGTGGATGAATATAACCGATTAAAGGTCGATGAAACCATTCAAAAAGGTGATTTGACACCAAAAGAAAAGGTTATCCAGCATTTAAAACTAGAACAGATGTTTTACAATGCCTTTTTTAATACCATGAAGGTAGAACTCAATGATAGTGCGCATCTTTCAACAAGGAAGCGTATCGAAAAGGCCATTCGACATAAAGACCGAGAAAAAATAGAAGAACTCTTTGAACCCCTGTTTGAAGATAAGTTTTTATTTGTCGATGATTATGACATAGATTTGTACAGTGTGACCAACATTAACCTCTGTAAAAACAATGAAGAACCTTACTGTGGTAAACTAGAACACGAGGGGAAACTATTGATTCCGAATGAAAATCTCTTTAACCATAGCGACAATTCTCAAGGATACAAAGCAAGATTTATTGATGACCTTCTGATGAATGTTCATATACAGCGAATCCTATTCGAAGAAATACATAGCACTCTCTATTATACGGACCGTTTTCATTTGTCTGATACTGAGATACTCCTTTTGGAGTCTGATTTAAGCACATATCTAGACAAAGAACCTATAAAGAAGATTCGTTCGGTCACCTATGCGATGTTGGAAGATGTTCAACCGAGTCGAATCCTTGAGTTTGTAGATAAGGTCGAAACGGAAGAGGAACCTGAGAAAGAGGTGCCTTTTCTAGATTCTGATTCAGAAGAAGAACACGTTATACCTCAGGTAAAATCAAAAAGCTTATCAAATAGTCCATTACCAGAGGCTACTTCACCAAAACAAGATACAACTGTGCTGAAGGAGTCGAAAAAATCATCTTTAACCAAAACAAAGACGCTCGAACCAGAACAGGAACCTAAGGCCAAACCAGAGCCTGATGAGGAACCGGAACCAGGACCAGAACCTGAGTCCGAAGAAGACTCGGAACCTGAAGAACCAAGAAGTCTAAAACCTTCGAAAAAGGCACCTGAAGTGTTGCCAAAACCGTCCATGAAACCATTGGGGACCTCCTTGAATGTACCGCAGAAGTCTATCGCACTCCTCAACAGAAAACTGGCCACAAATAAGACGACTAAATCTGTCCAGAAAGCGGAAGAGTTAGTCCAAAACGCAAAAAGTATACACCAAAAGCTGAAAACACCCGAATCTGAGAATTTGTTAATTGAAACGCAAGAACATTTACAAGAATTAAATCCAACCAAGTTCAAGAAAATCAAGCGAATTCACCCAGATATTATCCCCTGTATCAAAACGTTTTATTTCAAAAAGGACTCCAAATGGAAGGATTATTTCCCACCGAAAACGATTGGGTTTCGAATCATGAAAGGAGACACCTACAATACCTCCATTGTGGATGTGAAATGTAACTTTATCATGGCTCTACAAATCATGAAGGATTACGATGAAAAATACAGTACACTTACCATACGAGACTTAAAAGAGATGTTGATTCAAGCCTATACCCATTTGTCCGAATCTGTGGATAGTCTAGAGAAGAAATTTAAAAAGGAAAAAAAGAGATTCAAGAAATGGAGCGACATCTTGATGGAGAGTTATCCCTTTACTCAATTAGACCTTCTTGTCTTGATGCACGAGTATAAATTGCCCGTCGTTCTATTCCTACAGACCAAAAACAACATTCATCTAATTACCTATCATACAAACGACACTTTCAAGTATTACATCAAGATGAAAAAGAAGGATGTGTTTATGTTTTTCATCTATCAACATCAATTCAAAATAGAACGTTCCGACATGAACGCGTTGTATGAAGCGGAACGAGACATTGTCTATCTTAGCCAACCGGAACAAAGGAACGCGTTTTTTGACTCGTATTGATTCGTTCTATTCGTTTTTCATCATGGGTTTAAATGTCTCAGCTCGTCTTCTTCTCTCTTTCTCTGCCTTTTTGGCGTCTCTTCTGTGTCTATCCAGTTGGGCTCGACGTTCTTTTTGACCAAGAGGCATTCGGTTTTTAAGTGTCTTTCTTTCAGCCAGAAGTGAATTTGAAGTTTTTTTATGTTGTTTCGCTCTCCCTTCTAACACGGTTCGTGTATTATTATTCATATTTGGATGTTTACTTTGTAATCTTAGTAACTTACCTTCAGCGCGATGTAAATTACTCTTTTGTTTTAAAATTATATTCTCGTATTTTACCACATCTAAGGCTTGGGTTAAAGGTTCTACCCACGGTTCATTGTTTGCTGGAAGAGCTTCCAACAGACGTTTATCTGCGTTTGCTTTATCTTTGTGTAATTGTTCCAAACTTCTATGTATGTTATCTATTTTTTTTACTGTTTCGCTCATTTTGTTTTCCAAATATCGTTTCTTAACAGCTTGTGAATCATTCAAACCTGCGAGTTGTTCTTGAGCACTAGAATATGTTTCTAGTAAATCAGTGCGCTCCTTTAGAAGTTGTCGTTGAGCTTCTTCCAATTCCATTACTTTTTGTCGCTCAGCTTTCAACTCTTCTTCTGCTGCCGCTGCTCTCGCTTCAGCTTCTTCTAACTGATTTAGGACTACCTCATACGACTCATCAAAATCTTTATCTACAGCCTCTACCAAGGATTCACCCTCTTCGATAAGGTCCATTATTTTAGGATGCAATGTATCCTTAATCCTAGATAAAATAGCGTCCGAATATACATTACCAGAAGTGATTGCTTCATCTTTAGTGATAGCATCATACTCATCAGGTACGTTAACCTGAAGTCTTTTACATATTGCTGCCAAAACAGATGTAGGACCTCTGACATCTTTTTTTACAAAATGTCTTTCTCGATTATTCGGCGCGGCTCTTGACGCAAGTGTTGTTCTAAACGCGTTATCAATATGTCCGACTGAAAGCCGTTTAAAAAATACATCGGTGGTTAACTCCGCCAAACTACTAGAATCGCCTGTACAGTAATGTTCAATGATAGATTCAGCTCGATAATTCGATAAATTAAACCGTCCTATTGTCATTGTGGCGTATTGACGTCTTTCTTTGACTGGTTTATAAGATAATACAGATTCAAAAAAACAAGAGACTACCGCATCATCAATATAGGCCATTCTTGCGTCACGTTCAAACGTATCCAGAGAATCGCGTAAGTCCTTTTCGGTATACTCTTTAGTCGACAAAAAATGTGCCATACTTTCCACCAACGCACATTGATATAAGATGGAAGCATCGGGTAATGCTCTATACCCATCTGTTCTGTAATAATTGATATGACAATCATTTGTTCCACTCGACCCACAAAAGGAATGACCTGGTCCATCTCCTGGTTTATGTGACAGTTGCGCAGCTCCTTGTAGAGCCACTATCAAATTCGGAGAATCAGTTTCAAAATAGGTTTTAGACTCACCCGCACCACTTCCACTAAAGGCGGCCTGTAACCAATGGGATGCTTCAAACTCAACAGCGCCCGAGGATACTAGTGTAGTCGCTTGAACACCCGTATAGGGTATAGCATTTGCGGGTAATGTTTCGACATTAAAACATGTCTTTAAGACTTCTTGCCCGTGTTTTTGTGTCCAAAATTCAATCAGTTTATCTCGATTGGCTTTCATCGATTCAGATAGAGCACCTCTTTCTATAGCAGCACATCTCTGGTCCTCTTTTTTACATGTGGAATGGGCTTGATTGGTTCGTTCACAGACCGCATGTTTTACGATAATCATACCGGTTGCCGCTTTGATAGCTTCACGTTCGTTCAGTGTTATTGTTCCTCCTTTTATATGTAGTTTTCGTTTATTTATGTACCAATCACAGATAACACCTGAACATCGTCGTATTTCCTTAATTCTTTCGTCACTGTCTGTGCTTCTAATCGCTTGGAATAGAGGCTTACCTAGTGCTCTAAGTTCGGGTAATATCTCGGTTGACCCTGTTCCACTGGCACCATTAGACGCAGTTCCGGTT
>Ga0078894_10003715_pt1 | contig 11596 bp, 12 predicted proteins | sample LauGreSu1BDMLBSD_2_FD_67506 | JGI IMG/M metagenome (GOLD analysis project Ga0078894, IMG submission 67506) | Freshwater lake microbial communities from Lake Michigan, USA - Su13.BD.MLB.SD (version 4) (version 4) | ecosystem: Environmental > Aquatic > Freshwater > Lake | place: Lake Michigan... | reverse complement strand
GCCCTGACGGTATATTTAAGCGTAAAACAAACGGGATTGTTTAATAATTATTTAGAATGGACGAAGCCAGTTGCGCCAGAACTCAAAACAAAATACACAATAAGAGCTCAAAGACTTTATGTTCAAAAAGGGACCGGAAACTTTGAACTATTGAAAGATTTCCTTGCCAATAATACCTTTTCGTATGAGCATGACATTCAAAATGACATCTCTACGCAAGGATCTTTTTGTTATAAATTAGAAACAGATATTATCTTTGATACAACAACCGAATTAAAAAACAAATCGTTTACGGTTACTTCTTCATTTTCCTGTATTACAGACAGAACTATCGTTCATATTCCCAATGCCTTTAAGGTTAATGGAATTAATGCTTCATTTAAACCATTTTTTGTGTTTTGGTCAAACATCGCCTCATTTAATATGAAAATATTCAATCGATGGGGAATTCAAATATTTGAAACCAATGACCCCTTTCAAGGCTGGAATGGAACGAACAACAAAGGAGAATTGTCCGACGAAGACAGTTATATATATGTAATTTCTTATATCGGAAATGACAATAAGTTACAAACAAAAACTGGTAACGTAATTTTATTGAAATAAATTAGATTGCAACATCAATGCTAGATGTACCCAGTCTATCGGCACCGGCATGAGCGAGACTTAATGCAAAATCAAGAGTTTTAATCCCTCCTGAAGCTTTTATTTTTATTGTGGGGTGCAATAATTTTCTCAATAGTATAACGTCCTCTAATGTACAACCACCAAAATATCCTGTACTTGTTTTCACATAGTCGGGCTTTATTTCATTGGCTATTTCACATATTTGTTGAATTTCTTCATAACTCAAACAACTGGCTTCTATTATCCATTTAGAAACAACATTTTTTTGTTTACACAAATCAATTAAGTATGATGCTTCGATTTTTATGTCATTAAATTCGCCATTAGAAACCATATGTCTATTTATTACAAAATCAATTTCTTCGGCTCCATTATCTATGGCTTCTTTGAGCTCAGCTATTTTATTCTTTGTTGTATGGTTCCCATTAGGGAAGCCTATAACTGTACATGTTTTTATACCGGTATTAAATAGCTCTTTTTTTACAAAGGAAGTATAAAAGGGAGATACGCATACCGCGGCTATCTTTTTACTTATAGCTATATGACAGAGAGAAAGGATTTCTTCTTTAGTTGCATTGGGTCGTAAAAGCGTTAAGTCTATCAAATGAGCTGTCGAAAGCATATATTAAAATTGGTTTTGACGACAAAGGTATGAAAACCAACTTTAACTTTGAATATAAAACAAAAGGCGTTTAAAAATATTCAATTTATATATCATAAAGAGTGTATTTTTGTATAAAATTATTATCATGAAAAAAAGGCTTGGTGCTGCGGTATTCTTATTGTTTATAGTATCGTGTCAAAATGATATTCCACAAAATGTTGCAGGAAATGCTGCCCCCCTTGATGGCAAAACATTGTATAAAGAAAGGTGTGTCTCTTGTCATGGCGTGGATGGAAAGCTAGGCTTTGCAGGTGCCAAAGATTTGACACAAAGTGGTAAAAGTGTACAAGAAATTGTAAATCAAGTAATGAATGGAAAAGGAGCCATGACGGCTTATAAAAATATATTGACTTCAGAAGAAATAGAAGCTGTTAGTATATATGCTACTTCGCTTCAAAAAAAATAAATTATGAAAACATATAATGTCGTTGGGCTGATGAGCGGATCTTCTTTGGATGGGCTGGATATATGTTTAGCCCAAATTTTTTCAAATGACGAGAAATATTTGTTTGAAATTAAAACCGCCAAAACCATAACATATTCAGAGGAGTTACATGAAAAACTAAAAATAAGCAGAACCTTATCTTCTTATGATTTACTGAAGCTAGAAAATAGTTTAACTCATTTTTTTGCGGAATCAGTTACTTCGCTATTAAATGAAAACAAAGACACAAGAGTAGATTTTATTGTTAATCATGGACACACTGTTTTTCATTTTCCAAACGAAGGTATTTCACATGCAATTTCCAACCATCAATTATTGGCTCAAAAGTTGAAAATAAAAGTGTTGGGAAATTTGCGTCTAAAAGATGTGGCATTTGGAGGTCAAGGAGCGCCCATTGTGCCTGTAGCCGATAAATATCTTTTTCCAGAATATAAATATTGTTTAAATCTTGGTGGAATTTGTAATATTTCAGAAAAAAAAGGAAATGAAATTTATAGCAATGATATAAGTATCTGTAATCAGGCGCTAAATTTTTATGCTCAATTACTAGGAAAAGAATATGATGAAAATGGCGCATTTGCTCAAAAGGGCAGAATATATGTACCTCTTTTAGATTCTCTAAATGAAATTGAATTTTATCAAATCAAAGGAGCAAAAAGTATAGATAATGGAATGTTTTTAAATGAATATAAGCCATTAATAGATTCGTTTCCCTTATCTATAAATGACATATTAGCAACGTTGACGGAGCACATAGCTATTCAAATTATAAAAACATTTTCTAACGAAGAACAAAACAATGTTTTGGTTACGGGAGGTGGAGCTTGCAATCAATTTTTGATTGAACGATTACAAGCCCAAACAAAATGTGAAATCGTAGTTCCCCATGAATTACTTATTCATTTCAAAGAAGCGCTTGCTATGTGCTTTTTTGGGGTTCGAAAAATAGAAAACAAGGCAAACGTTTTTGCAACAGTAACAGGCGCTTCACAAGATACAGTGAGCGGCGTATGGTTTGATTAGTTTTACAATTTTAAGAGTGGACAACACAAATACTATACCTATTTTCTGGTCAAATGGGTGGGCTAATGTCTAAAAAGCTCTTTTATTTTGTCTGCCGGTCGAGCTAAAATGGCTTTATTTTCTATAATTACTATTGGTCGTTCAAGAATACTAGGGTTTTTCGAAATAGCAATTAGCCATTCGTCATTTGTAAAGGCGTTTCCCTCAAAAGACTCCTTGTATATTTTGTTATTTTTTCTAAGAAGGTCCATGGCGGACAACCCAGCTTTTGACAATATTTCTTTAAGTTCAATTATCGAAGGAGGATTTTTTATGTAATCTCTAATTTCTATTTCAAAATTAAGTTCTTTCAAAACATTTAGAACTTTTCTACTAGTTCCGCACGCATTGTTGTGGAATATAATGGCTTTTTTCATGGGCATAAGAGTATAAAAATCAAAAATATGAACTTTTTTTAATTCCAATATGTTTTTAAATGAAAAAACTAAAAAATATGTATCCAGAAGAATTAGTAGCGCCAATGCGACAAGAATTAGTAGAAATGGGTTTCAAAGAATTGAAAAATGCTCAAGAAGTGGACGATATATTAGAAAAACAAACAGGAACTACTTTTTTGGTAGTAAACTCTGTATGTGGATGTGCAGCAGGAGCAGCTCGTCCTGGCATAAAATGGGCAATAAATAATAGTGAAAAAATGCCTGACAATTTGGTAACGGTATTTGCGGGAGTGGACACTGAAGCGGTTCAGCAAGCTAGGTCATATACCATTCCATATCCACCATCATCCCCTTGCATGGGATTGTTCAAAGATGGAGAATTGGTTCATTTTGTGGAGCGTCATCAGATAGAAGGCAATATGGCCGAAAATATAGGAATGCATTGGAAAAAAGTGTTTGAGCATTTCTGTTAAGAAGATTAAAAACATAAGAATGGGCAACTTGTAGTAATGCAAGTTGCCTTTTTTATTTAGAATAGACCGTTTTCTATAAAAAATCTTTATACAACTAAAAAAAAGAGTGGATTTTTTATTTTTAAATTAGTTTTGTAAATCTTATAAATATTGAAGAAATGGACGCAGTAAATAAGTTGATAGAAAAAAGGGCGTTTGCTCAGTTGGGCGGTGGTCAAAAAAGAATAGACTCCCAACACTCGAAAGGGAAGTTGACAGCAAGAGAGCGTATAGAATTGCTTTTAGATTCGGGAAGTTTTGAAGAAATAGGCATGTTTGTGGAGCACAGATGCACCGATTTTGGCATGGAAAATGAAAAATATTTGGGAGACGGAGTGGTTACAGGATATGGAAATATAGATGGCAGGCTTGTATATGTTTTTTCTCAAGATTTTACCGTTTTTGGAGGGTCACTTTCCGAAACCCACGCCGAAAAAATATGCAAAATTATGGATTTAGCCGTTCAGAATGGCGCACCTGTAATTGGGTTAAACGATAGTGGTGGCGCAAGAATTCAAGAAGGAGTTCAGTCTTTGGGGGGTTATGCCGATATTTTTTATAGAAATACAAGAGCAAGTGGTGTAGTACCACAAATTTCAGCGATTTTAGGTCCTTGTGCAGGAGGAGCGGTTTATTCTCCAGCTATAACGGATTTTATTTTTATGGTGGAGAAAACCAGCTATATGTTTGTAACAGGCCCTAACGTTGTAAAAACCGTAACGCATGAAGACATTAGCAGCGAAGCGTTGGGAGGCGCTGAAACACACGCATCTATAAGTGGGGTTACGCATTTCAAAGTAGCCAACGAAGTAGAGTGTATACAAGGAATTAGAAAATTGATGTCGTATATCCCACAAAATTGTGAAGATACACCCTTGGATTATCAAATAATATTAGGTGATGAGACAAGAAAAGACTTAAGCACAATAATACCTGCCAACGCCAACCAACCATATGATATGCATGATGTTATCAATGGCATTATAGATTCGGATAGTTTTTTTGAAGTTCATAAAGATTGGGCTGAAAATATTATTTGTGGATTTAGTAGAATCGGTGGAAAAAGCATAGGAATTGTAGCCAATCAACCAAGTAGTTTAGCAGGCGTATTAGATATTAATTCGTCTAGAAAAGCAGCGCGTTTTGTTCGATTTTGTGACGCATTTAATATTCCATTGTTAACATTGGTGGATGTGCCAGGGTTTTTGCCAGGCAAGGACCAAGAATGGCAAGGAATCATTACAAATGGTGCAAAATTATTGTATGCATTTAGCGAAGCTACGGTTCCAAAAATTACGGTAATTACAAGAAAAGCGTATGGAGGTGCTTATGATGTGATGAATTCAAAACATATAGGTGCCGACATGAATTATGCATGGCCAACCGCAGAAATAGCGGTAATGGGAGCAAAAGGCGCAGCAGAAATTATTTTCAAAAATGAAATAGCCACATCTAGCGACAAAGAGACTACATGGAAAGAAAAAGAACTGGAATATACCAACACTTTTGCTAATCCATATAAAGCTGCAGCAAGAGGATTTATTGATGAGGTAATATTGCCAGAAGATACTCGTACAAAATTGATAAAAGCATTTAAAATGCTAGAAAACAAGGTGGTAAATCTTCCAAAGAAAAAGCACGACAATATACCGTTGTAATTAAGCATAAAATTGTATTTATGAACATAAAAAAAGCACTCCAAGAGGAGTGCTTTTTAAGTTTTTTATAAGAAAATAATTTTACATCATTCCGCCCATTCCGCCACCAGGCATTGGAGGCATTGCGTGTTCTTCTTTTGCTTTTTCAGTAATAACCGCTTCGGTCGTTAATAACATAGCTGCAATAGAAGCTGCATTTTCAAGCGCAACTCTTGCCACTTTAGCCGGATCAATTACGCCTGCAGCCAACATATTTTCATATTTATCTTCACGAGCATTGTAGCCAAAGTCTCCAGAGCCTTCCATAACTTTGTTTACAACTACAGATCCTTCAACACCAGCATTTTCACATATTTGACGCAAAGGTGCTTGTATTGCTTTTTTAATTATTTCGATTCCGGTTTGTTGATCGTCATTAGCTCCTTTTAGATCATTAAGACTAGAAAGTGCACGAATATATCCAACGCCTCCACCCGGGATAACGCCTTCCTCTACTGCTGCTTTTGTAGCAGCAAGTGCATCGTCTACACGATCTTTTTTCTCTTTCATTTCTACTTCTGTAGCAGCTCCTACATATAGTACCGCTACACCACCACTTAACTTAGCCAATCTTTCTTGCAATTTTTCTCTATCATAATCGCTTGTAGTAGATTCGATTTGCGTTTTGATTTGAGCAACTCTTGCTTGAATATCTTCAGATTTTCCAGCACCGTTTACGATGGTAGTATTATCTTTGTCAATAGTTATTTTTTCTGCAGTTCCCAACATATTCAAGTCTGCAGACTCCAACGTAAATCCTCTTTCTTCATTAATCAAAGTACCACCTGTAAGGATAGCTATATCTTCAAGCATTGCTTTTCTTCTATCGCCAAATCCAGGCGCTTTTACTGCAGCCACTTTCAAAGTTCCTCTTAATCTGTTTAACACTAAAGTAGTCAAAGCTTCTCCCTCTAAGTCTTCAGCAATGATTAATAATGGACGACCCGTTTGAACGGTTTTTTCCAAAATTGGCAACAAATCTTTCATAGTACTGATTTTTTTATCTGTAATCAATACATATGGATTGTCAAGATCTGCTTCCATTTTTTCTCCATTTGTAACGAAATAAGGAGAAACATATCCTCTGTCAAATTGCATTCCTTCTACAATTTTTACTTCTGTTTCAGTACCCTTAGCTTCTTCTACCGTAATAACACCTTCTTTTTTTACTTTTTCCATAGCATTAGCTATCAATCCACCAATTTCAGAATCGTTATTTGCAGAAATAGTAGCGATTTGTTTGATTTTCTCAAAATCATCGCCTACCATTTGACTTGTTTCTTTGATATGACTTACTACTTTTGCTACAGCTATATCAATTCCTTTTTTAATATCCATTGGATTTGCTCCACTAACAAGAGCCTTTAGGCCAGGAGCAACAATAGCTTGTGCCAATACTGTAGCAGTAGTTGTTCCATCGCCTGCTTGGTCATTGGTTTTAGAAGCTACTTCTTTTACCATTTGAGCGCCCATGTTTTCTACGGCGTCTTCTAGTTCTATTTCTTTAGCTACGGTTACACCATCTTTTGTAATATGAGGGGCACCATATTTTTTTTCAATAACTACATTTCTTCCTTTTGGACCTAATGTAACTTTTACTGCGTCGGCCAATTGGTCTACGCCTCTTTTCAGTTTGTCTCTTGCGTCTGTATTGTAATTAATTATTTTTGACATAATTTAAAAATTTTAAAGATTAATAAAAATTAAACAATTGCGAAAATATCGCTTTCTCTCATCATTAAGTAGTCTTTTCCTTCTACTTGAATTTCAGTACCGCTATATTTTCCATATAAAATAGTATCGCCAACGTTTACTGTCATTGGCTCGTCTTTTTTACCTGGACCTACGGCTATTACTGTTCCTCTTTGAGGTTTTTCTTTTGCTGCATCAGGAATAATAATGCCCGAAGCTGTTTTTTCTTCAGCGGGAGCTGCTTGTACAAGCACCCTATCTGCTAATGGTTTTACGTTCATACTTATTTAAATTTTAAAAGTTAACAAATTATACTAGATACAACATCATAAGGTGTGCCAACAGCCACATGCAGACATTTTGTCATTTTTTTTAATAATCTATGACAAGCAGACATTGTTATGATAAATAATTTCTGTCATTAATACGCTTTCTAATAATTACAAAAAGTCATTATCTTTTGAATTAGAAAAAAATAGGATTACCTTGAATTTTAAATTCTAAAAATCCATCATTTTTTCAGGTTATAATTTTTCAAAGTAACCAGTTGCTCTGTTTTTTTGAACTTCATTCCAAAGAAAATATTTACCATTCATTACAATGTAGATACCCAAAGGAAGTGTTTGTACAAAAGCAAAAGCGCTACCAAGGTTGAACATACCATCGCTACTACCAAGAGAATAAGGAATTAAGGCACCTGTAAACACAATAGTTTTATTAAGGTTTTCTTTAGCTATATAAGCAGCGGTATCTGTTATTGTATCGGTGCCATGGGTAATAAGAATCTTGTCTTCAACAGTCGATTTGCAATGTGATAGAATTTTTTCTCTATCTAAGTCTGTCATTTCAAGACTATCAATCATCATGAGAGTTTCAATAGTATAAGGCATAGTACAACGTCCTTTTTGAAGCATTTCATCAATATTGGTTTGATTGAAATACAACTTACCGTTTATCATGTCATATTCTTTGTCAAAAGTACCGCCGGTAGCGAAAATTCGTATCATAATTTATATTTTTGAAAGACTAATTTTTTTCAAATTCAAAGTTTTTTAATTCTTTTCCTTTTGCAAAGGCCAAAATTACAAAAAATATAGTCATGCATCCACCAAAAATTACGGAGCGAATCGTACCCATGTATTGAGCAGCTATACCACTTTCAAATGCGCCAATTTCATTGCTTGAAGAAATAAACATTTGGTTTACGGAGGTTACACGTGCTTTCATGTTTTCAGGAGTTTCCATTATTAAAAGCGTGCCTCGCACAATCACACTAACGGCATCAAAAGCACCAATTAAGAAAAGTGCTGCTAATGAGATATAAATAGATTTTGAAATGGCAAATACAATCGTAAAAATACCAAAGAAAAATACACTTATCAAGAGCCATTTTCCAGCATTTTTGTGCAAAGGCTTGGCCGCTAGGAAAAACATCATTATCGCCGAACCAAGAGGCATAGCTGCTTTCAGCATTCCGTAGCCAGAAGCCCCCACATGTAATATATCTTCGGCAAATACAGGTAATAGTGCTACCGCCCCACCAAAGAGCACGGCAAATAAATCTAATGAGATAGCCCAAAGAAGAATTTTATTATTAAAAACGTATTCTAATCCTTCTTTTATCTGCGCAATAGAGTTTGATATGCTGAAGGGGAGTGTATTGTGGCTTGGTGATTTGGGTAATAAAAACACCGAAAAAACACTAATAGAAAGGAAACAAGATACAAGGATAATGGAATAAAATTCACCAATTTTATAAAGTAAAAAACCGCCTAAAATAGGTCCTAGAATTGCGCCAATTTGCCAAGCGTTGCTATTGATAGCAGAATATCGTGGGGTTTGGTCTTTTGGGATAATATGTGAAAACATAGAAACGGATGCACTGGGTCCCAAGCTACCAATGAGCCCCATCACAAACACAATCCCAAAAAAGGAGTATTTTAAAAAAATGGGATTTTCTTGAAATAGATAGACCGCCATTACAAGCAAAATGCTTAACAGAAAATATGATGTTACAACAAAAGATAATGCTTTTCGTTTTTCCATGCGTTCTACAATATATCCCGCAGGTAGCGACATTACGATTCGAGGTAAAGCTTCATATAATCCTAGTAATCCAAGTGACAATGGCTCTTTAGTAACTTTATATAACAAATAGCTCAAAATTGTCATTTTCATTTGCATAGCCACTGTAGTAAAAAAACGAAAGGATAATAAGTGTAAAAAAGATTTAGGCATCATTGTTTTCTATTCAGTTTGTTTAATATATTATCGATAAACTGTTTTTCTTGATTTTTTTTCGAAGCCACAAAAGGCATAAAAAATCCACCGCCAAGTATGGCTAGTTTATTCATTTTGAAATGTATATGCTGTGAAACACCAAACCCAAGGACATTGAATAAAATGTTCTGAGCAAAGTGTGCATCTATTATAGTATGTATTTTTTTCTCTTCCTCATCATTCTGTGTTAAAAGCCCGTCTGTGGCCAGTATAATTAAGCTTTTTTCACCTACATTTTCTCTAATCGATTCATATGCTTTTTCTATTCCTATCGCTCCTTTTGTGCCGCCGGTAGTTTGAATGTCATCAATAGTTAGCTTTATCGCATCTTTATCTTCAAGATTTGAAAGAGGCCAAATAACCGTAGTTTCGTAATTAAATGTAATCAATTCTATTTGGTCTTGAGGCGTTAATACATCTAATAGATTTTTAAGGGTTTCTTTGAGTAAGCCGATTTTGAAAGGTTTATTCATAGAGGTAGAAATATCTATTAAAAATACAATTCGAGCACCTGTTTTATCTGTGGAAGTCTTTTGGGATGTTGGTTTTGATATGGCTTTATTTTCTTCTTTTTTTAAAGAAGTTTCATAGGTTTCAAAATCTTGAAAAGCAATAATTTTGGGAGCTGGAGGAGCAAATGTTTTTTCAATGACTTCTTTAGCTTTTGGTTTTGCATCGCGATATTTTTCGATTTGTTTTGGGCTATCTATACTAGGTTTTGTAAAAGCAAAAAAGGTGTCTTTGCTTATCTTCTTTTCTTCTATAATAATCGGCTTCTTTTTTAATAAAAAATAAACGGTATTGTTTTCATCATCAATTTCACGGCTGCTTTCTTTTTCATAATTTTTTACAAAAAACTCGTAAATATATTCCCCAGGAGGAATAATGTTGGCCATAAGTCCCTTCTCGTCTGAATACCCAACATATGCCTTATTGTTTTTTACGCCAATTATTTGAATTTTTGCGTAAGGGATCGGTTTTCGAGTATCAGCATCTAATACGTAGAACTGAACCGTTTTTTCAGATTCTAAATTTATTTCGGTATTTTGTACAACAAACTTTGGGTTTTCACCTTTGTTTTCTTTAGAAAAACTATTAATAATTCCATTTATGGATAGTTCAATTTCTGCACCATTTGTGGTAGAAACGATGAATTTTTTTGTAAAAGCGCCTATGTTTTTAGAGAAATACTTTACCACAAAAAAACCGCTTTCTCCAGGAGCAATTACCGTTTTTTGAAAATGGATGTCTAGGTCAACTTCTGCTTTAAAAGGCTTGAAGATCAAGGATTCTTTTGTATTATTGATATAATTAAACGTAATGATATTATTTTCAAAAAAAGAAACTTCGCCTATATTTTTATTGGTTTCTGCATAGCTCATTTTTCCCTCTTGAGCCGATGCAAAAAAGCTAAAAACAATAAATAATAAGAAAAACAAATGCCTCAAGAGTTAAAATTATTTTTACAAAAGTAATTAAAATTTCTTAGTGCTTTGTAGCATATACGTTTTAATATGTTACAATATATAAAAAGGCAAGTAAAAGAAAGCTCATAAACTAAACAACGCTTTATAAATTTTACAATTTCAATTGATAATTTAGCCAATGAAAAACAGGGTTATAATTTTACAATTAATAATGGACAACTTACTACTTCCAAAACATCAATTGCTAGATTTCCCATAAAAAATTTATTTAGACCACTTCTTCCATGAGAGCCCATTACGATTAGGTCTATATGTTGTTCTTTGGCAAGTGTGCAGATCTCTTTTGAAATATCAATATCATAACAAAGTTCATAATGAAAATGTATAGATGGATGTCTAGATTTAAACTTCATTAATAAGCACTCTAAATCAATCTGTCTACTTTTAATTAGCTCGGTATCTTTTTCAAAATTATTATCATCTTTTTCATATCCAATAGTATTTATTTGATTAAAAAATAAAATAGTTCCATCCTCATGGCATTGATTTATTGCTAACTTGATTATTTTGTCCATGTCGTCTGAAAAATCTATTGGACACAGAATGTTTTTAAAGCTCATAAATATGGATTTAGTTTATACCATCAAAGGTACAACTTTAAATATGGTTTCTATTATAACCTTTTGGAAAGAATTTATGAACTAAGTTGTGGGCAACTAATTATCATTCAACAATTATAGATTTAACAAAGAATTAGGATATATCATCAAATGACTTTCGTTAAACATACAT
>Ga0078894_10003711_pt1 | contig 11600 bp, 10 predicted proteins | sample LauGreSu1BDMLBSD_2_FD_67506 | JGI IMG/M metagenome (GOLD analysis project Ga0078894, IMG submission 67506) | Freshwater lake microbial communities from Lake Michigan, USA - Su13.BD.MLB.SD (version 4) (version 4) | ecosystem: Environmental > Aquatic > Freshwater > Lake | place: Lake Michigan... | reverse complement strand
CGAAACGTCTAAATCCAAAAAGAATAATTTGCTGTATGTTTTTTTAGATTCAAGAAATTTTTGATAATCCTGTTGTAATTTCATTGGCGTTGTCGGTATGACATCAAGCCTTTTTCCATAGGCCCAACACAACACAAGATAACTTACAACCCCATCTAAATCTAAATGCGTAAAAACTTGAATAGATCCTGAATTATTCATCTGCTAGTAAATCATTTAATGTTTTGTCTGCTGTTTTCACACTGTTTTCAGTTGAATCCTCAGAGTCATCTGCAAAATAATCCATGTTTGTTTCTTTCAAAGTAAGAGTGTTATAATTGCACCTAAAGGCAGCATTGCCGAAATTTGGACCAAAACGATTTTTTTGCATTCCCATATTTATGACTCCCAACTCTCTATCTTCCTCCTCTTGCCACAGGGAACAGATGACATCGCAGGTGGCTGCCAAACCAATTGATTCTGAAATACCCTCCATGCCAGGCGAAGCTGTATTGAATGCCCCACGATTTAATTGTGTAGCAGAAACAAAGGGAATTTTATATTTAAAAGCTAAAGCTCTTAGCTGTTCTGCTATTTCTTTTACGTATTCATATGAATTTAAATTTTTAGAAATGGGCTGAATAAGGTTAATGTAATCTATTACAACAATATCTGGTTTGAATCCTTTGTGTTGTAATTTAGTTATGTAACTGTCAATTTGTCTAACGGTAACCGTCTTTGGTGGATATTCCTTAATAACTAAGTTTGAACTTATGTTTTTTTGTATGTGTTTAACTTGTTCCTTCAACTCGTCCGTAAACGTTTTGAGATCACTGTGAGGAATTTGTGTAAGTTGCGTGCTAATACGTTTAGCATACATAAACTCCGACATTTCCAATGAAATGAGTAAAACGTTTTTGTCTGCTAACAGCATATTCGTTGCAATATTTCCCAAAACGATTGATTTACCTACATTTACTTGACCTGCAAATACTGTGAGAGTTTTAGGAAACAACCCTCCTTCTGTTTTTTCGTCAAAAAACTTCCACCCTGTCGGAACTGGATTGTAAATAGCAACTAGTTCTTTGACGTGTTTATCAATATCTTCAAAATACCAATGACCTAAATTTTCTTTAAGAGTGATGTTGTAAGCTTTTTCGAAGTCAACTAAAGTTTCCTCAATCGAAAAAGATTGATCTGAAAATTTTTCAGCAACATTTAATATTGTTTTATATATAAAACGTTCCTTGAGAAACTTTTCAGTGTTTGAAATTAATTCTTCTTTATTAAAAGGTCCTTGCAGGGCAGATAATTTAACTTTGACATCCGCTAAAGCTTTTTTGTCTTCTTCAGAAGTAAGACGAGCTTTAATTTCGGTCAAACTCGGTACCGTACCTCTTTCGTTAAAGAAATTGGTTATGCTACCAATAACTCTGCCAATATTTTTATCACTAAAAAATGAAGGCTCAACGTGAGATATAATTGAGCTTAGATACTCCGTGTCTCCTAATGCATTATAGAGAAGAATCGACTCGAAGAAATCTAAATCCAACTTTGTGTGAGTTTGAACTTTGCTCATTCTCCTTCATCTTCATCCACGTTCTCATCAGAGTCAACAGAACCATATCGAAGTTCTTCTTGTAACTTTTGTTCGAGAAGGGGGCAAACCTTTTCCCAAAAAGCCGGATCTTTTTCTATGTTTTTTCTATATCCAACACTTTCTCCTTGAAATTGATACGTTTTACCTGCTTGTTCAATTACACCCAATGCTAGTGCCAAATCAAACAAACCCGTATTTGTATCAAGACCTGTTTTAAAATTAAGGTAGAGTTCTGTTTTAAGAAATGGAGGAACGACGCGATTTTTTACAGTCATTGCGCTCATCGTGACTCCAGAAACGTTGTTAGCAATTGCAATAGAATCTTCGTCTGGGTTTTCAGACACTTTTTCATTACGTGTAGATAATTGAACCAACACTGATGCCAGATAAATTGGACCTTTTCCTCCAGCTTGATTTTTGATCAATGATGGGAACATTTCCATTCCTTCGTAAATGTGATTGGAAAACAAAATAGGAACGCCTGCTTTTGCTGCTTTATATGTAATGGCTCTCATCATACTCTTGGTAGCTTTTGCTCGCTGACCTACGTCTGCTGCATCTTTGCCTTTGCGGGCATCTTCAATTTCTTTGGAAGATGCAAGATTTCCAAGAGAGTCGATGGAAATAATAAATTTAAGATTGGGGTCGTTTGCTGCAATAACGTTATCTAAGAACGTAGAAATTTGATTTCGACACTCTTCAATTGTTTCGACCGGATAATACTTCGTTTTCTTTAAATCCATGCCAACGTTTTTCGCACTTTGTTTGTCAACGGCTACTTCGGAATCCCAAATAACCGCAATATACCCTTTCTTTTGGGCGTTAGCCAATACTTTGTTAATAATAAGAGTCTTTCCTGCTCCAGAAGGACCAGCAAAACCTGTAATCCTTCCCACTGGAACTCCTTTATACAGGGAGCCAGAAATAATAGCGTTTAGTGCTTTAGATCCCGTATCAATCCAATCGGATGGAGTCGAGATAGAAGAATCATTAAGCATTACGCCGTCAGGGTTTAATTTATCTACATCGCCAAATATGTCTTTTAGGTTACTCATGCAAAATTACAATACATCAAAATAATGATTTCACAACAACAAAAAAAGGGAGGCTTGCGCCTCCCTTTATTTTAAATATTATTTTTATTCCTCATCAAATAGCTTGACGACATCTGCATTACCCTCTGGCTGAGAAGGTGCTGGTTGGGCAGCTTTAAAAATCTGCTCATATTGAGCAAAAAATTGATCTGCGAACTCCAACGCCCCAGAAGGAGTAATGTTTCCTTTGTTGTATTTCCATGTAGTGGCTTGGCTTTTGTCCTTCAAAAATTCTCTAAAGAAAAGAGGAAGAATCTGCAATTGCAGTTGGTTTGTTTGGACGTTTGGCTGAACGTGAACAAGAGCTGGATTCTCAATGGTGAGAGAAGTCGCATCTTCTGCTACTGGTTTGCCGATGATAGTTCTTCCAATCGAATCGAGGAAGACCGTTAGTGTGTTGTTTGTTGTATCGCTCATATGATTTTTATTTTATATATCTTATCTTTGTTTTTGGTCAATTCAACCGCAAATATTAAGTTCTGTAAAAATTTTTCTCCTTTGTTTGTCAAAAGTATTCTGTCGTCCGAAGCGATGAAAACAACATCATGGGAATCCAAAGTATACAAAATTTCTTCTAATAAAAAATTGTCCAAAAATTCGTTCAAATAACAATCTTCATGAAGAATTGTTCTCAATGTATAATACAACTCATCGTAATTTATGACTAAACCATCACTCGAGTTCATTTTGTTGTATTTAGTCATCCCCAAACCCAAACATATCAAACAAATCAGTTTGGACTTCTTTCCCTACTTCCGGTAAAAACCAACCAATCGATTGATATAAACGTTCTGTTGGTTGAGTGACTAACTTAGAAAACATTTTATCCCAATCTACAGCAAAACCAAATTCACTAGGAAGCTCTGTAACGTATGTTATTGCATCCAAGCCAAATTTATTTTTTTGGCAATAAATTTTTTTAACTTTTTGGCCTGTTTGAATTGCTTCATAACGATCCTCAAGTCCGTAGTTTTTTAGCAAAATATTGTATGCAATTGCCCCTTTAACGTGGGAAGGCGTTGCGTTTTTGAACTTGTTGAGAGAAGCCCCTTGAGCGTATTTGTCTAAGTTGTTGATTGATGTGCGAGCTGCTACTTCGTTAGGATCTAACTTTTTAAATTCTTGATAGCTGTTACGATATACTTCGTTTGTTTGCTTAAAGCTTTGGGTCAACAAAGCAGTTTTGATAATATCTTCTATAAATTTTTTGACCTTTTTGGGAGTTGTTGAACGGGCGAGTTCGATTCCTGTATATTTAAATTTGTCTACAGCTACACCTTCTTCATCGAGAACGTGCAGAATATAACGTTTCTTTTGAAGAAAAACTCCAACATCGGCAATAACTTCCCGTTTAAAAACATAACGAGGATCAATAGAAAATAATTCTTTTCGAGCCCATTCCAAAATTTCGGTATTAACGTGTTTGTCTAATTTGTCTACAATTTCATGTACTTTTGGGTTAATTTCTCCGTCCACAATTAACTGCAATCCAAGCTTGTCTAACACTGGCTGTATCGAAACATACAAACTGTCTGTATCTCCATATTTCGTTATGGAGGTTTCTACTCCATATTTCACTTTGACGAAGTTATCAATAATGTTGCCGCCGGCCCTTGATACGTTTTGACCAGTAACCGTAATAGAGGTAGCGTGATCAATATCCATTAAAGAAGAATGCTTATTAGCAAAAGTTCCGTATATTGAATTCAAGAGAATCTTCAACGTGTATTGAAGGGTATCAAAATACGTCATCTTAAACTGGTGTTTGGCATCGTCTTTATTTTTTGTTTTTTTCAGCTTTGTTAGTTCTTGTTTAGTCTTAACACGCTCGTTGTAGATTTCGTCAATAAGATTTGGAATAACTCCCTTATGCTTTTGTGAGTAAAGAACGCCTGATTTAGAAAGCGCTAATTGTTCTTTCGAAAGAAACGTTTTAAATTTAGCTGCATCTAGTGTATGGCTTTTGCCGTTGATTAAACGTATTGTTATATCGCCTGTAAATGATTCAAAGTCACCAGAAATTACCTTACCAATTTTGGTCTCAGGGGAAATGTTGAGCGTAATAATCGTATTAGGATATAGCGAATTGACATCAAAACTTACTACAGCTTTTTGCAACCCTTTTTCTGGATCTCTAACGTAACCTCCTTCGTATGACTCTCTTTCTAAGTTATTAGGAAACGTGGGAATTACATATCCTTGTTTAGATGCCTGGATAGCAACTGCTCCTGTAACGATTGCTACTTTGCCTAGAGCTGCTTCAAAATTCGTACAACCTTTGTAAGCGAGCATTCTAGCAATTTCCAAAAATTTTAATTTTTCTTCTAGCTTAACAAGCAAGTGTACGTCTTGTATATTGTAGTCGACGAAAGTTTTCCAGTCACTTGCTGCAAGCTCTCCGAGACTGACAGCGTTATACGCAATCTTTCCTTCTCCCAACTCAAGCTCCGAAATATAGTTAAGACTAAAAGATTCTTTTTCTCCTGGAGAAAAAGTTTTGTACAAGTCCATATAATCTAGCAAAGACACCCCTTTAATGGACCAAATGGTTACTTCTTTACCCATGTCTGTGAAAACCTTACGGCCTCTAACGTTCCCTGTCGGAGAAAGCTGACGAATAAAATCTTCTCCAAATATTTTTATAAAACGATTGATGATATAAGGAAAGTCAAAATTTTGAGAATTCCAACCAGAAGCAATGTCTGGATAATCCGTCTTCCAAAAATCCACAAATTGTAAAATTAAGTCTTCTTCGCTTTTACAAAAATGATATACACAATCGGGTATTGTAGGAGTGTAACGCTGATTCAATCCCCATGTATGAGTAGTTTTAGTAAGAGTATCATACACTGTAATAAGGTTGATTGGTACTGCTGCTTTTTCTGGTGTAGGAAAACCTGAGTCTGCTGTTGTATCAACTTCAATATCTAGCAAGAACACTTTGAGAGGGTGCTTAGAAAACTCTGGTTTATTATTCTGATCTTTATACATCTCAATCAGAAATTGCTGCTCTGGAGCTAAATTATGAAATATTCGTTGGTTTGCAGTCGAATCCACAAACTTTTTTCTATCGATGGAATTTCTGAATTGCTTTTTGACAAGAGAAGTCTTGAAAATGGAGGTGGCATCAGTAGCTCCTTCTTTTTCTAAATAGAGGTAAGGCTTAAACGGCATTTCAGTATCTATCCGAACACCTTCTTCGGACCAAGTACGAAGAAAAACAGACTCGTTAAAAGGATTATAACTAATAGATCGATACATACGTCGAGTATAGTACGATCAAAAAAGAAAATATCAATTGATTTCTTGAATATATTTTCTTTCTGAAGAACCAGCAGGAGTGAAATACACTTCGTAATGCTTCATTAGATTTTTTTCTGTATCCAACCAATAATTTTCAGCAAGAGCTCTTGCTTTTTTGCAATGCTCAGCGTACACGGTTTGATTTTTTAATGCGGATTTAATGCAATCAATAAACTCATTGCCGTTAGAATACTTTAAAAATGCATCTTTGTAAGTTACCATATCTGGACATACACAAGGCATACCAATTGCACCAGCCTCGATTAGCTTGATATTCGATTTGCAGCGGTTAAAATTATTGTCTTGTAGAGCTGCAAATGTAATCTGAGCACCTGAGTTAGCCATGGTTTCAGCAAAATCAGGAAGTTGTACCCAAGGAGTAAATTTAATTTTACCGGAGTCGATTAAAGGTTTTACTGCAAGAGGATAAGAACCATAGAAATGCCAAGTAAACTCTGTAACTGTTTTAATAATGTGATTGACGACATGTGCAAAGTCGTCTTGTTGATTGGCTCTATTAATCACGTCAACGTGTGTACCAGATGCAAAAATGGCGACGATTGGCTTTTTCTTGTTTTTATCGTATGCTTTAATTAAATTGTTTAAATTGTAATAGCGATCAAACCACCATTTCATAAGATAATTTGGCACGGTTGTTACGTTTGGATGTCCAGTTTTGTTGGCCAAATAATCTCTAAAGTAATCAGTTGTGACTGTTACTTCATCCATCATAGAAATAATTTCCTTGATGCAATCTTGAATTTCTTGGGATGTAAAGGCGTCTCTATTCCTATTGTACATCGGAATATCTTCTGCAAAGACCACATCATCTACCTCATAAATCATTTTTAAAGGTTTTTGTTGTTTAAATTGAGTTAAAAACTTAATGAACTCTTTTTGATACGGAGTTGCTTGTCTCTGAAATTTAATTGCATCAACGGTTTGATAAAACTTTGGATCAGTGATCATCGTTGTCGACTCCATCACTACAGCTTTTTGATAAAGATTAAGCAAAAAGTTCGAGGACATGCATCTATAGTAACCACATCCACCATAATCAGCCAAATAATTAACAGCACGCTTTAAATTTTGGCCAGGCATTTCCGGAGGAGGAATTACGTTATTGTGAATGTATGTTTGGGCGGGTACTCCAAACGGAATCCCTAGCGGAGCTCCAAGGACGTTTTGTAAGCCGTACTGTACTGGTGTAATCATATTTTTATTATTTAAAATGGTTTTATAAAAAGTCTATTATTGAATAGAAGAAATGCCGTTCTTCTTGACTACGTTTATTACATGTTCTGCTTTGCAGAGCACTTCTGGTCCTCTGTGAGTAATAATATAACAAGATTCGTTGTTTTCATTAAAACGTTCTCTTAGGACTCTAAGCGTAAGCTGAACACCCTTGTCATCTAGAGACGAATCTAACAATTCATCATAAAACACAGTGCTAAAATTAACATCCCCTTGCAAGCGACGTATATCAGAAAAAGCAAACAAACAAGCCAAGTCCATGCGCTTTCTTTCTCCTCCAGAAAAGTTAAAATATGATTTGTTGGAACCGTTTTCATCTACAATTTGCTCTTCAAAAAATTCGTTAAATTGACACAGACAATTTGCTTCAAGCTTTTGCAAATAATATGCCAAGCGAGCATTGAGCACTTTCAGCACTTTTTTAACAATGAATGACTTTATACCTTCTTCGGAAATAACAAACTTTACGGTTTCGATAATATTAAGCTCATTGTTAAGCTTGTCCACTCTTTGCTTTATTTCTTCTAAGGCAGCTTTAAGTGTTGTAATTTTGCCTTTGAGGTCATTATTTTGTTCTTTGGAAGAAATGATAATTTCTTCTTCCGTTTCTTTAAGATTTGATTTAAGATGAGTTATGCTAAGTTCGTGAGAGCGGTTATTTGAAATAGTTTGATTTATTTCTTCTATATTGTTTAAGCAGACGTTTCTTGAAGCTTGAATGCTTGCCAACGAGTTTTCTATTTCATGCAAAGACTCTTTTACTTTAACTTCTGCTTTGGTATATTTTTCAATTGTTTGTTTGTGGTCAGCAATTAGTTTAGAAACATGTTCTATATGCTCTCCTGAATACTCTCTGGAGCAAGTAGGACATCTGTCTTTGTTTGTTGATAGCTGCTTAATTTGCTTTGCTTCAGCGTTAACTTCTGCATGAATAGTATTAAGTTTAGCTTGTAGCTTGGATTTCTTTTCATTAATCTCTACTTGCTGCTTATCCAAATTTGCTAATTTTGTTTTATCGTTTTCAGCTGATAGTGTTTTAGAACTTACAATTCTAGACTGCAAATGATTGATATCAGCTTCTAGTGTTTTTTTCTTATCGGCAAGTTTATTCAATCTTTCGGATTTGATGTGCTCGTAATTGTCAAGTTGAGATTGGTTAAATTGTAGCTCTGTTTCTGTTTGCTCAAATTTTGTGTATGCAATTTCGTAATCCTTTTTAGCAATGCTGTAATCATCTCTAGCTTTAAGGACCATTTGAGTAAATACTTCTAACCCAAGCACGCTTTCAATAAATTTACGTTTATCCGTTTTAGGTAATGCCATAAACGGCAAAGCGTTATTTGCAGACATAATGACTGAGTTTTGAAAAACTGTCGCAGGAGTGTGAATGAGCTGCTGAATTAAATCGTTAGTCTTAGCTAAAGTCGAACGAGTAATTTCTTCGTTGTTTTTGAATAATTGACACTTGGTTGGATTCAGCTTGCGTACAATTTTGTATGAATCTGCATTGTTATTCGACAATACCTCAAACTCTAATCCAACTTCGCAGCGGCCCGTCGTTATACTGTTTTGAATGTAATCTTTTGAAATTTCTCTTAAAGTAGTACCATACAAAGCGTAATACAAAAGTTCTGTTATAGTACTTTTACCTGCTCCGTTTTTTGAGTCTTCTTTGTCGTAGTTTGTTCCAATAATAGCGTTTACTCCTTGCTTTAAGGAAATTTTTACTTGTTCGTTACCAAAAGATAAAAAATTCTTGCCAGTTAAAGTGTTGAAAGTAATAAAACGCATCAAATAAAATTGTAAATAAAAGTATTAAAATATCAACTAGTTTTTCCTATAACAGTTAAACCATTGTTGTTATGAAATCTTTCAATTAATTGCCATTGAGGATTATCTTGCAAAAATTCTTGTATTGCGAGCCAAATGCCTTTTTGGTCTCCAATCCATTCCGATCCTAAAAACTCATAAGATTTTTCATCCTTGTAAGCAAATGTAGTTGTATCATGAAAAATAATATACTTGTTTACTTTAGAAGAGTGTAATTTAAGTTCTGCCTTTAATTGTTTATAAGCATGCCAAGTATCGATAAAAAGCAAATCCGTTTGCTCTATTTCAACGTCTAATACATTTGCTTGAGTGAAGGAAAAATCCACGTTGTGTTCTTTAGCTGCATCATAAACATCTTGTATATCAACTCCCCACGTAGAAGGGTTTTGCATGTCGTAACTTTTAAGAGTTTTTGGAAGGACGCTTAAAAAAGCCCATGTGGATACCACCCATCTAACTCCCATTTCTGTAATATGAGAACATAATTTACCATATTTTAATAGTGTTGGTATATGTTCATTAATGTCGGACGGTGTTGTTGTAATTTGGTGAATTATTTCTTGTATATTTTTGCTCATATTAAATTGTTTACTTGTTCCCATATAATTGTGGGGGAAGATAATTCTTCTACGCAGTGGGTGTTCAGTCCAGGAATTGGAGTCAAAACAAATCTCTTCCTTGTCTCAGTGAGATGCAAAAAGGTATTGTGATCTCCAGTTGCTGTAGACCAGACGTCGTAATCTTCTTCAAATATTTTTCTGTTTGTTATAAAACTACCACAAGTGCTTGGAGTGGTTCTCCAATGATGAGATTTCGTTGTAATAATTTTAGAAACTAAATCAGAGTACATCGGATAAAAATATTTGTCGTTGTGATCGTACAGTGAAACGTAACACAAATTCGAAAATTTTTCGTATAATTCAGTTACCTTTTCGACCCAATTAGGTAAATGCAAATAATCGTTTTCCAAAAAATAAACTAAATCGGTCGGTTGCATTTTTATATTCTTGACGTGTTTCAATAACGACCGATAAGACAACAAACTAGATTTGTAATCCGTCAAAAAAAGCTCAATTGGGCGTTCAAACTTGCTTGTATATTGATCAACAAAGTCCCGAGCAATATTTCCGTCTACAGCAAGAGTTAATTTTACATTGTCGTAATTTTTTATTGTGTGTAATAAATTTTTAAAGCATTTTTCATAGCTAAACCAGGGCGGCCGCCCAGGAGTTACTTTGTTTTTTACTGCATGTCTGTAATATATATAAATGTTCATGTTAACACACTACTTGCATACAATCATTATACTAGAGCACAAGTCAGGATATTGCTGGCCTAACTCGTAGCATCCATCCAGATATTGCTCAGTAACAATATTTGTTTTGAGTAACTCATCCCATTGAAAATTTGCTAACGCTTTGAAAAAAATGCCGGTTTTAAAAAGCGGAGTTAGCCCACTTAATTTCACATCTCTTTCTAACGTATCTAAACTATATGTTATTTGATGACCGTGCAGTTTTTCTGATGGAGTAATTGCGGAATTATGAGAAATTAGACCCATTTTAACGGCAATTTGTCTTGAAGCAGCATTTGCATTTGGACAGACTAAAAAAAGTTTTCCTTTGTCTGTCAACCAATTATTTTTAATTTTGGATAATAATGCGACTGGGTCATCTATATGCTCTAAAACATGAGTCAAAACGATATTATCATATTTGGTAGGTAGTACAGCCTCTTCAAATAAAGAGTTAAAATATTTAACTTTGTTTGTTTGTAAAATGTCTTGGGCTATTTTTAGAGCTTCGTCAGAGGCTTCCACACAAGTTATGTCATCAAAATAAGACAACAATCTTTTAGTAAACTCTCCTTTAAAACTTCCTAATTCTAAACAATTGCCTTGAATAAAATGAGGCTCGAACGCTTTCATCATGTAATGATGCATTACATCAAAATCAAATGAATAGGCATATTTGTGATCCGCTGTGTCTTTAAATTCTTGATTGTAATTTCGTTTTAATAAATCTAATTCCATGACAATTTTATTTTCTTTTTGTTTTTGCACTGTAAAGCCGTGTTTCTTGTATAGATTAATAGCTTTTTTATTTTTGTCAAATACTTCTAAGCAAATGGTAGAATATTTTTTGTTTTGAAAAAAACAAATGCACTCTTTTAGCAAAGATGAAGCAATTCCTTTATTTAGGGTATATGGGTCAACGCTTACGTTGGTAATCCAACCCATTTTTTTCTCTGAGTTGTCATAAGCTGCAACCAAACCTAATATTTGAGATTGATCAATTTTAAAGAATAAAGTAGCTTTTTCAAAAAGTTTTTTTGAATACTCCGCTACGTTTACGTAACTATTTAATGGCGGCACAAAAGTGTTAGAAACCAACTCTAAGTGTTTTTGTATTAATTGTAAAGTAGGTTTCACTCTACTAATTTAGCTATCCCAAACCCGTATTTGCCGAATTCATTTCCATTATAAAGCATAAAATATTCTTTATTAATATTAAAAACATGAGGATAATGATGCATAGTGC
>Ga0078894_10003710_pt1 | contig 11600 bp, 8 predicted proteins | sample LauGreSu1BDMLBSD_2_FD_67506 | JGI IMG/M metagenome (GOLD analysis project Ga0078894, IMG submission 67506) | Freshwater lake microbial communities from Lake Michigan, USA - Su13.BD.MLB.SD (version 4) (version 4) | ecosystem: Environmental > Aquatic > Freshwater > Lake | place: Lake Michigan, USA... | reverse complement strand
AGTAGAGTTGGACCATTTTTTCCTGTTCCATCTGTGAGAATTGGTGGCGCAAGTGGATCGAATCTGATATTCAATCTAGTTAACACTTCTTCTCCACGAGAGCAAGGATTCCGTGTTCTTGGATACTCTGGACCATCAAGCACTGCATATCTCATACAATCGCGGCAAACCGATTCAACGAAGAGGTTTTACGATCTTGTTTCAACGAACGCAATGTGGAGATTCTGGAATCACGGTTACGGCTTCACTACCTCAAGTGCGGCTGCGAATACGGTGTTCTATCAGTTGCCTATCATGACATCAAATGCGGTTTCTCCGAATTATGGTCAGTCTTCTACTATTGCAGTAGATGGAGCAAGACCCGCGAGTGCATACGGTGACAAGATTCTTTCTGCTAGCCATGTATTCCCGAGCACTGGTGTCAGTTACGGATTTGTGCGACCGCCATCTGCTGGTGGAGCAATCACCGACAGCACATTCTAAAGGTATCATATGCCAAAGACTCTTCTAAAGATACAGGTTGGAACTGGACAGGTTGTAGAGGCTACAAGCAACTATGATTTTTCCAATTTCATTCCAACAAACACAGACAAGTACAAGTACTTGGTTGTTGATGATAGCACGGGGACAATAGCACTACAGACGGGAGTGAATGCTTCTATTGGATCATCCTCTTCTTCGGTCTTTCAGCCATATACCATGAATTCCGATGGAACCCTCACCGATCTACCAACACAAACACAACCAGTAGATGTTCCTGTTGCTTCTCTGACTGATTCAACCGTTTCTCCTGTCATCACAACTATTCCAGACATTTCGGAACAAGTATTGAGTGGAACAGGATATGGGTCATTCTTGGCAAACGAACTTTGCTTTCAATCAGACATTACACCAGAGGTATTCAATTTCTATAGCATTAACGGCGTAACTGTTCAGGAGTATACTCCTACAGTTGGTTCTATTGGTGCGAGTGACACCACGATTGCTGGTAGAGGAGCCTTGAAGTTTAAAGGAACCTATCAGGATCTTCCTTCTGTGCGAGCAGGAGGTCTTAAGATTCCAGGTGGATATTCTCTTCAAAATTGCCCGTATCATCTTGTGAGTGGTCACATTTACTTGGATCAGTCTTTGCCGTCAGCGTATGACCCTGTTCTGCTCACTCTTTGCAGAAGCATAACTGCTGGTTCTACTCAAGACTCATACGCAATGGTCTATGAAAATGGTTCTGGTCGTTTGAAGTTCAACTTCTCAACGAGCGGGGACAGCGCAACTGGATTTGTGAACAGCATGAATGCTTCTCCTGTTGGCATAACTCTGAACCAATGGCACCATGTTGCTGCTGCCTTCTACTATGACGGTGTTTCTTCTTCTGTTGCAACATATTTCAATGGCAGCAGAGTGGCAACTATTTCTGCTGTCAATAGCGGCTATTTGCGTTCAACGAATCAACCTTTCTGCATGGGTTCTGACCAATACGGAAATCATCCTTGGCGGGGTTGGGTGGATGATTGGATTGTCAGTGGAGGAACTACGCTGGCTGCTCTTCGTGGCTTCACGCAGGGAACTGGTGCATCACTACCGACCAAGCATCAGGAAGCAGGAGACTATACCGTAGCGTACATGAGCATGGACGGTCCTATTGGAACATCTTTGGTTCCTTGTGATCGTGGTCGAAGAGTTGCTGCTTGTGTTGACGGATTTGATCGTTTTGGAAATCTGTATGTCTCTTCTGTGGAAGTAGATGATTTTTCAGTACACGGAATAACTCTGTTTGTCGGTGTTTGTGGTGGATATCAGGTAAGTGGAGTTTGCGGTGCTGCTAATGTGTTTGGGTACAATAGTGGGGCTTGTCTCGTAGTATCTTCCGTACAGAGTAGATTTGGTTTGACCCAAGAAAAGGCATACAGACAAAATTTGGCAGATCTGTCTTACCATCTTGTTCTTGGACAAGCCGAAATGAAAGGCGAGCGTGGAGGAAGAACAGGGGATTTTGCTAATCTGATGGCTAAGTCTCTTTCAGACTTTAACGGGTATACATTTACATTCAAGCCTTCTCAGGATCAGATCAATCAGATAAAGTATCTGTACGATGACATCACAATCAATGGCAGGACTGCTTCCTATTTCTTGGAAGACACAAGTGGAAATCTGTTTACATTCAGCACAGGAGGCATAAAAGCCCTGTACACAGACATTGTGGATTATCATGCGATTGCATTGTCATCGGCTAATTCTCTGAAGACTAGAATTTCTGGAAGCACGCAATCTGCACAATTGAAGAGGATTGATGGAATTACCAACGAGCAGATGGTTTTTAAGTTGGCTGCTTTTGCTGATAAAAACTCTTCGGTATACATCTCTACTAAAAGCAAACTAACAGGTTCTTTCAGAGAACCCGAAACAGTTCTTTTGACGGACATAAAAGAGCCGCCTCGTAAGGGGGGATGAGTTTTGAATCTCATACATTATGGAAATGAAGTTGTTACAGTTAACGATACGGACTACAAGTTCTGTGATTTTTTGAAATTAGATGGTGAGTACTCTGTTCCCTTTGGTTTGAGTATCAGGGTATATGAACGAGGAGCAGTTCACTATATTTCTGATGGATTCACCACCATTCATTTACCAAAGGTTGATCAGTACTGTGATGCACTATGTGCTAGAGAATCTGAACTTCGTAGGCTGATTCGCATTGACTCTTGAACTGCATTCTGCCTCCAAGATAAATACTTCAAAAGGAGACAGGAATGGCAAAGCCACGGTCAAGACAAGAGTTTAAGGAATACTGCTTACGCGCACTCGGTGCGCCAGTTATCGAAATCAATGTTGACGATTCCCAAGTTGAAGACCGTATAGATCAGGCTTTACAGTACTTTGCTGACTGGAATTCTAATGGCGCACAGCGCACATACTGGAAGTATCAGGTAACCGCTCAGGACATAGCAAACAAGTACATCAATACAGATACACTCAGTCCTGGTGGATCGGATATTCTCACAGTTAGTCGTGTTTTTCAGATTGGTTTCAATCTTCAGGTCAACAACATTTTCAATGTTCGATATCAGATGGCATTGAACGACTTCTACGGTCTTCGTACAGGTCAGATGAATTTGAACTACTTTGTTTCGACCATGCAGTACATAGAGATGCTACAGCAATTGCTGGATCCAGAGAAACAGGTTCGATTCAACAAGTACAACAACAAGTTACAGATTGATATGAACTGGGAAGATTTTGCGCCAGATCAGTATCTTCTGATTGAAGGATACGCTATTGTGGATCCAGAGACATACAGTGAGGCATGGAACGATCCCATGTTGAAAAAGTATGCCACGGCACTGATCAAGCAGCAGTGGGGTGCAAACCTGTCCAAGTTTGAAGGCATTCCCATGCCAGGCAACATTACATTCAATGGACAGAGGCTGTATGAAGAAGCCACAACAGCAATACAGAACATTGAAGAAGAGGTTCTGCTGAAGTATCAAGAGCCGCCCGACTTCATCACAGGATAAACATGACAGTCAACCCTTACTTTCGTAGGAATAAAAAAGGCGAGCAATCGCTCATTGAATCACTCACGACCGAGGCGATCAAGATCCACGGTCATGAGATGGTTTACATTCCGCGAGAGAAGGTCACAGAAGACCTGATTCTTGGTGAAGAGGTATCGGAGTTCTTGGATGCGAACCGTATAGAGATGTACCTTGAGAACGCCGATGGATTTGAAGGCGATTCCGAGATGTCGCGGTTCGGTCTTGATGTGAAGGATTCCGCCACATTCATTGTGTCCCGCAAGCGATTCATGGATGTGATGGGACACCACCCCGAGATTCAGAAGAATGGTCGCCCCCGCGAAGGCGACATCATCTATTTTGACTATCCGTACACCATGTTTGAGATCAAGTTCGTGAAGCACGACAATCCGTTCTATCCAGGCGGTGATCGGTATTCGTTCAAGTTGAGTTGTGAAGCCTTCAAGTATTCCAGTGAGAAGATAGACACTGGCGAGTCTCAATTGGATGCGGTCATGAACATTGCATCGGATTACCTGATCGGCATCACGCTTGGCAGCGGCTCGGGAACATACACTTTGGGAGAAGAGGTCTACACGGGAACCACCGCAGACAAGCACGCCTACGGGCGCGTCAACGAGTACACCGCTCCCATCATTGGTTCCAAGTCTGTGCGAATCAATACTCAGGAAGGTGTGTTTGAGGTGGGTGACATCCTTGTTGGACTTGTCAGTGGTGCGTCTTACGCGATTGCTGGAATTTACGAAACAACTATTCGTGCCACGCATCAGCAGCAGCAGGACAACGAGCAACTGGAACTGGAGCAGAAGCGTGACAGCATCTTTGATTTCACCGAGCGTGATCCGTTCTCGGAGGGTGAATACTAATGTTCACAAACTTCTATAACGGTTCTATTCGCCGCATGGTGGTTGCCTTCGGCTCCCTGTTCAATGAGATTTACATTGACAAGGCAGAGAGCAGTGGCACAAAGACCATGCTTGTGCCTATTTCGTATGCACCAAAGGAAAAGTACAAAGTTCGTCTCGCTGGCGATCCTTCGTTTCAAAATCCCAATCAGATCGTGCTGCCACGCATGGCGTTTGAGATAACTGGATATGTGTACGATTCTGCTAGAAAGCGAAATAGTGTTTCGAAGAATGTGCTGCGACCATCTATTAACAATCCTTCTGGTGTAGACTATACTTTCGCAGAAGTTCCATACAACATTGACTTTGCCCTGTACATCTATGTGAGAAACATGGAAGACGGCTTGCGTATTGTCGAGCAGATCATTCCTTTTTTTGCTCCCGAGTTTGTTGTAACTGTGAACTTTGATGATGTAAACAAAAAGATAGATGTTCCGATCTACCTGAACTCTGTGTCTTCTGAAGAAGATTACGAAGGCGATTTTGAAACTCGGCGGTCGATCATATTCACCTTAAACTTCACAATGAAAACCTATCTCTTTGGTGCAAAGAAGAACTACAAAGAGATCCGTGTGGTTCAAGCGGGACTATGGAATGTCGATGTGTTTAGCGAAGATTTTGTGGGTGGCATCACATACTATCCTGGAATTACCACAGATGTTCCAAACTACGCCAATGTTATCACTGGCATTTCTGGACCAAGCGGTGCAAGTTCGAATCTCAACAACTACAGCCCATACGCAAAGGTGTATCAGAACGATCCTGGTGCGGGAGGCAATACATACTCTACTGGCATGAAGGCAGGCGGAATAACTGTTGATTGGAACATATGAGGAGTTAGACCATGAGTGGATTTGAAAACATTGAAAAGGCTCTGGGAGCAGAGCCTGTGAAACGGGTAATTCCACCCAATGCTATTGTGGTCAATGTAGATCCTGTTCCCCTCACGGACGAGCGACTTGAGAAAGACCTGAAGAGCGACTACGAGGTTGTGCGCGACAATCTCAAAGAACTTGTTGACATGGGCAAGAACGCTCTAGACGGCGTGATTCAGGTGGCACAGGAAGGCGATCAGCCCCGCGCCTACGAAGTGGTAGCCCAACTGATCAAGACTCTGGCTGAAACCAATCGTGAACTCATGGATCTCCACAATCGCGTGAAGACCATCCGCAAGATTGATCAGAGCGTGACAAACAACAGCACGACAACCAACCAGTCCATCTATGTGGGTTCCACAAAGGAACTGCAAGACATCATCAACTCTTCTCGGTCTTCTACAAAGGCTTTCGACAACCGCCCAGATGTTCGTGATGTAATTCAAAGTGACAAGAACAATGAGTAAGAAAAGCACGAAGTACCTCGGAAACTCCAATCTAAAAGCAGCAGGCGTAAATGTAAACTTCTCTCCCGAGCAGATTGAAGAGTACATCAAGTGCGCCCAAGACCCGCTGTACTTCATCAAGAACTATGTGAAGATTGTGTCGCTCGACAAGGGCTTGGTTCCTTTCGAGCCGTATGACTATCAGGAAGAGATGATCCGCACCATTCACGAAAACCGTTTCGTGATCGGCAAACTCCCCCGTCAGACAGGTAAATCCACAACCATCATAGCGTATCTGCTCCACTATGTGCTGTTCAATCAGAGCATGAGCGTTGCGATTCTTGCGAACAAACTGAACACAGCCCGCGAACTGCTTGGGCGATTGCAGTTGGCATACGAGTATCTGCCCATGTGGTTGCAGCAGGGGGTGGTGGAGTGGAACAAGGGTTCCATTGTGTTGGAGAACGGCTCCAAGATTCTTGCCTCTGCCACATCATCTTCTGCGGTGCGTGGTGGATCGTTCAACTACATCTTCCTTGACGAGTTTGCGTATGTGCCGCAGAATGTCGCGGAAGAGTTCTTCTCGTCCGTGTACCCAACCATCACCAGCGGTCAAAGCACGAAGGTCACGATCATTTCAACGCCCAAGGGCTTGAATATGTTCTACCGCTTCTGGGTGAATGCGAACAAGAAGCCAGGTGAAGAGGGCAAGAACGAGTATGTGCCGATGGAGGTGCATTGGAGCGATGTGCCTGGTCGTGACGACAAGTGGAAGGCACAGACCATCGCTAACACCTCCGAGGAGCAGTTCCGCACCGAGTTTGAGTGCGAGTTCCTTGGCTCCATGCACACCCTTGTGCATCCTGAAAAACTCAAGTGCATGGTATATCGCACTCCCGAATACTGGAACGGTGAGGGGCTGCGGGTGTATCAGAAGCCCGTCCCTGACCACAAATATGTGATTGTGGTGGACACAGCCCGTGGACAGGGACTGGACTACCACGCATTCTCGGTGGTGGATGTCGCATCCATACCGTATCGGGTGGTGGCTACATTCAGAAATAACGAGATGCCGCCCATGTTGTATCCCAATGCCATCTACCCCATATGCCGACAGTACAACAATGCGTACTGTCTGGTAGAGGTAAACGACATCGGGGGTCAGGTAGCCGACATTCTGCACGATGAACTGGAGTATGACAACATCATCTATGTGTCCACTCAAGGACGCAAGGGACAGATAGTGAACGGCGGATTCGGCGGCAAGGGTGGAGCCATGAAGGGCGTGAAGACCTCTACTGCGGTGAAGCGCATCGGCTGCTCCATCCTGAAGAGCCTCATAGAAGACACCAAACTCATCGTGGAAGACTTCAACACGGTGGACGAGTTCTGCTCGTTCGTGGCAAAGGGTGACTCGTTTGAGGCAGAAGAAACCCACCATGACGATCTGGTGATGACTCTGGTGCTGTTTTCGTGGCTTACCACACAGGCATATTTCAAATCCATCACAGGCAGCGACATCCGCAAAGACCTGTACGAGGAGCAAATGAAGAATTTGGAAGAAGAGATGACCCCCTTTGGATTCGTGGATGACGGAAACGAGTACGAATCTTATACCGACAGGAGCGGAACCGCATGGAAAACGGGAAAGGGCGAAAACCTAGATATGGGGTGGAGTTTTTAATCCATTCGTGAACCCTTCAAAATAATACATACACAGAGAAGCGCAGTCATACAGGCATTGACTTCTTCACGAAGGAGAAACAAAAATGGCATTTAGAGTAAGCCCAGGCGTAAGCATCAAAGAAGTAGATCTGACCACAATCGTCCCTGCTGTAGCCACAACTCCAGGCGGGTTTGCTGGCTATTTCCATTGGGGACCAGTGGAGCAAATGGTGACTGTCACCAATGAAAAAGAATTGGCTGACATCTTTGGCAAGCCAACCAACACCAACTTTGTAGATTTCTACACTCCAGCAAACTTCCTGTCCTACGGGAACAACTGCCAGGTCGTTCGTGTTGTCGGTTCCACTGCTGCAAACTCTCAGGCGACAAAAGCAGGAGTGACTGCTTATCTTTCCGTTACTTTCAACAACGAAGTTCAGTTCAACCAAGTTAATTCTAGTTACACCGATGCACAGTTTGCAGGAAAATATCCTGGAGTCAGGGGTAATTCCATCAAGGTTGTTCTTACAACAGGAACTGGAATTTGTGGTGGGCAGACTCTCGCGGCTGCTGCTCCGCTTGGAGCAACATTCATTAATATGCAACTCAATAGTGCATCAGATCTGCGCTATCTGGCTGTTGGTGATGACATCATTTTCCACGATGGAACCACGATAACAATTGGTGGTGTTCAGAAAGCAACTGGAGGTGCAACTCCCACTGCAACTGTGCAGCCAGTGTTCGGAGATTTCTTTGGTGTTACGAGTGGAATGTCTGGCGTTGGAGTAGGAACTGCGCTTCGTCTGGTTATTGATGGTTATCTTCCAGTTGCTCAAGCAGTCGGAATGACATTCTCCATCAAGAGCCGTTACGCCAAACTCGTTTCTACGAACTCTCAGACAACCGCAAATGTTGCTGACAGCGGCGGTGCGAATGATCTGATCAATGTGCTTGTTCTTGACCGAGACGGGTCTTGGACTGGAACACAGAACCAAGTTCTCGAAAAGTTTGAAGCCCTGTCTCGTGCAACAGATGCAACAAAGACCGATGGCGGAAGCAACTACTATCGAACAGTTCTGAACGAGCAGTCTAATTATGTTTGGGCTGTTAGTGCGGATGTGAACGACAATATTGGTGGAAATAAGACCAGGACAGGTTGGACTTTGCCAGGAGTTGGACTATCGACTGCTTCGGCAGTTGGTCACCTTGTGTCTAGCATTGGCTTGACTGGTGGCGCAGATGCGGCTCCAGACAACGCTCGTCGTTGGCAGAAGGGTTGGAGTATGTTTGCTGATTCTGACGGAGTAGATGTTTCTCTTCTTCCGCTCGGTGATGCAGACGAAGTTCTTTCGGCTCTCGTCATTCAGAATGTGTGCGAACGCCGTCTTGACTGCATGGCATTTGCTTCTCCCAAGAAGACAAATGTTGAAAACAAGATGCCGTATGAAGCACTGAACGAGATCAAGAACTATCGCAACAACAGTCTGAACATCAACTCGTCCTACGCAGTTCTTGACAGCGGTTGGAAGTATCAGTTGGACACATACAACAACATCGTTCGCGCTCTGCCTCTGAACGGAGACATTGCTGGTCTGGTTGCTCGCACAGAGTTTACCAATGACGCTTGGTTCTCGCCTGCGGGATACAATCGTGGTCAGATCAAGAATGTTGTCAAACTTCTGTACAATCCCTCGGCAGAGGCTCACCGTGACGAACTGTATACTGCTCAGGTAAATCCAGTGGTATCTTTCCCAGGTGACGGAGTAATCCTGTTTGGTGACAAGACCATGCAGACTCGTCCGAGTTCGTTTGACCGCATCAATGTTCGTCGTCTGTTCATCGTGCTTGAGAAGGCGATTGCAACAGCCGCCAAGTTCTTCTTGTTCGAGCAGAATGATGCGTTCACTCGCGCTCAGTTCAAGAACCTTGTTGTTCCGTTCCTCAAGACGGTTCAACAGCGGCGAGGCATCACTGATTTCAAGGTGGTGTGTGACGAAACCAACAACACAGGTGAAGTAATTGATCGCAACGAGTTTGTGGCAGATATCTTTGTGAAGCCCACTCGCAGCATCAACTTCATCCAGTTGAACTTTGTTGCCACAAAGACAGGCGTAAACTTCAGCGAAGTCGGTGGCTGATCGTCTAAATAAGACTAAGGAGTAATCCATGCCAGTAGATCCTACAAACAATATTTCAGGATTTGTAAACGCCTTCGCTGGCGGTGGTGTACGCACGAATCTGTTCATGGTCACGGGAAACATCCCTGGCTATTCAAACAATCGTGCCATCTCGTTCCTGTGCAAGGCTGCACAGATTCCCGCTTCTTCGCTAGGAACTGTTGAAGTTCCCTATCGTGGTCGCCGCATCAAGTTGCCTGGTGATCGCACATTCCAAGACTGGACGATCACCGTTATCTCTGATGCAAATCTCAGTCTTCGTTCAGGTTTTGAGTATTGGAGTTCAATCTTCAATTCCCATGTTGGAAATGTTGCATCAAACAACTTCATGCAGTTCATGCCCACATGGTCGGTGACGCAACTTTTCCGTGATGGCGAACCAATGCGTACCTACAACTTCATCGGTTGCTTCCCGAGTGAAGTGGGTGCTATTGATCTCTCATACGAGAACAACGACAGCATTGCCGAGTTCCCCGTTACACTGAATTATTCTTGGTGGGAAGCCGCTCCTGGAGCCGCTGTTCCTGCCACTGGAACTGGTCAGGAGAATATCCAAGCCTTGTTGCAGCAGGCTGGCATCAATATTGGTTCGGGCTTCTAAGCCCATTTTTGACAGGATTCTTTATTCATGGCAATCAATCTATTTGGATTTTCTATTGGAAGGAAGGAGACTTCTTCGGAAGAATCGAAGAAGTCTCTATCCTTTGTTGCACCAGAGTATGATGATGGTGCTGTTCCGATAGAAGTTGGTGGTTATTTTGGAGCAGTAATAGATTTTGATGGAACGATAAAATCAGATATTGATCTGATGAAGAAGTATCGTGACATGGCTCTTCACCCCGAGGTGGAGTCTGCAATCGCTGATATTTGTAATGAAGCGATTGTGTACGATGATACCTTTACCACAGTAAAGATAGACACCACAAATTTAAAGCAGTCCAAATCAATCAAGGACAAGATTGAGTCTGAATTTGAAGAGGTGCTTGGTCTTCTGGATTTTTCGCGGCGTGGTTATGAGATTTTTAGAAAGTGGTACATCGACAGTCGTTTGTACTATCACATTATAGTTGATGAGGGAAACAAGAAGCGTGGCATCAAAGAGTTGCGCCCTATTGATCCCACAAAAATTCGTAAAGTCAGGAAGATCACAAAAAAGCCACTAGAGAAAAATGCTCCTGCTGGTGTTCAAGTAGTAACATCGGTTGATGAGTTTTATATTTACAACGATCAAGAGCCTGCTTCATCGGCTCTTTCGATGCAGGGGCTGAAAATAAATCCTGATGCCATCTGCTTTGTCCATAGCGGACTGTTTGACGGCTACCACAAGAAGATCATTGGCTATCTGCACAAGGCTATCAAGGCACTGAACCAACTCCGCATGATTGAGGACGCTGTGGTGATCTACCGCATCACCCGCGCCCCCGAGCGGCGCGTGTTCTATGTGGATGTCGGAAACCTGCCTAAGCAGAAAGCAGAGGAATATGTTCGCGGCTTGATGCAGCGGTATCGCAACAAGTTGATGTACGATCCTAACACTGGCGAGGTGCAGGACTCGCGCAAGCATATGTCCATGCTTGAGGATTTCTGGATGCCACGGCGCGAAGGCGGTCGCGGCACGGAGATTCAGACGCTTGAGGCAGGACAGAACCTGTCCGAGATGGATGATGTCAAGTACTTTCAGAAGAAACTGTTTCAGTCTCTGAATGTCCCCGCTTCGCGGCTTGAAGAAACCACAGGATTCAATCTGGGCAAGGCTTCCGAGATTTCACGCGATGAGGTGAAATTCTTCAAATTCGTTGAACGCCTACGCATGAAGTTCTCTGAACTGTTTCTTGAACTGCTGCGTGTGCAGTTGATTTTGAAGAATGTAATCAAACAAGATGAGTGGGACGAGATTGAAGACCGCCTTGCCTTCAAGTTTGCGAAGGATTCGCACTTCTCCGAACTGAAGGAGAGCGAGATTCTGAAGGATCGCTTGCAGAGCGCACGGGACGCAGAG
>Ga0078894_10003708_pt1 | contig 11603 bp, 11 predicted proteins | sample LauGreSu1BDMLBSD_2_FD_67506 | JGI IMG/M metagenome (GOLD analysis project Ga0078894, IMG submission 67506) | Freshwater lake microbial communities from Lake Michigan, USA - Su13.BD.MLB.SD (version 4) (version 4) | ecosystem: Environmental > Aquatic > Freshwater > Lake | place: Lake Michigan... | reverse complement strand
ATTATTTTCTCAAATTTTTTTTCACCATTCTTTGCTCTCATATATATTTGGTTTCTTTTTTTAGAACATAATTCACAAAAGCAACCATTACCAATATAATGCTCTACTTGTATGTCATTTATATATTGATTTTCCAAATATAAATTCACATAAAATTTGTATTCACTTTCTGTATAATATAAAACACTTTCGCATAATCTGGCGCGCCAAATATTTAAATATTCATTTCTCTCTTGTTCGCTATAATAAAAGTTAAAATATTTACAGTTCTTTATTAAATCAATATAATTACTTGGTAATTTATATTCAGCTTTAAATTTTTTATATAATTCACCAATACCTTTATCATCTGTTTGATAATCATTTATAATAAGTATTTCAGTTCCCAATATATGAGTAAGAATATTATTCCAAATAGAAGAATCACATAAACGCAATTTAATGTATTTTATATTATTAATAACTTGTAAAGTATATTTTTTTTCAAAGTCAAAACGAATAATACTAGACTCTTCTATACCATATTTATCAAAATAATGTTCGCCTTTTGCCAAATGTGGGAATAGCTTATTGAATCTATCACTGATTCGTCTTATGCTATACTTATTAACATTTTCTTCACTATTATTAAAATGATAAGGTGATAACTTTTCAAAATATTCAGACATTTTTCTCTCTATAGGTGTTCTATAAACATCTATCACATATGCATTTTTTCGCTCCTTTACTAAGTAATTTATAATGTCATTTATAGTAGTATCATTTATACCTGTTAAAACACTCAACATAACATCATCATGTATATGAATAACATTATAACTCTTTCCTAAAGACACCCTTAATGAAGAAACTAAAGTAGTTGAGCCTACTTTTGGTGGTGTATAAACAAAAATATAATTATCGCTTTGTATTGGAAAAAGTTGTTGAACCTTTTGTTTTATTTTATCTTCGTTTGACATATAATTTATAAATTGAAATTATTATAATAATTTTAATTTATATTTTGTTTATTTTAATTATTTATATTTTTACATATTTGGTGTCAGTATAATTTATAAATAAAATTGATTTTTGTTTTCTTAATTTAGTTAAATTAGCTAAAAAATGACAGAAAAAAATACAAGCTATAGAGTAACTTTTACATTAGAGGAAATAAAACCAATTGTTATAAAACATATAGAACAAGCTCATAATATTAATAATAGGTTTTGTTTATCAAAATGTAAACTATACGAGCTTTGGCATTCTCCATTGATTGACTTTTATAAAAAACATAAGAGAACGAAACCGACAATGGCGGATAAATTATGTTTTGTTTTATTATTGTCTTATCCAAAAAATATAATTGAGAGTATAAATGATATTTCAGAAATTAAATTATTTAGTCATGAAAATACAGATTTTATTTATAAAGAAGAATTAGCTTTTAATCAAGAAGAAGATGAAAGCGATAGATATGATTGTATATGTAGTTATGAAAGATTAAAAACAATATTTATTGTTGAAAATAAATATTCTGGAATAAATATTCAGGTTGGTTCAATGTGTATAACAAAATATAATATAATATCAAACGAAGAATTAAAAAAATTCAAAGAAACAGAAAAGTTATTAAAAGAAAAGCAAAAAGAAATTAAAGAAGGAAAACCTATCGGTTATTATAAAGAAGAAAAAGAAAAAAAGAAGAATGAAAAAGAAAGAATTAAACTGGAAAAAGAAAATGAAAAAAAACAGAAAAAAATAAATTCAGGAAATTTTAAAACATGTTATAATTGTAATACTAACTTAGTTGATATAAGAAAAGATAAATTGTGTATTTGCAATAAGTGTAGAAGAAATAATAATTATAAAGAATTGTATTGTCTTGATATAGAAAAATATGGTTTTAATCAATGTGAAAATTGTTGTAATAATTTTATAGATCTAAAACAAAAAGACCCATATTTATGTAAAAATTGTAAAATAGAAAACAAAATAATGAAATGTAATATATTTTTATGTTCAACGTATATGGTAGTTAGTATTAATTTAAATTATGTTTTCTGCGATGATTGTGAAAAAAAAATAATTAAATGTATAGATTGTAAAAAAGATTTTATACAAAACACAAATGAAAGTAGATGTAAATATTGCCAACATAATTATGAAAATAATTATGTTAATAAAAAATGTGTTTATTGCAATGAAGAAATGATTATAAAAGAAAAAGATTTATGGAGAAAATATTGTAAAGAATGTTATATAGAAATACAAGAAATAATTAAAAATCCTCCTAAATGTAAATGTGGATTATATATGACTGAAAGATCTATTAAAAAAGATGGAATAAACAAAGGGCGCAAAGGATTAGGTTGTCCAATATTTCCCAAAGGGTGTGATAAGTTTGAAATGTTTTAAACGCTAATTATATAATTTAAGTATTTTATAATTCAAAAATGAATTTGTAAATAATTATACATTAAATGTTTTTATATTTTCTAAAAATTATATTAATAATACACAAAAGTATAAAATTTAAGGAGTTGGAGTTATATTCTTTTCGTTTTTAATAAAATGCTTATTCATATACTTTTGAATGTTAAAATATGTTAGCTCTTCTGCATCATTTAAATCTAATAACTCTTTTAATTTATCATCAGGTGAAATGATCTTACTATTTTCGGTGTTCTCTAATTTATGCTCTTTTATATATGCTACTAAAGCACGAGTTACTTCTGTTCTAGCAATTTCAGTCCCCTCTTCTTTTTTCATGAATTCACACAACTCTTTTGTTACTTTACTTGGTTTTGCGAAACCAGATGGTTGCCTATTACCCTTATTTTTATTCTTTTTAACTTCCTTTTTAAGCCCCTTTAATTGTTTTTTAACATTTTTTTCGAATAATTTCAATTGTTGTTGAATATTAGTTATTTGTGTTTTAAATACAACTAAATTACTCATAATAGAGTTAAATTGTTCAAATAACTCAATAGTTTCTTGTGTTTCAATATTATCGTTCTGTGTGTTCATTCTATATCTACAATTGTCGAGTAAACTTTAAACCGATTTAATAAATAATTATATTATTTTATCAGTTATATTGAGTATATTTAACGACGTCTGCTGCGTCTATTTTTCTTTGTATTACGTTTATTAGAGTTCTTTGACTTACGAGTTCCTCTCTTTTTACTTTTACGTTTGCCACCAACTGTTTTTACTTCATCTATTTGATCGTATTCATTATCATTAGCTTTTTTCACTAGACCTTCACCACCTCTTTTATTCTTCATTTTCATATTTTTACAAATAGGGCATCCACAATTTGCCTTATGGTTATTACCATGTTTTTTACCAGCAGTTTGTGATGAAGTTAAAGGGGTGCTTGTTTCTTCACTACCACTAGATTCTTCATTATCACTAGATTCTTCATTATCACTAGATTCTTCATTATCACTAGATTCATCACCATCACCACCTCTTTTATTCTTCATTTTCATATTTTTACAAATAGGGCATCCACAATTTGCCTTATGGTTATTACTACGTTTTTTACCACCACCTTGTGGTGTAGTTAAAGGGGAACTTGTTTCTTCACCATCACCACCTCTTTTATTCTTCATTTTCATGTTTTTACAAATAGGGCATCCACAATTTGCCTTATGGTTATTACTACGTTTTTTACCAGCAGTTTGTGGTATTTTTGTTTCTTCTTCATCATCATCTTCATCAGTATTGTATCCGCCTTTTTTACTATCATGCATCATATTTATGCAAATAGGACATTTACAATCAGCTTTATGTCCGTTTTTTTTACCACCTAGTTGAACTTTAATAGATCCTGTCATATATAATAATAGTATATAAGTTTTTCAAAAAATGAAATAATAAATTATTTTTTGAAATTTAAATGAATAATATCTCTAAATATTTAACGTGTCTCTTGTGTAGATCTAGATGGTCTTCCACGCCCTCTTCCTCCAGTAGTTGTTCTTCCTCTTACGGTGGACCAATCCTTACTATCATTTCCCTCTCTTGGGCCTTCGCCACGAGCTCTTGGGGCTCTAGTTTGAACAGGAGTTGTTTTTTGTCTAGTAATAGGAGATGGTGCAGAAACTTCATTACTAGTAACTACTTCACTACTATTTGATGACTTATATGTAGTTCTAGCAATCTTGAACTCACGTCTAGTCTCACACATTAACTTACCGTTATTAATACCAGCTACTTTACTAGCTTGGAATTCATGGTTACCAGATGGTGTGTTGGAAAGTTCAAACTCTACATACTCACCTTGAACCAAATACTTATATTGTTGATTCTCTACTTGAATGGAACTGTGATGAACAAAAACATCAGTTCCGCTACGAACACCATCTGTGACAGTAATAAATCCATAACCTGCTTTGTTGTTAAACCACTTTACGCGTCCAGTTAAACGCTCACCAGTGGTAGAAGATGTAACAATATCTGTAGACATTATTTTATAATCTATTATAAGGAGTAATCTTTATATTATTTTCAATATAATATTGTTTTAAATATTATAATTCAATCCGTTTATTAATACGGTTTATATTATATTATATTGTATAATGAAATTTATATTTTTCTACTCACCAATTTATGATTATTACTATAATCATATAAATAAAAATTTAAAAGGATTTTTTGATATTGAATCAATTAAAATTAATGATTTGGATAATAGTAAAGGAGGTCATACATTTGCTGGCGGTGTTTCTATCAAAATTGAATTAATTATACAAAAAATTAAAGAAAACTTAAATAACACAATATTATTTACAGATGCAACTATTTTTATTAACTCTAAAAATGTGAATGAATTAGCTGATTTTGTTAATAAATATACACATAATGATTTGTGTTTTGCTGATAATAATGTCGATGACGTTTATAATGAATATAATATCGGTATTATTCTAATTAAATGTAACGAAAAAACATTACTTTTTTTTGAAAATATTTTAAGTGATTTAATTAGAACTAAATGGTGGGACCAATATTTAGTAAATTGTTATTTAAATAATAAAAATATTGGTTTAACTGTTGAAAAATTTGATAAAGAAAAAATATATTGTAATTGGAATTTTTGTGATTCATTAAGAAATACATATTTAATATATAAATCTTTTATAACACATACAGACAATATAATTCAAAATTATAATAAACGTCTTGATATATTTAAACACTATGGATTAATTACAGATGAAGAATATGAAAATAATTATAAACATGAATAAACATTTACAATATATATTATAAATTTTTATTGTAAGATTATATTTTTTGAGTAATATAGTAAACATGAGTAAGAACGAATCTCTCTAGGTCTTCTCTTTTACTAACATCAACATCAGTTATATCTATTTTATTAAAGTCATATAACTCAATATTATTGTAAGCTATGTATTCAAAAATAGGTATTAAATTTATCCCAGTATCGTCTTCCCCAACATTTCTTAAATCAACTTCATTATCTTTAGCCATTTTCAAAGTATAGTTATAAATAACTAGTGCGATCATTTTGAATTTTCTATCTTTTTGTTTTTCAGCTTTCATATTTACCATTTTAAATACATTAAAAAGAGATTCTACATATTCATTCATTTTATCGTATGCCATTTTTATATTATATAATAATTATTTTTATAATTTTAAACTCTTACACATTAAAATTATAATTTTTAATTTTTTAATTATTTTTAATTATATTTTCTATCTCACTCTTAAAATCTTCAATTATATCGTCATAAAAAGGTTTATCTTTAAAATGAAGGGTTCTAACATATTTAAGATAATTTAATAAAACAACTGGTATTGTTCTATCTTCCAAGACCATGATCTTCATTTGTTTTATAGTATCATTTAAATCACTATATGAACTACCTAAATTACTTATATCTTGCCATTTTAATGTTCCTAAATAAAAATATAAAAGTAAATATCCTAATGACTCCATATCATCACGCCTACTTAACTCTTTAAATTCATGTGCATTTATACTTGCGTATGTTTGACTTCCTATTAAACTACTAGTATTTTTCAATTCTATATGCGAATTCCCATTCATATAACTTTTGCAAAATCCAAAATCAATTAAATATAATTGTCTAGTGTCATTATTTGCACCTAATAAAAAATTATCTGGTTTTATATCTCTATGAACTAAACCCTGATTATGTATTGTTTTTAATAACTTGACTAGTTGTATTCCTATTTGTAATGTCTGTTTTAGAGAGAAAACAAATTTTTTATTTTTTATATTTTGAAGTGAATCACCCAATAAATTAATAACCATATAATTATTTGTCTCGTCCTTACCAAACCATTTAATATTAGGTATTCCATCACAGTTTTTCAAATATTGATATATTATTGACTCATTTTTTAATAATTTTGTATCATTTTTGATATCTTCAACCTTTATAGCTACATTTTCATTCGTTCGAATATTTTCTGCTTTATATATTGATCCAAATGAACCTGAACCTATTTTATCTATAATTTTATATTTGTTATTTATTAACATTTCATTTGTCATAATTAAATAATAGTTTACTTAATTATTTACGCTTTTGTGTTTAAATTATTATATATTAAATTCTTATACATTAAATAGTAAAAAAATACAAGGTAAAAATATGGGTTGTTATCATTAATAATTGTTGTAAAATCAAAATAAGTTTTCCATAAAATGTTGTTGGATGAATATCAGATATACCAACACCTGCTTGAATTGTAACACTTAAAAGTATATAATCTATCTCCTCAAATTTTTTACCTGACTTTGTATAATGATCACTAAATAAATAGTACAAAATAGTAAATATTATTATTGTTATTATATGAAAAATAAAACTCCTAACAATGTATTTCATATATATTTTTCAAATATTTTAATTATTTTTTAATTAAACATATAAGGATTGGTTTGTAACTACATATTTCAAAGTCATATTTGGTATTTCCTTCAATTTACTCAGGAATTCTACATTTCCTGTCATTTCTGCTATTTTTTCTAATTCACACGATATATTATTTATCTTCAATAAAGCTTTTACAAATTCACCTAAAAATATACCCTTCTCTTCAGCTATTTTTTGTAAAATCAATTTACATTCATCTACATTTTCAGCGTCACACCATTCACTTGTATAATTTAATAAATCATAATGAATGTTATATTCTATTCCTGTATTAATATTATATAGAACTTCTTTATTTTGATACTCATTATACATTTGATATACCTTATTTATTATTTCATTCACTTGCACATCCTGTGATTTTGGAGTGTTATCTTTAAACTCATCTTGAACTACTATATTTGTGAAGCAACTAAAAAGAGACACTAAATGTTTGCTTGATAACTTGGATAGCATATTTTCTTCATATAACCTAGAAAACACAAGACAATGAGCTTCTCTCAATTGAGATGCTATTTTTCCAATCAACGGTAAAGACATATCATCTATATTGGATCCTGAAACAAACCCTTCTTCCCTCAATAAATCCAATACACGTTTAACTCCTGATTGTATAAATGTATTAATACCATTGTATTGATTTTCTAAATCTATTATTTCTTTCTCTTTACTATATTTTCTTTGATAACTGCCTTTATCTTGTTCAATAAATTTATATTCATCTTGTATTTGCTGAATACGCCTTTCAATATCTTTACGTTTTTTATTAACAGCATTTATCTTATTTTTATTTAGTTCTATATATTCTTCAATAATATCAGGAGGTGTTCGCAAATTTTTAGCACATAAATTCATATTATCTAATTCAGCATGAAGCGCACTTATTTTATTATACACCTCTTTCATTTGCGCATCCAAATCACCTGTTATCATGCTTTTATTCGCAAAATTTACCAAGTTTTTATCACCAATATCTAATAAATTTAAAATCAAATTATATGAAATTTTAAATTTTGATACAAGTGTTTGTGGTTTTCCATTCATCATTTGTTTATAAGTTACGGAATCTACATTTCTAAAAAGATTATTCAAGTGTATTACATGACCTACTTTATCTAACCCTAATCTACCTGCTCTTCCTGCCGCTTGTGTATACTCATGCGAATAAAGTGTGCGATTAATTTCACCGTTAAACTTATTAACATCTGTAAAAATAGTGGTCTTCACTGGTAAATTAATACCAACACTCATTGTTTCTGTGCAAAAAAGAACCTTTATAAAACCCCTAGCAAATAGCAACTCTGTCATTTCACGTAAAATTGGCATCAAACCTGCGTGATGAATGCCAACACCTTTTCGTAATAATTTTACTGTATTTATATACTCTGGTAAATGTAAATACTCTTCAAAGTTTGGTAATTTGCGAATAATTTGCTCACATTCTCGATCAACAATATACGGAACTTTGCTATCAAATTCCAACAAATTCGTAGTCAATTCCTCGGCGCATTTTTCCAATTGTTTTCGAGAAAATACATAGCATAATGCAGGCAACATTTCATTTTCTACTAAATATTCTGTTACCTTATTTAAAACATGTTGTCTTTTAACGCGTACATCGTGTTTTTCAAATAGTTTCAACATTTTAATATTTGATTGGTATTGAATATCATTAAACACATTTTTGGCATCTTGTATAACGAAGGGTTTATTAATTGCTTTTTTAATTTCTTCTTGTGTTGCCTTGTCTTTAATCGCCTTATTAATGCCATTTGGAACAGTAATAAAACTATAATGTATTAAAGGAACAGCTCTTATCTGCTTTCTAGCTAGATATACTTCTTTTTCACCAACTGGTGACATATTACCTCTATTTTCAAGCCAATAGGCGAATTTTTCTGGATCATCAAGTGTGGCTGAAAGGCCAATCATTTGAACATGTGGTGGAAGCATCATGATACTTTGTTCCCAGACAGTTCCTCTAGACTCATCGTTTATCATATGAATTTCATCAAACACAACACATCCTAATTCATTTTGAATGTCCATTTCAAACGATATAGATGACTTTGGGATTGGGTCTTTACTATTTACTTGGTATAATTTATTCAATAATATTTCAGTGGTCATTATAAGCACGTCAGCATCTGGATTTGTTTTAATATCACCAGTAATTAATCCAATGCTAATATGCGGATATTTTTGAGTGAAATTATAAAATTTTTCATTCGAAAGAGCTTTAATTGGACTCGTATATATAGTTTTCTTTCCCTTAGTGTGGAAATAATCTAGTGCGAATTCCCCAGGCATTGTTTTTCCTGATCCTGTAGGACAGCAAATTAGCGCATGATTTCCAGTAACAATAGCCTCAATAGACCATTTCTGGAAATCATGTAATTCATATGAGTATTTTTCATAGTATTGTTTATATTCTTCTTCTCTCTCTTTAGGATAATTATATGAGCAAACTTTTACCATTTATATCTATATACTATATGCATATATATTTATATTATTTTTTATAATATTATAACTACATGAATGATGTAAAATAATATAAATTCATATAAAGAACTTCAATATATATTATGTATAAGTAAAAATGGAGGTTTTTAGTTGTGATAAATGTGGTAAAAAATTGAATCAAAAAGGTCATTACAATAAACATGATTTAGGACAATATTTCACAACTCATATTGAACTCAAAGAAAAGGTATTTGAATTTATATTGAATAGTCCTTCTAATATCTTGGAACCATCTATTGGTCAAGGTGATTTAATTACATTCATTACAGATAAAATACAAGGTATATCATTTGATATGTATGAGATTGATACAAAAATTAAATTATTGGATAAAATACAAAAAGATAATGTTATTTATGGCGATTTTATGAAACAAACAATAACAAAAACATACAAAACAATAATAGGAAATCCACCTTATGTTAGAACTAAAAAAGGAAACTTGTATATTGATTTTACTGAAAAATGTTATAACTTACTTGATGATAATGGCGAGTTAATATTTATTGTTCCGTCAGATTTTCTTAAATTAACTAGTGCTTCAAAATTGTTGAATGTTATGATGTCAAACGGAACATTTACTCATATATATCATCCTCATAACGAAAAAATGTTTGAGAATGCGTCTATCGATGTTATTGTATTTAGATATTGTAAAAATAATTCAATTCATAAAAAAGTTTTATATAATAGCAAAATGCTTTTTATTACAAACAGCAACGGATTAATTACTTTTGGAGAAGAAGAGAATAATAATAGTGTTATGTTTCAAGACTATTTTGATATTTATGTTGGTCTTGTTAGTGGAAAAGAGGAAGTTTATAAAAATGAGGAACTTGGTAATATTGAAGTATTAAATGGTGAAGATAAAACTGATAAATATATTTATATAGAAAACTACCCTTGTGAAAACGAAAAAATCAATAGTCATTTATTAGAACATAAAAAACAACTTATTGAAAGAGGAATACGAAAATTCAATGAAAATAACTGGTTTGAATGGGGAGCACCAAGAAATATTACTACCATAAACGCTAATCTCGGTAAAGATTGTATTTACATTTATAATTTAACACGAAAACCAAATGTATCGTTTTTAGGTAAAGTTACATATTTTGGAGGTGGATTAATAATGCTTATACCAAAAAAAAAGTGCAATTTAAATAATATAGTATCATACATAAATAGTAATACATTCAAGGATAACTTTATGTTTTCCGGAAGGTTTAAAATAGGACATAGACAGATATGTAATTCTTATATTCCAACTGGATATCTATAAAGCTAATGTCCTTATATTTCTCATAAATAATCAAACAATACAAATTTTTAGTTTAATACAAATTCATATTAAAAATAAAAAAAAATGAAATGTTTTCCATTATATGATTTGATTTTACAAATTAATTAAAATGACTAGCAAAAGCAAAAAACAAGCGACTATTGTAGAAGAAGTAAAAACCCAGGATATTTCTGGGGTTGAAAATATCGAGGAATTATTCAATAAATCCTCGGTAAAAAAATGGATAAAGCTAATTGATGAGAATAAGACCATTAAAATGGAGGATTATAACCGCAAAGACTATTTTGTCAAAGTAGGCGATATTGTTTTGGATAACGATATTGCGGAAAAAGGCGCTAAAATCGGTCAAAAACAAAGAAAAACTGTAATTAAATTAGAGCCTACTATTAATAATGAGGATTACAAGAAAAAGGCAGAATGGATTTATATCTTCCTTATTAATGGGCGAATCGTAAAAATTGGTGGAACTCGCGATGGTATTAAAGGTAGATTTGGCAGCTATTTATGCGGTCATCATATCCCAGAAAGGGGCGGATCAAGAGACTGCTCTAAAACAAACGGTTTCATTTATAACACGTTCGAGTTTTACTTGAATCTCGGCTGTAAAGTTGAAATATATGGATATGAGATACCTGTTGAAGAAATTAAACGAGTGGTTTTCGGCAAGGAAATTACTATAAAAATTCAAAGCTACCACGGTTACGAGAGCGTTCTAATCGGCGAGTATTCCAAAACATATGGTTTCGTCCCCATTTTGTGTGACAATTGTGATCCTGATTATAAAGATTAAAAAAATAAAAAAAAATTAAAAAATTAAAAAATTAAAAAATTAAAAAATTAAAAAA
>Ga0078894_10003707_pt1 | contig 11603 bp, 3 predicted proteins | sample LauGreSu1BDMLBSD_2_FD_67506 | JGI IMG/M metagenome (GOLD analysis project Ga0078894, IMG submission 67506) | Freshwater lake microbial communities from Lake Michigan, USA - Su13.BD.MLB.SD (version 4) (version 4) | ecosystem: Environmental > Aquatic > Freshwater > Lake | place: Lake Michigan, USA... | reverse complement strand
TTACAGCGTGTATTATCATTGTTATCGGTGTCCTCGAGTCTAATGCTCCACAGGATCTGCCCCTGGCTGTTGTAGCGAGCCACAAAGCCTTGACCGCTGCTGCGGTCTACGCCTACCACATAGACATCACCTGTTGCGGGATCCACGCAGTTAGCACGAATCCATATGTCATCGCTGTTGTTGTTGGCAGGTCCAAATATTGAGAACCAGCCAATCTGTGTTTGTGTCAGTTTGACATCACCATCATTGGGTATAGTCAATGTACCGTCATTACCAAACACATACTCATAGGGTGCTGACTTGATTATGTACTGGGCCAGTTCAGCCTCAGCATAGGTAATTGTGGGAGTGGTAACATCCAAGATTGGCTCAAGGTCTGTGATTATTGGGGAGTATGTTTGTCCCGCAAGCACTTCAGGTAGTGTTACAAACTTGCCCGGAATACGACTGGCTTTGACTGAGAATTTTTCATCGCCTGACCCAATGGTCATTTCACGACCGTCCTGATCTATTTGGAATGTGATGCTTTCCCAGTAATTGTTGTCGGGGACATTGTCGTCTAGATCACGCTTCTCCACTGTGACCTGTACAGCAATTTTGCCATCACTGCTTAGAGACAAGTATCGGCCGTGGTTGCGGACGGTATCAAACTCACCTTCATCGTTAGTAGTACCTTGGTCAGTTGATTGAACAAATATGTAGCCGTCTGCTTCGATGTAGCGTTGCCATAGCACAGCACCTGCGGTTGAGTATTTGGCAATGGCCAGTACATCTTTACCGCCGTTATTGTTGTCATCATCTCTAATGGGATTTTTTCGATTAGTAGTCAAAGCACTTAGATAGACATTGCCTAGACTGTCACAGTCGATGCCTGTGGCCACTGAGGCGCAAGGTCCTGGACCTGCTCTACGAGCCCATTGTATTGTACCTGATGAGTTGAGTTTAACTATATAGGCTATGGTTGTGGCTGGCTGATCATCGCTGGCATTTGCTTGAATAGCGTTCATGCTGACAAAAATATTGTTTTGGCCATCTACAGTAATGTCTCCGCCTGCGTAAAACGCAAAATTTGCATTGTCACCGAAACCAAGCACCACTCGACTCCAGATATGCGAGCCATTTGCGCCGCTGTACTTGCTGACATAGGCTGCGGGTGGCCCATTAAGTCCATCGACAATTCCCACCAAGATTAGATTGCCGGCTGCGTCTATTTCCATACCGTAGGCTTCGTCTGGGGAACCCGCATCAAATCTAATGGACTCTGCCCACGCCACTGTGCCATCAAAGTTAGAAACTTTTAGAATAAATGTATTTTCATTTTCTTGATCAGTGTCATTCGCATTCCAAGCACCTGTTACATAGATGTGTGTGTCGTCAGTGACTGCGCCCGAGGCTTCCATAAATGTATTGACTGATTGAGTTGCTAATCTATAATCTTTAGTTTCAAAAGATAGTGTAACAGGAGGTTCTTCTGCTGACACATAGTAATAGGTAAGGTCAAGATTGCTGTCATATTCAAAGCCCGCAATTGGTGCCACAGCAGTCCAAGTGGCACCTTCATTACTGCTTTCTTCAAGTGTCCAAGTGTAGTCGCCGTCGGGAATATTGTCGTACTGTCCACTGATGACTTGTACAGCATTGCCTTCAAATGTGCCTGAACCCACAGTATTATCAACTATGCCAAGTCCAGTATATGTGCGAGTACTTAGGATTGAACTGGAATAGAGTTTCTTCCAAATTTCATTACCGTTGCTGTCAAACTTAATGATACTCACATAGTCGCCAAGACCAACAGCATCGTCTTGATTGAATATAACAATGATGTTGTCATCGCTGTCTATAACGATATCGTGTGCTGTGCTTGGATCTGCTTCTTGTTGAATCTGCTTTTGCCACAGTAGAGTAGCGTTGGAGTCAAACTTTGAAATGATCAGTTTGTCGGCAGCAGGATCGTTGGGAGCATCAACATCAGTTATGTGTAGGGTGATTAGATTGTTGTCGCTGTCGTAGGCCACAGCACTTGATTCAACACCGTCATCGTTGTTGTTGGCACGATTTACAATGGCCCAGTAATCGGTGTTGCCCACTGTGACTGTGACTGCTTGATCATCTGTGAGACTATTACCGCCTGCGGCGTAGTCCAATGACACCCAGGCAGTGATACCGTCGCCATACTTGATCCTACCAGTGTCAGTTTCTAGACCTGGTTCACCTTCTGCCAGGATCGGATCTTCTGTGGTCCAGTTGGCCGCTGTATCTCTACGTAGTTTAATTCTTGTTGTCATTTTATGCTCCGCCCCCTTCTAAGGTGTTGTCTAAGTCGTCGTTGTATGTAAATCCAGCGCCTCCGCCGTCTACTACAAATTGTGATCTGCCCGCTAGCCACGGGATCAATGTGCTCCACGCTGAGCCAGTCCATTGATAGGTAGCAGAATTATCTGCTACATATTCTTGTCCTACTTCGGGATCTGCTGGAAATGTTATCATTGTTGTGTCCTATTCATATTTATTGGTTAAGATATTTTAGTATAACCGTAGTAGATCGTTCGCGTTGATCCGCTGGTATTGCTAATGCCAAAATCAAATCTGTTGCTGGTTGTACCTACATAGGTATTGTCTGTACTGATTGTACCTGCGACACCTTTGATCTGATCCGGTATTGATGTAAGTAATATAGGTGATCCGCCACCGGTGTAGTTCCAAGCATACTGTGTGCCTATTGCTGGTACATTGCTATTTGATATGCTTAATGTAGCATTCCAAGTAATAATGCCATTAGGAATATTTCCCTTGACCCACATTACATAAGTACCGTCTGATGGAACTGTAAAACTGTAGGTGTTAGTACCAGTGGTAACTGCCCATTCACCTATGACCTTGCTACCAGTGATTGTGATATTGCCTTCAGCATCACTGGCAGTAGTAACACCACCAGCACCTATGAACTTGATAGATTCGTTGTCGGATATTGCTCGTTGTGTTGAATCATCTGCGGCCACAGAGAAACTAAAAGCAGGAGCAGTGGTTTGTATTGTGCCGTCTGGGAATGTTAACGCACCAGTTTCGTCAAATTTCCAAACTTTTAAAGTAGCGGTTGTATTTCCCGCAGTTAATACCACCTTGGCAAGATTGTCTCCACCACCCTTGTTAACACCTACGGCCGCATACTGAGTGTCAGTGTTGGGATCCAGACTCCAAGCCAGTGCCGCAGAACCAGTGCTACCTTGCCCTTGAACACTGAATAGTTTTCCACTGTCTGCAATGATCTTAGGATATAGAGAACTCACGTTGCTATCGATGGACACGCCAATAGGCAATGTTAAACTGCCATCTGTGCCAAACTGCCAAACATTATAACTTCCATCGGTAGTGGTTATTTCAATACCACCGTTAACTGTTGTTCGTACATTCTGATCATCAGTGCCTAAGAAGATACTGGTCTCAGCCAAGTTGCCTGTGGTCAAGTGTAGGTGATGCTCACTATCAAAAGTAGGTGCGTCAGCGTTAATCAATCCCGTTTCAACACCTAAACTCGCAGGGTCATAGTTATTGTCTTCTGGTGATACACGCACAGTAAACTCATTGTCATCACTGTCTAGTAAAAAACTAAACTCTCCATAGCCAAACTCATTAACAGCCACTGTGCCTAATCCTGGATCTGATATGTTAGCACCTGATGGGTGGATCCACCAGTAGAGCGTTTGATCAGCGTAGGTGTTTGAATTAATATAGAAAGTAAGAGTATTACCAACTATAGCGGTGTTATTATTGTAATTTATGCTTATACCATTGTCGGTATAAGTATAGGCTCCGCCACCTTTGATCACCAACTTCTGGCTGGCAACATCCGGGCTTGCTGGAGTAAGTTGAATTGTAGGATTGCTGGTAACATAGCCTTCAGTGATAGTACCACCTGCTGGCAATATCACTACACCAGTATTACTCAGGCTGACTGAATACGCACCGTTGACTAAACTGTCGTTGCCACCGGGTGCTGTAAGCACGGTACCTATTAGGAAGTTGCCAACTTCAGTGGTAATGCCTACTACACTGGAAGTTATTGCTGACGCATTGTCTGTGTCAGTTAGACCAGCGTTGATCACTGTAATGTCACTGGCTGTGCTGTTAAGTATACTACTGAGGCTTGAGGATGTAAAGTTCCAGTTGCCCACAGAGAACACGTTGCCCGTGGATGACACTTGCAGTACAGCGGCCAGCGGCTCGTCACCTGCTTCAAGATTGCCAAAGCCACCAGCCAGTGCCACATATCCTTGTCTAACTGCTAGGTTACTGCCGCCGCCTTCAGCGCCGAAAAATTGTCCGGAAAATGTCCAAGTAACGGTATTTTCTATAAATCGTTGCCATTCTACTAGACCATCAAAGTCAAATTTGGCCACTAGCCATTTAAATGCAATGTTCTCGACTTCGTTGCCAGTTACGCCCGATATATAAAGTTTGTCATCAGGACCAACTACTATACTGGTAGCGAGTGATATACAGTCTCCTACTACACGACGACTCCACTGTTTAACACCACTGCTGTCTAATTTAACTATGCCTATAGCGGAACCAGTACCCGGGCCTCCGTTAAACTCAAAGGTATATTGTCCACAGATGTAGACATTGCCTTGACTGTCAATGTCAGCGTCAGCACCTGTACAGTCCCAACCTTCATCGAACTGTATGGCCCGTTGCCAGTCAATGGTGCCATCGCTGGCATACTTGACCACTACCATACGGTCATCTGTATCAACTCCGGTCAGTTGATCCATATAACCAACCGCCACTACTTCACCTGTAGGTCCCACTGCCATACCATAGGCTTGTTCGTTGGCCTGTCCGTCTAGTTTTCTCGACCATGTAACTGCGCCAGTGGTCTTGTTGACCTTGGTAATGGTTAGATATGATTCTTGGGCAAAAACGTCAGGATCAATATCAACATAGCCAACCATAACGGGATGGCCAGCGGAGTCTACATCAACTACAGCACTTGAACTGTCATAGCCAAAGTCATAAATTCTGTACCACTCTACGCCGCCGGTGGCAGCGTCAATCTTGGTTAGAGTGGCCTGTCGGTATGGGTAACCGCCACCGTCGACTGCTCCTGCTACGTAAATCCAACCGCCAGCGTTGTCTACTGCCAGGCCCCAGCCGTCGGTGGTAGAGTCATCACTGAGTCTTGCTGTCCATATTTTTGTGCCTGCGGCAGTATACTTGCCCACTGTGAAGTAACGCTCGCCGGTGAGGTCAATTGTATGAAGAAACAGGGCAATGACATTGCCTTCGCTGTCATACTCTACACTGATTGCTATGTTTGGGAAATCTACTGCAGGCTCGTTGGATAAAAATGTCTGCACCCAGATGTTATTATCACCACTACCACCACCTAGTACTGAGTTACCATTGCTGTCTAGGATGTCACCACCTGCCGGCAGTGTTAGATCACCATCTTCACCAAAACTCCATCTGCGTAGAGTACTGTCACTCAAGTTAACTTCAATATTGACGTTGCCTTCACTACGGATATCACCAGGAACGGTCAACGCACCATCTGTGCCAAAGGTCCATAGTCCTTGCCCTGACTGTATTTCAACTCCACCATTGGATGGAAGTTTAACATAGTCACTGTCATCACCTAGGAATAGATCAAACGATCCAACTTTGTTAATGTGAAAGTGTGAAGCCACTCCGGGTACTTCTAAGTTATACCCAAACTGCACTGTGCCACGATCCGTGATCATTTCAATGCCGTTGTCATTGGTAATAGCACCGGGTATGGTTAAATTTCCATTTGATTCTAACACCAGTTCGTTAACACCGTTGACTAATCTATCAGTTAAGGCTGTGCCAGTAAATGCTGTGGTCTGTACTGAAGCATCTGGGAATGTGATTGACGCAACATCAATGTCAGTGTCAGGAGCAGGCGTCATTAAAGGTGCCGCATCAATCCAGGCATCACTGTACTTGATGTAGAGTCTACCTTCTACAGTATTAAACCATAAGGTGCCATTGTCAGCAGAGGGAGGTGTGTCCTGACGAACCACTGTGCTACTTCCACCACCTAATACTGAGTCACCGTTGCTGTTGAGGATGTCTCCACCTTCTGGCAAGTTTAACTTACCATCGGCACCAAAGGTCCAATAATGTTGGGCACCAATCTCTGACGAGGAAATCTCAACCCCACCAGTGCTTGGAAGTTTTACATAGTTATTGTCATCACCTAAGAATAAATCAATATCTTGCTGACCCGCTTTCATTATGTGGAAATGATTTTCTCCGCCTAGACATTCTGCTTGGTTGCCTATCAATATACTGCCACGGGTTGTGGTGATTGGAACACCAGAAACTGCGTCACCGTCGCCTATAGTAGAACCGTTGGGCAATGTTAGTGTACCATCTGCGCCAAAGTTCCAATTATTATTGTTTGCTTGTATGACCAGTTCATCCCCAGGATTGGTTCCGTTGATCTGAGAAACATTAACTGTTGTGGTACCTACACTGTTAAAAGTTACACTGTCGTCTGTGTTTAGATCTTGATCAAAGGGATTACCACCCCCACCGCCTAATAATCCATCATCGTCAGTCAAGTCTGAAACGTCTGTGGGAACATTGGGGATGTCTGAATAGTTAATGGTTTGACTAATAGGAACATTGTTAATGTTTAATTCGTTGGTATTAGGATCTAAACTTAAAGGAACGCCGCCTAAGAACACGGTGCTATTGCTGACATATAAACTTCTAAATGGTCTATCTAACGAACCCAAATTTCCGCCATTAGCTATGTTTGGGACAATATCCCCACCTACAGTTAGGTCGCTGGTTACAGAAACAGCCTGATCAATTACAATGGGTGTGCTATCAGTAGTTGACATCACACTGCCAGTGAATTCAAACGCCCCAATATTTAAATTACCATCTGCATTTATTCCCAGTGCGGTATACAGTTCGGTGAAGTTAGCATTGACTTTTTGAAACGCTGCTCGTAGGCTATCGCCTTTCTTGTCGTTAGCTGCGGTGCCTACGTTTATTACTTGTTTTGTCATTTATCGCTCCGTTATGCCAATGCTGCTATTCTTGTTTGGAAGTCAGCAAAGCTGGCGCTGGCTGCAACCACTGATTGTAATTCTGTGAGATTTATAACTCTACTGCCTTTAACAGTTAACCTTTCAGCTACAGTGATATCGTTTTCAAAAGTAACGTCTGTGTTGAATGTGGTCTGAACATCGATTGTGATACCCGAGGAATCGCTGGTTGAAATTCTACTTCCAATAAATTCTAATACATTGCTGGAGAACAGTTCTTTAGTTGATGTATCATACATCAACGGTCTTCCATTAGCAGTTGATCGAATAGGATTAACAAAGAATCCAGCCGCAGCACCGTTTAAGATAGCACCACTGGCATTTAGGATAATACTGTTTGCTGACTGATTATTATGTCCTGCATAATGTCCGACAGCGATCGCATAGTCACCCTGACTTGATTGACCAGCATTGTCACCTATGGCAACCGCACTATCACCTTGCTCAAAATATGCTGCTGATGCTCCTATAGCTACTCCGTAGTTGCTTTGTCTAAGTTCGCCTGCTTGATTTCCAATAGCAACAGTTCGGGTACCTTGATTTACTAAACCTGCATCAGCACCGACTGCAACTGCACGAAATCCTTGACCAGTCTTAACATTTCCTCCCAACGCGATTTCAAGATCACTTGTTCTCAATGTTGTGGCTTCTATGTTACCGTAGACTGTAAATGAATTACCATCTATGATCTGTGTGGAATCATCAGCGAATACTGATCCTTTTAAATTGCCAGTGACATTGCCTGTGACATTGCCAACCATGCTGCCAGTAAATGTTCCTGAAACCACTGCTGCTGGAATGATACCACTAACAGCATCTACCATCAATGTGCTGTCATCTGCGAACACTGATCCTTTTATGTCATGTGCCGGATTTAAAGATATCTCAAATGTATCAGTACCGGGAGTCTTACTTAATAATATCGGATATGCGCTGTTAACATTCAAAACGTCGCTAACAGAATCAGCTATCAGTCTATTTGCAGCATCACCATTTATTTGAACAACCGCAAAAGAGTTCACCACTGGAGCAGAATTTGTTATCTGATATTCGCCAGTCGCAACATCAACAGACACTGTGATACCAAGACCTGCAGTAACTGTTATTACTCCGGTATTGGTAATTCGTAAATTGTCACCAGTTGAACCGTTAATATTAATACCTGCACCTGTGGTTCTACCTGTGGGTAGTGCTGTGGTACTTTGTAAACTACGGACTCCTGCATTAGTAACTGTAGAGGCACCGCTGACAGTGGCTACCGTCATACCATCCCCTGCACTAACACTTAGAATACCGGTATTATCAATTTCGATAGAATCACTGGCAGAATTTACACTAAGACTAATACCCGAACCAGATAATAGATTTAACGTGTCTCCGAATGTAGTAGCTACCACACTGAGATTGTTATCTACTTCAATGGTTTTAAAGAATGTCTTTTCAGGATCAATAATTAGGCTGGTACCGATACCTGTTAACGGATCACCACCTATAGTTGAATTAGCTGGAAGATTGACTGTGGATCCTATACCCTTGATTTGTGCATTGCCTAGCCATACTCCGTTATCCAAATCTCCCAGAGTAAATTCACCAGTATGTACAGCTCGCCATCTATGTGTGATATCCCCTAATTTATATAAATTGTCTAAAGTTGGACTAACACTGGTATCTAATGTTTCAAAATTTATCGGAGTAAGACCACTGCCACCTCCTACTGTGGCCACTAGTATATCAAAATTTTCATTGACTTTAACAAAGGCTTCCTGTACTTCACTCCATAGCAGTGGCGGTCTGCCCGGTGTAATATTTGTATTAAATGACATTATGTTCTCCCTACCGCTATTTCAACCAAGCCAATATGATCTGAATCGTAGTCTTTAATTGCTTTACCTACCACTGTGCCTACTCGAACGTCGCCCACTGCGGCTGTAGCTACTCCCGGAATTCCTGAGGTTACTAATATATCCCCTTTGCGAATCTTGCCAACTACTTTACATGGCACACGACCCTGTAAAGCCACAAGATTTTTCAATCCCGGGCAGGCTTCGAACATGGTATAGGCTGCTGTGTTTGAAACAACACCTGCTACTCTTGTATCACTTTTGACATTTGATATTGTGATTTCTTTGTTTCCGCCAAATACCAGCACGGTGCCTATTTCATATTCTTTATCGCCTTCATAATATTCTGCAAGGTCTGCAGAGTAAGTGGCCTGCATTCTTGATGCACCATTTAGCGTCCATAAACCAGTGATAGTGCCAGATACTGCCGGACCACCTGTGGTCAATGCAGTAGCCTGAATAGTTGAACAAGTTATGGGAGCATTGGATAAACCGTCCTGTGTTTTGAATTCATGTAGATCATTCCAATAGGCAGTTTTATTATCAGTGCCCAATGACCCGGACTGCACTAAAACACCACCAAGACTATTATATCCATAATACTGAATAAAGCCACCAGTACCAGTGGTTGAAGTATCTATAGCTAACTTTGTATCAACCTTTACTTGTTGAATATCAATAATACGTCCACCAAAGTCACCGTTGCTATCTCTAATAATTATTTCACTGGCGCTTACAATGGCAGAAGAGCCAGCTGATCCATTAACTACAGCATAGTCGCCGTCTGAACTTGAACTAATTCCCGATGTTCTTCTCAAGAATCCCACAGATGAATACTGTGTTTTCTTTATGGCTCCGCCGTCATCGACCACTGTGGTAAATGCCACTGCACTGACGTTAGCAGTGGCCAGTGTTGAATTGCCTAAGACAGTTTTAGTACCTATTTGTGCTATATCGCCTAGTACTACGGAATTACCTTTGACACTGACCCAACCATCTGTGATGTCAAAATCTGCACTATTGAAACTGGCCAAACCTCGATCTGCTTGAGTAATGCCTGTGGCATTAGCACGAGTAGTGGCAGTATTCATTGCTAATTTACTCTGTGCTATAGCAGCAGCAGCATTAACATCTGTATCAACTATTGCACCAGCAACTAATTGCACATCAACTTGATTTAATGTTGAATCAACACCAGTTCTTACTTCAAAGGTAACATCACCAATGACATCGGCACTGACAGAGTCAGTGCCATTTCCAGTGAATACTAAAATATCTCCAGAGCTAATATCAGTACCGTTAAAGTTTTGGAAATTACTCCAAGTCAAACTTCTTAAATTTACAGCATCTTGAGGATTGGTTGGATCTTCGATGTTAATGACCTTGTGCTGATCCAGATTCATGTCAGACTTCATGGCCAATTGTCCATCCAATGCCATAAATCCACCCGACACCAACGGGATTATTTCATCTGAAGGAACTAAAGCGCCGCTATGAGAAATACCTAATCTGCGTTCAATATATTTACGTATGGCATTTTCTGTTGGCACAGTGTCTACTGCGTTGTCAGTGAATGAAGAATCTATGGAAAATTCTGCCACAGGGACCCCACGTTTGAAACCAATACCATCTAAGTTGCTCAGCGCAATATTAGCTGCGAATGTTACTGTACCTGTGCCTTGGTCTACCTTGAAGTAAGGACCTACTTTGAAATTACCGAACTGATCTGTAGTCACATAGAAACAACGACCAACATCTCTTTCTTGAACTTCACCCTCCTCGTTAAGAGCATTAACAGAAGGCCCATAAATTTCTTTTGGGTAATTAGTGTCTGCATAAGAACCAGTGCCAATCTCGAGTAAATCGTGACCCGTAACTCTTGTTAATCCGATACGTATAGTTAAGGTGCCTAATGATCCACTGGATCTTGCAGGCACTGCAGATTTAATTGTATAGCTGCTGGCAAATTGATTTAAAGCATCAACTAAAGGTCTGTCTAAAGTAATTCTGGCAAATATATCTAAGGTTGTAGCTTCACTTTCATAATTGCTAATTACATATTCTTTGCCTAAAAATATAAATTTACTACCAGGTATTCGAGATATCTCTTCTGTTCCAAGTCCTACTACTGCAACTGTAGTATCACCTACACGACCAGTGGTTAGACCCACAGTTTGTACACCAGATTGTGTACCGCTGGTATCTACTGCAGTACCTCCCGGTTCTGCACTAATCTGAAAATCATTTGGATTAGGGGACAATACAAAATATCTTATATTTTCTGATATTCCAGTAGGAAGAGCACCGGTAGTATCAAATCTAATAACATCGTTTGCCAAGTATCCGTGACTATTTCGTGTTATTACTGCGCCCACACCTATGCTGATAGTACATATACCTTCATCCCCACTGACAAATTCTCCAGGGTCAAACACTGTTAAATCTACGTAGTTATAATTTTCTCGTAGATTTGTTAATGTCAATCCCGCAATATTATAAGTGTGAGTGCCGCTACCTACATTGGTAATTTCTACAGCAGCGCCTCCTTTAATTTCGCTTACAGAAAATTCAGTCTCTGTTAGATCATCAGCAAGAACAAAATAAGTGATATTAGAATTTAATGGTGATGGCAATGAACTACTGCTAAAGAAATCTATAGTATAGCTTTCCTGCAATTTAT
>Ga0078894_10003705_pt1 | contig 11604 bp, 10 predicted proteins | sample LauGreSu1BDMLBSD_2_FD_67506 | JGI IMG/M metagenome (GOLD analysis project Ga0078894, IMG submission 67506) | Freshwater lake microbial communities from Lake Michigan, USA - Su13.BD.MLB.SD (version 4) (version 4) | ecosystem: Environmental > Aquatic > Freshwater > Lake | place: Lake Michigan... | reverse complement strand
ACGTTTTATCATACTATGAAGCTCAAAATAAAGTAGCTAAGATAAATGGGATTGGTAATATAGAGACAATTTTTAATGATATTACAGTGGTGATTGACAAGGCAGTTTAGGATATTGAAAGCTTTAAGTTTTAAATTATAAGTTTTTAGTTAGTCTATCAATTTCTATATTAATTCGCAAATACCCTTAATCAAATCACTTAAAACTTAAAACTAACTAGTTTGGATAGTAACTTTATAGATTACGTAAATATATTCTGCCGCTCTGGAAAAGGTGGTGCTGGAAGTAGGCATTTCCGCAAGGAAAAATTTGTTCCCCAAGGAGGACCTGATGGCGGCAATGGCGGTCGAGGTGGACATATCATAGTCAAAGGAAATAAACAACTATGGACGCTTCTGCATTTGAAATATAGAAAACACGTCCATGCCGATGATGGGGTGAACGGTTCTGGCGGCAATTGCACTGGTTCTGATGGAAAAGATCAAATATTAGAAGTTCCCTTAGGTACAGTTATAAAAGATACAGAAACAAAAGAAATACTATTTGAAATCACGGACCATGACCAAGAAGTCATACTAAGAAAGGGAGGTCGTGGAGGACTAGGAAATACTTACTTCAAAACAGCTACCAATCAAGCACCCACCTATTCCCAACCTGGAGAAATGGGTGACGAAAACTGGACGATATTTGAATTGAAGGTGCTTGCAGACGTAGGCCTCGTAGGGTTTCCGAATGCGGGAAAGTCTACCCTGCTCTCCGTAGTATCCGCAGCCAAGCCAGAAATAGCGAATTATCCATTTACAACTCTTGTACCGCAACTAGGCATTGTGAGTTTTAAAGAAAACTTATCTTTTTGTATGGCGGATATACCGGGTATTATAGAAGGTGCTTCAGAAGGCAGAGGTCTTGGACACCGATTTCTAAGGCATATCGAGCGCAATGCCGCACTGCTTTTTATGATATCTGCTGAATCAGAGAGCATCAAAAAAGAATATAATATCCTCCTTAAAGAACTCAAAAAATACAATCCCGAATTACTCGATAAAAAAAGACTCGTAGCAATAACGAAATGTGACTTAGTCGACGATGAAATCGAAGGCTGGATCCGTAAAGAACTACCTAAGAATCTCGACGTAATTTTTATATCTTCGCTCACTATGCACAACATAGAATTGCTGAAAGAGAAGCTTTGGAAGATGATTAATGATTAACTGGCTTGAGTGATTCTTAATTTTGTATTTAACTTAAATCAAAATTAAGAATCTAACTTGAACAAACTATAAATCGAGTATATTGTCTTCCCTTATTTTTCTTCTCCTTTTTAACGGCAGTGTTCTCTGCGCTCAGCTTAGCAATGCAGAAGTAGATAGAATAATGTCTAGAATACCTAGGTCTAGGACCAACAACATCTATAATATAGCCTCATTTATTCAGGAAAAATTTAATTCCGATTCAAATAAACTGCGAGCCATTTTTTTCTTTACAGCTAACCATATTGACTACGATGTGGACAATATATATGCCGTCAATTTCAATGAAAAAACCGAAAACAAAATAGAAAAAGTGCTCCATCAAAGGATTGGAGTATGTATACACTATTCCGAGGTATTTAATGCTTTATCCAAAGAGTTAGTAATTGAGTCCTATGTAATAGAAGGTATGACCAAACAAAATGGTCAAATAGACCCTATGGCCCATGCGTGGAATGCCGCCAAACTGGCTGGGAAGTGGTACCTATTTGATGCTACATGGGGTGCAGGTTCTGTATCTCAGGGGAAATTTATCAAAAAACTAGATAATAACTACTATCAAGTAAAGCCTGAAAAACTCGTAAAATCGCACTATCCATTTGACTATTTATGGCAATTTACCAATAGACCTCTTAAGGCCAATGACTTTTTATATGGGCGTCCTAGTAGCTATAAACAAAAAATCGATTATGAATCCACACTGAAAAATCTCAAGAAACTTTCTGATTTGGAAAAATTAAATGAAGCTATCGTCCGCATAGAAGCCAATGGATTGATTCATGAAATTATATTTGACCGATATAACCAGCTGAAGCAATCATCGACCATCATATCCTATAATGGAGCTGTGGCAGACTATAATGAGGCAGTAAAAAAATTTAAAGAATACATTAATTTCAGAAATGCCCAGTTTACACCCAATCGAACGGATTCGGAACTAGCTCAGATGATAAAAGCTCCAAAACAGTTCGCCGAACAAGCGAGTATCAAACTTCAATCTATCAGAAATCCAGATATAAGCCTTGGCATAAATCTTGCAGGTCTGAAAGCTAGTGTAGCAGATTTAGAAAAAAACATACTAGAGCAAAGCAAATTTGTAGATAGCTATATCCAAACCAAACCCAACAAACGCAAAAGTCTATTTTATACGAAAGAAGTTACCACATTTCGTATACCGGTGAAGAAATAGCAAATTATTTGCCCTCTAGTTCCCTTAACCGCTCCTTTATAATATCACAATACTCTTTAGATCGTTCGAAACCGATATAATTTCTGCCTAGCTTCTGAGCTGCTACAGCCGTGCTGCCACTACCCATAAATGGGTCTAGGATAAGGTCTCCTTCATTGCTGCTGATTTCTATAAAAGGTATACAGACTTTCAATGGTTTTTGAGTCTTATGTGCCTTGCGCTCCTTGCCCATACAGATAGGAGTTTCTATAAAATTATGCATTTTATTGACTTCTTTGTGATTCCATGTTTTAGGAGTTCCCTTGGAAAAATGCACAATGAGTTCCATACTATTCGAATACATTTTTCTGGTATAAATTGCGGGGAAAGGATTCGTCTTATGCCAATGGATAACTTTTCGAAATTGAAAACCCGTCTTCTCTATGATTTTATTGATATAGGAGACGAAGTCGTCTCCACAAAAAAGATAGCCTGCTGCACCTGGTTTGGCTACACGAAAGCACTCTACCACTACCTCTTCTAAAAAAGCTAAGTACTCCTCCTCAGTTTTGTACAGATCAAATTCGAATTCGGTGACTACATCTTTGTGATTTTTGAGCCCTTTGACATTCTTGGCACGGTATTGAAAATAGGGAGGATCTGTAAATATCAAATCTACACTTTCATCCTTCATTTTTTTCAGACCCGCTAGGCAGTCAATATTATACACTTTATTAATAGTCATAACTTAATACGTTCAGTAATCCTAAGCTATACAGGGGACTTCTTTCCCCAGTACAATTTTTCTTTGAGCGCATTCCAGAAATTGCTTTCATTTGGCTGATAAATATAAAAAGACTTTGGCGCCTTTCGCACAGAAATGATATGCTGCGAGGTAATATGAGTCAGCCGTGAGTCAAGAGTACATAAAAACTCTGGGGTGCGCCCTTTGATCTCAAAACTAAGAACTGTATCATCTGGGAGCACAATAGGTCTTACATTCAGATTATGTGGCGCTATAGGAGTTATGATAAAGCTGTTGGTACTTGGGTATAGAATAGGTCCACCACAACTCAGGGAATAACCGGTAGATCCAGTAGAGGTAGAAATAATCAAACCATCGGCAATATATTCATTGAGAAATTCTCCATTGGCATAGGCGGTGACCTCTATCATAGAGGAGGTATTTGCACGGAGAAATGTTAGGTCATTGAGAGCTATATTTTCATTTATAAATATAGGGATATTGGCATTGACCTCCAAAAGCATTCGCTCTTCTATATTTTTAATTCCTTCTTGAAATTTAAGAATAGCTCCATAAGACTCTTCTTTATTCACACCTGCTAGAAAACCCAATCTACCTAAATTCACTCCCAATACTGGAGTCTGCGTAAGTTTAGTCAATACCACAGTATCTAGTATGGTACCATCTCCACCTAGGCTTATCATCAAGTCTGGCTGAATTTCTTTAATATCGATACAGTTCTTAAAACTAGATTTAGATTGATTAGCTAAATCCAACTCTTGCAGTTCTTCACATAGATAGAGATCCATGTGATTATTTTGAATAAATTCAAGAAGAGTTAGCGCATAGTCTTTATGCTGCTCTTTCAGTTTTCTGCTATATAATGCTATTTTCAACGGAGTTTAAACATTTAAATAAGTAAGAAGATTTTCATATCTAGTTTTCAGATAATCATAGACTCCCGTTTCGTTGAAATAATTGGTCACTTGATAGCCCTTATTCTCAAGTATTCCTATGATTCTTTTGAGGTCATTGTCTTGAAACGACAGGGTCAATTCGATGGTATTTAAGTTCAAATATCGAGAATGAAAGGTTAATATTTTATTTCCCTCAGACTCAATAACTCTGGCTAACTCTGCCAATGAAAATTGATAGCTTGAGATTTCTAAAACCAAAATAGCCGAATCTAAAGACAAGCTCATGTGATCTTGGAAATAATGTATTAGGGATTGATAACTGTAGGCTCCTAGATAGACTCCTTTATCTACTATAAATACCACATTCGTGCCCAATTCCGTCATTCGCTGCAGACAAGTGAGTGGGTGCACATGACTCGGCACTATAAATAGAGGCTCTAGGATGATATCTTCCTTAGAATAATTAGCCATAATATCCTGTTCCAGCGCACCTAGCCACTCCCCTGCTTCGTTTACTAAGGGTAGGTGAGAATAAATAGTAGCTTCCGAAGTGGAAGAAGTATTTTCCAAAATAGGCTTAACCTCTGCATCGATATACTCATTCATAGTCTAAGGTGTGTGTACTTTATCTAAAAAAGGCAGCATAGCCTCCGTAAATTCTTTCGGATACTCCATCATAGGGGCATGACCACAACCCTCTATCCATGCTAGTTCAGAATTGGGCATTAATTGATGAAATTTTTCTGCCACAAAAGGTGGGGTGATTGAATCAACCCGACCCCATATCAGCAAGGTTTTATTTGTAATTGTATGAATACTATGCAGCAGATTCTGACGCGTAGCACTCTTTGCCATTTTAATAATACGTATAGCATTAGATTTAGAATTGACTATAGCCTCTATTTCGGAAACTAATTCTTCCGTCACGATAGATTTATTACCGAAAGTTTCTAATATTTTAGATCGCAGAAAATCTTTATCTCGTTTAGGATACTCATTACCAAGAGAACTTTCAAACAACCCACTGCTTGCAGTCAATATCAATGACTTAACCTTTGAAGGATATTGGGTAGCGTATAGTAATGCCAAATGCCCACCTAATGAATTGCCAAGTATAGAGAATTCTTTCAATCCCATAAAATCTACAAAACCTTTGATATAGGTTATCATACCATCTAGATTGGCTTGCTTAAGTTCGCAATCATATAGCGGAAGATGTGGCATGACAAATCGATATTTATGACCAGCTAATTGCATCATAGTTTCAAAATTGCTCAAGGAACCAAAAAGCCCATGTAAAATTAGCACCGTAGGTCCACTACCTATTTCTGTAAAATTATAATCTTCTGAAACCGACATCTATCCTCTATTACTCCGAATTACTAGTTTAGCGTAAATTTAAATTTTATTTTTTTATGAGTCCTATTTCTAGCAGCCGCTCTGTGAGATAATCTCCTGCTGTAATAGGTGGATAAGCGCTTGGGTAAGTATTATCAATACAGGAAGGCAAACAAGTCAAATCCATTTCAGATACTGGATGTAGAAAAAATGGCATGGAAAATCGGCTGGTATGCCATTTATCACGAGGTGGATTCACTACTCTATGGGTCGTAGATTTCAACCTATTATTGGTCAATCGCTGTAGCATATCACCTACATTGACTACAAAATGATTTTCGGGGGCATTTACTTTTAGCCAGCTTCCATCGGCAGTCTTCACTTCCAGTCCCTCAGCACTGGCTCCTACAAGAAGAGTTATCAGATTAATATCTTCGTGCGCTTCTGCTCTGATGGAATTTTTAGGCTCGTGTAAAATAGGAGGATAATGTATCGCTCGTAAAATTGAATTACCATTTTTAATAAATGGCTCGAAATAATCATCTGCTAGACCAAGATAAGAAGCTAAAGCTTTGAGTAATATACTTCCGCTCATTTCGAATCCACGATAAAGCGCCATACTCTGTCTATTAAATTCTTTAATTTCACTGACCTGCACATTGGCAGGATAGTGTTCATTACTTACATAGTCTCCTTCTACTTCCTGTCCTATCTGCCAAAATTCTTTTAAATCTGGCGCGTCAGATCCTTTAGCATGCTCTCTTCCGAATGAGGTGTATCCTCTCTGACCACCTAGTTCAGGAACTTCATATTTAAGCTTAGTTTCTACTGGCAATTTGAAAAATGATTCTACACTTCCGTAAAACTTTTTAATCTCATCCTCTGGAGTGAAGTGATTCTTTACACAAGCGAATCCAATATTAGAAAATGTATCTCCTAAATCATTAATAAATTTTTTCTTTACTGCCGGATCAGGACTCAAATAGTCCATAGGATCGAGGTTGGGTATAAAGTTCATATATTTATAGTAGATTTTTAAAAGAATAGAAACAAAGATAAGTTAGTTAATACAATAAGTCCGACAATTTTTATTAAAGCTAGCTTGGCGTCAGAGGCCTTAAACAATTTCTCTAACCATACACTGAGGCAGATCACCAAAGGCGGCACAAAATATAAGCTAGCAAATGGGTTTTGAAAATAATGAACGAGTAAAATACTATAAATCAGAATTGGAATGAGGCTTAATATCAAATACTTGTATCCATTTTTAGTAAAAATAAACTTTCTTTTCTTAGCCATAAAAGAATAAAAAACCAATACTGCTAAGGCAACAAACAGGACGCCAAGTCGCTTGATCATTTGAGTCAAAATCTCAAACCCAGACTGCTTGAGATGACCATAAAAGGGTGATTCCCGCAGAAAGGTATCCTTAAAATAATAGATTACTGTCTTCCAACCACCTGCTAACGCATATTGCCCATAAATCAGCATTGTTATAGATCCCGTAACCAAAGCAGCTATGATAATGTAAGGGAATAATTTATAGCCTTTCCTTAGATTTACAAAAGCGATAAGAATAATCATAAAATTAAATACGACTCCGAACCAAGAAGAATAAGACATTATAGCTAGAAACAAGCCAATCAAAAAAATATACTTCACACTCCTGTATCGCTCCTTTATGAGGAGTTTTAGGAAAATATATTGCGAAATAATGAGAAAAGGTAAAACAAAAATGTCAGGGTGATAATTAAAAAATTGATAGCTCAGAATAGGGTAAGCGGTGAGATAAAGAATCATACCTATCCATGCATATGGACTCGTTTCCGTTTTGGCATGCTTGAGTGTAAGAAGACATATAGTCAAATAAATAAAAAAGGCCGAAACAGCTACTAGAGCACTATTAAAAACATAATAACTTGTAAAACCAAACACAGAATTGAAACCAAATAAGCTGTAGTATGATAGTGGTGGGTGGGATAAATAGGCTATAGCGCTAGAATCGTGCACATAGATTGGCACGAAGTGATGTTGACTCCATGCATGCGTTTTCCAATAATCAATAATTGAAAGGGCTTTTTGAGAATAGTCTTGCGGCTCGATAGCGCCTGCGCGAATCAGAGCTAGTACCAGAATCTGATAGGCTAATAGAAATAAAATAACCCAAAGCAATGGTCTATTGACACTCACTTTTAATGACACGATAGTGGTTAGTTTTTAGCGTTTACTTAAACTCAAATCCTTAATTTATACAAACCTAATCAATTTTTAGAAATTACACTGCGGTTTCTTAAAAATTAAGCTATATTTGCTTTTAAGCGTAATGGTATAATTTTTGATATACAAAATCTATATGGCCAAAAATTCATTAAAGCAGGTTCAGACCCAGCAGCAGAAACTCTCTCAACAGAATATAAAATTATTCAAAATGATGGAGTTAAACTTACTGCAATTTGATGAAAAAATAAAGGAAGAATTAGACATGAATCCTGCACTTGAGGATATTGATAACTCCGCAACCTCCGAAAATATAGTTAGTTTCGATAGAGAATTTTCACCTCAAACTAAATCTATAGATAGCTTATCACTAGAAGGAAATTATTCCAACACCCCTGGCTCAAGAGAATCAGCAGACCACTATGGTCAGAGCCATTCTGATATAGATGATTCGGAATGGTATATCCCTGCTGAAGATAACGAAACCCTCCTAGCAAATCTTAATAACCAACTGACCTATCTCAATCTATCATCTGATCAAATGATTATAGGAGAGTTTATTATAGGCAGCTTAGATGATGATGGTTATCTGAGACGTTCTATGGAGAGCATCATGGATGACCTTAGCTTCAGACAGAATTTTTATACCTCCAAGGAAGCCGTAGCCGAGGTCTTAGAGTTCGTCCAGGATCTCGATCCTCCAGGGATTGCCGCTAGAAATCTTCAGGAATGTCTTTCTATTCAGCTGCGTAAGAAAAAATACACTGTATTGGTAGATCACGCATTAACTATAGTCAACGATTATTTCGAAGACTATACGAAGAAAAATTACGATAGAATATTCAAAAAACTAAAACTAACTGAAATAGAATTTCAAGCAGTCAAAACGATAATACAAAACCTAAACCCTCTGCCCGGTCAGGATAAAGATAATACGCTTGGCAAATTTATCATCCCTGATTTCTTTGTCTATAGAAATGAAAAAAAGCTAGAACTAGAACTACATTCCTATAATAAACCCAATCTGGTCATCAACAAGGAATTTGTAAATATGCTCAAAAAAATAAAAGCTGAGAAGAAAAAATCAAAAGCTGAGCAGGATGCCCAGGATTATGTAGCAGATAAGATCAATAAAGCTAATCAATTTCTATCACTCATAAAAGAGCGTCAAGAGACCATGGTTATTATCATGGAGACTATTCTAACTAAGCAGAGAGAATTCTTTCTCACTGGAGAAGAATCCAATCTAAAACCCATGACGCTAAAAAATATAGCGGATGTCGTATTTTTTGATGTATCCACCATCTCTAGAGTCACCAGTACGAAATATGTGCAAACAGAGTTTGGTATTTTCAGCCTCAAAAAGTTATTTACGGAGGGCATCATGAATGCTGGTGGAGAAGAAGTGAGCAATCGAAAAATAATGAAGAATATAGAAGATCTTATTGAAAATGAAAATAAATTAAATCCCTTTTCCGATGATGATATCACTATAGAACTAGAAAAAATGGGCTACAAAATAGCTCGTCGTACAGTAGCTAAATATAGAGAAAACCTTAAGATTCCACCCAAACATGCACGAAAATTAAATTCCTAATATGAAACTAAGTTTTGCTCGATTCTTTTCTGTCATTTTTCATCCTATCTTAATACCGTTATACAGCATATTGATTATTTTATATATGTTCCCCTATCGATATGTGCATGTGCCAGACAAGACGTGGAATGTGACCATAGGTGTCATTTTAGCAATGACTATGCTCATACCAGCAATTGTCATTTTAATATTAAAAAAACTGGAAATTGTTGAAGACTATGATATCAGTCTTCAGAAGCAGCGTATTTTTCCCTATCTCATCTTCTTTTTCTTCTACTTAATGACCTTTCTTACCATTCGGCCTAAGCTCAATAGCTCTTTGGTATTTTTAGAAGATTCTTTAATTGCCTCTATCATGTTAGGCGCTACCATATCGCTCTGTCTCGCTTTTTTTCTAAATAATTTCCTAAAAGTAAGTGTTCACGCCATGGGGGTTACCAATTTATTTATGGTGGTATGTCTACTTTCAGGAAATACCCATCAAGTCACCTTCTTCTTACTCCTTATCACGATCATAGCCATAGGGGTCACAGGAAGTGCAAGAATCTATCTGCGCGCGCACACACCTCGGGAGGTATACTATGGGTTGTTCTGTGGCTTCATGGGCCAATTGATCGCTTTTCTAGCTTATTTTGATAAAGGGGTATAGAACATATTAATTTGTACTTACTATTGAACACTACCTCAACAGCATAAAATTTCCTTCCCCAGCAACTATTTTTCCTGGTATAAAAGATTCTGCCTCATAAGTATAGTAGAATACGTCTGAATTCTGAGGTAAATCTTTGTAATTTCCATCCCACCCAATTTTTTCATCATTAGTATAGAATATAAGTTGACCCTGTCTATTAAATATTTTAAAACTTACAAGTTTTTTGATACCAAATCCACGAGCATAGAGTATATCGTTATTCCCATCCCCATTCGGAGAGAAGGCTGTAGGAACTCGCACCACTATATCAGGATATAAACGAATTACGTATTTATAGGAAGATTTAAAACATTTTCTAAAATCCTCTATTGTTAGATTATACGTTACTGAATCAAAGATTCTCATCATTGGATTGGCACAATTTTCACACGATGGATTTTTCCATTTAGGCGTCCAAGTATAGCTCCAATAAGTATCATAACCTACTGGGAGGGTAATCTCTTTTCCCATTTCTATGATAGTATCCCAGGATCTTTCTTTACGAGGTTGGATCACTATAGCGTTTAATGATACAGAATCACTGCATCCGTTGGGCGATGTAGCCTTTAAATTAAAAATAGTGGTTTCTGTAATCTGGGTATATATAGGCGAACTACTATATGGTGAGCCCTTAAAACTATCTGGGGACAAAAACAACTTTGAATTCGGCATATCTACTTGATACTTTATATCCAGTCGCTTACCTAGGCAGACGGAATCCACTTGAGCCGTAACTTTAGGTTTTGGGAATAGTATGAGGGTGGAAGTTGAGCTATCGACGCATCCCAGTGGACTGCGATAGGCGTATTGTTTGATTTTATAAGTACCAGGTTGCTGATAATTATATAGCATTAACTTATCGCTCGATAGACTTGTATCGCCATTGCCAAAATTCCATTTAAAAAAATCCGCTCTAGGAGCCGTATTATGAATCGTGACAGGACCAAAACAATAAGCTGTATCTGTTTTATTATTCAAATGATGCTTAGATAAAGCTTCATAAACCAAGACCGTATCCACTTTGGCCAGAGGACAAGATTTGCCCGGTGCGTATACTATAAAACTAATAGGTACCGAATCAGAAAAAGCATTTGCCGTGGTATAACGATGTGTGACGACTCTTTCTATTCCACTTCGGATGGTTCCATCTCCGAAAGACCATAAAACAGTATCCACATCCACTGCATTAATTAATGTAAAGGTGATACTATCATTCTTGCAGATAGCTGGCTTATCTAGAATAAGGTTAGCTTCAGGTCCATAGACGGTATCATGAATAGGTATTGTCAAAAAACACCCATAACTCGTCCAAAAAATAGCTTCGATGAGATTCGGTCCTTTATCTAAATCTATAGTAGCAGGATTCACCGTCCTAGGACTTCCTTTGAATAGATATTTAAATTCCAGAGAAGGAATAAAGGCGCTATCATAAAACTTGACTGTGGTGACACCTGGAAAACACTTATTGGCAGCTAAATCAAATGAATTATCTATCTGAAGTCGAGGTCTAGGATATACGATAGTCACGTCAGTAAATGTTCTGGTGCAGCCTGTTTGGCGTCTTGTCTTTTCTAATTTTATGTTTTGGATCCCAAGATTACTAAATTTATAATTCAACTGGTAAGTAGTGTCATTTGGAATCAAAACATTATTGACATACCAGCGATATTGATACTTAAGA
>Ga0078894_10003704_pt1 | contig 11605 bp, 10 predicted proteins | sample LauGreSu1BDMLBSD_2_FD_67506 | JGI IMG/M metagenome (GOLD analysis project Ga0078894, IMG submission 67506) | Freshwater lake microbial communities from Lake Michigan, USA - Su13.BD.MLB.SD (version 4) (version 4) | ecosystem: Environmental > Aquatic > Freshwater > Lake | place: Lake Michigan... | reverse complement strand
ATCCAATTGCATCAGATATGGGTGTGTCTTCATTCTTTTTAAACATATCTAACAAATAAGTGTTTATTGAAGTATCTTGATCTATGGTTGGAATATCTAAAGTAATATTAATGATATCTTTGTATGTATATTTTATCTTAGTTTCTGCGGGGATTTCTAATTGTTTCTTTAGAATCTTACCAAGATCATACGTGTTTCCATCGCTAGTGTATTTACTACCAAAAGCATCAACTCTCAGTGCTAAAATCACTGCGCTCCTATCAATGATATTTAGCGTTTTCTTTTCGGTAGAGTTTTTAACCATGATATCATTAAAAATATTGTTTAACATTATCACAGCTGTAGTGCCTTCGAGACCTGTTTTAATGATATCTTTTTGCTGTTTAACTGATAACGGGGTAAATTTTACTTTTTTGTTGAGCGACGGTACAAACACGTCTACCAGATTGTTACTATTGATTTCTTTTAGCTTGTTTACTAATGTTGGCATGGATCCCATACAATATATAGGCTAAATATCATTATATGTAGGTGCAACAGGTAGATTAATCTTGTTATTTTCTGAATGTGCGGTTTTATTTTCTTTCTTGTAAAAATTTAAAAAGATTTTGCTTTCTGCGGGAGTCATATCCATAAATTGTGAATAACTTACATTTAATTTTGTAGTTAAATTGTATTGTAATTCATAAAAGTGCATAAGATCTTGCGAATAAATGATTTTTAAAAATTCAAGTAATATATTACTATACAAATTACAGGGTATACCTTCGATGTTTAGCAATTTATTTGTTGGTATTAATTCTAAACTTTCGGTACTTGACATGATATTAGACATGTGCTCTTGTATTTTTAATAATATATTTGCAGGTAACGAATCAAAAAAGATTTCTTTTTGTTCATCATTATAGAGATAATATTTTATTGTTTTTTTGTTGTCAATGATGTTGATAATAGAACTTTTGATAACGTCTTCAGTGTTGTTAAAATACAAAGTAGTTGGTAGTGATAGTTCTAAAGTCAAATCATCTAAAAATATTTTTGTATCGTGCGTAAAAGTAGAAATTACACCTGATAGATCGGTTATTATCTTAGATATTGAATATTTTAGCGTCTCTTTGTTAGCGTTATATATCTCTATTGTGTCACCAATTATAATAGACCTCAATGTAGATAACAAAACAAATTTATCAAAAGCATATACAACTTCTTTGTTTGATAATTCAAGTATTAACTCTTCAAAAGCAGCACCAATCTGTGCCATGTTGTTTGTAGTTAAATATTTTAAAATAGGAAAATAATCACTATTATATAATTCTCTACACGATACTGTTTGCTTACTTACAGGTAAGTAGATAGGTAGCTTAAACTCCATACATATACTTACGCTTGCATCAGCTTATATTCGTAATTATTAAATAAAAATCCTACTGTTTTTACGTTAACTGTCTCAACATCGTATGATAGATTCGATTGTTCACAAGAAAATGGTACGCATTTATAAAAAGTAAATACTTTTCTCGGAACATCATTTGCATCATATTGTGTTACAACAACAGTTGCTTTGATGGGTCGATCTGATGTTTCGATTAGTCCACGGTATGACGCAGTTATTATCCAAGGTCTAATAATACCCTCAACAAAATCTAAATTAGTTTCGAGAAAATCTATAGTAAATGTTTTTTCATTATTTCTAGAAGACCCTATAATTCCACCCATGAACCCACCTGCATCAGGAGGAGCATTCTCAGTTATATAAGACATGTTCTCTCCAGGTATAGAAACTCTTTGTGCAAAATATAAACCTACCGATTGTGGGTCTACTACCTGTCTACTAAACAACTGAAAGCGACTTTGTTTATCTAACTGAAACCCCGGATAATCTATTTGAGTTAATGCGCCTATATTTTCTAAGAAATTAAAATCATTACCAGCAGCAGATGCATATAAACTTACAATCCACTTAGTTGAATAAGGTATTGTATACTCATATGTAGAGAGATTTTCATAGAACCTATTTCTAGGCGAAAAATTCATGCGCGATTATTGTTTTTCAAAAAACTGATATGCAAAGGTTGCAGTAAACGATTTGACCGACCCTGTACCCTCAGCAATTTCATAAGCAACATCACCCACATTTCGAATAGATACACCTTTCAACGCAAACACATTAAATGCATTTAAATTATGATCTAACTGCGCGAGCGTGATAGAACTATCTAACGGGGGTATTCTCGAGATGCTCGAAGTAGAAGTTTCATCATCAAATGTACGTAATGATTCTTCTAGCATCATATCTCTCAAACTAGAACCAATGTCACAGTAGAAATCTAAAGAATAACCATTAGAGTTAGGATATGACACTGTACCGGGTATATTAAAGTTAAATCCCATGTATTTCACATCAATGTTAGAAATATCTTTACCTGGTAGAGTTGCACTCTTCACGTAAATCAATTCACTATCACCTAAAGTGAGACCACCTGCAAGGTTTATGCTCAAAACTCTAAAGAGATAATCTCTTGCAAAATCTTGCTCAATTGCTTTTGTGTAAAAATTACGAATAGTTTGGTTTGTATCACTCATATTTTATTATTTATTAAGATGTTAGATTAATTCTGCGAATACTGTATCGGTACGTGTTGCGATGAAGTTAACCAGGATAAACTCACCGGTGCGTACTGGTTTCAGATATATATCGAGGATGATTTCATTACGGTCTATGGTAGATGGTGTGTTGTTACGTTTATCGCACACCAACATATACTCGTATACACCATCGGTATTTTTAGCTAATTCAAATAATGGTGTTAATGTTTGAATGATTCTCGTGCGAGTTGCAACCGAATTAGGCTCAAACACAAAATATTTCACGGTGTTTTTTGTAGCTTTTTCAAGATACAAGAATAATCTTCTAACGTTAATGCGATCAAACGCGCTAGGTTGACGTAAGAGTGTTTTTTGTCCAAAAATCACGATGCCGTCGTTAGGAAAAAATGCAACCGGGTTTAAATTGATTTTATAAAGCTGATCTCTTTCTTTTTGCTTAGGCTGGATCGCAAGAGCAATTGCTCCGGTTATAACACCACGTTTAAATCCTGCAGGTGCAGACCACGGATAATTTTCATTATCACTTCTAATAAAATCTGCTGCCGCAAATCCCGAAAATGGCATCCAAACATATGAGTCTGAAAAAACATCTTTCACTTTGATCCAATTTGCATAGCTACAAGCATAACTTGTATTTGCAATTGCGAAGTTTTTCTTTAAAGACGAATAAATGTGTTGATTAAAAGTCTTGGACTTGTCATCAAGCACCAAGCTATCCTTACCACGTACAAAGATGTGACGAATGGGGTCTGCTATAAACAAACAATCTTTTCTGATAACAGAACAAAATGTATTAAACACCCCAAATACCGAATTGTAGCTATCAACTAGATCATTCTGAGCTAAGTTAGATTGTGATAACGTATCTAACTTGAGCTGGAATCCAGGAGTCATATCAGTATCATCGAAAGTTGATTTTGCTGTCGCATCTATTGCTGCTTGTATTGTACCTAAACCGCCCTCCACAACAATATCAACCGGGAATATTTCATCGTTATCAAGTTTTTCTAAAATTGATCCAACTTTGCTACTAATATTGCCTATGATTTTATTATTATCTCCCTCGCTCACAAGCGTACCCATGCTAAACAACGCATCTGCTGCATTTAAATTAGTATAAGCTGTACGTTCTGCTAAGCTCAAGCTTGTTTCAAAATCACGCGTAACGACACGAACTTGTTTTTTGGGTAAGCTATCATCACCTAACCACGTGTCGGTGCTTCTCTGACTGATGTAATCGTTAACCATCACCTTTACGCTACCGGTCTGAGAAGCTAAATTTTCAACAAAGTAAGAAGTAGGTGTGCCACCATTACGTGATTGAAGCTTGCGATGATAATCTAATGAACCTAAAACACTCGCTACCGGTGTATAATCTAATCTCGTGACGTCATTTGCATAAGCAGATTTATGTAAACGGTAAACATTGATCGCTAAACTATCTGCAAATGCAGATTCTGCCGCATCTGGATAAACAAAAAATGCTTTTTCTATATCATATGATAAACTATTGGTTGCTCGAGAAGCTGCAGAAGCAGATAACGGGAACGACAATTTTGTTAACGGCAAGCTGCTATATGCTAACTCTCCGCTAGATGAAATTGTTTCTGTTATTGTGTAGATATTTGTAATGCTCTTGTGATCTACAGTTGGTTCAGCGTTAGTGTTATCAGCAATTGCTACATATAACCCTTCGCGCTGTGCATTTAGCATCGATTGCGTAGGATTTAATATAATCATCCCTGCATTTCCTAACGATTCTAACCCGGTATACATGAAATATTCATCGACATCTGCAACTTTACCGGTGTTTTTCCATGTAAATGCTGACCCATCGAGAATTTTTCTATAATCGGTCTGTGTTAACTCAACAAAAATAGGTTTACCTAACACATGCTTAACGTTTCTCACGTTGGTGTCAACAATTGAACGCTCTTCTTCAACGGTGTATGTCGACAACACGGTGTTTGTAGCAGTAAACGAGGATAAAAACACTACCGATACACCACCATCAACAGGAGATTGCGAAACATACTGGAAATTACTCGATGTTAAAGTAGCAATAGCAGCAGAATCTGCCACCGACAAATAAGTCACATTTGTAGATGATAATGCAGTAACAGATACATTTTCACTAATTGTGATTTCTTTCATGTATGTACCTTGAGTGATGTCAGCATAATCAAATTCATCAGTAAACACATCGACATTATCAGTATTAAAGATCGTGCCTGCGGGATATACCAATGCGCCATATTTTGTTTCGCTAGCGGTTGTAGCACCATACGGTAGTCGGGACACATATACAATTGCATTTGACGATTGGAGCACCTGTTTTGCGGTGTAATAAAAATATCTTTCAGCAGATGTGGTGGGTTTTCCGTAAATTGATTCAAACTCTCCTATGGAATTAACTTGAATAACCTCATTTACCGGGCCCTGACTTGCAAACCCAGTTGCGAAAACTGATGTACCAACAGGAGCGTTGTAAGATAACGTCTGATCAATCTCTGTGATTTCTACCCCAGGACTACTGATTTGTCTAATTTTTTGCATATATGTTATTTATGTTTTTTGTGCATCATTTTTTTATACTATAGCAAAGTACATTCAACTTCTGCAAATACAAATTCAAAAGTGGTTTCTATCTCTGTAGAGGTGCGGTGATTATATGTTATTTCGCCGAGATTAGTGGGAAAAGCATGCTTGTAAACCCATTTTATTACATCATTTTCATACTCATCTTTTGCAATCACGGTGAAGTCAGCAGCATAATCTTTCAATCTTGTCTCGCTCGTTAAAAACTCGTTAGCGTTGCTAGGTTCTCCATATAATCCTGTTTTTGCATTACGCAAAGTATTCAACCAGGTGTATATTACCCAATAATTATTAAATTGATTATCTATAGTGAAGTTTACATTCACCGGTGCATAAGTGGGGTGTGTGCGAGAAGTGATGTGTATCGGACTACCACTATAGTTCAAAGCTATAGCTGGCACTTGAATTTTCGGAACAACGACACCATAAACTGAAAATTGCAACGTGTTTAGTTGAATAGTGCGGTTATCTCTAACAGATTTTCTATTGATAGGTTTCAATATACTCGGTATATCTACCACCAAAATAAACTTATCTGCGCGGCTTTTGTTTAATATTGATTGATCTCTTGAATCTGTTGTCATAAATCTAAAATTTCCCTAATCTCTACCAAGTCAGCTGGAAATTTTCTAATTTCATCGGGTATAAATTCAAACACATCAGCTGATTTCTGAAGAATTTTTTTTCTTATGTCGGTACCGCTAATACCACCCTCTTGTAAATCTACGGATTTTATTGGTTCCACATTATGATATTTTTCGGGTTTGTTTACGATGTCTGCATATCTACTCACATCATCATCTTTTTCACCTACACCCAATGCAAATTGTTCGTGAGGGTGATTTAAAATATGTTCGTATACAGCTCTTACCGGTGTTTGCGTTATTTGAACATCAACTGTTACTCCTAATCTCTTCAAATAAACACGCCAAATAGCAGCAGACTTCTCTGCGGTGACTCCATCTCTCGGTATAGCGCTTATGAAAATTATAGCTTTGTTCGCGTTGTACACCGAAAGTAGCTTCAACAACACATTATAATGACCTTTGTGTGGTGGTTTAAACTTACCGGGATACAAAACAGTAATATCTTTTGATTGTTCTAGTAAAAATTGTTTAAATGTTTTCATCTGGTAAGTTTCTCGACCAATTTTTTGGTATCACAAAGTTTGCTCTACTAAATTCAAGCCTATCTACAAGCTTGATTCCATTTTCATTTTTATCAAATGCAACAAATCCTTCGGGATTGGTAATCTGTATATCACCGGATGGTTGTATTATATACGTACCAATCTCACTACCACGTAAAATTTCATTGTATTTTTCAATAAAAATGTCTTTTATCGTCTTTACATTAACTATAAACGAAAATAAGTTGATAAATGAAGATTTGTATTGAGAAATTTTATTTAAAAAGTCTTGCTTTGCTTGTTCTTTTGTTTGAGGACGCTTTAATTTTGCTATTTCAGTATTAAATCGCTCAGACACCCAATTTTTAAACAACGTTAACGTGTGTTGTGGTGTTGAAATAAATTTACTTTGTCGTATCAAACTATTGAGAAATATGTTTAATAGTTCAGCGGTTTTTTTATCGATAATTTCAAAATTTATAGAGTTGATTAACGTTTTCAACATGTGTATTTTTGAAATTATTTCGTTAGTTTCATGTTGTGTTAACGATATCGACCCTGATTTATCTTCAAACATCGCGTCCATGATAAAAGCTTTGTTAGATTTGAGATGATTTACTGATATACCGTATTTTTTATTAATAAATCTCATTTTACTTTCCATATCTCGCGATGCTTGATACTTAGTATGAAAAACAACACCTATTTTTTTAGATAAAATTGTTTTAGCGGTAGCAGAATCTCTCTTTACAGCGTATGTGATGGTGTTGGGTGTAAAGCTAATGTATTTTTCTCCATTAATCACGCGATTGGTATCTATACTATCGTGTGTAAACAACAAGTCTCCTTGATACACTCCGTCAAAATTTACATTCTGTAAGCTCGTAAATGCTGTTTTAAGTTTATTAGCTAACTCTTTTGAAGTTTGAAAGTGTTTATCGATATCTTTGATTGAATATGCTAATACAGGATTTGCATTGAACGCGCTTTTTGTGCTTATAAAGAATCTACCATCTACATCATAACCAACTATGATTGCAGGCGCGCCGTCCCATTTAACTGTCGTGTTGATTGCATGAGTTGTAGTACCGTGAAACGTGCTCAACAAACTCTCAATGTATTCTACAGTTTTTTCTCCACCTTGTTTACCTAATATTAGCACAAGCTCATCGAGATGTGTGAGATGTTTGTTTGTATCACCCGCACTTTCGATGATGAAATAATCCTTAAAGCTCTTCATGTTATGTTAATGTGATTGATGCAGCTTTCCCAAATTTACCATCGATGTTGAGGGTAATTTGAAACTTATGTGATAAGAAAAATGTATATGCATTAATGAGATTTTGCGAAAAAGCTTTCTGTACTTTGAAACTTACAGCTTTTTTTGTTTCATCATTTGCAAAAAGAATATGTGTAAATGAATGACCATGTGCATAACAAGCTAAATGTAGTGCTGCGACTAAAGCTTTTTTCTTTTGCTCGTTATTTTTAAATGATTTGTATTGAGTTTGAGGTATAAGTTGCGTGATAGCTGCATAAATTGTGTCAACATCTTCATACATCGGGTAGCTACGCATACCTACCACACCTTTAACAAACGTATCATAAGTTATTTCATCAACTACGCTAAAAAATGCATTAACTGTATTAGAATAGCTTGAAACGTACGTGGGTTGACCGGCACTCACTATCTTATCAAACCAAATCTGTAATTGCAAAGCATCATCTATATCTTCACCTTTGTTGTTTTTTCTAGGTGGAAAATAACTGCTTCTGATTTGCTGTATCATGGTTGTTACTGTAGGTACGTCTCGTGCTCCCAAAATTTGAGCTTTCAAGGCATCTAAAGCAGTTACACCTTGTTGTAGAAACTGAGTATCAATTTTTTTCTTCTTGTTAGCTGTGATTTGCTTTTCTATCTTATCTGCAAGTGCTTCTGTCTTTGTTAACAACACACTCCATAATTTTTTAATGTGAATTGTGTTAACGTTATTTGTGAGTGCAGCGTTGATTTCTGCAACTGCACCTTCAGATGTAAAGCTAGAGCCCTCTAATCTGCCTTTTGTACCTTTGATCTCAACCTCTTGATCTAAAATTTTCAAATCACCTAAACTACCCTTGCGAGCATTGCCTGCTAAAGTCAACACCAACTCACCGGCTCCAATACCCTTGCCTGAAATTTTACCAGAGATGTCATATAATCTATCAAAAACTATCTTTGCTTGTCGGGGACCGCCACACACTGCAATAAACTCTGGTGACATCACTTCATAAAGAAAAAATTCACTATCATCGGCTATAAAATCAATGATTTTACTAGGTTTATTTTTAATTGATTGATACCAATCTGTTACTTTTTCAGCATGCATATCAACTGTATCAAACACACTCTTAACTCTCACTTGAAATTCATCCTTATCCCACCCTAACTCGGTTAATATCGTAGCTAGGGCAGAGCCAATCGACATTTTTGTACCACCAATTTCAGCAAATTGTGTGTGCTTGATCAATTGTCGCTTAAACGAGTCATATAAATCTGAAGAAATATCTTTTTCGACCGTGTCATTATCGCTTGTTAGCTTTACCTGGTAATATTCATTGATAGTGTGTCTCGATAAGGGTGTAACTTGCTTGCTAGCACACTGTTCTTGGTATATGCGTTCGAGAGATTTATATGACATAATGTTATTTATGTTAAACAGTAAGATGTTAAAGATATTCCCACCCTTGAGACCTTAATTCTGCAATGTCATCATCTACTTGCGACGCCCCAAACAACGTAGGTAACGCGCTAATATCTCCATATTTTTCATTACTGTACATCGAGGATGGTGAGGTATGACCACCAACGCCGTAATCAAACGGACGTAATTTCATCGGTTTGTTGTTTTCATCTACTGCTAGCACTTCAAAATATCTGCTCACGATTTTATCAGATAATATCATTAAACACCAGCTCAATGCCATGACTTTATCATCATGTTTGCCAGATTTAGCGCGCCATGACCCGTTGGGCATTCTTACAAAGTCTCTCAATTCTTCAATTGTGAGGATGTCGTTTATTTGTACCGCTTCGAGCGTGTTTATCCAATATCGTTGATTGGATATACAATCATATTTGGTGTTACTATGACTTATGATACCGAGCGGTACTTTTGTTCTACCTAACTCTCGCGCACCATAACTCACGATGTTTTCATATAAAAAGTCTTTTCGTAGATTGTCAACAACTTGCGCTCCGCAATTATTTCTCTCGATCAACACAACCGGATTACCCCAATGCTGTAAAATTTCATTTAACTTAGATGTAAATTCTGAAGGAGTAATTGTGTTGTTACTATATTGCGCTACTTGTGTTATTTGTCGTAGATCTGTAATATCAAGTATTTGTGCAACGGTATAATCTTTACCAACTCCTTCAGATATATCTACACCAACTGCATATAAATGATCTGCTTGAGGTGTTTCCCACATTTTATACCGCCCGTCCATGTATATGAAAGGAGCATCCGAGCATCTTGCTTTGAGTTTTTCAAAATAACTTGATGCAATTATAGACTCTCCCACATCATCAAACTCACATTCAAACTCGCGCTTGAAAACATCCGGATCACCTAACGAGCTTATGGTTTCACGCTTCCATCTTTCGGTACGACCCGGCACTTCATCCCAGGTTATCTTCATGCTATTCCAGTTATTTTCGTTTTTTAGTGATCCAGAATAGAGTTTGTAAAACAACCCCGAAGTATCACGCGGTGTAGATGCCATTATGATTTTAGATTTGGTAGAAGAAGAAATAATCGGATATACAGATGCCCAAAATTCATTTAGCAAATTTGGTTCAATCCAGTCAGCTTCATCAACAAACAACAAATTTGCAGCGGTACCTCGACCAGCCGTACTAGTAGTAGTCGCAATACCAATGCGTGAACCGTTAGCTAGCTCCATGGATTCTTTCACATATTCCTTTACACCGGGTTTTAACCAGTTGGGTAACTCTTCATATGCTAGACGTATACGTTTAAAAATTTCTTTAGCGGTGCTTTCTTTGTTTGCAACTACAAGTATATTCTGACTATCGAAAAAACAAGCGGTCCACAAACAAAAAATTGTGCTAATTGTGCTCTTTCCTGTTTGACGCGAAAACAATAGTAAACTAAAACGATTATCTCTCATCATGCGAAGAGCTTTTTTTTGGTAAGTATGTAACGTTATTGGCTGTTTACCATCATCTACATTAACAATATAAAAATATTTCTCCGCAAAATACAATACATTCTCTTTGCATTTTTGCAACTCTGTCACTTTTTCAGCATCATACTCGAATTGAGCATCAATAGTAGGTAGATTGGGATTGTTTAAATAAATATTCTTACGTGACATACATATACTTAGCATTATTTCCTAAAAAAAAGAATTAATAATGTGAAAAAAATACTTACGTAGACATAAATACAAAGAATATGAGTAAATCTTTATTTGAAAAATTGTTTGAAGACGTCATGGATGAAACCGATATCGATTCTGGTGCTGATGCAGGCGGAGAATATTCCGATGCAGATCTCGGAGATGAAGGCGGTGGCGATGAAGTGACCATTACACTTGATAAAGCAACAGCACGTAAATTGTACGACATGCTTGGAGCAGTTGTCGCAGACGAGGCTGGTGATGATTTTGGTGGCGGCCTCGAAGGCGAAGGCGAAATGGATTTAGGTGGTGGTGAAGAGTTTGGTGGTGAGAGTCCAGCCATGGGTGAAAGCATCGAATTGATTTCCGATCCTAAAGAATTACATGCAAATACACAGCATTTGCAGAAAGGAAAGCCTGCCGATATCACTGGAAGCACCGTAAAGGGTAGCAAAACAAAAGCTGACACCGGCAGTATCCCAGATGTCCAAGCAAATCCCAAGCCATTAGGCGATAAAGGTACATCTCTTCAGAAGGGTTCGCAGAAAGTACACTCTAAATTATCGACACCTAACAAATCTTTGTTTGACGTCTAAAAAATTAGATTAGTTGTTAAAAAGGGGCCGTTATTGGCCCCTTTTTTTTTGCTTTTAATCATAAATATATAATATGATGTGTACGTTCAAGATGTTTTTTGAAAACGCTTTAGGTAGCAAGCAGCTGGGAGGTAGATTTAACGCGTTCAAAGGTGCGATTACGGGTCAAAAATCAAACATGACTTATAAAATCAACAAACGTTCACCGCATGAAGAAACAAATGTTGTTGATAATTTACGGCAACACGGCGGAACTACTATTTTTAAT
>Ga0078894_10003702_pt1 | contig 11606 bp, 9 predicted proteins | sample LauGreSu1BDMLBSD_2_FD_67506 | JGI IMG/M metagenome (GOLD analysis project Ga0078894, IMG submission 67506) | Freshwater lake microbial communities from Lake Michigan, USA - Su13.BD.MLB.SD (version 4) (version 4) | ecosystem: Environmental > Aquatic > Freshwater > Lake | place: Lake Michigan, USA... | reverse complement strand
ACCGACTGCGGCGTGCCGCCGACCGCGACCCAGACGGGAATCGGCGATTGAAGCGGACGCGGGAGGACCAGCTGGTCCTCAAGCGCCGCGCGATGGCGCCCGGCCCACGTGACACGCGGTGTGTCCCGCACCTTCAGCAGCAGCTCGAGCTTCTCGCCGTAGAGGCTCTCGTAGTCGTGGAGGTCGTAGCCGTAGAGCGGAAAGGACTCGATGAAGCTCCCCCGCCCCGCCATGATCTCGGCGCGCCCCCCGCTGAGGAGGTCCACCGTCGCGAACTCCTGAAAGACCCGCACCGGGTCGTCGGAGCTGAGCACGGTGACGGCGCTCGTGAGGCGGATGCGCGTGGTGCGCATCGCCGCAGCGGCGAGGACCACCGCCGGTGTCGAGGTCACGAAGTCCGGGCGATGATGCTCACCGATCCCGAAGACGTCGAGTCCGACCTCGTCGGCGAGCGTGATCTCCTCGATGAGCTCGGCGAGACGCCGCGCGGGGTCCACGGTGCTGCCGGCCGCGTCGACCTCGGCATCGGCGAACGAATAGATGCCCAGTTCCATACCGGACGCTGTCAGGAGAGGCGGGCCGTGCGCAACCGCAGGGCGTTCGTCACGACGCTGACGGAGCTGAGCGCCATTGCCGCGCTCGCGAGGCTCGGCGTGAGCTGCCACCCCGTCCACGGCGCGAGCACGCCGGCCGCGACGGGGATGCCAACGACGTTGTAGGCGAAGGCCCAGAAGAGGTTCTGGCGCATCGTGCGCATCGTGCGCCGGGCGAGGGAGATCGCCGTGACGACCCCATCGAGGTCACCGCGCATTAGCACGACATCCGCCGCACTCGCCGCGACATCGGCACCACTCCCGATCGCGACGCCCACGTCCGCCTGCGCCAGCGCCGGGGCGTCGTTGATCCCATCCCCCACCATCGCGACCACTTGCCCCTCCGCCTGCAGCCGCCGCACCTCCGCGACCTTCCCCTCCGGGAGGACGCCGGCGACCACGCGCTCGATCCCCGCCTCGCGCGCCACGGCCTCGGCGACGACCGGGACATCACCGCTCAGCAGGACGACATCGAGTCCCGCGCGCCGCAACGCCGCGACGGCGGTGGCCGAGGTCGGACGGAGCGGATCCGCCACCCCGATCACCGCAGCGACCGTCCCGGCGACGGCCACATACGCCGTGCTCCGCCCCGATGCGCCGAGCCGGTCGGCCGCGGCGATGAGGGCCGCGGGGTCGATCCCTTCGTCCGCGAGGAAGCCCGCCGTCCCCACGTGCACGGCGCGACCCTCGACCGTCCCGGCAACACCGCGCCCAGGCACCGCACGGAACCCCTCCACCTCGACCAGCGGCGCCCCACGCCGGATCGATTCGGCGGTGATCGCCGCCGCCGTCGGATGCTCCGAGCGTGCCTCGAGCGCACGCACCGCCGTCCAGAGGGCGGGATCATCGGCGGTGCGCGACTCGACCATCACCACATCCGTCACGATGGGGCGACCCTCGGTGACCGTCCCCGTCTTGTCGAGCACGACCGTCGTGACCTCGGAAGCGCGCTGCAGCGCCTCGCCCCCCTTCCAGAGAATGCCGAACTGCGCTCCGCGTCCCGTCGCGACCATCACCGCGGTCGGGACCGCGAGCCCCATCGCGCAGGGGCAGGCGATGATGAGCACCGCGACCGCCGAGGTGAGCGCGCGCACCGGTGAGCCGGTGACCATCCACCACGTCACGAAGGTGACGAGTGCGAGCCCGACGACCGTCGGGACGAATCGCGCTGCCACGCGGTCGGCGAGATGCTGGATCGGCGCGCGCGATCCCTGCGCATCGCGCATCAGCTGCACGATGCGCGCGAGCGCGGAATCCGCTCCGAGCGTCGTCACCTTGAGTCGGAAGGCCCCGGTGCCGTTGAGCGTCCCGCCGAACACCGGATCGCCTGCCGCCTTCGCGACGGGAAGCGACTCACCGGTGAGCATGCTCTCGTCGACCGCGCTCGCCCCGCGCAGCACCACGCCGTCCACGGGAAGTCGTTCGCCGGGCTTCACGCTGACCACGTCGCCGGGGACGACCTCGTCGATTGCCACCTCTACTTCCGCGAGGTTGCGCACGACACGCGCCATCGTGGGACGCAGGTGGATCAGTGCCCGGATCGCGTCGGCGGTCTGCCGCTTGGCACGCGCCTCGAGGGCCTGCCCCGCGGAGACGAAGCCGAGGATGAAGACGACGGCCTCGTAGTAGACCGCGGGGGTGAGCCCGCGTGCGGTGAAGAGCGCAGGCCGGAGCGTCGCCACGAGCGAGAAGACGAAGGCCGCCCCCGTGCCGAGCGCCACGAGCGTCGACATATCGGCGGTGCCGTGACGGAGGCCGGCCCAGGCGCGCGTGAAGAACCGGCGCCCGGCGGTGCCGAGGACGAGTGTCGTGACGGCGAGCTGCCACCACCCGGCCCCGTGCGCGTGCGGGGCCAGCAGCATCGCCGCCATCATCACCGCGCCGGCGGTGAGCGCGAGCGCTGCGTCGCGTCGGAGGACGCGGAACTCGTGCGCGGCGGCCTCGTCCTGCCGCGCCTGCGCCTCGAACGCGGTGCGTGACGCGTCGGGGAGCTCGGCGCCGTATCCCGCCGCGCGGATCACGCCGACGAGTGCTGTCGGGGTCGTGTCCGTAGCGTGGTAGCACACCGTCGCCGTTGCCGTCATCAGGTCTACCGTCGCCTCGGCCACACCCGGTGCGCGTGTGAGCGCGCGCTGGACGTTCGCCTGGCAGGCGGCGCAGGTCATCCCGGTGACCGGGAGCCGGACGACGGTGGTCGCGTCGGGAGACGCGGGCACGGCGGAGGGCATATGTGCAGGATGGATACCCCCCTCCCCTATGTCAAGCGCGCCGCCGCGGGCGCGGGCGCGGGGGCGGACGGCGGGCCGGTCCCACATCGGAACCGGCGCGGCGGCGGTGTACGTTTCGCCCGTGTCCGACTCCCCGCCCGCCGGTGCCGTCGCGCGCCTCGCCGCGTGGCGCCGCACCCGACCCCGCACCCCGCCACTCACGCGCCGGACCGTGGTGGCGCGCGGGCTCCCCTTCGCCGTCTGGAGCACCCCCGAGGTCCCCGGCGCGACGCCCCTCCTCGCCATCAACGGCGGGATGATCTACGGGCACGACCTCCTCTGGCCCGCGCTCGCGCCGCTCGCCGAAGGACGTCAGCTCATCCTGTACGACCAGCGCGGGCGTGGCGAGACACCGGCACCGCCGGGGACCCGGGCGGCGCGGATCGAGCACGACATCCTGGATATCGTCGCGCTGCGCGAGGCACTCGGCATCACAGCGTGGGACCTCGTGGGCCATTCGTGGGGGGGCGGGATGGCGCTCCTCGCGGCGGCCGAGGATGCCACGGGCGTGCGACGCGTCGTGACCTTCGACGCCGTGGGCGCGACCTCGCGGTGGCTCGATGCGTTGCACGACCGCGCGCTCGCGCATCTCGCGGCGCGCGACCTCAGCACGCGGTACGCGGCGCTCGCCGCACTGAACCCCCTCGCGCTGCACGATCCGGAGCCCACCCGGCACGCCGTCTACAGCCGGACGATGTATCCGGCCTGGTTCCACGATCCCCGGATGCTCGCGCAGGCGCCGCCGGAGGCACACAGCCCGCACGGCGCGACGGTGGTGGCGCGTCTGCGGCGCGAGGGCTTCGACTGGCGGGACCGCTTCGCGGCGATCCGGGCGCCGGTGCTGCTCATCCACGGCACCGAGGACGCCCTGCCGATCGCGGAGGCCGAGGCGAGCGCCACGTTGATCGCGGGTGCGCGCGTCGTCGCGATCCCCGAGGCGGGGCATATGCCGTTCTTCGAGAATCCGGAACCGACCTTCGGCGCCGCCCTCGCCTTCCTCGACGCGCCCTGACGTCAGGCATTCCACGGGTTGCCCGTGGGTGGCCCTACCCGTCATTCTGGGGAATACCGATGCTGCTCCCACTCGTCTCCCTCACTGCGGTCCTCACCGTCGGCGGCGGCCTCCCCACGGCGGCGCCGCGCGAGGTCGGGATGTCGGCCGCACGACTCGAGACGGTCGATCGCGTCGTGCGACGCGGTGTCCTTTCCGGGGCGTATCCGGGCGCCGCCGTCGTCGTGGGCCGTCGGGACCACATCGTGTGGAAGAAGTCGTTCGGGCGCCTGCAGTGGACCACCAGCGCGCGGCCGGTGCAGGTCGATGAGACGATCTACGACCTCGCCTCGCTCACGAAGGTCGTCGCGACGACGACCGCTGCGATGCTCCTCGTCGACGACAACCGGCTCGATCTCGACGCGCCGGTCCAGCGTTACCTCCCGGAGTTCGTCGGGCCGCGGAAACCCGAGGTGACCGTGCGGCACCTGCTGACGCATCAGTCCGGCCTCCCCGCCGGGTTGGCGACGGTCCGTCGCGCCGCCGATGCCGCGGTGCTCCGTGCGCAGATCCTCGCCGCGCCGATCCGCACCACCCCGGGCGCCACGACCCTCTACTCCGACCTCGGCCCGATCGTGCTCGGGTGGGTCGTCGAGGCGATCGCACAGGAGCCGCTCGACGCCTTCGTGACGCGTCGCGTCTTCGAACCGCTCGGGATGGATGACACGCGCTTCCATCCGGACGGCACCTGGCGCGGCCGTATCGCCCCGACCGAACTCCCCGTGCGCGGCATCGTGCACGACGAGACGGCCCGGAAGCTCGGCGGCGTCGCCGGCAACGCCGGGCTGTTCAGCACCGCGACCGACCTCGCCATCTTCGCCGAGATGTTGTTGAACGGCGGCACGTACGGCGGGAAGCGCCTCCTGAGCGCCGAGGTCGTGCGGCGCTTCACCACCGAGGCGACCGAGGGCCGTGCGCTCGGCTGGGAGGTCGCCGCCGGCGAACGGGGAGCGGGCGAGTTCCTCTCATCTCGCGCGTTCGGCCACGTCGGCTTCACCGGCACCTCACTCTGGATCGACCCTGACCGAGATCTCTTCGTGATCCTCCTGACGAATCGCGTGCACGCCCCACGGTCACGGCGCGCCGGCATCATCATCGCGGACGTGCGGCACGATGTCGCGGACGCCACCGCGCTCGCCGTCACCGACGAACCGACCCTCGCCGAGGTGGCGTGGCCGCGCACCTTCCGCAGTGACATGCGGGTCGATTGGAGCCCGCGGAGCCGGCGGCTCGAGAAGCGCCCCACGACGCGCGCCGGAGGCGCGGAATGAGCGACCACGAACTCCCGATCGCGCCGGAGCCCGAGAAGGCACATCCAGCGAGCGTTGCACCCGCCGAGGCAACGAACGCACCCGGTGACACGACCGCCGGCACGGCGGCCGAGGGCGCGCCGATGGAGACCTCGGCCGCTCCCGGTGCCCTTGGCGAGGATCAGGTGCGCCTCGCCCTCCGGCGCGTGAAGGACCCCGAGCTCAACCTGAACATCCTCGACCTCGGGCTCATCTACGAGATCCGGATCACCGGCGCCGACGTCGCGGTGGATATGAGTCTCACCTCACCTGGATGCCCCTCCGGGCCCGAGATCATGACGGAGGCGGAGCAGCAGCTGAAGGCGCTGCCCGGTGTGGGGACGGTGGCGATGAACCTCGTCTGGTCGCCGCCCTGGACGCCCGATCGGATCGAGCCGCGGGTGCGCGCGTACCTGGGATTCTGAGCGCTCGAACTGGAGCCTTCGCGCGGAGGGAAATCGAACTTCCGCGAGGCCAGGCGTAGCTAGATGAATCTGCCGGCGAGCAACTGGCTCCATGCATTCCGGAGCTGCTGATACTCGTACTCGCAGTTCTTTGCTCGATCCGCGGGGAGCCGCCACCCACCACGGAGAAGCGCTCCGTGGGCGCTCGGGTCACTCCCATACACCCAGCAGAGAAGGTTGTAATAGCGCTGGCGGTCAAAGGAATGGGTGTCCCACGACGCCCCCCTGCCGAACGGACCATCGAGAAAGGTCAGGGCACCCTGTACGGCGGCGTCACGACCGTCGTCTCCGGCCTCGAGGAGGACCCACGCCGCCAGTTGATCCACCGCATCCTCCTCTCGGCCCGTGATCGGAAGCGCTAAGACATGGACCAGTGCGTGCCCCACCTCGTGGTAGAAGGTGAAAAGCAGCGACTGGTAAACGGCGGCGTTGGCGACCGAATCTGCACGATATCTGCGATTGGCAGCCCACGCGTAGCGTTCCGCGAGTTCGTAGCACATCCGAATCGTGAAGCGATCCGGATGATAGAAGGCATTCACCACCCCGCACTCGGCGAACTCGACCGTGAGGTCTTGGGGCAATACCAAGTGCTCATCGAGGTCAGCGACGGCCGCCTGAAAGACGCCAGACTCTTCAATGGCATGGCTCGTCTGACGGTACCGAGCACTCTTCGGCTGCTCGAAGGTCAGCGAAACCCTGCCGACATCGGCTACTGCGTACCAAACGATTAGGGCGATGGTCCCCCAAAAGATCCATTTCAAAACACTACCCATCGCTCACCTCGCAGTGCTCTACACCCGGTACGGCGAATCAGCGTCGGGCGGCGTCGCCTTCGCGCCCTTCGCGTACGGCGCCAGCGCCTGCACGAACCCGGCGCCCATCTCGGCGATCTGCCACCGCCGGAACTCCGGAATTCGCGTGAGGTCATCCACCGCGCGCGGCAGGAGCCGCACGACCGCCTCAAGCCGCTCCCGTGAGCAGAGCACACCGGGGTCGAGCTCGAGCCGCGTCGCCGCCGCATCGCGCACCGCCTTCAACGCGCCGACCTTGTGGTCGAAGTCGGGATCCCGGTCCCAGCGCGGCGCCTTCGGGAAGCGCGGGAGTTCCGCCTCCGGCACGGCGAGCCCGCGACCGATCGCCTCGAGAATCGCCTCCCCGGCACGCTCGAGGATCCCCCGCGGCATCCCTTTCACCTTGCCCAGCGCATCGCGGGTGCGCGGCGCGAGCCGCGCGAGCTCGAAGAGCGTCTCGTTCCCCACCACGCGGAAGGTCGCGCGATCGAGCGCGAGCGCGGTCGCGTCGCGCCACTGCACGAGCTCCCGGAAGAGGGCGAGCTCGCGCCGGGTGAGGTCGCGTGCCCCCTTGATCCGCAGGAACGCGGCGGCGGGGTCCTCGGCCGCCCACGCGATCGTCTCGAGCCGCGCGAACTCCTCGGCGGCCCACGCCAACCGCCCCTTCGCCTCGAGCTCCGCGCGCAGCACATCGCGCAGTCCGAGCAGGTGCATCGTGTCCTGCGCGGCATAGTCGAGCATGTCCGCGGTCAGCGGGCGCATCGACCAGTCGGCGCGCTGGTGCTTCTTGTCGAGCTTGATCCCGAACGACCGCTCCAGGAGCGCGGCGAGCCCGAACGCCTTCAGGCCGAGCAGCTGCGCGGCGATGCGCGTGTCAAAGACATTGCGCACCTGCCACCCGTAATCCTGCCGAAGGAGCCGGAGGTCGTAGTCGGCGTCGTGGAAGACGATCTCGACCGCGGGATCCTCCACGAGTGCGCCGAGGCCCGCCGGCGTCGCGATGGGGAGCGGGTCGATGATCGCGTGCCGCTCGCGCGTGGAGAGCTGGATCAGGTAGATGCGGTCGACGTACCGATGGAAGCTCGCGCCTTCGGTGTCGAGCGCGAGGATCCCCGTCTGCCGGATCTCGGCGAGCCACTGGTCGACTTCGGTGGCGGCGTCGAGGTACGTGGCGGAGGGCGAGGGAGCGGGCACAGGCGCAATCTACACGCCTTGCCCCACGGGGGCCGTCCGGCGACCATTCGCCGGACCCCGACTGGACCGACTCCCTGACAAACGCCCCTTCCGCCGGCCCCAGCGCCGCCGAACAGACGACCGCCGCCCGCGTTGGCGCGGTGCTCTTCCGCAACCGCGGATGGCTCCCCGTCCCCTTCCTGCTGATCCCGTTATTGCTCAGCAGCGGCCCGCTGACCCGCGAGAACATCCTCGCGGGCGCGGTCCTGATGAGCCTCGGCGAGGCGTGGCGCCTCTGGGGGGTGGCGACCGCCGGCACCGTCACCCGCCGCCGCTCGCGCAACGTCCAGACCCTCGTCGCGCACGGCCCCTTCGCCTGGAGCCGGAACCCGCTCTACGTCGGCAACTTCCTCATCTGGATGGGCGTGATCGCGCTCTCGGGCGTGACCTGGTTCCTCCCGATCGCGGTGGAACTCTTCGCCCTCGAGTACTTCTTCATCGTGCGCTACGAGGAGGGGGTGCTCGAGAGCATCTTCGGGCAGACCTATCTCGACTACAAGTCGCGCACGCCGCGGTGGATCCCGCGGCCGCCGGCCGGCGGGTCGAGGGGTGAGTTCCGCTGGGCGGAGGCGTGGAAGAGCGAGATCAGCACCTTCCTGCAGTACGTCGCAATCATCGGGCTCCTCGTCTGGAAGTCGCGGATGGGCTGAGCGGCGCGCCGCCACGCGCCTCCGCGCGGCGGCCATCGACCGGCAGTGAACAGGCAGACGCACAGAGGGGGGCCGGCATCATGCCGGCCCCCCTCGTCACATCCCCGCGCGCCGATCGGCGCGCGCACGCCCACGATCAGCGCGTCGGCTTGCCGGGCTTCGGCTCCTTCTGGAACACCTCGCGGTTGATCTGCACGTACTGCGTGAGGTTCCCCGGTACATCCTCCTCGGGGAAGATCGCCGTCACCGGGCACTCCGGCTCGCACGCACCGCAGTCGATGCACTCGTCCGGGTTGATGTAGAGCTGCTCCGGGCCCTCGTAGATGCAGTCCACGGGGCAGACGTCGACGCAGGACTTGTCCTTGGTGTTGATGCAGGCTTCGGTGATGACGTACGGCATAGCGGTCCTCAACGCAGATGGGAGTTCGGGAAAGTATAGATGCGCGTAGGACTCACCGATACCCCTTCCGGTGGCGACGCTGGACAAGGCGCCCCCACCCCCCTATCTCCCGACTCGTGCCCGCCCATTCGCGCCTCCAGCTGACCGTCAACGGCCGCCCCGTGGCCGCCGACGCGCCCGGCCAGCAGTCCCTCCTCGACTTCCTCCGCGACACCTGTGACCTCACGGGGACCAAGCGCGGCTGCGACCGCGGCGAGTGCGGCGCCTGCACCGTCCTCGTCGATGGGGCACCGACCCTGAGCTGCCTCGCCCTCGCGCACGGGTGCGCGGGGCAGTCCGTGCAGACGGTCGAGGGGCTCGGGGACGTCCAGGCCCCGCACGCGCTGCAGGAGGCGTTCGCCGCCGAGGACGCGGCGCAGTGCGGCTTCTGCACGCCGGGCCAGTTGATGGCTGCGGCGGCGTTGCTCGCCCGAGAGGCGGACCCCTCCGAGACGGCCGTGCGCGCCGCGTTGAGCGGGAACCTCTGCCGCTGCGGGACGCACCCGAAGATCGTGCGGGCGGTGCGGCGGGCGGCGCAGCACCTTCGCGAGGCCGGCACCGCCTCCGATCACGGCACGACTCACGCGGCGACCGCGCGTGCGACTGAGGCCTCACGCTCGTGACCGAGCCGAGCCGCCGCTTCGTCACCACCACCGTCGAGGTCGAGGGCCGCGTCGAGACGCGCGTCGTGGAGATGCCGGCGATCACGCTGGAGCCGTGGGGCGTCGACGCCGAGCTCACCCACGTGGGTGCCCGCGCACGCCGTGTCGACGGCCTCCTCAAGGCGGCGGGCCGCGCCACGTACACGACGGACGTGGTGCGCCCTGGGATGGTGCACGCCGTCTTCGTGCGCGCCCGGGTGCCACGCGGGCGCGTGATCCGACTCGAGACGGACGCCGCGCGCGCGATGCCGGGCGTCCTCGGCATCCTCGCGCACGCGGACGTCCCCGCACGGACCAAGCTCTTTTTGCCCGACGTCACCTACGCAGAGATGCCGGTCGCCGCAGTCTGCGCCGAGACGCTCGCGCAGGCGGAGGCGGCGGCACGCGCGGTGCAGGTCGTCATCGACGCGGCGCCAGCCGCCATCACGCCGGAGGCGGCGATGGCGGGCGCACCGGTGCGCCCCGGGCTCGCCAACAACCTCTCCACCGGCGCCCCGAAGGTGCGGCAACGCGGAGACGTCGACGCGGCCCTCGCCGCCGCCGATGTCGTCGTGACGCGCGAGGTGCGCACCCCGTGCGTGCTCCACAGCGCGATGGAACCGCACGCGGCCGTCGCCGAGTGGAGCGGTGACCAGCTGACGGTGTGGGAGAGCACGCAGGGCATCTACCGCGTCCGCGATGGCCTCGCGAAGGCGCTCGGGCTCCCGGCCACCAATGTGCGCGTGATCTGCGAGGCGATGGGTGGCGGTTTCGGCGCGAAGAACTACGCAGGCCCGCACACCTTCGCAGCGGCGCTCCTCGCCCAACGCCTGCGCCGCCCCGTCTCCTGCGTGCTCGATCGCGCGGGCGAGCAAACGGACAGCGGGAACCGGTCGGCGACCTGGCAGCGAATCACCATCGGCGCGCGGCGCGACGGCACGCTCGTCGCCATCGACCTCGACGCCGTCGTCACGCTGGGCATCGGTGGATGGGACGGCGGGCCTGGCGACCTCTATCACGAGCTCTACGCCTGCCCGAACGTGCGCACGCGCGAGGCCTTCGTGTACACCAACACCGGCGCGATGGCCTCGTTCCGCGCGCCCGGGCACGCCGAGGGCGCGGTGGGGCTCGAGCTCACGCTCAACGCCGTCGCCGCGGCGCTCGACCTCGACCCGCTCCTGCTGCGCGAGCGGAACATCGCGACGCGCGACCAGAAGCAGGACCGCCCCTACACGGGCAACCGGCTCGCCGAGTGCTACACCGAAGGGGCACGACGCATTGGCTGGAGCGCGCGCGCATCAGCGAAGTCGAGCGGGAGCGCCGCAGACCGCTTCCGCCGCGGCTTCGGCGTCGCAGCACAGGTCTGGGGCACCGGCGGCGGCCCGCCGTCCTATGCGACCGTGCGCCTCAACACCGACGGCACCGCCGACGTGCTCTCGGGCACACAGGACCTCGGTACGGGGACGCGCACCATTCTCGCGCAGGTCGCCGCCGACGCGCTCGGCCACCGGCTCGACGCGGTGCGCGCGATCATCGGCGACACCGCGACGGGGCCGTTCAGCGGGAACTCGTGGGGCTCCATCACCGTCGCCTCGCTCACCCCCGCGGTGCGGATGGCGGCGGAGGAGGCGCGTCGGGGGCTCCTCGAGGCGGCGGCCGGACTGCTGGACGTCGCGGTCGAGGCGCTGGAGACGCGCGAGGGACGCGTCCACGTGCGCGGCACGGAGCGGTCACTCGCCTTCGGTGAGGTCACCGCGAAGCTCGGCAACGTGATGATCATGGGACACGGCTCGCGCGGCCCGAATCCGACGGGCACCGGGATCGTGACGACCGGCGCGCAGTTCGCCGAGGTCGAGGTGGACACCGAAACCGGCGCCGTGCGTGTGGTGCGCATCGTCGCCGTGCACGACGCCGGACGCATCGTGAACCCCACGCTCGCCGAATCCCAGCTCGAGGGCGGGATCATCCAGGGCCTCGGTTACGCGCTCTTCGAGGAACGCGCCCTCGACGAGCGGAGCGGACTGCCGCTTAACGTCGGGCTCCACGACTACAAGATCCCCACCCACGCGGACATTCCGGTAATCGACGGGCACTTCCTCCCCGGCGCGGATCCGCTGGCGAACGCCGTCGGCGCACGCGGGATCGCGGAGCCCGCAATCATCCCTACTGCGCCCGCGATCGCGGGCGC
>Ga0078894_10003701_pt1 | contig 11608 bp, 2 predicted proteins | sample LauGreSu1BDMLBSD_2_FD_67506 | JGI IMG/M metagenome (GOLD analysis project Ga0078894, IMG submission 67506) | Freshwater lake microbial communities from Lake Michigan, USA - Su13.BD.MLB.SD (version 4) (version 4) | ecosystem: Environmental > Aquatic > Freshwater > Lake | place: Lake Michigan, USA... | reverse complement strand
TCCCGTCGCTGTCTCGGTGGTCAGCATGCCAGCCACCGAACGCCCGGCCGCAGTCACCGCGACATAGTTCAGATACTTCGCCTCCACCGCACCGCTGGGATCCAGAATCGCATTCAACAACAACGCGGGTTCTCGGCTGGTCAGCGATGCCAGATTCGGACCAACTTCATGCCCCACACCATCCTGACGATGACAGGCGGTACATCGCTTCGCAAATACCGCTGCACCCCGCTCCGCACTGCCCTGCACACCGAGGACAGGCTGAGCCGCCTGCAGTACCGCCTGCCTATCCCCCGCACCAGCCGCAAACAGTCGCTCAAGCCGCCCCTTCATATTCTCGTCAGCCCCAGCCTGCAGTCGCTGCCGCTGCGCTGCATCCACTTCTCCCGCACTGATCTCTCCGGACTCCAGACGCCGCACCAGCCCCTCAACCCACTCCCGACGTCCTGCAACCGCCTCAAATGCGTCCCGCCGCACCGCTGGTGTCAGTGAATTCCAGCGCGACAGCAACAGCTCCGCTGTCCCGTCATAACCACGATCTGCCAGCCCCTGAATCACCAGCGACTGCAGAGCCGCCTCTGTCTGAGGTGACAATAATCGCTCGATCACAGCCCGCCGCACTTCCAGATCAGCATCCAGCAGCACCAAACGCACAGCGAAAGCACGATTCGACACCGGCAACTCACCGACCGCCTCCTCCGCTGCCCGCTTCAATGCTCCCGCCAGTGCCTCACTCAACCCCGACTGCAACTGCTGCAACCGCTGCAGCCGACCGGCATCCCGCAACAAACGCTCCAGCATCCCCACCAGCAACTCGCGCTGCCTCAGTCCGCCCTCTGCACCACCGTCAACGGCGGCACTCAGCAATAAACCGGCAACCTGCTCGTCAGCCCCCAGTGCCACGGCCTGCTCCCCCAGCGCTTCCAACTGCTGCCCACGACCACGCTCTGCCACTTCGAACGCTACAGACACCACATTACCTGCATGCAGCGAACTGAGCACCCCGGCGTGCACCCACGAATCATCCGTCCCCAGCAGCAAGTGACTCAAAAGTTTCGCTGATAACTGGTCCGCCACCTGCCCCGCAGCAGTCGCCAGCTCCAACCGCACCTTCAGACTCGGGTCATCCGCCAGCTTCATCAGCAGCGCGGCATTCGCTTCCAGCAGACCAGCCTCCTTCCCCAGTCGCACCGCCCACCGCCGCACACCCGCATGCGAATCCAGCAGCCCACTCCGTACATCCTCCGCCCGCAACTGCTGCAGCTCACCCAGCGCACACAGTGCATGCAGACGTGCCGTCGGACGCTGGCTGGCTGTCAGCATCTGCCGCAACAGCTCCACCGACCCCTGCAGGCCGCGCTCAGCCAGCAATCGCTGCGCAGCATCCCGCAGCCAGCCATTCGAACTCTCCAGTTGCTGCACCAATGCCGCGTCACTGATCCCCGCATCCGATAACCCCAGACTGCTGAGAAATGCCGGGGCCTTCACAGACGCACCTTTGGGAACCACGCGATAGATTCGCCCGCGATCATCCCCGGCACGGAAAAATGGCCGCAACTCATCCTGTCCCTCCTTCGGCAACCACTGCGGATGCTCGATCATGTATCGGTACATGTCCACCACCCACAAGGCACCCTCAGGCCCGGTCCGCACCATCACCGGACGACACCAGCGGTCCGCTGACGCAAAGAAATCCGTCGACGACTCAGCCTCCGCAGGATCCCGCTCCAGCCGAAATGTGGCCCCGTCCTCAAGCAACCGATTGTGCTGCACCAGATTGCTGAACGGCTCACACGTAAACGCATGCTGTACCTCAGCATCAAACAGCAGCTCATCCAGATACACCATCCCCGAACACGCTGAAGTGAATCGGCCCGCCTGCTCAAAGCTGTGATAGCGCTTCTCTGCCACAGCCGCCGGCCACACCCGCGGATTGGATTCGGTCAGCAGATGCCGGGGATTCGGAGCTGCAAAGTTCGGATTCCGACGAATCGCCCCATCCTCCAGCACATAATGCCACAACGGAAAACTGTTCTGCTCGCCAAACCAGTTGCCCCACGCATCCCGATTGCGGCCGTACTGCGACGGGCCACTCTGCGGTTCAATCTCACCCGTCGACGGCCGAAATCGAAAATCCCGACTGCCAACCTCCACCACTTTCCCCGTCTGCAAAGACGCTATTCTGCTGTCCGCACCATAACCCGGATGATGACTGCCACTCGCACAGTACACCCACCCATCCAGACCCCATCGCAGTCCATTCACACGCAACTGCTGATTGCCCTCTGGGAACCCCAGAAACAACCGTTGACGAATATCAGCCACACCGTCGCCGTCCACGTCCGCTGCATAAAAGATCTCCGGTGCCGCCGTCACCAGCACCCCACCTCCCCACGCCAGCACGCCGTTCGGAAATGCCACATTGTCCAGAAACACTTTCCCCGCATCGTACTGGCCATCTCCATCCGTATCCTCCAGAACCCGAATCCGTCCGCCCGGCTGACCATTCCCATCCATGCCCGACGGATAATCGGACATCTCCGCCACCCACAGCCGCCCATCCAGCCCCCAGTCAATGGCCACCGGATCCACCACCAGTGGCTCGGCCGCCACCAACTGCACTTCATAACCCTCTCGCACCCTGATCAGAGACAAAGACTGCTGCGGACTGACCGGCTCGGAATCCGGACGTGGCACCCGCTCATTGATCTGTTCACCATGCTCAGCCTGTGCCGCCTGATAATGCTTTCGCACCTCCGTCCCGGTCAACGCCCGATCATACACCGCAAATTCATCCAGACGCCCCTCCAGCCCGTACAGCCCATCACTGCGACCTCCCAGAAACAACTCGTCACCAGCACCAAATGTCGCCGCCAGCTCACCATCAATCTCCGGCTGCTCGGAACCATCCAGCCAGACGGTCACTCGAGCACCCTTGCGAGCGAACACCACGTGATGCCACGTTCGCGGTGCCAGAACCGTGCGGCCCGCCAGCAGCCCATTCGCCGCATTGCCATTGAACAGAATCAAACGGCCATCATGCCCCGCTCCCTGATAATTGCCACCAATCCCCAGATGATCCCCGGGGGCCTCGGCATCACCCGCCGGACCCCGCGAAAAGAAATATCCGGTCACCGCCCGCTCACTGATCGGATAACCATTCCACACCCAGCACTCCACCGAATAATTCGCCGGCAAACCCTGATGTCCTGCCCGCACCCGACCTCCCGCAAACTGCACCGCCCGATTGCCCCGCACTCCCCCCTGCAGACCCGCACCGCGCGGACCTGGCAGATAAAATGCCACCCCCGGCTCGTAAACGGCCTTTCGACCAGCCCCCGGAGCCGTCACAGCATCCGCCACCCTCCAGCCGTCCGCTAACCGCTCCGACACCGGCACACCGGCCAGCTCTCCAAGACGCCAGTACGCCCACGGCAGCGATTGACTCACCGCAGTCGAATACGCATGCTTTCCGTCCGCCAGCGGCCGCGCATTCGCCCCGGAAACCTGCTCCAGCAGGCGCGTCAGCACGGCCACAATCTGAGGCTCTGCCTGCACCTCCAGCCCGGCAGTCCGCGCCGCCCACGTCGTATAACCACCCAGCGCATGCTGCTCCGGCGGCGGAATATAGCCATCAGCCCCATTCGCCAGCTCGATGTTCATCGTCACCGCCAGCGGACTGGCCTGCTTCAGCTTCATTCCCGTAATTCCATACACCTCATTCGGCAACGCGGTGATCCCCAGATCCCCGATGCGAATGGCCTGCAGTTTCAACTCCCGCTGCGGCTCCTCATGCAGATACAACTGCTCAAACGAATAAACCTCAGACCAACCCCGCGGCAGCCGTTCACCAACCTCCGCAGACAGCTTCCGCGCCCATTCCAGACGCGCCTCATCGGGAACACGCCGCTGCAACAGCAGACGCTCCTCCGCCATCGCCAGACTGAGATCACTGCGCCAGCCGATCCCACTCCACGCCTCCGCTGCTCGAGCCGCCACCTCATTCACATACTGATCCAGATCCGTCTTCCCCGCAGCTCGGCTGTAGTCCGGCCACATGCTGTCTCCACTGGTACCCTGAGACATCAGGCCGACAAATGTCCTCGACTGATCCCCGGCGCCAATCAACTGCGCAAACCGCTGCCCAAAACGCCCGCAGAAATCCCCGGACACCAGCGGCGACCCATAATAGTGCATCGCATAATTCGCCAGCACTGCCAACGGTCGACCATCCTTCGATCGCAGCCCCAGCACCGTCAGATCCGTATCCGCCGGACCCGCCGGACCCACGTGATGCGGACTCTGATGACCCGGATGCATGTGCGCCCGCACGTTGTGCACCCCAAACGGGTCCGTCATACTCATTCGGTCCGCACGGAAAATCCAGCGCCGACAGTGATTGTGCACATCATCCGTCACAACAGCCCAACCCGCCTCAACCGGCTCCAGTCGCTCATTCGCCTGCACAATGCTCCGCACAATCTGCCCCGGCAGAAACTCGGCGTAACCCGGATCCACCCGGCTGCCCAGACAAGGCATGGCCGATGGAGCAGAATGCGTGTGCGTCGCGGAAATCAGCATTCGCGATTCCGGAATGCCCGTCAGCTCCGCAGCCTGCTGCTTCACATCATCAATCAGCTCACGCGGCAGCATCAGACTGTCCACCACCACAATCGCCAGCCGGACCGCCCCGTCGTCCAGTACCAGTGCCCGACTCATCAGCACATCTGCCGCACGCTCAGCCGTTCGCTCTTCCACCATCCCATTGACAATCACCGGGAAGGCAATCGGAGTCACATCGACCTGCGCAGCCCCGGCCCGCAGCTCCCCCGCAACACACGGACCACACTGCGCCACCGTCAGCACACCGCACAGACACACCAACCGGCAAATCGCACTCATCACATCACTCCAGCGGGACACCGCAAATCGCTCCGACACCGTGGCAACCCACAGCATAGCAAAACCACTGCCACACACCAAAGCTGCTCCCGCTGCCCGACTCTGCGGAATGGCGATCAACCTGCAGCCCCCAGGGCACAGGGCAGCCCGCAGTCGCTCCTGACGCCTGCGCCATCCCTGAAAAACACCACGGCCCCCAAACCACATCAAGGGACCACACAGCCAATTTCCAACCACCGTCGCAAAGGCCACCCCGCAGCGCTGGCCCGCAACCCCCTCAATCGCTAAACTTCACACCGGCCCGACTGCTTCAGACACTACACTTTGAGAACAAGGCACCACGCATGGACCGCTCCGGAGTCCCGGCTCTCTTCGCTTCCCTGCTCCTCGTCGTCAGCATCAACATATCCGCCTGCGGCCAGGACTGGCAGATCCCCTTCGCCGGCAACAGCTTTCGCACCGCACCGGAAGTCGGCGGCAAAGGCCTGCGTCGCAACACCGGTCTGGAATGGAGCGATCCCGAGGACGTCTGGACCGTGTACTTCCATGTCAGCCGCCCCTCGCAACTGACGCTCAGCCTCGATGCCAGCACCAAAGCAGCATCGCAGGTCCTTATTCGCAGTGGTGACTCCAGCTTCAACGTGACCATGCCAGTAGCCACTGCCACTGCCACTGCCGTACCGATCGGTGAACTGCAGGTCGAACAGGCCGGCTACGTCAGGCTGGATCTGCAGGGTACCTCTCGGACGGGGGACTCCTTCGGCAATTTCAAAAACCTGCTGGTACGCTCCGCTGACGCCGATCTGCAACTGGACTACGTACGCGATAACAAGGGGAATATGTTCTACTGGGGTCGTCGCGGACCCTCGGTACACCTCGGCTATACCGTGCCTCGCGATACCGCCATGGAATACGCCTACACCGAACTGACCGTTCCCGCAGGACAGGATACCATCGGCTCCTACTTCATGGCCAACGGCTTCAGCGAAGGTTACTTCGGTATGCAGGTCAACAGTGCCACAGAACGCCGCATCCTGTTTTCTGTCTGGAGCCCCTTTGAAACGGATGACCCGAAATCCATCCCACAGGATCAGCGGATTGTCACGCTGGCCAGTGGCCCGCAGGTCCACATCGGGGAGTTCGGCAATGAAGGCTCCGGAGGTCAAAGCTACCTTGTTCATCCGTGGCAGGCCGACACCGTTTGCCGCTTCCTCACCCGCGTCCAGCCGGATCAGGACACCAACACAACAGTCTACACCTGCTGGTTCAGCGATACCGCCGATGCGTCATGGCAACTGATCGCCAGCTTCCGACGACCGCAGACCAATACCACACTCAAAGGCTTCCACTCGTTCCTCGAAAACTTTGACCCCACCACAGGACACATCACACGTCGAGTCAACTATGGGAATGTCTGGGTCCGCGACACCAGCGGCAAATGGCACCCGGTCACCAAAGCACGGCTCACCGTTGACGCCACGGGTGACCAGCGGCATCGGCTGGACTTCACAGGCGGCGTCGACGGCCCACAGTTCTTTCTGCAGAACTGCGGTTTTTTCAATAGCTCGGTAAAGGCCGGAGATCGCTTCGAAGTCACAGCCGGCAACCGCCAGCCACCCTCGCTGCCCACCAGCAACTGAGCTCCCGGTCCGCACAATCCACAGAACCCCTACAGTTTGCCGAGAACCCGAATTCATCGGGCCAAACTCCCACTTGCCACGCCCCCGATTCGAATGACACACTGCACTATCAGTGTTTCAGGTTGTCGTTGATCACGGACGTGGGGTGGCGCGTTATGAGTTCTCTTGCCGAACCGGATGCGAACCGGTACAGCGCCCACCCTGCGCCGCAACCACAACCCGCACCACTGCCGCAGTTCGACTGCAACGATTCAGCTCCCCACGAATTCCTGCAGCAACTTCTTGCCGATCAACGGCTCCGCTGGACCACCGCAGAACCATGGCCAGCAGAACAGTATCTGCAGCAGCTCATCAGCCCTGATACCCATATTCCATGGCCCCTCGAACTGGCCGTCGGTGAGTATCACGCCAGTCGGGCGGCCGGAAAACCGGTGGCCGTGGCCGCACTGTGCCGGCGATTTCCACAGATCATACCCGCACTCGCCGCCAGACTGTACCCCGATCCGCAACCCCCGGGCTACGCCCGCTGGGTTTGCCGCACGCTCCGCAGCGAAGATTCCCTCGGAACAGTCTGGGGGGGCACCGATCGCCAGACTTCAGCATCCGTCTGCATCCGCTATGCCGTCAGCCTCGCCGATTCAGATGCCCGACAACTGCTGCAGAAATACGCCACACTTCAGGCTCATCCCCACAGCAGCATCGTCCCGATTCCTGACTGCTGCAGGCTGCCCGACGGCACGCTGCAACTGGTCACCGCCGTGGGTCGGGGTGTTCCCCTGCACGAGCAGTTGCAAAGTCGACGCCCTGCCCCCCGTGACGCTGTCAGGATTCTGCTCGGAATCGCCACTGCCCTCGAACATCTGCACAGTCTGGGACTGTCTCACCTCGCACTCAGCCCGCAGTGCATCATTCTGGAACCAGATTCCGCTACACCTCTCTTGAATTGCGCGCTGTTCCCACCACATACCGACTACCTCAGCCCGGAACAGGCGGCTGACGAGGAACATCGCGCCGATTACCGCAGCGACCTGTTCTCATTCGGAATCCTCTGCTACGAACTGCTCACCGGTGTGCGCCCGTTTCGAGGTCGCAATTCCGCCGAGATCCGCATGCAGATTGTGGCCGCAAAACCCGTGCCCGCGCGACAGGTGCAGCCAGCCATCCCCGCCCTCCTCGAACAGATCTGCAGCACCACTCTGCAGGGCAACATGTCCGATCGCTGCCTCACAGCCGCAGACATTGTCCAGCTCATGCAGGGTTGGCTGAAAGACACTTCGCCACGGAATACCGCTGCACCCCCTCCGCCGATCCCCACCACCCTCAGACCTTTCGCCGCGTCCAGCGCCGAAGAATTTCCCGCTCTGCTGCCCGAAGCCCGCAACCAGGCGGGGCTTCCCAGCAGCATCGCTCACTGGAAATCACAGATAGAACAGCGAACTCCCACGCCCGCATTCCGCGTGGCCCTCTTCAGCGGACCCGCCGGAACCGGAAAGACATCGTTCGTGTCAGCCGGACTGCTTCCACGACTGTCAAACGACATCATCACCATCCACATCGATGCCGCGCAGGAACTGACAGAACTCAGACTTCTGACCGCCCTGCACGAACAACACCTCATCCCACATAGTGATCCCACCACCACTCAGACCACCGCAATTCAACAGATCACAGACGCCCTGAAAACCGTCCGTCGCGGCACTGGCCCCGCTGTCCTGCTGGTTCTGGATCAATTTGAACACTGGCTGCTGCAGCAGTCCAACATCACTGACACGGCCATCGCCACGGCACTCAGACAATGCGATGGCCACAGACTGCAGGCCCTGCTGATCACCGACAATAAAGCACTGCTGTCGGCATCGCGACTGATGGCAGCACTTGACATTCCACTCGTGCAAAACCACACCCAGGCCGTGTTCGACCTCGTCACATGCGAACACGCAGAGCGACTGCTGACAGCGTTTGGCAGGACCTGCGGAAAACTTACAGACCAGGGACAACTGTCCGCCGAACAGCAGCAGTTTATCCAGCAGGCCATCCAGTTGCTGCAGCAACAGGCACAGGTTCCACAGTGGCAGCTGGCCCTGTTCATGCAGCAAAGTCGCCAGCTCGACTGGCATCCGTCCGCTCTGCAGGCATTCTTCGCCAGCCACAGCCTCGTGGAATTCCTGCTCAATCACACATTTCGTCTGATTCAGCAGCAGTTCCCCGATGCCGCCACACAACTGGCCGCACAGCGACTGATCGAAGCACTGCTGCCGGAAGATCAATCCTCCACATCCCGCCACCACCGCAGCCAGACAGAGCTGGTGCAGTATGTCGGCACCGAAGTACCTGTCGACACCGTCGATACGCTGCTGCAGATCCTCAGCTCGAATCCTTACCTGCTGCATTCCTTCCCCGGATTTCCACCTCGCCCGCCACGGCAGCATGCAGAACCCGCCCCGGACACCGCAGACACCAGCGAATCCGCCGCTCAGAATGCTGTCACCCACAGCGAAAGTCAGCCTCCGACAGATCACCTTCCGGACAGCGAAATCACGCCATCTGCACAGGCCCCGGATGCCGAGTTGCAGGACGACACCGAAACCGAACAGCCTGCGACGGCCGAACCACTGCACACGGCACTGCCCGACACCGGCCCGGAAGCTCTCCCGGCGTCAGAATCGCCACACATTCCCGACGTTTCCTGGCAACTCAGCCACGACCTCCTGATCCCCCCGCTCCGACAATGGCTGATCAGCAGAAAACAAAACAGCCGCGCAGGCCGTGCCGAATTGCGGCTCGCTGAATGTCTGCGACGCTGGACTCCGGAAAAACACAAACGGCAATTGCCGTCCCTCAGCCACTGGCTGCAGATCGTAGCGTTCACCGACCGCCGACGCTGGAACGATGCTCAGAAACAACTGCTGCGTATTGCCGAAGTCCGGCATGTCCGACGCCTGACACTGCTGCTTGTCGTGACACTCGTGTTTCTGATCACCGCCACCCAGGGCTTACGCAGATATCAAGCCTCGAAACTGGCCGGCAGCATCATCGCCGCCAGCCCCAATCAACTGCCGGTGCTGCTGACCAGAGCCGATCGCGTCGGAGAACTCATCGACCAATACCTGCAACCGCAGATTGTCGAGCCTTCATCGGCCGAAGTCGCCCTGGCCGACAAACGCGCCGACCTCGCCGCTCGACTCGCACTGCTGCCCCGACATCCGGTGCACGCAGAAACCCTCGCACGCTCGTTCCTGTCCGTCGATATCAGCACGGCGGCCGTTATCCGCGACCGCCTCCTCAACACCGCTCCCACTGCCGTCCACCAATGGCAGGAAATCCTGCTGGATTCCGAAAAGTCCACTGCCAGGCGTTTTCGAGCCGCCGTGGGACTGGCCGGGCTGACCACACCAGCTGCACCAGAGATCTGGTCATCGGAAATACTGCACTTCGTCGCCCTGCAGCTCACATCGACGTTTGCCGAGCACCAGCCACCGCTGCGAAACCTGCTCCGGCCCATCGCACCCCGACTGCTGCCCCACCTGCAGCAACTCTGTCTCTCTTCCACCGCTACAACCCTCCAGAAAACCAGCGCCGCAGCCGCTATTGCCAACTACGCACCCGACTCGCCGCAACTGCTCGCTGACCTGCTGCTGCAGGCCAGCCCCGCACAGGCCGAACTCCTCATTCCACCGTTCGCAGCACTCAAACACCAGCCCTCAATCGACCGCCTCCAAAACCCTGCTCCGAAGATTCCTCACACACCAGCGTCACCGCCACTCGAAAAACCAACGGCACTGATGTACGCCAACGCCGCACTCACACTCGCAGCCACAGATCACCACGCAGAATCAGGGGCCCCACTCAGAATCCGCAGGAACGCCGAAACCGTCAGCCAGTTCGTGACACTCGCACCCCACTGGAATATTTCTCCGCGAGACCTCGTACTGGGTTTGGAATTCAACGAACGACTGCGAACTCAGCCTGGTGGCAACCAACCCGCCAACCCGGCAAACCAGGCCACCTGCAGCTTCCTGCTGGCACTCAGCCAGTGGAACTTCAACCGGATGCCGGAAACCGTCAGGGAGTCCCTTCCCGCATACCTGCAGAATCTCTACCGGAATGACCCCAGTGCCGCCGTGCACAGCCTCAGTGGCTGGCTGCTGCAGCACTGGGGATTCCAAAAACTGCGACTGGCCGCAGATGCCGTCGAAGTCCCCTATGATCCGCGCAGCGATCGTCAATGGTTTCGCCTGAACATCCCTGTCCCCGCCAGCAGCACACCACCCGGCACCCCGCCCCGTAATCCGTTCATCAGCCTCACCTTCATCGTTGTCCCGCCGGGCAATTACACTGTCGGATCGCCCTCACGCACCGTGACAATCACCACACCATTCGCCATCTGCGACCGCGAACTTCCCGAATCCGTACGTCAGTTCTGGCAGCAACAGAACTCGCAAAACAGCACTCAGACGACAAACAGCACCCAGCAAGGTAACAGCACTCAGGACGATCCAGCCGCCGGCAATCTCAGTTGGATCGACGCCACGGGAATCTGCCGCTGGCTGACCAGACAGCACCGCGGCAACGAAGAATCGTGGCAGTGCTTCACCGCACCTCCCGACTCAAATATCAGAATCGACAGACTGGGATTCCGCATGCCCACAAGCGATGAATGGGAGATCGCCGCCAGCAGCAATGGCGCTGCTGAATTCGCCTGCGGCAGCGATCCACTGCTGCTGCCATTCTTCAGCTGGACCGCTGGCAACTGCAGCACACCTCAGTCACCAGCCCGCAAACCACCAACACCCAATGGACTGTTCGACTGCCACGGAAATCTCTCCGAATGGACAATCGATGCCTCGCTGCCAGGATCACGGCTGCATCGCGGCAGCAGTTGGCAATCCAGCACTGAACACTCGCTGCTGACCGCCACCTTCAACAGCCCCGAAAGCACCGCCGCCCCAGACATCGGACTGCGCATTGCCTGCACACTCCCGGATGCACGCCGCAGGAACAACGCTGAAAAATAGGGATCACCACCACCCCCCTCACCCGCCCTTCGGGAGGGCGAAGCTCCCGCT
>Ga0078894_10003700_pt1 | contig 11609 bp, 9 predicted proteins | sample LauGreSu1BDMLBSD_2_FD_67506 | JGI IMG/M metagenome (GOLD analysis project Ga0078894, IMG submission 67506) | Freshwater lake microbial communities from Lake Michigan, USA - Su13.BD.MLB.SD (version 4) (version 4) | ecosystem: Environmental > Aquatic > Freshwater > Lake | place: Lake Michigan, USA... | reverse complement strand
AAGAGGATAACGGGGATAACTCATATCGTCCTCATCTTTCCAAGCCGCCCGGCATTCGATATGCGCACTTCTATGGCCGATCCCCGCATCATCGATATCAAGCTCGACGAGCATACGATCATCTGGCGTTCTGCGGATATTGAGCAGGAGCGGCGCATCGCCATTTTCGATATCTTAGAAGGCAATTATTTCGCGCCACAACGCGTGGCGGAAGATGGCTATTCCGGGCCGTATCAGTTGATGCTGCGGGTTGAGGAAGGCAGGCTTGCCTTTGATATGGGCCGAGAAGACGGCAGCCCCTTTGGCTCTGTCATCTTGGGGCTTGGTCGGTTTCGGCGGCTGATCCGCGATTATTTCGCGATTTGTGACAGCTATTATCAGGCGATTCGCGTCTCTACCCCGCAACAGATTGAAACGGTGGATATGGCGCGCCGGGCTATCCACAATGAAGGGGCAGAGCTTTTGAAAGAGCGGCTGGACGGCAAAATTGAGGTTGATTTTGATACGGCACGACGGCTGTTCACGCTGATCTGCGTTCTGCACATTAAGGGGTAAGGCATGCGGGGGCGTTTTCGGGTCGGCGTGCTGGTTTTCGCCTTTGTCGTGCTTGCGGGGGTGCTGTTCTGGGGAGCAGCGCATTGGAAGCCCGATGCGGCTGCCTATCCCGTGCAGGGCGTCGATGTGTCAGAGGAAAATGGCGTCGTCGCCTGGCCCACGGTTGAAGCGGCGGGGGCCGATTTTGCCTATATCAAGGCAACCGAAGGGGCGGATAGCGCCGACCCCAATTTCGCCGAAAACTGGGAAAAGGCAGATGAAGCCGGCCTGCGCCGGGGCGCGTACCACGTCTATTCGCTCTGCCGCCCCGCCTTGGATCAGGCGACCAACTTCATCTCCATTGTTGAGCGGGATCAGACCGCCCTGCCCGCCGCCGTCAAGCTGACCCAATCGGGCAATTGCGATGATCGGCCAGAGCGCGCGCAGGTTCTGCGGGATCTGACCCGATTTATCCAAATGGTGGAAGCGCATACGGGCAAGACCATCATCCTGGGTCTGTCGCGGGATTTTGAGCGGAGCTATGAGATTAGCAGCGCCATTGATCGTCCGCTCTGGCTCACAGGCTTCTTCCTGCGCCCCTCTTACGCCAGTCGCGATTGGGCGATGTGGCAAGCCTCGACATTTCGGCGCGTTAAGGGCATCCAAGGCAGCACCAATTGGAATGTAATTCAACAATGACCGATGAGATCACCCGCACCCTTGTTGATCGCGCCCGCGCGGCGGCGGCACAAGCGCATGCCCCCTATTCCGGATTTGGGGTTGGCGCTGCCCTTTTGCTGGCGGATGGCAGCATCATCACCGGCTGCAACTTTGAAAATGCAAGCTATGGCCTCACCCTCTGCGCAGAAACCGTTGCGCTGGGCACGGCCAATGCGGCTGGGCATTTGCGCGATGTGCGGGAAATTGCGATTATCGGCGGCAAGCTGGTCGATGGCGCGATCACGGGCACAGACCCTGTGCGCCCCTGTGGCCGCTGCCGTCAGGTGATTAATGAAGCGGGGGGCCTATCGGGCCATGATATTGTCATCCATTGCGCCTCCGCCGATGGTGGCGTGGTGGAGCGGCACACGCTATCAAGCCTTTTGCCATTTGCTTTTGGCCCTGCCGATCTTGGGCTTGTTTAGGAGAATAAATGTCCATTCTGTCTGACATCTGGATCCGCGAACAGGCGCTGAGCACGGGCATGATCGACCCCTTTGTGGAAGGCCAGCGCCGCGACGGCTGCATCAGCTATGGCCTGTCCTCTTATGGCTATGACGCGCGCGTCGCCGATGAGTTTAAGATTTTCACCAATGTCGACAGTTCCGTGGTTGATCCCAAGGAATTTGACCCGAAGAGCTTTGTCGACCGCAAGACCGATGTGTGCATCATTCCGCCGAACAGCTTTGCCCTTGCCCGCACGGTCGAATATTTCCGCGTGCCACGCGATGTGCTGGTCATCTGCCTTGGCAAGTCCACCTATGCCCGCTGCGGCATCATCGTGAACGTCACCCCGCTGGAACCCGGCTGGGAAGGGCATGTGACGCTGGAATTTTCCAATACCACGCCGCTCCCTGCCAAAATCTATGCCAATGAAGGGGCGTGCCAGTTCCTCTTCCTCAAGGGCAATGAACCGTGCGAGACAAGCTATGCCGACCGGGCTGGCAAATATATGGGGCAAAAAGGGGTCACCCTGCCCAAGCTTTAAGACGAGCGATGAAACGCACGCGGAGAGTTTAATCCGCTCCCCTGCGCGAACCTACCGCGTCATTCCCGCGCAGGCGGGAATCCATGACCACTGGCTTTGACGAATAGAGTGCCTCCTCCGTCATCCTTAATGCGTGTGGATTCCCGCCTTCGCGGGAATGACGGGTGCGGGATCGGGTGCGTTGAGGCCTCTCTGCGCCCTCTGCGTCTCTGCGCGAACCTGCCCCCCCTAATTACGGATGGCTCACCATAGCGGCCTTGTGATAGAAAGGCGCAAAGTGCCACGGACGATAGGAGAAACACATGGCCAAGCAGACCGCAGAATTCGACATCATCGTCTATGGCGCAAGCGGCTTTACGGGCCGGCTTGTCGCGGAATATCTCGCCAAACAGGGCATCCAGAAATGGGCTATGGCGGGCCGTAGCCTCTCCAAACTCACCCAAGTGCGCGATGAGATGGGCCTGCCCAGCGACACCCCCCTCGTCATTGCAGATGCCAGCACCCCCGCAACGCTGATCGACATGTGCAAGCGCACCCGCGTCGTCCTGACGACCGTTGGCCCCTATCAGCTTTATGGCCCAGAACTGGTCGCCGCCTGCGCCGAAACCGGCACGGATTATGTTGATCTGTGCGGTGAACCCGCCTGGATGCGGCAGATGATCGACGCGCATGATGCCCGCGCCAAAGAAACCGGGGCCCGCATCGTCTTTTCCTGCGGCTTTGATTCCATCCCCTTTGATCTGGGCGTCTGGTTCCTTCAGCAGGAAGCCAATCAGCGCCATGGCAAGCCCGCCCCGCGCGTCAAAGGCCGCGTGCGCAAGATGCAGGGCGGCGCCTCTGGCGGCACCATTGCAAGCCTGACCGAAACGATGAAGGCCGCCGCCAAAAACCCCAAGATCATCGGCATTTTGAAAAGCAGCTTTGGCCTGACCCCGGGTTTTGAAGGACCCGCCCAGCCCTCTGGCCTGATGCCGGAATATGATAGCGCCACCGGCACTTGGACCGCCCCCTTTGTGATGGCCCCCATCAACACCAAGAATGTGCATCGCAGCAACTTCCTGCTCGGCCACCCCTATGGCCGGGATTTTGTCTATGATGAAATGATGATGACAACCATCGGTGACGCCGGCCGCGCCATGGCCGAAGCCATTGCCAAGGCAAACCCCTTTGGCGATGCCAAAATCCTGCCCGGGGATGGCCCCAGCAAGGAAGAACGCGAAAACGGATTTTACGATGTGCTCTTCATCGGCGAATATCCGGATGGCACCTCCGTGCGCGTCTCCGTCTCGGGCGATAAAGACCCCGGCTATGGCTCCACCAGCAAGATGATCTCCGAAAGCGCGCTGACGCTGTTGGAGACGGACACCCCCGGCGGCGTGACGACACCGGGTGCGGTAATGGCCGCGCCGCTGCTGACGCGGCTGGAGAAGAATGCGGGGCTGACGTTTTTGGTGGAGGGGTGAGGGAGTTCTGCCCTCCCCGCTGCGACTAAAGCGCCCTGCAGCCCCTTAAGTCTCGCTCCCCTCCCCCAGGCGGGAGGGGTTGGGGGAGGGAAGCTGCCGCACCCCTAATTCAAACTCCCCCGGCCAACCCACACCGCCAGCTTCTTCCGCAAACTCCGCCGGATCAGCGCGACGTGCGCGCCGTATAGGGCGAGGAAGCCGATGCCCCAGAATAGCCAATCCCCGCCCAGAAAGCTTCGGGCGATGATCAGGGCAAAGGCCCAGAAGATCAGGACGACACGGATGTTGAGGTGAAAGCGCAGGGCCGTCCAAGGGGGCGGCAGGAGGACGATATTGTCCTGCCCCTCCAGCGCGATTTCGCGATGTTCGCGCAGGCGGATGACGGTACCGCCATCAACATAGGCAAAGGCATCCCAGCGTTCAAACCGGTCAAATCCTTCGCCGCGTTCAAACACAAATTCCCGCTGCGAAACGGGCCGCACCACATAATGGCTGGAAAAGCCCCGCATGATACGTTCAAACCGCATATCATCCAGAACCGCAGAGGGCTCATCATAAATGAGCGTGCCGACAAAAAGGCGGGGGAGATTAATGGGCATGATTATCGACGGCGGCCCTGATGGCGGATATTGCCGGGGCGGCCGCGCTTGCCCATTGGGGTACGGCGGCCGCGATCGCGCCTGTCCCCGCGCATGGGCAGGTGGTTGGCCCCTTCAGGCAATTCAAAGCGCAATGCGCCGGAAATGGGGTTCGCCTCCACAAGGCGCAGCTCAATATGCTGGCCAATGCGATATTGATCCCCCGTTTCATCCCCGGTCAGCGCCATGTGCGCGGGATCAAAAGTGAAATGTTCCGCCCCCAAGGTGGAGACGGGCACAAGGCCATCGCCGCCCAGCCCCTCCACCGTTGCGAAAAAGCCAAAATTGGTGACGCCGGTAATCCGCGTTTCCAATATGTCGCCCACGCGCATGGCGAGGAAGGCGGCGACATAGCGATCCACTGTTTCCCGCTCTGCCTCCATCGCCCGGCGTTCGCAGCGCGATATGGCTTCGCCGATGATCACCATACGCCCGGCATCTTCGGGCGTCAGGGCGGTGTGCCGCGCATCGGGACCCAGATTGAACGCCTCCACCAAGGATCGATGAACAATCAAATCTGAATAGCGGCGAATGGGCGATGTAAAATGCGCGTAAGAGCCAAGCGACAGGCCGAAATGCCCGGCATTTTGCGGGCTGTAATAGGCCTGAGTCTGCGACCGAAGGATCTGCTCCATCACTTCGGTGCGGAACTCCGCCTCCCCCAGCTGGCCGATGATCCGGTTGAACGTCTTGGGCGTGATGACCTGCCCCAAGGCAAAGGCGATATCAAAGGTCGCCAGATAGTCTTTCAGGCCGACCAGCTTTTCGCGCGACGGCTGTTCATGCACGCGGTACATGACCGGGGCCTTGCGGCTTTCCAGCGCCTTGGCCGCAGCGACATTGGCCGCAATCATATAATCTTCGATCAGGCGGTGGGCATCCAGCCGTTCGCGCGGGGCGACAGATTGAATGCGGCCATCCTCATCCAGAACAACGCGCCGTTCGGGCAGATCAAGGTCAAGCGGCTCCCGCTTTGCGCGGGCCTTTTTCAACGCCGCCCAACAGGCCCACAGCGGGCGCAGCGCGCTTTCCGTCAGGACATGGGGTCGGTCCCCATCTATTGCGGCTTGCGCATGTTCATAGGGGATGTTGGCGGCCACGCGGATCACCGCGCGCGAAAAGCGCCAGCTTTCCATATTCCCATCGGCATCTATCGCCATATGGCAGGCCAAGGCCGCCCGATCTTGCCCAGCGCGCAGCGAGCAGACATCGGCTGAGAGTTGCTCTGGCAGCATCGGGACGACCCGATCCGGGAAATAGACGCTGTTGCCGCGCTTGCGCGCTTCCTTGTCCAGCCGCGATCCGGGGCGGACGTAAAAGCTCACATCGGCAATGGCGACAATGCAGTCAAAGCCGCCGTCTGTCCGGGGCGTGGCCCAGACGGCATCATCAAAATCCCGCGCATCAATGGGGTCAATGGCGACAATCGGCAAATGGCGCAGGTCTTGGCGCTGGCCGAGCGCCTGCCCCGCCATTTTCCCCGCCTCTTCAAACAGCTCTTCGGAAAAAACATGGGGGATGCTGTGTTTATGAATGGCAATCAGGCTGAACGCCTTGGGGACAAAGGGATCGCCCAAGACCTCTGTCACCTTGGCGGTGATGCGCGGGGCGCGGCCCGTCTTTTCGGCCAGCACAAGATCGCCAGCGCCCGCCTCTCCCATATCGGAAATCGGGGTGTCCCGGCGTTCGCGCTTATCAATGGCGCGCAGCCAATATCTGTCCCCTTCCAGCGCGACCACGCCCAGGATCAGTTCTTCCCCGCGCGCCAGCCGCTTCATCATATGGGCGACATGGCCTGCGCCCTGTTCTTCTGTGCGGGCCAAGATGCGGTCGCCCACGCTCAGCGCGGATCGCCGCCCGCGTTCCATCACCCGCAGGCGCGGCGGCGGCTTGCCTTCGGCTTCCCAATGCTCGGGAACGCCAATAATCTGCCCATCTTCGGTGTCGATGATGCGCAGCACCGTTACCTTGGGGACGCCGCCCATTTTGTGAAAGGCGCGGCCCGGCGCGCTATCGATCAGGCCTTCGTCCGCCATGTCCTTGAGCAGCGCCTTGAGCGCGATTTTCTCATTGCCCTTCAGGCCAAAAGCACGGGCAATTTCCCGCTTGCCAGCCGGAGCATCCGATTGGGCAATGAAGTCAAGGATCTGCTTGCGCGTGGGCAGGCCAGTAAAGGGCGTCTTGGGCATAGGGATGCGCTACCCTGTGACAGCAGAGGATGCCAGCAAAAGCATGAAGGCCCTGCAATATCCGCCCGCCGCCTTTTTCAGTGGCGTCCTCTTGTGCCGGGGTATAGCATTTGCCCATGTCCTTTCCTTATCTGCGCTTGGCAACCGGCCTTGCCACAAGTCTATCGCTGCTGCTGGCAGCCCCCCTTCATGCGCAAACCCCGGCCCCGGCCGCTGAGGCGCGAACCGAGAGCGCCGTCCCTTGGCTCTATCGCAACAGCGACATTCCCGTGGATCAGAATTGGAAATTTGGGGAGCTCCCCAATGGCCTGCGCTATGCCGTGCGCCGCAATGGTGTGCCGCCGGGTCAGGTCTCTATCCGCGTTGCTATTGATGCCGGGTCCTTGATGGAAAGCGAAGATGAGCGCGGCTACGCCCATTTTCTGGAACATCTGGCCTTTCGCGGATCGCGCTATGTCGCGGATGGGGAGGCAAAGCGAGTCTGGCAGCGGCTTGGCGCGACATTTGGCAATGATAGCAATGCCGCCACCACCCCCACACAGACCATCTTTCGCCTCGACCTGCCGCAGGCATCGCCCCAAGCGTTGGATGAGAGCATGCGCATTCTCTCTGGCATGATGGCCGCGCCCAACATCACCGAGGCAGAGGTCGAGGCTGAACGCCGCACCGTGATGGCCGAGGCGCGCGAACGCGATGGCGCGCAAGTCCGACTGAGCGATGCGACAACACAGCTCTTTTTTGCCGGCCAAAGGCTGGCGGACCGCCCGCCCATCGGCACAGCGGAGTCGCTTGCCAAGGCAAGAGCCGGCACGCTGCGTGCGTTCCATGATCGCTGGTATCGCCCCGACACGACGGTGATCGCCATATCCGGCGATGCCGACCCGGATGTACTCACCGACATTATCACCCGCCATTTTTCTGGCTGGGCCAAGCCCGAAAACACACCACTTCCCAAAGTGGATTTTGGCGCGCCCGATGCGCGTCAGCCGGACACGCGCGTCGTTGTAGAAGCCGGACTGCCAACTCTGGTCAGCCTTGCTTGGCTGCGCCCATGGACACCCCAGCCAGACACGATTGCGCTTAATCAAGGGCGGTTGATCGATCTTGTGGCAACCGGCATTCTAAACCGCCGCCTTGAACAGCGGGCGCGGGCGGGCGGCAGCTATTTGCAGGCCTCCATTGATCAAGAGGATGTGGCGCGCAGTGCCAATATCAGCTTCATGTCAATCTTGCCCATGGGCGAGAATTGGCAACAGGCGCTGCTGGATGTCCGCGCCGTTATTGCGTACGCTATTGCCCGTCCTCCCCTGCAATCAGAAATTGATCGGGAAACAAACGAGTTCAAGGCGGCACTCGACGTTCAGGTGGAAACGGCCCGCGCCGAAGCCAGCGCCAAACAGGCCGATGACCTGATCGAAGCGGTCAATATCCGCGAAACTGTCGTCAGCCCAGAGGTGGAGCGAGATGTCTTTACAGCTATGATCGGCAAATTCGGGCCCGCTGAGGTGCAAAAGGCGATGGCGCGGCTCTTTTCCGGCATTGGCCCGCGTGCGCTGCTCTCCAGCCAGACACCGCAGCCCGATGGCGCAGCGCAGCTGGCACAGGCGCTGAAGCAGCCCGTGACTGGGATTGGATCGGATCAGGATCAAAAGGCGATCAGCTTTGATATTCTGCCCGCGCTCGGCCCGCCGGGCACAATTGTGAGTGCCGGGCCACTGCCCAATGTGGAGGTCGAAACGCTGACCCTGTCTAACGGAACGCGCGTTTTACTGGGGCGCTCCACGTCTGAGGCAAGCAGAGTTTATGTTTCGGCCCGCTTTGGCACAGGTCGGCTTGGCCTGCCGCGGGATAGCATCACGCCGATCTGGACCGCCGGTGCCTTGCCTGCAGCCGGCATTGGTGATTTGAGGCAAGATGCGCTCGACCGGCTCACCAGCGGACGGCAGATCAGCATCGGCGTTGAAGTGGGCGATGATGCCTATTTCATGCGGGCGATGACCCGCCCGGCCGATCTTGCCGATCAGCTCAAGATCATGGCGACGAAATTTGTGCATCCCGGCTGGGACCCAGCCCCCGTCTTACGGGCGCGGGCCGCCATGCTGCTTGGTCTACGAACGGCGACAAGCTCCCCCGGCGATGTTCTTGCGCGCCAGCTTGGTGCTATCTTACGCGATGGCGATAAACGCTGGGCAACGCCTGACGAACGCGAGGTAGATGCCCTCACGCCGGAGAGTTTCCGAGATTTTTGGGACCGCATTTTGGCCACGGGGCCAATTGAGCTGTCCATTTTTGGGGATTTTGATCCAGAGGCTGCCCGCAAAGCCGTGCTCGACAGCTTTGGGGCCATGCCGCCTCGGCCAGAGGCTCCCACGATCACCAATGGCGATATCATCGGCACCGCGCGACCCTATCGCGCGCCCCTTCGCCTGACACATCAGGGTTCCCCGGATCAGGCGATTGCCCTTTTGTCATGGCCAACGGGTGCCGGGTCCAAAACCATCCGGACTGGCCGTCAACTTGATATGCTGGCCGCCATTTTCAACGACCGCTTATTTGAACAATTCCGTGAAGGCGACGGCGCAAGTTATAGCCCCGATGTGGAAAGCAGCTGGCCGCTTGGCTATCGATCAGGCGGAAGCTTTACCGCTCTGGCGCAAGTAAAGCCCGATGCTGTGGATGTTTTCTTCACCCGCGCCCGCGCCATTGCCGCCGACCTTGCGACACGCCCTGTCTCTCCAGATGAATTGCAGCGCGCCATTGGCCCGATGCGCCAGCGCCTCAGCCGAGCATCGACTGGCAACAGCTATTGGCTCACCCAATTGTCCGGCGCGACGCGCGACCCCGTGCGCATCACCAACTTGCTGCGCTGGCAAAGCGACTTGGAGAAGATCACACCGCGCGATCTACAAATGCTCGCAAAGCGTTACCTCAAGCCGAAGAAGGGCTTTTCAATGATCGTCGTGCCAGAGCCTAAGCCTGCTACCGAAACGCTGATTAGCCAAGCCGCTCGGCATGCCAATGCAGATGATCGGCCATGAAGCTTGAGATGAAATAATAGCTATGGTCATAGCCCGGCTGCATCCGCAGCGTGAGCTTCTGCCCGGCTTTTGCACAGGCAGCTTCGAGCAATTCTGGCTTGAGCTGTTCCACAAGGAAGTTATCCGCCCCGCCCTGATCCACCAATAAGTCGGGCAAGCGGGCACCGCCTTCGATCAGGGCACAAGCGTCATACTCAGCCCAAGCCGCTTGGTCGGGGCCAAGATAACCCGCCAGCGCCTTATGCCCCCAGGGGCAGTTGAGCGGAGAAACAATGGGTGCGAAGGCTGACACGCTTTTGAAGCGATCCGGGTTGCGCAATGCGATGGTCAGCGCACCATGCCCGCCCATGGAATGGCCCGTAATGCCCTGACGCGTGCTATCGACGGGGAAGTTAGCCGCAATGAGATCAGGGAGCTCCCGCTCAATATAGTCGCGCATCTGGTAATGCGGGGCGAAGGGATCTTGCGTAGCGTTGACGTAAAATCCAGCGCCAAGGCCAAAATCATAAGCGGCCTCTGCATCGTCCGCCACACCTTCGCCACGCGGGCTGGTATCGGGCGCGACGAAAATCAGACCAAGCTTTGCGCAGGCGGCCCGAAACTCACCCTTTTCCGTAACATTGGCATGGGTGCAGGTCAGGCCGGACAGATACCAGACCACCGGAAGCTTCGCGCCCGGCGCATGATCCGGCACGAAGACCGAGAAGGTCATCTCTGTCCCCGTCGCGCTAGAGGTGTGCTTATACACGCCTTGCGTTCCACCATGGCTGCGATTGGTGGAGAGTGTTTCAATGGTCATGACGGGGGCCTTTTGCTGAATCTACGGGTCTGAAACTGCTCCTGCGCAATGCGGTCCTTATTGGCAAGACTGGCCTTCAGAAAATCGCCAGCCGCAACTTCATCTGCGCGTTGAAAGGCGCAGAGGCGACAGCTGCCCTGATGGCCAAAATCCCACCCAGCGAGGCGCGGATCGAAGCGCCCGCACTCTAAGGCAAGTTTAACCCTTTCGGTGCGCCCATAAATGGTGCGCCCCGACAATGACGGAACCGAGCGCTAGGCCAAACACGCCTGAGCCTGTCGCATGGGCGATCCATTCCACACTGGCCTGCGCAAAGGGCACAGCGAGCCCTGCGGACTTGGCAAAATGATCAATCCATTCTGGCAAGGGCGTCAGATGGAATTCATGCAGCCCGTGGAGAACAATGCCGCCGCCCACCCAAATCATCGCGGCGATACCGATGATCGACAATCCAGATAAAACAAACGGCATCGCCCGCACAAGGCGCGTTCCAACGGCGGTTCCAAGCGCGCTGCCGCCCTGCGCCATGCGCAGGCCCAGATCATCCATCTTCACAATCAAGGCGACCACACCATAAACAGCGACGGTAATGGCAAGCGCCACGATCAACAAAATGCTGCCCTGCATCGCAATTGGCTCGTCAGCGACTTCCGCCAGGGCAATCGCCATAATTTCGGCCGACAGGATGAAATCTGTGCGCACAGCCCCTGCGACCATGCTCGATTCATGCTCAGCCGCGCTCAATTCAGCAGCAGCTTCTTCCAAAACATCCTGCTTGGGCCGCAATGATTCAAGAACCTTCTCGGCCCCTTCAAAGCAAAGATAGGCCCCGCCCGCCATCAAAATGGGTGTAATGGCGGCGGGAAGAAAATAGCTGAGCAGCAAGGCTACGGGAAGGATGAAGAGCAGCTTGTTGCGCAACGAACCGCGCGCAATGCGATAAATGACAGGCAATTCCCGATCCGGCGTAAAGCCGGTCACATAGCGCGGCGTCACGGCGGTATCGTCAATGACCACACCTGCCGCCTTCACGCCCGCTTTACCGGCCGCGGCCCCTACATCATCAATGGACGCGGCGGCCAATTTGGCAATTACCGCCACATCATCCAGCAGCGCCGCAAGACCCGATGCCATATAAACTCCCCTTCACGGTTTTCCTGTCAAAGCGATAGAGAAATTGGCTCAGATCGTCCAGCAACCCTAAGTCGCCATTGCCATGCCCCGTCTCAACATCCTTAAA
>Ga0078894_10003699_pt1 | contig 11610 bp, 14 predicted proteins | sample LauGreSu1BDMLBSD_2_FD_67506 | JGI IMG/M metagenome (GOLD analysis project Ga0078894, IMG submission 67506) | Freshwater lake microbial communities from Lake Michigan, USA - Su13.BD.MLB.SD (version 4) (version 4) | ecosystem: Environmental > Aquatic > Freshwater > Lake | place: Lake Michigan... | reverse complement strand
TCTTCCAGTCAGTCTTCTTCCGTACGTACAAGGACGAGGAGAAGAAGAATCAAAGTTCGGGTGAGGAGGAGCGCTTCTGTCGCCCCGACCCCGAGATGACTCGACAACTCAGAAATGGGAATTACGGGAAGTTGGGGGCGGATGGCTTCGTACCCGAGAACACATTCGTGAATTCAGATGATATCTTGGTGGGGAAGGTGGTGCCTCTCAAAGTCCCAACCGGGATGGTGTTGCCTGCGGGAGCCAAGAAGTTCCGGGATGTCTCCAGGACTCCACGCAACAATGAGAGCGGCTTCGTTGATAAAATCTTTAAAAACAGGAATGGCGAAGGCTATTCCTTCGTGAAAATCCGTATGCGAGAACTGAGGACACCAGAGATTGGTGACAAGTTCTCATCCAGGCACGGACAGAAGGGGACCTGTGGTATGATTCTTGAGCCGGAGGATATGCCACAGACCGCCTCTGGGATTATTCCTGATATCATCATCAATCCTCACTGCATCCCTTCCAGAATGACGATTGCGCAGCTGATGGAGACACTCTTAGGTAAGATTGGTTGTCATACTGGCTGTCTGGGTGATGGGACCCCGTTCAACAAGAAGATGACACTGGATGGCTTGGCGAAGGTACTTAGAGATGATCTGGGCCTGGAGCCTTACGGGAATGAGGTCATGTACAATGGTCATACGGGGCGGCAGATGGAGACGAAAATCTTCATGGGGCCCTGCTTCTACCAGCGTCTGAGGCACTGCGCCGCAGATAAGCTTCATAGCCGTGCGTGTGGCCCTCTGGTTATGCTGACCAGGCAGCCAGCGGAGGGCAGGGCACGTGAGGGAGGTCTCCGGTTTGGTGAAATGGAGAGGGATTGTGTGGCAGCCCACGGCATCATGGAATTCACAAAGGAGAGATTCATGGAGTGTAGTGACGGATTCAATTGCTACACGTGTAGGAACTGTGGTCTTCTGGCTATCGCAAATCCCGAGGCAAATATCTGGCTGTGTAAGAGTTGTGATAATACCACACAATTTGCGCCGATCCAGATTCCCTACGCCTACAAGCTACTTATGCAGGAGTTGGAGACGATGAATATTGGAAGCCGTATCTTTACAAGTGGCGCCATACAGGACCGAGATATGCCCTTACAAAAAATCGTGGAGTGAGTTTAGAGAAATGAACGTCCTCCCACTTGTCGCAGAGTACTTTGGTACATTCTTGCTGCTTATGTCTATTTTTGCCACTGGAAATGCCCTGATCATCGGTCTCACTCTGTCACTTAACGTGTGGCTGCTGGGTGGTATCTCTGGGTCTCACGTGAATCCTGCCGTGTCCATTGCGATGTTGTTGAAGGGCGCTATGACTCCTACGGAGTTTGTGACATATACGATTGCCCAGATGGCCGGTGCCGCTAGCGCTTGGTATGCTTACAATACTTTGGCTTAGGGCTTTCAAGATAAAGTAGTATAAATATGAATTACTGGTATAATACTATAGAATAGTATAATGCCATTACCTCTCTATGATATGGCAACGCATACTCCGTACAATCCGTACAATCCGCAAACCAAGTTGCCACGTTCAAGTCTAGAAGAATTATACGGGAAGAAGAAAAAGGACTTGTACGTTATAAATTACGGCACTTCATATGGTTCTAAATCAAATAATCCTCATCCAGTAAAACAAATCATCGGAAACTTTACTCATACCAAGAGGGAAGACCGCATATCACAGCGCACCTGGTATGAGAATGTTACGTACCCCGATGAAGTCCGAGAGTTAAATAGGTCTAAAGCACTAAATGTGCCGTTTTTGAAGACCCCAAAATGATATGAGAGATATTATAGAAATTATAGCCACACTCAGTGTGACTAGCGCCTTCGGGTTCTTAATTTGCTGCCTTTTACTAATATCGCTAGAGCTAGAGCCAGAATAGTCCTCAAATCCATCCTTGAATGCAGTCACAAAAGTCCCATCACCCATTTTAATTTGTTGAGACCCCTTCGCACCACAGAATTTAGGTTGCCCCTCCGTACCTTTGGGGTCGGCGCGACAGCCATCTTCCCTATAAATCTTAGGGTCTGCCACCCAGTCCTCATAGGAAAGTTGGATAGGGTCGCCTCGTTGAAATGTGGAATCTGCGTCTTCGCCAGGACGGGGTTTCGTAGGATATCTATCCTGAATCCAGTGCTCCTGATAGTACTTCCCGTCCCGACCCAAGATGAGCCCGCTGGGATCCACCAATAAGACTCCATCCACATTCTGAATCTGACCATCAAAGTCGCCCACCTGCTTTTTTACAAGGCGGCACTTGGGGTAGCCACTACCCACAACTGCGTTAATCACGGGGGCAGGATCCAAAGCGTATTGAATATCTTCTATCATTCCAGGCGCCATACCACGGAGTTGAGGGAGATCCACGCCGCGAAGAGCATTTTTTACCTTCTGACCGAGTGCCGAACCATCTGGGATTGTTTTCACATACTCCCACATGACTGCCCCATTACTGCATGTAATACCACTGTTAATGAAGTAATTGACTCCGAGAGGTTTGAGCCCACGCATCCCCCTGGTAAATCCGGATGAGGCTTCACCAAACCCCATCATATCTCCGTAGTAAATAACCCCTTTCACAGCCCCCACCACATCGCTCAAGTTACCCCCACGACGAACCCCGATGGAGGCAGGTGGTAACATTTCATCTGCGGGATTGTAAGAGGGGCCGAGAAAACCAGGACCGGAAGCCTGTCTAACCGGTAGTACGTTTGCCCTGTTATCATTCCCCATTTGTGTCGCAGAGGCAGCGCTCATCTTAATCTATGCTGGTATAAAACACTAAGCAATAAATGAACTAGATGAAGTGTAGCCTTTCTATTGCGATCCCTACAATGGACCGCTGGGACTTTCTTAAGAAACAGTTGCCCGTTTATCTAGAGCACCCCGATGTGGAATGCGTTATAATCTGCGATGAGAACGGCCATGATATTGATGAAATCTGTACAGTAGGTTTGGATACGAATCCCAAGCTGCGCCTGTATCAAAATGAGAAGGTACTGGGTGTCTATGGGAATAAGCGCCAGTGTCTCACGAAGGCACCTACAGACTATGTGGCAGTTCTTGACAGCGACAATTTCTTTGACGCGGCCTATATTACTACGGTGGTTAATTGTATCAAGAGAGATTTACTTGAAAATAATGATAAGATGATTTATTGTGCGGCGGGGAATGAGCGTCTGTTCTTAGAAACGGGTAAGGTGGAGAATAAGATTAAACACTTTAGCGGCATACTGGTTAATCGCTCTAACTGGAATGATACCTTAAAGATTCCTTGGTCTCTTTTTCTCTTAAATGATGGTAATGCTGTATGGCCCAAGTCTGTAGCCAACTACCTTCCAGAGTTAGAGGAAGATAAGGTTGTGGGGACAGACAGTATTTTGGCGATGCGCCTGGCTATTCTAGCGGGTTATACCTTGTCGGTTGAGGCTAGCTTGACCTATACACACACAGTTCATATGGGATCTCACTGGTTACAGAATGCGGCAGTAAGTAATAGACTGATGGGCTCTCATCCGACGGGATGGAGAATATAAAATTGAACATCTGACTGATGCCAGTATAGAATACAGTAAGGCAAATGACACCTAGATGTTTTAATTATTCTCTGGGATTTGCCAGTGGCGTTTCACTTATAATTACGATTGTGGGGGCTTCTATCCTTCCACAGCCGGCAGATACAACAGGGTATTCTTCTTATAATGCACAGGAAGCCCAACAAAATTCATCAAATGCCTATAGAAATCAGATTATAAATTCTACCGGGTTTGCCATGGTGATGACAGGCGCGGGAGTTATTCTTGTGTGTGTTGGTGTATTCATGTACTCTCGTCATAGGCGTGATATGGCATCTTTAGTTATACGTACGCAAGCTGAACCTGAAGTTCAAGTTCAGCATAGACCGGTACCCCTAGAAGAAACTGGCCCACCCCCAAATATCATAATAAGGCCTCAGACTGCCATACCTATAAAACAAAAAACGCGAAGAAGTCTTATTCAGATTGTCTAATTATTCTTCTTAGACCTAGACTTAGACCTGGATTTGGATTTAGACTTATTTTTCTTGGACTTTGTCTTACCACCCATCCTAGCCTGTCTAGGAGCAAAGGCCATACGGCCCTTGTTATTCTCATAATTCATATTCTTTAAAGTCTTGTTAGGAGAATTAGGAGAAAGCCTTGGCACGATGCTGCTGAAGCGTTTCATGTCGGCAGTTGTGGAGACCATCGTATCGGTTGTATTCATCCTATTTTACGCAAGAGTATAAAGTAGTATTCATATAGACAGTGAGATGACTAGACCATTCAACGAACACCTCCTCTGGAAAAGCAAGATGGAACGTTCAAAATACATCCCCTTTCAGGTAACAAGACAGAATCCCCCCATGGAATTGCCGGAAGTCAATAGTATCGTCGGCGGTACAGTATATAATTCTCAGATTTATGAGGATATCTGTAAATCATATGATGCCTACAGCGCTGCCTATTGGCGAGGTGTCAGGCACCGACAGGCAGAATACCGTAAGAATAACTCAAACTTAGACATTGCCCATTTTTTTAACTAAAACAACCGTCTTATTTGTAATAGGCAGGACTCTCTTTTCACCGAAATCGCTAACAGGTTGAAAGGTCTGAGGTTGAGATTGCTCTTCAACGGTTTTTGGGTCTATAATTGCCTCTTCTGCCTTGGGCAACATTGAGCCCATACCGGATAAAATTTCAACAGCAATCTGCCTCTCACCAATCACGTCACAAATTGTAAGGACTGTATTGAATGCCAGCATACTCTGAGAGGTACAAGTCTGGACCACAATACATTGCCCCTCGTTTAGAGATTTATCACCATTTTGTGACGGGACTGTCCTAGACGCCCATATGCGATGAATGAGGCCCTTATAGGCAGGCATCCGAGCTAAGATGCGCGCACAACAATCCAGAAACTGTGAGACTTCCCGCTGATTCGTCACCAGTTTCCATTTTTCTTGGATGAAAAAGACATGCTGTTGCCCGCTAGGGTCCTGGATTTGTACGAGATGATCTACACCATTTAGGCTCTGCTCTTTAAAGAAGTCCCGGATGCCTTGTTCATCGTGGATAATACAGACCCAATCTGCCGCCTCTAGGGCAACCTTAACCTTTTCTAGTAGGAATCCGACTCTACGTTCAAAAGCGAAGCCTGCAGCCGACATTTATATAGACTGGGCAATTCAGAATTAATAAAAATCCCCGATAATTTATAGATATGGACTTGCTCAAGAATCTGGGGATGATCCTTGTATTTACCTTAATTATATTTGTATGCTTAAAAATATACGATTATATGATGAGGGACGGCTTTTACGATGCCGGATCTATAACGGGCTATACATGTCCTGAAGGATGGGAGCAGATTGCTAACGATGAAAGTAACGGAACCTGTACTGCCCCCTGTTTTCCTCCTGGTAATGACTCCCCCCAATCATTCGCTTATGGGCCTAATTCAGGTGGCTTTCCTCTGAATCGGCGTTCTGGTTGGGATTACTGTGTTGATTCAAATAATAATAACCAGGCAGCAGCCTTTAGTGTAAGATCGGCCACTGTCGGAGGGCCTCCCATTGAAGATAAGCCTCCTGCTCCTCCTATGGAACAGCCTGCTCCTCCTCCTATGGAACAGCCTGCTCCTCCCCCTCCCCCTATGCCTATGGAACAGCCTGCTCCTCCCCCTATGCCAGTGGCAACGTATATTTGCCCACCCGGGTGGTCACAGGTACCTACTGATGCAATGAACGGCTCATGTAGTGCCCCCTGTTTTCCTCCTGGTAATGACTCCCCTCAGTCATTTGAATATGGGCCAAATGCCGGCGGGTATCCCTTGAATCAGCTTTCTGGATCGGATTACTGTACGGAGTCATACAATAGTAACCAATCCGCTGCATTTAGCATGAAGTCTGCCACAGTTGGAGGCTACCCTATCATTGGTCCTATAGATAGCCCTGCGCCTAAACCTGTGCCTAAACCTGAAACTGCCCCTATGCCTGTAGCTACGGCAACTGAATATACTGCCCCTGTCGCTGCTCCTGTTCCTGTGGCTAAACCTGTAGCTCCTCCTGCCCCTGTCGCTGCTCCTGTAGTTCAAGTACCAATGACTGTATCTAAACCTGCCTCAATCAATGCCCCAACTATGATGACACCTATGGCTGCCCCCGCAGCTAAAGTAGCAGCCGTAGCTTATACTTGCCCAGAAGGGTTCAAACAAGCTCGCACTAATGCATTAAATGGCACCTGTACTGCCCCCTGTATTCCTGGCAATGCTTCTCCTAAGTCATTTAGCTATGGCCCTAAGGCAGGAGGGTATCCATTAACTAAGATGTCAGGTAAATCTTACTGTAGCGCTTCAAAATTCTCAAATATGAAGGCAACTTTCAAAAGTAGGTCTGCTACTGTGGGAGGACCAGCTATAGAAGGATATGAAGACCTTAACAGTGCTGACGAAGTACAGTCTTCCTGTCCAAGCCTGTCACCCAGAGCCGCCGCAGCTGCTGCCGAAGTAGAAGCTTCAACTGTCGAAATGACAACAAAAATTAAGGATATTGCTTCAAGGGCCGCAGAAGTCATGGCCGACAAGATGAATAGAGACACTATACCCGGATTGAATATTACCTGCCCTTCCGGTGACAAGCCCAAGATTTCCTATATCCGCAATTCTAAGTTTGCCAAGGGACCAACGGACGTGAATACCTTGAAGGGGGTGAGAGGGAATAAAAGTGAATTGTCCTGTTCGGAGCCTAAACACAATCAGTATATCTTCAATCCTCAGACTGAATATTAAGCTAGGTTCTAAAAGATGAGTTGTTTCATATAATCGTTATAATGTTAGTTTTACTAACACTATAATGATTCTTCACTGCACCTTTATTAGCGCATATGTCTTTTTTCCCGAACAATCAAACTCACCTTCAAGTCCAACTGGTAGGTCATCTTCTAAAACGCATTGAACTAGTTTTACCATGTTTTCTGCCACAAACTTCTTATTGGCATACTTTGTTCCATGATTTTCTGGAAATGTAACATGGAATGAGAATCTTGACTCACCATCTTGAATCTTAAACTTTCTGATTTCCACAATAGTCTTTGAGTAACAGATACAGAAGTTCAGTGACTCTCCAATACTACAACACAAGTCTATAAAGTCACGCTCAGTCATCTCAGAATCAACAAACCCTTCTAAGACCATAGAGAAGGGTTTGGTGATACAGCATTCAAATAATTGATTCATAGTACTCTTCTTACGTTTATAAGTATATTTACCAATTTCAATTTTACTAGTTACTTTCTTACCCTCTTTAAAGTCTTACGCCTACCACCTGTAGGCTGTACAGCCTGTTTATTCAATGGTACCAAGCACGTACCTGTGATACTCATAACCATATATGTGGAGTTATCATCGCGACCAACCTCAGAAACGTCGGTGTGAAGCGCAACAACCTGAACGGTTTCCGGATATGTTTTTTGAACTTTCTCCGTGAATTCATTCATCGCCCGTTTCTGTAATCTATCAACTGCCTCTTGAATGAGTGTATTTTTGCCACCAAGCATGGCCCCAAAGCCTGCAAACACACCACGTATTAAAGAAATGGATTCGACCTGATTTAATATCACTGTGCCAACAGCCTTATATTTAGTCTCATCATATTGGTTTATTGTCAACAAAGTCAGCGGCATTCTTTCTATTATATTACTTAATATTTAGTTTTATTCTTCATAGTACGCCTATTTTTTATCTGCTTTTTTACATTTCTTAGCCTCGTACCACGCTTATTCTTACCGCCCCTAGCCCTCTTATAAGTACGATTACGTAAAACGTTAGGAGCGGCGAGATTTGCCGCGCTCTTATTTACAGGATATCTGCCCATGAGTTCCTTGGAGATTTCTTGAAGAGCCAAAGGATTATTTGTCATTTTTTTGCCATAGACACCCACACCCGCCTGCTTGGCCATTTGGTACTCTGCGCTATATGCCAGTTTATCATTATATTCCTTAGAATTGCGATTATAAAAGTCTGGATTAAATCTTTCTAAATAATTATTTGAAGGAGAAGCGGGACCATTTGTAAAAGGAGTGCGCTTTGACATTCTATTATCTGTTTATAAAATTGAATGATTTTATAATACAATAAATGGCACACCTAAATGTCTATAGAATCATTCCTAGAATCTGCCTGGCTGGAGAATCACGAAGCCCTCAGCAAAACCATGGCAACATGTACGACATGTGATTCATCGTTTGACCAGTGGGAGAACCTGGATGTCAGCACCTGCCTCAACTGCGGCACGGTCATATCCCGTTGTCTAGATTTGACCGCCGAGTACCGCTATTTCAGCAATGATGACCGCGGAGGAGGTGACCCCTGTCGTGTAGGGGCACCCCAGGACAACCGTTTCCCCGAATCCAGTCTCGGCACCGTGATTCTCCCAACTCAGACTGGTGGCTCTGCGAATACGCGCTGGTCCATGAACAAGATTCGCCGCTATCACACCTGGAACATGCTGCCTTACAAGGAGCGCAGCCTCCTCCATGTGTTTGAGACCCTACAGATTACAGCGACGAATGAGGGACTGGACGCCGGAATCTTAGACCTCAGTAAGGAGTACTACGTGGCCCTGACGGCAAATTGCCAGAAGCGTGGTCTGTCTAGATCCGCCGTCTTGGCCTCCTGTGTCTTCTCGGCCCTCAAGCAATCAGGGCAACCCAGGAAGCCCAAGGACATCGCCGACATGTTCCACATTAAAACGAGCGATTTCACCAAGGCCTTCAAATATGTCCAGGAAGTCCTCGCTCTCGCACATCAGAAAGGGCAACTCAAGGGGTTCTCCGGCTCTCCTGCCGCCTTACAGACGACACGTGCCTCCCATTACATCGCGCATCCGCTCAGCAAACTCCCTCTCAAAAGGGCCGAATTCCCCGTGGTCCTGGCTCTCAGCACGGCTATCGCGAATGCCGCTGAGGACCTATCACTCTGTGCCGAGCACATGCCCCCCTCTCTCGCCGCCGCATCCATTGCCGAGGCCGTACAACTCAAGGGTCACAAGGACATTGCAATTGATACTATTGCTGCCCTCTGTGATGTGTCGGCAGGCACTCTTATCAAGTGCTGGAAACGTCTGGAGGAGACAAAGAAGCAGTGGGCGGAGTTATGCGGTGTAGAATCTGCCGCTACTAAATAGAATGGGTGCCTCGGCTTCACTCCCAAGATTATATACATCAAAGGTCACTTCACAAGAACAACTTACAGCGAAGACCGATGAAGTCGCAAAAATGGCGAATGAACTCTTCAGATTTATGTATACGCAATATGAATTGAAGGAGGTCTGGGATATCGCAGCGAACCCCGAGGAATATATTATTGCTTTATCAACGATGATTGAGAAGCAGTTCCACGTGATCGGCTTTACGACGGACAGAACCACCTCGGGTGAGATTTATTTCGTCAGAAAGAAGGAACTAGACAAGAAAATGGCCGAGAAGGCCGAGCAACAGAAGAAGAATGCCAAGATTATCGCATTTTTCTTTGTTCGTGTGTTCCAAATTCTGGGGGCCATGTTGCTCATTATCAAGGACAATACCTTGGATTTGACTGCCATGAAGGAAGAATACGAGCGCCCCATCCTCGGTCAGGCTCTACCTAGAACTTATCTGAGAGGTGGAGCAAGTGGAGCGAGTGTTGAGGAGGTACTCGGCCCCTTTGAGTTCTTGAGGCGGATCTTGGAAAACGTAACGGAAGAGGACAGAAGGCTCTTTTCGCCTCCTATCAGTGAGCCCTCCAAGGTCTATCGTATCCGAAATACGAATGCCTTTTTCAAATTCACACCGGTTAGAGAAAATGTCACCGATATCAATATTGACGTGGTGAATAGGCAGATGAATCCCGAATTCTTTGTGGCTGTGAAATATGCCAATAGGAAGGAAGTTGCTCTGCCCTTCAAGGTTATGGTGGATTCCATGTACCCCGTCAGTTTCTCAAATCGCAGCACTGACAAGAATACCCTATTCAATGTCCGCTTCTACATCCCATCCAAATCTGCCGACGGACGTCTAGTGAGGCTGCCCGATGAGAAAAAGGTGACGATTGACCGTGTGCCTCAGAAGCCAGATTCTACCGTTATATCTTACCAGGTTCTACGCCAGGGAGATATCGCTGGCATCATTGCCCTGAATCAATTCAAGGAATCCCGTGACCTCAGATATATCTTGGAGAAATGGCTATTTCAGAATGCCGCCAGTGCGACGGGTGAGAGCATTGAACTCCTACAAAGGTTTGAGCGTAGTGCTGAACCAGAAGAGGAGGAGAGAAAGTTTGAGGAGACTGATAATAAGTTACTGAAGACCGATAAGATTACGAATCCTTCCATCCGGGAGGGGTACAAGACTCTCTTGAATAAGACCATGGGAGCTCACTGTATAAAGAGGGCAACTCAGCTCCTAGATGCCATGAGTATAGAGAAGGGTCTACATGGTGATTCTCAGACTCATATTTGTAAGTTCAGTGCGCCTGGAGTGACAGAGAGGGATACGAGTTTTGACGCATATAAGCCAACTAATACGGTTGCGCAACTCTTTGGCAAGGTGGATTTGCTCAAGATGGATGAGGCCATGAAGGTAATAAGCGCATTCATTCCACCCCAGGGGTCTGATTCTACTACCACACTGAGTATGAGTGATTTGAGTGATAAGGATCCTGAAAAGGCTGCCCTGAAGGATGCTGTCAAGCGGATGCAGGCGGCCTTTGATGTACTAAACAAAGGGCGTGAAGTCAGTAGTTTCCGTGATATCAAGATACAGAAGCCCGAGGAGTGTAATACATCTGAGTCTATTGAAATTAAGAATCAGATTTTACTGAATGGTCTGAGAGATGTATCACAACAACTCTTAGGATACCACGTGAATAATATTGTTGAGATTACTAAATTTTTAAAGAGCATCTTTAACATTTCACAGAGGGGGAATGGCTCATGGGAGGTGAAGGGAATCAATAACAGTGTCTTATTCGCAGGATTTCCCGTTTTGGATATCTTGACTGACCAGGCCCGTGAGCTTCTGTTAAAATACTATTCTGGTTGTGAGGAGATTTACCAGAAGGGTGTGAGCCTCTGGAAGGATGATATGACGTCTAAGATGCCTGCTGCTGTTCCTGCTGCTGTTCCTGCTGCTGTTCCTGCTGATGTTCCTCCTGTTCCAGAGCCCTAAAGAATATCAACATTCGGCACGGATCCCAGCCACTTCCCAGGGACCCATCTAAAAGCATACATGGAGACCATACTATCTTGTCTCCATGCGCGCTTCTCATCAACCTTATCCACCATAGTCACAAAGACCCAGCACGACGGCAATTCCCGGTCCAAGGCGTCTTCCCAGGCCTTAATTCGCTCCGGTGTGGCGCAGGAACCCCTAATACCCTCCACCTTCACCAGCGGTAACCCCGAAGTCCGCTGTACTGCCTGATACGGTTTCAGAAGAAGCCCTGTACCCTGACGCATTCTTTTGATCTTCGTATTCCCTGCCAACCTACAGCGTAACCAAGTCGTAT
>Ga0078894_10003698_pt1 | contig 11610 bp, 15 predicted proteins | sample LauGreSu1BDMLBSD_2_FD_67506 | JGI IMG/M metagenome (GOLD analysis project Ga0078894, IMG submission 67506) | Freshwater lake microbial communities from Lake Michigan, USA - Su13.BD.MLB.SD (version 4) (version 4) | ecosystem: Environmental > Aquatic > Freshwater > Lake | place: Lake Michigan... | reverse complement strand
ACTAAAGAAAAAACCATTAGAGAAGGAATTAATATCACTGCTAACCAAAACAAATAAATCATTTTAACTTAAAATATGATTATTAATTGGTAGATATTCTAAAATCCCAACCTCAAGTATCAGGGTTTTTCTTCTCTTGGGTGGCGTTTAAGGATTTTCATAGCTGTACCCCAGCGTTGCTTAGCTTTGGGCTCACTCTTCAAACACTTGCCACTGGTATACACACTTAATACGTCATTATTAGAATTGCAGGCATTGATTGATTTTCGAACCATTTCCAAACCAACTTTAAAGCACTTTTTACGATCTTCTACGAGATCTTTGCCTTTCCAAGTTTTCATTTCCTCGGTGCCAATTTTAACATTGCCTTTGCCTAGATTGATTTGCATAAGACACCAAGAGCGTCCGTTATCTCCACGAGAATGTCCTTCATCTACGGATTTATGAAAGCTGCTTTCATACAAAGCCAATGAAGATAGCACGGCAGCAGTACGATACAGATTATCTGAGGATTCAAATAATGGATCTGAAGTTGTAATAACTTCTGCCATATCATTTGCGATAGATTGATAGCGAGTTTTCATTTCTTCTACTGATTCTTTTGAATATTTAGCTGTTCTTTCAGGATTGGAAAGAGTAACAAGAACAGCAAAAATCCATGTTGATAGTGTTTCCATAAAAAAAGTATCCTATAAGCTTCGGTTACAAAGCTTGGTTAAAGAGCAAACGCTCCGAGTTTACTTGATGTAGGTAACTATAACGCAATGTGCTACATGCGTCAAGTCAATTAAATACGATAATATTAATGGTTAAGTGTTGGTGGTAATGATGGCTTTGCCGTCCCAAGCCTCAACGTAACCGTAAACATATTCATCAAGGTGGTTTACAAAATTGGTTAACTTTTCCAAGTCCATAGGAAGAATTAAAATGTTGGCATTAATTAGCTTTCCGATTTCTTTGGATTCTAAATCTAGAAATTTTGCAACATCTTCGATTCTATTACCGTCTCCTAATGGATCGAAAAAAATGGCAGCAGGAATATCTGGGAAATGAGTTTCTAGCCAGAAGTAAATTAAATCTCTGCGGTTTGGAATTTGATAGATGTTCATTTTAATATTTCTATGAAAAAATGTTTTTACATTTGAGGAACAAGTGGGTTTTCTTCTAAATATTTAAATGTATAATATATGTTATTTTCTTCAGGAAAATAATCTTCTGAATCTTCTTCAGATTCAGAGCTTTCTTCATGGGCAATCAATGCTTGAAAAATATCAATATCCGAATAAATGTCTACCCATTTTCTTCCATCCCAAACTTCTAAATCTTCTGGCTCAATTTTGCCTGTTCTTTTAAACTCGGATTGATTTCCATAACCATATCCTTCAGCAGTTTCATCTTCAGCATCTTCATCATCTTTTGGAGTTCTAATAACGATTGGGACGACTTGATCCTCTAGCAAATTATCACTTTGATATTCTGCCATGTCCTCGATTTTTGAATACCAATGCTTGATTCCAGAAGCATTAGTTAAAAATATATTTCCAAAACTTCTAAATGCATTTCCTCCATGTCCTAGTAATTGCCCTCGACCTGGAACTAAACCATCAGAACTAATTGATTCTAAATTTTTATAAAAAGTTATATGATATAAATAGTCATCTTTATCTAAAGATAGATTTTTTATAGATGTTTCAGAAGGTCTTTCGATTGTGCTTTCTGATTGTTCATTTTGTAATTCTTTTTCTTCCTCTGGAGCAAGAGAAAGTAACAATTCTTTTGCTTTATTTAACTTGGCAAGTTCTTCTTTGTTTTGACTAATAATATATGGCATTGCTCTACCAGCAAATGCTTGAGAAATTTCATTTCTAGTGGCATTTGCACTTATATTAAGAAGCAGTCTTGCATTTAAAATTTCCTCATTATCATTAGCTAATTTTTTAAATTTACTAACGATTTTGAATAGATTTAAAATATATTTATTCGGCATATTTTAATGTTTAAATATGCTTAATGCATATTGCATATTAAAAAGAAAACCCGCTTAACATTGCTATTAAGCGGGTTTTGGTCCGACCTCACGGACTTGAACCGTGAACCATCGCTTTATGAGAGCGCCGCTCTAACCAAAATTGAGCTAAGGTCGGGAAATCATTCACTATTTTACAGTCTCGTTCGTCTCACCCTCATACTATAACTCACTTCGTTTCGCTGTCAAGTCTCTATTTCTTAAAAGAACCTCGACTCGACAAGAGAACCATAATGCAGCAAGTTAAGCTGTCAAGGCAAGCAACTTGTAAGAATTACTTAATAGTTCAATCTTGATTTAAGATTTGATACATTCTTTTCAATTGATTATAGATATTTTTTTCTTCTTCAGTAACTATTAAATGTGGTTTTTCTTCAAAAATTTTTAATTTAGGATTATCCATGAAGTATGGAATACCAAATGAATCCATCATAGACCACACTAAATCTTTTAATTTATATTTGTCTTCGTAATCTAAACCTTCTTTAATTGCAAAGAAACCTTCAATTTTATTTAATAAATTATTATTTTTAATAAAATCTACAGCCCAAACATTTTTCATATCAAAATCGCCTTTTACTCGATGCTTATCTTTTAATTCAGAAAAACCTCGGGATAAAGTTCTAATATTATTTTGAGATGCTAAATTTTCCTCTATAAAAGAAGGATCTAGTTCTATTAACCTTAGATAACAAACCTCTTTATTTTCACTATCTTTTAAGCTTTCTAAGCATAATTTTAATGCGTCAATATTTTTTTCTTGATAGAAATATGAAATAATAGCATTATTAGAAAGGTAGTCGGATGATCCACCTTCTTTAACAATATTTTCTAAAATAGATTCTGGAATTTTATTTTTTTCAACTAAATCTATAATTTTATTTGTAGACAGCCTTGAAATTCTTCGGTCTCTATGCTTTATTTGAGAAATTAAACTTTTAATATCATCAAAAGAAAGACCTTCAACTTCATAAGATTCTTTCATGGAAGGATTTCCATCTATCCATTCTTCCCAGCTTCTTGAAGAGATAGAACCTTGAAGTGCAGAATTAGGAACGTCAAACCCCCATTCTTTTAGTTGAATGGCATCTTGTTGAATAATTTGTTTCTCTGACAAGTTTTTCTGACCGCCGCGATTGCTTCGAACATCATATGGATTGTACCAACCGCCCTGAGAACCATTTGGACCCATTTGAACTGGAACGGTCCCTAATAATAAATATTTAACATCATCAATATCTGCATTTCCAGAACTGATTGCTTGACGAGCCTTATTTATTTTTTCTTTTTCATATTCTCCAGAATAAACTTTTACATCATGCTGGGTTAATTTGGCTCCACCAGCACCAAAACCTGTTGCAAATGGATTTTTTTCAATTGGCTGAAGATTAATTCTATTTCCCTGAACAGATGTAATTTTCCAATATGGGGTCATATTAATTGCGTAATCTGCAATTAATTGATTTGGAGCCATGTTTTTACCCGAAGGATTTTCATGCTTGAAAATATAAAAGCCAACATCGTCTTTATGCACTTGATTAAAAGGATGTTGCCAAACACCTGTGGCTTCATATAATTCTGATGCTAATTCCCTCTCTTCTTTATTGGATTTCAAATTAACAACATCTAATTTTGACGGACTATCAGAGCTAGGAGAAAATTTTGATAGCTCTTCTTTCATTTGAGATCTTTCATTGCTTTCTTGTTTTTCTCTTAATTTTTCTGACAGATCTAATACTGAAGAGTATTTATTAATGTAATAATAATAAGCATTAACAATTTCTGCAATTTTCTTTATATTCATATTTTAATGTTAAACTATTACTAATTAAAAAGCCCTCGATTTCTCGAAGGCTCTTGTTCAATCATCGGCTACTGCCTCTTCATAATCAAATTCTGTAGTTTCAAAAATATCTTGAAGGATTTTTCTCATTTCTTTTTTAGATTGTTCCGACATTCCAGAATTTTCTAAATTATCAAGATAATAATCTACCTTCTTACGCATCATTGCCATCGCTAAACGATAGCCACTCTCATGTTCAATATAATTCATTAATTCTCCGTTTTGTATAAAACAAGTTCTAACGAATTATATACCCGCTTATTACATATGATTTATTTCGTTTTCCTGGAGAAAACTTGATCTAATGATAATCCCTTGGTTTCTTTAACCAAACTCGGGTCTCCAAGAATCTTTAACCTAATCTTATCAGATGGTGGTCCAAATCTTTTAACGAATTGAAATCTAGATCTCCTGTCTTTAATTGCTGAATCAATATGCGAAATATTATTCGCAGTCATAATGAAAATAACTTGCTTATAATCATTATGAATCCCATCTAAAGCATTAATGATGGCATCAAAAGTAAATCTGACGTTTTCATTTTTGATGATACAATTTCTTTTGTTAAAATAATTATCAAAATCTTCCATCAAAATAATGCATCTTTGAGGAATGGAAGCAAACATCATTGCTAAATCTAAATTGTTATATTCGGGATTTAGATAAATGGCATAGATTGGTAACTGATATTTCCTGGCAAGATATTTAGCAAATTGAGTTTTACCATTACCAGGAGGACCATATAACAAGCACCCCGTTTTATTCTTCTTTCCATCTAATACCTGAATTACATCATCTTCAATATCTTGATATAAAGATGAATCTAAATATAAAGGCGGATTAGGATCGCAAACTAATTCACCTAAACGATCTGTAGAAGAAGGTAGCAGCGCCATAACTGGAATTGTGTTATCACTAAAACCCTCGCCTCTTAAAAGGGCATCGATTCTTGTTCTTTGCCATCTAGGAAAAGAAATAAAAGAAATATTTTCTTTAGATTGCCATCCTGCGGTCATTAATCTTTCTGTTTTAGAAAAGAAAAAATATAACCCATTTAAGACAACAAAAGCCTCATATTGCTCTGGAAATTTGGGAGGAATAACAAGATCTTTGTTTAAGATCCACTGTTTAGCGGTTGATTTAATAATGGTAGAAATCAAACGCTTGCTAGTATCATTGTCTAGGCGATATTGACCAAGAACAAGATATTTAAGGAATGCCCAAATAGAAATAAAAGAAGTAGCGGCAAAGCCTAATATAGTTAAAAAATTTGGCATTAAATCAGTTCCATAACTTTCTTGAGGATGACTTTATCGAATCCCGGATTAACTTTAAGAACTTCTGGCAAAATATCATGCCGAATTTTATTTCGCATGAAATTAGTATTTTGATTTGACGGATCTTCCAGCCAAGGAACATTTTTAGATTTGCACCACTCGATCAATTCAGATTTAAGAGTCAACATGAATGGTCGAATAACGTTCTTGTTTTGATATGGGATTAGTCGAGAATTTCCATGAAAACCTGTGAACAGCCAGGTTTCCATTTGGTCATTAAGGTTATGGGCGGTAATAACAGGCAAGTCAAAGCTATGCAGGAAGCGATAGCGTTGATTACGCCAATATTCTTCCCAAGATTCATCCTTGGGCTTTTCGGAATTAATGGAACCAATGGTTAATGACAAACCATTGAACGAGCAAAAATCTTGAACGAAGGTTTTAGCTTGAGCGCCAAATTCAGTACCATGGTCAAAATAAGCAACAGTTACATTGCGTTTAGTATGATTGGTAAGAAAAGACAAAACAGCCATAGAATCAGCACCACCAGAACAAGCAACAACACATTCTCGGGGAAGCTTATCAAGAAAACGAATCATGCTACACTCCTCAATGCAAAGAGTGTAGCACCATCTAAGATCCAAGTCAACTAAATTATTTTAGCCTATAGAAACCGTTGTAGAATAGGCAGGGTCGAAATATCTCAAATATCCACTGGAAGAAATGCCAAGATTTCCAGTATGTAAATCAGTTCGGCTAGTAATATACTTCATAAGTATTTCTTCAACAAAGACTTTCAACCAATCATTATTTAATTCTACATTGAAAGAGTCTTTTATGTCTTTTTTAATTTCAACTACTGTGCTTTGAAAATCAGAGTTGACCTTAGAGGCAAGTTGTCTTGCAACGGACTTAATTTTATTATTTAATTTTATTTGATTTGGAGTAGCGGCATATTGATCTTTCAGTGGCTTTACAATACTTTTGTTATTGGCAATTTCATTTTTTATATAAACAATCATATTGTGAAGATTTTCTTCCGCATTATTCCACGAAGAACCGCCTCCTCGAATTGGCAACATTCTTTCCATCATATAATAATATAATGGATAATTTAAATAATTTCCAATTATTCCAACGTCATAAATCATAGCTTCCGTCTTAGCAGAGGCTGGAGATTCATGTAATCTTTCCCAGGCTTCTAAAGCTTTGCTATAAGCATGTTCATCTTGAAATATTTTTAAAATTTTAGAGGGACCAATAGAAAATGCAACACCATCTACGCCAGACCCTAATATTTGTGGCTGATGTTCAAATGATTGTCTAAGATAATTAATTTTTTGTTTATTAGTATTGATGAAATCTTCTATGTCTTCTTTGGGAGCGGGTCCAAAAAAACTACGTAAAGCCTCTGCAATAAATAAATTATGAGCAATATCTTGAGATTCTTGTTCGGGTTCCCAAAGGTTAAAAGGTTCTTCAATCAAAACATACGCTAAATGCAATGTTGGTATAGAATCATTGCCGGGTAGTAAATATGATTTTCTAATATTTAAATCTTGGTCTGATTCTTCGTAAGATTGTTTTAATTTATTTAAATCTTTAGTTAAGATCCACTCTTCTGGTCCTCCAAAAAGATTAACAGAAATAGTATAATTATTAAGTGTGGACCAATAATTGGTTGTCAAAACAGACAAGTCATTTTCATTTCCGGTTTTTTTTAAATTATCTTGTAAATTTTCTAACCATGGCTGATAGTTATTATTAGAAACTTTTTTTCTTAATAGTTGCTCTAATCCGGATTTTAATTGATCTGAATTATCAAGAGGACCGAATAAACCAGACCCAAAAGCTTTTAAATTAAATTTAGAAAGCGTTTGATTTTGAAAAACTAAACTTTCAAATCTGTCAACTATTTTAGATAATAACATATTATGCTTCTTGTGGAAACATGTGTTCTACTCTAGATTCGAATTTTAAATAATCTTGCATTCTCTTTTGGCGAGCTTCTTCTTTTTTAGCTTCTTTTTCTGCTTCCATTTTAGCCTGGCGTGCAAGGTAAAGATTAACCCAAGTATAATATCTACGCTCCGCCTCTTCATAAGAGACATTTTTCTCATTCATTATTTTTTCAACACGATCTGTATCCATTCCATGACAGGCAAGCCAAGGTAATTTGCTACCGCAAGGACAGTCGTCTGTCTTTTTTATTGCAGTTGCTTTAGGAGCGGTAGTTAATAAAGCCGCTTCCATTGCTGGTGTTATAAGAGAATCTTTGGCATAAGGATCGGGTTGTATAAATTCTGACGGGGCAGTATACATCCAATCCATTGGTTTTGAAGAGGGCTCCAAACTTTGGACACCAACATATTTATCTTCTTTGGGATTGAAGAGATCTGTTCTCATTTCTTTAAATGTTTGCTTCATTTTTTCTTGACCGGTTTCTTCTACCCGTAGAAACAAATCTTTTCTTGCATTTTCAAATTTTTCAGAAAAAAGTCTTTGTTCGTCCTGCAAAGATTCAAGCATAGTAAAATATGCGCTCACGTTTCTATCTGTTCTATATTTATCTAGCATTTTAAAAATTGATTTCAATCCTTCCAATGCGTGTTCAGCGACTCCGAGCAAAGTCTTAAATTCTTTAAATAAATCTCCAACAACAAAATTGCGAGTAGTAGGTTCTGGTTTTTGTTTAGATTTAAAAAAGTCAAACAAACCAGCTTCTTTTTCAATAGGATCTGCTAATCTATCTTCTGGAATTTCAAGAAATTCTTCAGCAACGCTTGACATAGCGGCAAGTGCATCATTGAAATCAGTTAAATGTTTTTTAGCTCTGATAAAATTATTTTCATTAATGGCTTCGCTAGCCAATTGCAAATCTTTATTTAAAGATAAGTTAAAAGAGCCATGAGATAGAAAAATGCTTCTAAGTTTCTCATCTGTCTCTACAACTTTAGCTTCTCCATAATTTCTGGGGCGGTTAAATTTTTCTTTAAAAGAAGAGAGAAAGCCTCTTTGTTGTGCTTTAGATACTAATTTTTTTTCAGTATCATGATCTTCTTTAAGAGATTCGGTCTCCATCTTTTCAGATCGAACATAGCCTAGAACTTTAGAAACGTTATTTTTAGCAAGAGTTAACATTTCATCTGCCCATTGTGGCAAATCATCTTCCGCATTCATAATGGATAATAACTCTGTGGAATCGTGAGAGATATTTCTCAAATTAGAATATGCCATATAAGAAACAGGATGAGCGCCCTTATGTTCTTCAAGAACGATAGAAGGGTCTACTTTAGATTGAACTGCATATTTTCTTTTGTATGTTCTGGGCATTTTAATCCTGGATTACTTTATTATATTTTATATCTCTTAAGTGGCAAAATTTATTCTTGTAATATTAAAAAGTAATATCTGCAAACTGTTCAAAATCAGAATCGTCAGTTGATTCTGGAGTATTAACTTGTTGGGGCGAATGCTGCATTGATTTGGGCTGTTTTTTTGCAATTTGATTTTTTTGCGCAGCCGCAGCTTTATCTGCAATAGCTTTTAAAGACCTTTCAAGTCTAACTCTTTGAGCCCCTGCATACATGTAAAAATCATTTAAAGCTCTAATGGCGCTGATAGTATCAGTTTCAAATCCAAAACTTGTTCCAGTACCCCTCAAAACCTCCACAAATTTCGTACCCATGCCTCTATTTTCTTGCAAATAACTATTAACTAGTGAAACGTTTTGTTCACTATTTGCTAATGCAGTTAAAAATTTAATTAAATCTTGTTGTTTTTCTTCACTTTTTGTTGAGTTTGGATTTTTTTCTGTAATAGTTTCTGATACTGAAGGATATAAGTCTACCATGGTTTTAAGATCAGATAATAATTGATCTGCTTCTTTAGCAATATCACCAAATCCATAATCTTCTTTATATTCGGTTAATTGTTCAATTATTTCTTTCGCTGAATCTATGAGCGAATCACATCTTTTCATTTCTTCGGAGACTGATTGAGCTACGCCGGAAACTGCCCAAACTATACCAATATATGCTCCAATTGCCTTTAAAGAACCTGCGACACCGGCTCCAACGAGAGGGAGAAACGCAATTTTATTCAATCGGACTGCTTGATTAAATTTTTCCGAAGTAATTAAAATTTTTTTTATTTTATTCATGTTATATCTTTGTGCTATTTATTTACTGATTCTATTGTGCCCGCTGAGACTCAATAAATCTTACATGCTCAGATAAATCATTAATAACAGCGTTAATTTGACGGGCAATATTATTTTTCTTCCCCTGAGTCATTTTTTGAGATAATTTTCTTAAATTATTTATATATAATTTAAATTCACTATTAGCAAAAGCAACTTTAGAGCCATATGAAGAAACAGAAGAAGCATCATCTAAATCTAGAGAAGATGAATTTAGATCTTCTAATGCATTTAGAACTCCTTCACCTTCAGAAACATATGGTTCTAATTTATTTTGCAATACAGGATGCCTTGCCATTAATTGCTCTAAAGTTGAATTTAAAGATGCAATGCTAGAAGAAATGTTTTCAGTTTTTGGAATAGATTCTAAATCTTGTGATTCTAATACTTCGTCTACAATTTGTCTTTTTTGTTTATTCTTTGTAGATGGGGCGCTTAATGATTTAACTCCTGCATAAAGCATATATACGGCAGTTAATCCTGATAAAATTTTAGCGCCTAAAATAGCACGGTCGGTAGTTAAATTTACTAAGCTTCCTCTTCCAAGAGGAGTTGAAACATCTAAATTATATCCTCTTCCAGGCGTCTTTGAACCCCAACCTTTAGCTTGCGCTCGAATATATTCATTATATTGCAAGACTTCTTGGATTAAAAGATCGCGGGATTGCTCTGGGGTAAATCCGCTGTTTGGAGCTGGGTTTTTTATTTCATTTGGTACGTTTGCTGGGTCGAAATCAAGAATTTGTCTATAAGTTGGAGAAGTTGGATTTGTATCGAATTTCAGTCCATATTTTTGTCCGAAGCTAGACATTCTAGCATGAACTTGATTGGGGGTTAATGATGCATCTTCCCAATTTAAATTCGGAGCACTGAGCCTTTTTAATTCCGCTAATAAAGCTCCCATATGAGGAGTCTGACCTACAGGACCAGCAGCAAAAGGATTTACCGCTTTTGGTCGCATATACTGCATAAATCTGGAAAATCTTCCAGGAGCAGGAGGCAACTTGATAGGAGGAGGCGCGGCTTCCTTAATAATTTTATTTGGTCCAAGTAGATATTTTAAACTTTTATTATTTTTTTTCATAAAATCCAACAAAACTATATCTAATTATTGCTTTTATTTAAATTTTAATTGCAATTTGATGATTATATGATAATATTGCCAAATAAAAAACCCCCCTGAAAATCAGGAGGGCTTTTGCAATTCAATCTAGTATTTAAAGAGACTTTCCTTTATGATTGGTAGGAATAAAAGTCTGCACTGTTTCAAACTGAACGTTTGGCGTTGTAGACAAATGAGAGCCTAGCTGGCAACTCTTACCCCTGTGCAAGCCGCTGTTATTTTGCCAGAAATTAATATATTTAACTTTATCTTGTTCGGATTTGAACTTTAGAATAGTAGCCTGAGATTGCTTGCCATCAGCGGCTTGAACTCCTGCATATTTAACAGTAGTTTCTTTACTGCAATCAGGGCAGCAAGAAATTAAACCGCCAACACGCTTCTTCTCAATAGAACGCTCGTCAAATTCAACTTCACACTCAATACAAATACGCATGGCTTCAGCTCCCAACTCACTTATATCAAACCATAATTAGCAAGTCAAGATGTAATATCATCAATAATTTCAATCACCTAAACCGTTTGTAATAAAAAAAACTACTACACAAGCCAACAAGGCACCAATAGGACTAATTCCAGCAGCCGCAGACATAACCAAAGCCCCAAAAGCAGCTAAGCAAGACATAATAAATCGCAACATTTCACCAAGACTCCTTTTGACGACGACGCTCGTTTCGAGAATTGCGCATATTCTTTTCTCGGAATTTACGGTCCCACTCCTCATTTACATCATCGTCAAAATAATTACCATAATTATTTTGATTATTGAGATTGATTCCCTGCTGCTCTGCCTTGTCAGAAAAATTACGACGCTTGCCCATAATGTTTTTTATACCTCAACCAAAATTAGAAACTTCGTTATCCAAATCTACAATAATATTGTCTAGCGTATTAACATCGGTCCAAATCAAAGAACCTTGCTTAAATAACTTTATAGTAATTTTATCTTGATTTTTATGTGCTGCAATTTTTAGACTGTTAGAAACTTTTACAAACTCATTTGTATTAATGGCGGTTTCAATTAGGTTTCTTAAATTCATAGCTCGTCTCCAAGTTCAAGCCTCATGTAAGCATCATACCAATAAACAATTCCACAGTCAACTAGATCATCAAAAATCTTTCCCAGCAAGATTTAATTATCCT
>Ga0078894_10003695_pt1 | contig 11618 bp, 7 predicted proteins | sample LauGreSu1BDMLBSD_2_FD_67506 | JGI IMG/M metagenome (GOLD analysis project Ga0078894, IMG submission 67506) | Freshwater lake microbial communities from Lake Michigan, USA - Su13.BD.MLB.SD (version 4) (version 4) | ecosystem: Environmental > Aquatic > Freshwater > Lake | place: Lake Michigan, USA... | reverse complement strand
AGAGTATGGGGCGAAAAAATGTTAAACGATGGCACAGCACATGCATTAAGTCCTATTTATATCAATTCTACAAATTATCCCGCACTTACAGGAACTTTATACTTTGCAGGAGTAGGTTCATATAGTATTAATGATGTTCAGCTAATTGTATTGACATCTACTGGTTTATTTGCTAGTGGCAATTTAGGATCCGTTTTAAGTACATCAATAAAGAATACTACAATTTTTTCTAAGATAACAGTAAATGGAAAAACTGATGGTCTTCCATTTGGCATCACACCCGATAGTGTCAAAATGATGTTTGTTTCATTTCAAACTATAATAATTACAACGTGCGGAGGGAACGTATATGTTCTTTCTCAATATTCAAATGTTCGAGGTGATATAGGTATTGCTTCTCAATGGAGTCAAGTAAAAATGGCCAACGGACAACCCTTGACAGGTATTATAGCAGCAAGAGGAAACTCAAGCTTTGCATTTGCATTAAAAAATGACAATACGTTATGGACATGGGGCGATCAATTGAGAATGGGGAATGGTTCGGCTACTTTCAATTCAAACTTTGCTATTCAAATGACGCCTCCTTCAGGCGTTTCTAAAATCAAAATGATTCAAGGCACTTCTTTCGGAGGTAATCAAAGTTATTATGTATTAGACACTAATAATAAAGTTTTTGCTTTGGGAGATAATACTAGAGGACAATTAGCAGATAACACATCAGTTAATAGAAGTGTATGGGTAAATTGTTTATACAGTTCTGGGGGCATAGTTAATAATGCAAAATGGATATCATCCAATGAACACGATCAAGTAAATCCCAATATAGGCATTATTAACTCTAATTCTCAAATGCAAACTGCGGGAAATAATAGTAGATGGATGATTGGTAGAACTTCTAGTGGCCTATCCAATAACTTAAATTTTCCATCAGGAATTAGTCCTACAGATACCATAATGTTTTGTGAAGTAGGTGGTCACACGTCTGCTTTTATTAAAAAAAACACCATAAGATATGGCTATGTAGGACATCATGTCAATGGATCTATTGGAAATAATAGTGCTAGCGACAATGAAATTACTTCAGTGGATTTTATCATTCCTCCCATAATTAGTATATGTGGAACAGTATGTGATACACCCATCATTTCCAAAAAACCATTTAATTGTAATGACAGTATTGCAACTTTTATTATAAAAGGACGAAGAAACAACATTGTTCGTTTTAACATAAATGGAGTTAATGATAGTGTTGTTATAGGAAATAATGATACTGCCATTATCTCAAGATTAAAACCAAATGGAGATTTGGCATTGAATATCACTCAAATAAATAGCGTCTATTGTAATTTGTCTTTGGCCATTAAAGATACTCTTAAGTTATATACAAAAAAAGATTCATTTTTAACTATTTGTAGAAATAAATCCGTAATTTTTAATCAACAAGTTATAAGTAATTCAGGCATTTTTAGAGATACTCTGATTAATTTTTTTGGTTGTGATAGTTTTGTAAATTTATTTTTAACGGTACTTGATACATCAAAAAAAGATAGTTTTTTGACAATTTGCCAACCCAATACGATCATTTTCAACAATCAAACGATAGGTATTTCAGGCATATATAAAGATACATTAATCAATTCAAAAGGATGCGATTCAATTCTCACACTCAATTTAACCGTAAATCCTAAAACATTTGGAATCATTAATCAATCCATTTGTCAGGGAAATAGCTTTTTATTTAAAGGAATCAATAGAACCATTTCGGGAACATATTTAGATACATTAATTAATACAAAAGGTTGTGATTCTATCTTGACACTCAATTTAACCGTAAATTCGAGAACATTAGGAACCATAAATCAAACTATTTGTCAAGGACAGTCTTTTTTAGGGAGAACTATTTCTGGAACTTATATTGATACTCTTCTGGGAGCGAATTCAAAAGGTTGTGACTCTATCAGAACATTAAATTTAACTGTAAATCCGAAAACATTTGGATCTATCAATCAAACAATCTGTCAGGGATCTAGCTTTTTGTTTAATGGCATTAATCGAACGATTGCAGGAGCTTATATAGATACATTAATCAATTCAAAAGGATGTGATTCTATTCTTACGCTCAATTTAACGGTAAATCCGAAAACATTTGGAACCATAAATCAATCCATTTGCCAAGGAAGCAGCTTTTTATTTAACGGAATCAATCGAACGATTTCAGGGGCTTATTTGGATACATTGGTCAATGCAAAAGGATGTGATTCTATCTTGACGCTCAACTTAACGGTAAATCCGAAAACATTTGGAACCATAAATCAATCCATTTGCCAAGGAAGCAGCTTTTTATTTAACGGAATCAACAGAACCGTTTCAGGTGCTTATTTGGATACATTGGTCAATGCAAAAGGATGTGATTCAATCTTGACGCTCAACTTAACGGTAAATCCGAAAACATTTGGAACCATAAATCAATCCATTTGCCAAGGAACCAGTTTTTTATTTAACGGAATAAATAGAATAATTTCCGGCACATATCTAGACACTTTGTTAAATATAAAAGGTTGTGATTCTATCTTGACACTCAATTTAACCGTAAATACATCAACTTTTGGAACTATCAATCAAACCATTTGCCAAGGACAGTCGTTTTTAGGTAGAACTACTTCTGGAACTTATATCGATACCCTTCCAGGTGCGAATTCAAAAGGCTGTGACTCTATCAGAACATTGATTTTAATTGTAAATTCAAAAACATTTGGATCTATCAATCAAACGATTTGTGAAGGAAGTAGTTTTCTTGGAAGATCCACTTCGGGAACTTATATCGATACACTTATTGGAGCTAATGCAAAAGGTTGTGACTCTATTCTTACACTTAATTTAACGGTAAATCCGAAAACATATAGAACCATAAATCAAACCATTTGTCAAGGAAGTAGCTTTTTGTTTAACGGAATTAATCAAACGATTGCTGGAACTTATTTAGATACCTTGATCAATGCAAAAGGATGTGATTCTATTTTGACGCTTAATTTAACCATAAATCCAAAAACGTTTGGAACGATTAATCAAACGATCTGCGAAGGTAATAGTTTCTTATTTAATGGTATCAACCGAACGGTTTCGGGTGCTTATCTCGATACATTGGTCAATGCAAAAGGATGTGATTCTATCTTGACACTCAACTTAACGGTAAATCCGAAAACATTTGGAACAATAAATCATAACATATGTCAGGGATCTAGCTTTTTGTTTAACGGAATCAACAGAACCGTTTCAGGTGCTTATATAGATACATTAGTTAATATAAAAGGTTGTGACTCTATTATTACGCTCAACTTGACTGTAAATCCGAAAACATTTGGAACAATAAATCAAACCATATGTCAGGGACAGTCGTTTTTAGGCAAAACTTCAACTGGAACTTATATTGATACACTTCTTGGGGCAAACGCTAATGGATGTGACTCTATCAGAACATTGATTTTAATTGTAAATACAACAACCTATTCAAACTTTAATCAAACCATTTGCGAAGGTGAGTCTTTTTTCAACAGAATTAAATCAGGTTTTTATTCCGATACATTTGTAAATGCATTAGGATGCGATAGTGTTAGAAATCTTTTTCTAACTGTAAATCCTGTTTCTAAAACCATTATAAATAAAACTATCTGTGAAGGGGATATCTTTATAGGCAAATCGAATACAGGAAGATATTTGGATACCTTTAAAAATAGATTTGGATGTGATAGTATACGAGAAATAAACCTTTGGGTCACTTCTGTTAATCGAAAAACACTAAATTATTCTATTTGTGATGGAGAATCTTTTAGAGGAAGAACTAAAACGGGTATTTTCATAGATACAATTAAAAATAGTCTTGGATGCGACAGTATTATTGAAACGGTAGACTTATATGTACGCCCCAATATTGATAGTAGTTTTAAAGTGAAAATTTGTGACGGACGATCTTATAGAGGAAAAACAACAGCTGGAAATTATGTAGATAGTTTTGTCAATGATTATGGATGTATTAGTATATACAGATACGAATTGAGTTTAAAAGTTAGAAGCTATAACAATGAGATAAAAACAATATGTAATGATCAAAAGTACAAAGGATATACAAAATCGGGAATCTATAGTGATACGTTTATAAATCAATATGGATGTGATAGTATTATTACGTTGACTTTATTTGTAAAGCCCAATTTTATAACCCAAAAACTGAAGGATACGACCATTAAAAAAGGTGATTCCATACTTTTGCAAGCCCAAAAAGGATTTTTATATTATACGTGGAATACAAAAACGACTCGTCCAGAAATCATGGTATCAGAAGCTGGTAAATACAAAGTAACGATTATGAATCAAGATGGATGTATTGCTTACGATAGCTGTAATGTCTTTATGATTCCAAAAGATACATCTAGCTCCGATACTTCTATTATTGACTCCATAGATGGATATGCCGAATGTCCAAATATTTTCACCCCCAATGATGACTTCAAAAACGACTTATTCAGACCTAATTTTTATGGAGAAGTAGAAGTCATTAGACTCATGGTATATTCAAGATTGGGTGAAAAAATGTTTGAAGGGCATGGTAATTTTTCTGCTTGGGATGGTTACTACAAGGGTGAAAAATGCGAACCCGGAGTATATATATATATTATGGAGTTTAAGAGTAAAAAAGGTAACCATTTTGTGAAAGGAAGTATAACATTATTAAGGTAACAAGTTTAGCTTTCTCAATAAATTTAAATTTTCTATTTTTGTACAAATTAAAAAGCGTAAATGAAGACTTTAAAGACAACTCATTTAGTCAAATCGTATAAAAAACGAAAAGTGGTAGATGATGTATCTATAGAAGTACGTCAAGGCGAAATCGTGGGACTTTTGGGGCCTAATGGCGCAGGGAAAACCACTTCTTTCTATATGACAGTAGGGCTTATCAAACCTGATAGTGGAGATGTTTATTTGAACGATGAAAATATAACGGCATTACCCATGTATCGCAGAGCACAGATGGGGATCGGATATTTGCCACAAGAGGCTTCAATTTTTAGGAAAATGAGTATCGAAGATAATATTGCTGCGGTGCTAGAAATGACAAAATTAACGAAAGAGGAGCAAAAAGTCAAACTCGAATCATTGATTGATGAATTCAGACTGGGGCATGTACGCAAAAGTTTGGGAGAAGTATTGAGTGGTGGAGAACGAAGAAGAACTGAGATAGCTCGCGCATTGGCTACAAATCCGGATTTTATTCTTTTGGATGAGCCATTTGCAGGTATAGACCCTATTGCAGTGGAAGATATCCAAAAAATAGTTATGCAGTTGAAAGATAAAAACATTGGTGTATTAATTACAGATCATAATGTACAAGAAACATTATCTATTATTCAAAGAGCATACTTGTTATTTGAAGGCAAAGTATTAAAATCAGGAACGGCTGAAGAACTGAGTCAAGATGAACAAGTGCGAAAAGTGTATTTAGGACAAAATTTTGAATTAAGAAGAAAAAATATTAATTAAGAATATGCAAAAAATATTAATTGTAGGCGAAGAATCGAGAAAAGATGAACTTTTGAAAGTATTAGATGCCTCAAAATTTGAAATAGAATATTCCGATGGCGATGAAGAAGAAGATTTTGATGTATATGACATTATTTTCGACTTAAATTTTGATGATGACAATGAAAACTTCCCTATTTATAGTGCCCTAAAAAATAAGATATTTTTCCTTTCAACTGCTAAAACATCGCTTGCCGAAACAAGCTATGCCTTTCAATGTAAAGTGAAAAGTAAGATGTTTGGGATCAATGCACTTCCTGGTTTCTTAGACTCTAATTTCTGGGAATTGACCGCTTTTAGAGGTAATGAAATTGCTGAAGTTGAAGAATTTTTGAAGACCATAAACAAAGATGTTTTATGGCTAGAAGACCGTATAGGGATGTTTCGTCCAAGGACCAAATTTTTAGAATTGAACGAAATAGCAAAATGTATTGAAGATAATATAATCTTTCAAAATCAATCTACTGCTCCTTTTCAAAATATAATGAAAGAAATAGATAAGCATTCTATTACAGCAATATTTGAAACCTTGGTATCTATTTATGACGACACCAAAGATCCCAAATATTTTCCTTGTCAATTATTGAAGAAAAAATACCTGCGCAATCAATCTTTTGTAAAAGAATAGATATGATACTAATCTATGTCCCGAAAATAACACCACGAATAGAATATATTTTTACTTGGATATTCAGCGAAGTTTTGGAATTAAAAACTATATTGACCGAAGATATAGAATCTTTTACATTAGATCCTATTTCAATTAAAATTGAATATAATTATATTCCCGTATCTTCTTATTTATTTTATCCTTGCCATGATTTATTATTTGAAGATAATATTAAAACCCAACGTATTGAAGAAATAATATGCAATAATTTTACGGCACTTTTCAGACCAAAAGAAATAGTTGAATCTAAAAATTTTGACCTTTTTGCATCGGCATTTTATCTCATTTCTCGCTACGAAGAGTATTTCCCTTGTATGAAGGATAATCACAATAGATATTTACCAGAACAAAGTGTTGCTTTTCGTTTTAATTTTTTAAATAAAGCAATGGTAAATCGATATATTGATGCCATTCAAGAAAATCTAACAACATTTTATCCAGAATATTCTAAAAAAAATATTCAAGCTAAATCACTTTATACACTAGACATTGACCATGCCTTTTACGCCAAAAATGTTCGTTTGGAAAAATTTCTAAAGCGAAATATACTCACTCTATTTCAGGCTGAAGAAAAAGACAAATACGATACATACGATTTCATTTATACAACATTAAATCAAAATAAAGTAGAACACAAAACATTTCTTCTTTGCCCAGAAAATCCTCATAAAAACGACCATTTTAATAAACGAGAAGACGAAGCATTTATAGAATTAACAAAAATATTGAATAATAAAACTGATTTAAATATTCATCCTTCATACAATAGTTTGAATCAAAAAAACATTATTGAAGAAGAAAAAAATTGGCTAGAAAAAAAAATTGACAAAAAAATAGAAAGCAGCCGATTTCATTTTTTGAGATTTGACATTGAATTTTTCTATGCAAGCACATTACTTAAAAATCATATCCAATCAGATTTTTCTATGACTTATGGCTATTACGCTGGATTCAGATCATCTACCTCTCTTCCTTTTTACTTTTTTGATTTAAAAAACAATAGTAAAACGCTTCTTAAAATTTATACCCCCTGTTTCATGGACTCAACTTTTGAATACTATGCTACTTCTGATGAACATAAATATATTCAGGCAAAAGATTCATATACATCCTTACAAGAAGAAATTAAAAATTATGGTGGTATATTTATACCTATTTTTCACAATGATTTAATGGCAAAAAAAGAATGGAAATCAATTTTTGAACAATCCTTAAAATCAACCCCATGCGAGTAATCAAAAGAGCACAGCTAGATACTTCAAAATGGGAGCAATCAGTTTTAAATAAAGGACTTCTCCCCTACTCCAATTATCATTTTTTGGATGCCGTTACTTCCAAAAACTGGTCTGCATTAGTCTGGGGTGAATATGAAGCCATACTACCCTTTTACACAAAAAAGAAATGGAGATGTATTCCATACATCTGTATGCCACCTTTTACGCAACAGTTCTCTACAAATTCACTTTCGATAGCACAAAAAAAAGAAGCCCTAAACTATTTTAAAAAAAACTATTTAAAAGTTGACATCAATACATCCATCCCACTATCTTCGGAAGCCTATACAAGATTCAACTATGAACTAAAACTAGATAAATCGTATGAAGAAATAAGAGATGATTATCATGGTTTATTAAAGAAAAATTTGCTTAAATTTGAGGCTATTGAAATAAAAAAAACAGCATTTGATTTATCATATTTACAATTTTACTTTGAAAATCCATTTTATAATCAAGCTATAAAAAACAATAGAATTTTATTCTTTGATATACTCATGAAATTAGACAATGCTATAAACTACTATCAAGCATCTTATGAAGGGGAAATTATTGCATTATTACTCACATATTATACCTCTGAAAGAGAATTTCTTTTAATGCCTATTTCAACTGAGATTGGAAAAAAATATCAAGCCATGTCTTTTTTAATAGATTATGTAATTCAAAATTCAACAAGCAAAATTATAGATTTTGAAGGATCTAGTATTCCAAATATATCTTATTTTTACGAGCAATTCGGAACAAAAAAAACAGAGTACTATTACAACGCCCTTAGTTTTCTCTGAAAAACATAAAATCCACTAAATACTGCCCCATTTTAAAAAAATGTGATTATTTTTGTGTTTTATATCAATTTTTTAAAGCACAATGATAAAAGTAACTTTTCCCGATGGGAACGTAAAAGAGTATAGCCAGGGTATTTCCCCATTGGAAATAGCAAAAAGTATCAGCCATGGGCTGGCTTCCAAAATATTGGTTGCCAGTATTAATGATAAGGTATGGGATTTGGAAAGACCCTTGACCGATGACTGCGCTATAAAACTTTTCACGTGGGACGATAAAGAGGGAAAAGAAACCTATTGGCATAGTTCGGCACACCTTATGGCTGAAGCATTGGAAGAATTATATCCCAATACTAAATTTGGTATTGGACCAGCAATAGAAGCTGGTTTTTATTATGATATTGATTTAGGTGGCAAATCGCTTTCAAGCGAAGATTTAGGCGCAATTGAAAAGAAAATGAGACAATTAGCCGAAACAAAAAATCCATTTTTGAGAAGCGAAGTTTCCAAAACAGATGCCATTGAATATTTCACAAAAAAAGGAGATCAATACAAACTTGAATTACTACAAGATTTAAATGATGGCGAAATTACTTTTTATCAACAAGGAAATTTCACAGACCTTTGTCGTGGTCCACATTTGCCCAATACAGGATATATCAAATCTATAAAATTGATGAGTATTGCTGGAGCCTATTGGAGAGGAAATGAAAAAAATCCAATGATGACTCGTATTTATGGGATTACATTTCCAAAACAAGCGGATTTGGATGCACATTTGGCAATGATAGAAGAAGCAAAAAAGCGTGACCATAGAAAATTAGGAAAAGATTTAAGCATTTTTGCTTTTGACGACATGGTAGGACAAGGGCTTCCACTTTGGTTGCCAAACGGTGGTATCATTATTGAAGAATTAGAGAAATTAGCAAAAGAATCGGAACAAGCCGATGGATATCATAGAGTGGTAACACCTCATATCGCTAAAGAAATCATGTATCAGACAAGCGGTCACCTTCCTTATTATGCCGATAGTATGTTTCCACCAATGGAAATAGATGGTACAAAATATTATTTGAGAGGGATGAACTGTCCTCATCATCACAAAGTTTTTGATGCGGAGCCTAAGTCATACAAAGATTTACCATATAGATTAGCAGAATATGGTACTTGCTACAGATATGAGCAGAGTGGAGAACTTTTTGGGCTTATGCGAGTTCGCGTCCTTCATATGAACGACGCTCATATTTATTGTACAAAAGAGCAATTTGAAAGCGAATTCAAAAAAGTAAATGCTATGTATTTAAAATATTTCAAAATATTTGGAATTGATAAATACAAAATGAGACTTTCGCTTCATGAACCTAGCAAATTGGGAGTTAAATATATCAATGAACCTCAATTATGGCAAGAAACCGAAGACATGGTTCGTCAAGTATTGATAGATTCGGGCATTCCATTTGAGGAAGTAAAAGATGAGGCTGCTTTTTATGGTCCTAAGATAGACGTAGAAATTGTAAGTGCTATAGGAAGATGGTTTACGTTGGCTACTAATCAAGTAGACTTTAATTCTGGCAATACATTCCATTTAAAATTTACAAATAGTAATAATGAACCCGAAGTTCCTTTGATTATTCATCGTGCGCCTTTAGGAACACACGAACGATTTATTGGCTTCTTGCTAGAACATTTTGCAGGTAATTTCCCTACTTGGTTGGCACCTCAGCAAATTGCAGTATTACCAATTAGCGACAAATTTATGGATTATGCTCAACAAGTAAATAATTCACTTGTTCAAGCAGGATTCCGTAGCAAAGTAGACGAACGTAATGAAAAAATAGGTAAAAAAATTAGAGATGCTGAAATGCTGAAAGTACCTTATATGCTTGTAGTAGGTGAAAAAGATATGAACGAGAATAAAGTATCAATTCGAGTTCATGGTAAAGGCGATGTTGGATCAGAAGATCTGACTACATTCATTTCGGCTATCTCCAAAGAAATAGCTACAAGACAATTGGAACACAACTTCTAATTTACATAATATCTATTCAAACAACAAACTACCTACACGAAGGATTGTAGATCCACTTTCTATTGCCAACTCATAGTCGCCACTCATGCCCATAGAAAGCTCTTTGATATCAATATTCTGATACTTATAACTTTCAAAAGTTGCCTTCAAGACATCAAATTCTTGGGCTATTTGAATTTTATCGTTTGTAAATGTTGCCATGCCCATTACACCATCTATTTTGGTATTTTGCAAAGATAAAATTTCTATTTCCGAATAAATTTCCAATGCTTTTTCGGGATCAAAACCAAATTTCGTATCTTCATCAGCAATATGAAATTGAAGTAATGCATGGACTCTTTTATTTTGCTTAATGGCTTGTTTTTCTATTTCTTTGAGCAACGAAATACTATCTATGCCATGAATACGATATACATAAGGAAGCAAAGCCGATACTTTATTGCTTTGCAAATGTCCAATCATATGCCAGCGAATATCTTGAGGCAATAATGGCGCTTTTCGGATGATTTCTTGTACTTTATTTTCTCCAAAATCTCTTACACCCAAATCATACAAAACTTGCATATCTTCAATTGACTGAAACTTAGTCACAGCTACTAGCAATGCACCTTTTTCAGAGCATTTGAGTTTAATTTTTTCTAAATTTATTCGATTTACTGCCATTTTCTTATTTTTGCAAAAATAATAAGATGCGTCTATACCTAGCTATTTTTCTCTTGATGTCCCTTTTCACATTTGGATGCAATATGAATCCAAAGATTGAAAAAGAAAAATTTCTACAAATTTTGGAAGAAATACATACATGCGAATCCTATAATGAAGTTAAATTACACAGCGCAGATACTTTATTTTTAAGCCAATGTAAATTCAGCGTGCTTAGAAATTTCAAAATAGATTCAAATTCGTATTACGAAACGATGCGTTATTATCAAAAAAATCCAAAAGAATTTGAAGTGCTATACGATACGCTGGTCAGAAGATTAGAATCTAAAGTAATAAACTAAAGTTATGAGCGAAATAAAACAAATTTCAAGTCTTCAAAATCCGTTGATAAAACAAATCGTAGCGCTTAAAAGCAAAGCTTCGGAGCGAAGAGAGTCCAACTTATGTATTATTGAAGGTGAAAAAGAAATTGAAGTAGCTTATATATCTGGAATTGAAATTACAACGCTCTTATTCACTACTAAAATCAATCAAAACCAATCTTATTTTCAAGCAAAAAATATCGAAAAAATAGAAATTTCCCAAGCGGTTTTAGAAAAAATAAGTACTCGTGAAAATAGCGC
>Ga0078894_10003694_pt1 | contig 11620 bp, 5 predicted proteins | sample LauGreSu1BDMLBSD_2_FD_67506 | JGI IMG/M metagenome (GOLD analysis project Ga0078894, IMG submission 67506) | Freshwater lake microbial communities from Lake Michigan, USA - Su13.BD.MLB.SD (version 4) (version 4) | ecosystem: Environmental > Aquatic > Freshwater > Lake | place: Lake Michigan, USA... | reverse complement strand
GCTGATAAGATGTTAACCTTTGTACGTCGACGCTTAGGTGATGATATTATCAGCGTGGAATTAACGAATAAACAAATTTGGGCAGCATTTGAAGAAGCAACTTTAGAATATTCCCGCTTTATCAATGAGAATATGTTGGAAAGTCATATGCATAATTTGTTAGGTATTCCTGTTGGTGGTATTACTAAGACTATTACAGTTAATGGAGTTGAAGTACAACAAGCTGTTGGTCCTAATAGTGTTGAAGGGAAATTACCTAGGGAAAATTTTGATATTTTCATGCGTAAAGCAGAAGTATATGCGACAGAAGGTGGTGTTGGGGGAAGTGTTGATCATTATGTAGGATATATTAAATTAGAACAAGGTCGTCAGGACTATAATATTACAACAGAATTACTTTATAAAAAAGACAATCAGGAATATTTGGTATTTAGTCAATTAGGTTTAGGTGAATTTATTGATGATGGAAATGGTGGTTTAGTTTTTCAAGAATATATGATGGATAATCCTTTAAGGAGGCAGAAAACAAAGCCACGTATTTATGAAGTGATGCATTTCAGTCCTCAGGCTGCGTATCGTTTTTTTGATACAACGAGTAGTATTAATTATTTAAATAATCAGTTTGCATTTGAGTCATTTACGCCAGAAACTGTGTTTTATGTTTTACCTGTTTTTGAAGATGTGTTACGTGCTGGGCAGTTAGATATAAGTAATAGAATTAGACGTTCGAATTATAGTTATGAATTGCACGGAAATAACATCAGGATATATCCAAAACCAACGCAAGACAATCCATATAGCCTATTCATTAGATTTGCATTTCCGTTAAATCCTGTTAATCCTGATATACCTGACGAGAAAATTAATGGTGTCTCAAATATTAGTAATGTTCCATATGGAAATCTTGAATATAATAGTTTAAATTCTATTGCTAGGCATTGGATTAGAGAGTTTACATTAGCTATTGCAAAAGAGATGTTGGGTGTGGTACGTAGTAAATTTTCTAGTATCCCAATACCTGGTGGTGATTTACAATTAAATGGTTCCGATATGATTTCTAGCGGTCGGGAGGATCAAGAGAAATTACGTACCCAATTAAAAGAAATGCTTGACAAGATGACTATGACTAAAATCTTGGAAAATCAAAATACTCAGGCAGACCAATTACAAAATTTATTAAAGAAAATACCCATACCAAATGGGCCGTTTTTGATAGGATAAGGTGAAATAAATGGCAAGACTGTTTTTTACAGAAAAAGAAGCTGATTTATTTTCAGACTTAACTAAAGAGATTATTAAAGATGTGATTGGTCAAAAGATTTTCTATTATCATGTCAGAGAAGATTTATCTAATCCACATGCTTTATATGAAGAAAGTATTGAAAAGGCGTTTGATCCACCAATAGAGGTTGACTGTTTAGTAGAATGGCAACCTGCCGATGTTAAATTAACGAATTTTGGTTATGAACAAACAAAGAACATTACTATTTTTTTACATCCTCGTGATATGAAAGATAAAGATTTAGATTTACATGAAGGCGATTTTTTTCAATTTGGCGAATATTTTTTTGAGGTATTAACTATTATTGTAGAAAAGATTATGTTTGGACAAACTGAACGTATTGCAGGATATAAGATGCAAGGCAAGCAAGCACGTATTAATTTGATTAACAAGAAATTCTTTGGACCTACAGACGAAATGTATACCGATCCTGAAGCTGTACAGAAGAATTTTGAACAACAACGTGGCTTTGCGAAAAATTCAGCAGGTTTAGAAACAGGTGATATTCGTCAATTAAGGAAAGATGGAATATTAGAAGAACCAATTACGGGTGCAAAACAAATAAAACCGCAAGCTAGTAAAATTAATTCATCAACTATTAAATCTTCATTTTATGGAGAGGAGGATTAGAAATGACGACACGATTTACGCGAGACAATATTGATTTTAATGCTGTCGCTACGGGATATGAAGGTGTTAATTTTACCGGATTACATATTCCTTCATGTGGTGTAGAAGATATGGATAAAGCAGTCTTTAATCTTTTTAATGATGAAATACCGTTATTTTATGAATTAGATGGTGAAAGAAAAAGAATACCTGTGATATTTGCAACAGGTGAACGTTTTGCTATTTTACGTAAGAAGAAACCATTAAGAGATAAATCAGGTGCTTTAATTTTACCGTTAATAGCGATTTCTAGAAGTTCATTAATACAAAGTCCTCCTAAAGGAGTATCTGATAATACAATGGTTCCTTATACTATTAAAAGACGTATCGCATCTGAAAATTTATATGAACAACAATTACGTAATAAAGAAAATTTGGAAAATGTTAAAAATACTTTGGCTCAGGAAGAAGGACTTAGTTCTGTTGATGTGACAAAGAAGAATTTAAGTTTAATGCCTAATTTAAATTCTAATAATATTTGGGAAATTATTGAAATGCCTCCAATTAATTACGTGGGTGCAACATATGAGATAGCAATTTGGACTAATTTTCAGCAAGAAGCCAATCGTATCTTTGAAACGATTATAAATAGTTATACTATTAATGTAAGCAATCAATTTCGATTAGAATCAGATAAACCTTATTGGTTCTCGGGTTTTGTTAGTGATCAAGTAAATACTGAAACTTCTTTTTCTGAAATGACTGATAATGAACGCTACGTAAAATTAACTTTGACAATGGAAGTAAATGGATATATTATTATGCCAAATATGATGGGTGGTAAAACAGCATTACGTTCCTTTATTTCAGCCCCACAAGTTTCTTTTGATGTGTATCAAGATAGCAATGCGGTGTTACCTTTACATGGATTTGGTGGACCAATTAGCAATCAAGTTGATTCTCACATTTTTGATGATTTACAAGCTGAGGATGATCCGTTTGCGGCTGCCAATATTGGAATTAATCCTGGCAGTAATGCATTAAATTTGTTAGTAAATAGGCCTGGATATATAGCACAAAGCGATACTAGGGATCCGAATGAAACATCTGCTTTAAAAATGGGAATTTCAAATGTAAGTCGTGTGAAAGGCGAAACTTCATATCGTGGTTCTGCAGCGCAAAATATTCTATTAAATATCAAATAATCTCTTAATTTATAATAAAACCGACCTGCTTCTGAATAATTATCAATATAAAATAGTTTTCACGTTTAGAAATAGGAGAAAAGTAATGAGTGAGCAAGTATTTAAATCACCTGGATTTTTTGAAAGAGAAATCGAAATCCAATCCAAACCACCTCAAAAAGAGCCCAATTCATCTCCAGTCGGTATTATCGGTCCAACAGAAAAAGGTCCAGCTTTTGTGCCTGTGATTTTAAATTCTATGGACGATTATAAAAAGGTTTTTGGGGATATTCAAAAGGATAAATTAGCAGGGCATGCGGTTGCAGAATTTTTTACCAGTAAAGGCGGGGCTAATGCAGAAGCATCAATTCAATTTATTAGAACTTTAGGTTTAGGAGCAACCCCTGACAGTCCTACGCAGTATTCAAATGAAGGTATTTCACCAAGTGCAGGATTTGAATGTAAAATTAATGCAGGTTTAGGTGGCGTGCAATTTTTGGCTGCAGACCATAAAATAACAACAAATGAAAAACTAGCATCAGGTATGTTTAGTTTGCATGGAACAGTCTCTGAAAAAAAATTAATCAGGGCCATGTTTTTTTTACATAAAAAATGTAAATTAACACTAGGTACTGTTCCAAGTGATGTTTTAACAACTGATGCATCAAAAGAATTTATAATCAATGTTGATTGCTCTGATTCATCAATTAAAGAAAGAAGTGTAAAAGTTTCATTGGATCCTGATAAAAGCAATTATATTGCAAAAGTATTAAATACAGATCCTTTTGCTATTAATGAATATGGTTATCTTTTATATTTACATTTTCCAATTGATTCTGATTTTTGTGATTTAGACACAGCTGCTAATAAAAAAATTGCTTTATTGCGTGGTAAAACAGATGATTATGGAATGTTTAATACCAGATTTAACAGTCCTAAAACTTCAAAATTTATTAGTCAACCTTTTGGTAGTAAAGAATATGAATTATTTCATTTTGAATCTATTGATGATGGTTCATACGCTGCAGGTAAATATAAAATCAGTATTAGCAATTTAAGGGCATCAACAGATATCAATTATAAATTTGGTACTTTTAATATTGAATTACGTGATTTAAATGATACTGATGAAAATCCTAATGTAATTGAATCATATGCAAACTGTTCTTTAGACCCTTCATCTTCAAATTATGTTGCAAAATTAATTGGTGATCAAAAGACATTTTATAATATTGACGTTGAAAATAGCGATGAAAGACGTTTATACACAAATGGTGAAAATCCAAATCAATCAACACGTATTAGAATTGTGATGTCAGATGACGTTATAAATAATGAAATTCCTGATGAAGCTTTACCTTTTGGTTTTAGAGCAATTCCTGTTTTAAAAACAGGCAGCAGTTTATTAAATGATGCAACAGGTAACCCTGGATTAAACGCTGCAGTATTACCACCTTTGCCATATAGATTTAAGATAACTGCAGGTATCAGAGATTACTCACTCGCAGATTATTTAGGTCAAGCAAGTTCTGGTGAATCTGTTAATACAGGCGCTTATTGGGGTTTAATGAATTTTAATATCGATAGTATTAATACACCTAATAGTAGAGCTACTAGCGGTGATGTAATTAATAGAATCGTTGAAAATTATTCTAAATTTATGGGTATTCCTGAAAAGGCTACCACATATGATGCAAATTCTGTCGAAGCAGATGAATTTAATAACAATAAATTTACATTAGCACGTGTTGCTTTGGCCACACAATATTCAACAACTGCTGTGTCCAATTTGTCATCTTCTGTAGCTACAACATTTAAAGAAGCTATTTATGTGCGTAATGGTAACTATAGTAATTCAAACTATACTATTACATCAGATTATGATCAAGGTAATCCAGGTAATGGTTTAGAAAAAGATAATAGGATAACCTTAGCGACAATACTGTCTGAAAATAAAGAGAAATTTAACAAATATTCAGTGATTGCTAAATTCACAACACCTATGTTTGGTGGTTTTGACGGTTTGAATATTTTTGACAAAGATTCAATGAATATGAATGACAGAGCTAGTAGTACTGAACTTGATGATTTTAATAATATTCCTGTTAATGGTAAGGCTAGTGATGAGGGTTTTGACAGTGCATTATCTGGAACTAGCGACGCTCCTTTAATGCAAGGAACAGGATTTAATAACAATATTATCGCTTCCTATACATCGGCACTTGATCAAATGCTGGAAGTGGCAACTGCAAATGTGCATATTTTGGTTTTACCTGGTATTCGTGAACCATTGATTACAAATTATGCTGCCAGTAAAGTTGAAGAATATGGTAAAGCTATTTATTTGATGGATTTACCACATTACGATAAAAATGGTGTTCGTCTTTATGATGAAAAAGTAGATGCTGGCAAGAAGGCTGATGTGACTACTACTATTTCAAAGTTGGGTTCTCGCAATTTTGATAATAGTTATGTGGCTTCATATTTCCCTGACGTGATGTTGGAAGATGCGTCTGATCCTGTTGTAGGTGCTATTGTTAAGAGAACATTAAAGTGTCCTTCATCTATTGTGGCTTTAGGTGCATTAGCGAAGAGTGAAGGTGGTCAAAAGTTGATTCAACCATGGTTTGCGCCAGCAGGTTTTCAATATGGTTTAAATGATCGTATTAAAGGTGTGAATGTAAGATTAAGAGCTGAGGATCGTGATGATTTATATGAAGCTAGAATTAATCCTATTGCTACATTCCCATCAAATCAATATGTGATTTTTGGTCAAAAGACTTTACAAGTTGCTAATACTGCTTTGAGTCGTGTGAATGTGAGACGTTTGATGATTGAAATTAAGCGTGGTGTTGAAAGATATGCTCAAAAGTTATTATTCGAACCAAATTCTGCAATTATAAAAAATGAATTCAGTTTGAAGATTAATGCGTTATTGGCAAATATTCAAAAAAATAGCGGGATTGAAAATTTCAGAGTGACAATTAGTGATGAAGAACTTGATGGTAATAGTGTAAAAGGTAGAATTATTATTGTACCTACACGTGTTGTTGAGTTTATTGCAATGGATTTCGTGATAACCAATAGTGGCGTATCATTTGCTTAATTTATTTGGAATTAATTAATTAAAAATCTCCTGTTAATAAATAATTAAAATTAAAAATAAATGAAAACAGGAGAATTTATTATGGCCGGACAAGGTTCAGCTAGGGTTTCCTTAATGGAAATTGATAATTCAGCATCCAAACCAGTGAATAGAGTGCTAACTGGGACACCAGCAGGTGTAATTGGACGCGCAAAACGTGGACCCGCATTCGTACCAACAGTTTTTGCCGACATTCAAGAATTCCAAGATATTTTTGGCTCTTTTGCTGATAAAGGTCTTGATTCAAACTCAAATTTGTACGGTCCACTAGCAGTTAGTGAATGGATGAGTGGCAATCCAGGTTTAGGTGCATTTGTACGTTTACTTGGCGTTGGCAGTCAACCAGGTTTTATTGTAGGTTCCAAAAAATTAGATAACGATGGGGTATTAATTAATAATCCTTTTGCAAAATATTCAAATACTGAAAACATTGCAACAGTCAATAATATCACTGGTCGCACTTATTTATTAGGTCATTTTGCAAAAGATAAAGCTAATTCACGTTATTTAACAGAAACATCTAAATCTCAAGAAATTACTTTATTACAGGTTCAAGATAATACAATACTTGATGCACTTACATTAACTGTTAATAATCATCAATTTACATTTGACATTGATGCAATTAGTTCAAGTAACAGTATAATTAAAGTTGGTAATAATGCTACAGCAACAGCCGCTCAGATTGTGATTGCAATTAATTTAGCGTCATTAAATATTACTGCATCTTCAATAAATGATATAATTACTTTATCACGGGATGTTATTGACATTTCTGCTCAATCTATTGTTGCAGGTGGAACATCAATCGAAGGAGAAGCAATTATAAAAAGTCAAGATGCTTCTGATAGTTTTGCTTTAGCACGTGGTATATTGATGACACCTCATGGTGTTGTCGCTGGTTTAAGTTGTGATATTAATGTTGTAGCAAAAAATGTACCTCCTGACCCTGCAGAAACAGCTTTGTCAAATATCGATTTAGATCAGGCAGGTTATTCAATAGGGAATATTTCATCTGATTTAGAATTTACTATTTTTTTGGCAGGTTATACAGGGCAGAATAATGTAATCACATGCTCTTACGATCCATCTAAATCAAATTATTTTTATAAGGTTTTAAATACAGATCCACACAAGATAGAAGAGTTAGGACATTATTTACATGTATATCATGATATTAGTTGTGATGTGATAGATATTTTGACAGACACAGCCGATGTTCATACAAATCCTGGTGTAGCTTTTTGTATTCCCCAGGTTAGCGAAGGACAGACTTATGAAACTTTTGATAGTAAATTTCAAACAGCAGTTTCTCCATGGGTGATAAGTCAAGATTTTGGTTTAATTTCTGATGGTTCTAACAATAGTAGTATTGGTGATGGTATTATTAAGTTATTTCGTTTTCATGCATTAGATGATGGCGAAATTGGAAATAATCAAATTAAAGTTTTAATATCTAATTTAACACCAGGTGAATTTGGTGGTTTTGGTACATTTGATGTGACATTACAAAAATGGAATTCAAATCCTTTAAAAAGTTCTATTTTAGCAGGATGGAAACGTTTAAGTTTAAATGTTGACGCTGACAATTATATTGCTCGTGTAATTGGTGATAAGAGAGTATATTGGGATTTTGATGCTACAAAACCTGGTTTGCAAGAAGAAGGTTCATATCCTGTTACTAATAAATTTGTGCGTGTTGAAGTATCAGGTGAGGTTGCTAGTGGAGATTTAGATGCTTCAACTTTACCTGCTGGTTTTGGTGGTATTAAAAATCTAAAATTTGTAGATAGCGAAGGTGATGCATTATTTGTTGAATCAGAGATTTTTGAAAAAATTAATCATTTTAAGAGATTACAAGTTCCATCAATTCCTTTCGTGCGTTCTATTGGTAAAATTGTACAAACAGATCTTGATGAAAAAGAAGCTAAAATTATTCCATGGGGTGTAAAATTTGCCGCAAAAGAAAATGTTGATACTGGCATTAATGGATATAAAGAATATATTGAACAAACTCTTAATAAGTCATTGTTTTCTTATACCAAGTATTTTAAAAATAATTGGGGTCCTGTGATTGTGAATGGTTCTTTAACTGAGGAATTAGATTATGCAAATGATCCTAATTTCTTCCATTTGGAAAAAATTGCAATTACTCATAAGGGTGATGCAGCTAAAAAGATTGACAATAAACGTTGGGGTGATGCTATTTTCTTGAGGAATTCAAGTTTAAGTAGTGATACACCTCCAACAGGGGCTGCTAGACGTTTCTTTAGATTGAATAAAGATTTAAGTTTAGCAAACAATAAATACCTATCATTCTCGTTCTTTATGCAAGGTGGTTTTGATGGTTTAGATATTTTTGACGAAGATAAACATTATTTGAAAGATGCGGCTTGTTATCGTGAAGGACAAACCTCGGCTAAGACTGGTCCTGTGATTGAAACATATCAACAAGGTATTGATGTTTATGCTGATAAGGCTGCTGCTAATATTCAATTATTAGCCGTACCTGGTATTCGTGAGAGAATTGTTACAAATTATGCTATTTTTGCATCCGAGAATCGATTTGATACAATGTATATCATGGATATTGAACAGAAGAATGCAGCAGGTGAATTTATAATAAATGCGACTGATAAACCATCAGTTAGTCAAACAATTGATGAATTAAGTGGTCGTGGATTAGATACATCATTTGCAGCTTGTTTCTTCCCTGACGTGATGCTAAATAAACCTAATGGTGGTTCTATGAAAGTTCCACCTAGTATTGCGGCATTAGGGGTGATGAGTCGTGCTGATTCTGGTGGCAGTACACCTTGGTATGCACCTGCCGGTATCAATCGTGGTTTGGTTGAGAATGCAAGTGCGACAGAATTTGCGATTGGTCGTGAGCAACTTGATGAGTTATATGACAATGATATTAATCCTATTTACGTACCTTCTGGACGTGATAGAGTACATATTTTTGGACAAAAAACATTATTGAAGAATCCATCAGCGTTTGATAGAATTAATGTGAGACGTTTAGCTATTTATATCCGTCGTCGTATTAAGGTTGTTGCTGATACATTCTTGTTTAAGTTGGATCCAAGTCAAACATTATCAGATTTTTCAAAAGCTGTTGAACCAATTTTGTCAAATATTCAATCTAGACAAGGTATTGAAAAGTATAAAGTGCAGATTGATACTTCTACAACAACTCAAGCTGATATTGAAAACAATACAATTCGTGGTAAGATATACATACAACCTACAAAATCAATTGAATTTATTTCATTGGACTTTGTGGTATCAAATTCAATTGAATAGCATATTTAAATATAAAACGATATAGGAGAAAAAATGGCGATAGAAACTTTAAGTGTCGCGGAGATGATTCCAAATAAATTTGAGCCTAAAAGAAGTAATAGATGGGTGTTTGCAATTGAAGGGATTGATTCTTTTTTAATTAAGACAGCTGCTAGACCTAGTATTACAATAGGTAGTACCACATTAAATTATATTAATTCACAACGTCACGTTGCTGGAAAGGTTACTTTCGGCGATTTAAGTGTGAGTTTATATGATCCAATTGCTCCATCAGGCGCACAACAAGTAATGGAGTGGGTAAGAACTCATGGTGAGACAGTATCAGGACGTGCTGGTTATGCTGATTTTTATAAGCGTGACTGTCAAGTTAAGTTATTGGATCCTGTTGGTACAGTAATCGAATTGTGGGATATGAAAGGTTGTCAATTAACTTCTGCTGGTTTTGGTAATTTAAGTTATGATGATGATGGTAATCCTCTAACAGTAGATCTACAAATAAAATTTGATAATTGTGTATTACAATATTAATTTTAAATAAAATACTTTTAAAAACTCAATATTTATCTTTAAAATAAAAAAATATCGAGTGAAAATATGACAACATTATTGTTACAATCAGGTGATAGACAATTATATAATTTGGGTACAAGTAGAAATATTTTTTATAATGAAATACTAAATCTGTCTAGACAAACTGCTTCAATTTTAGGTGTTTCAAATTGGGGCAAAGCCTGGGTACCAACACCATATAAAATATTCAGTGAAACAAATGATTCATTAAATAATTATTTAAATAGTTTTTCAATTAATAACGATTTTTTTTTAAATAATCATAAAGAATTTCAAGGTAATATTTTACCTTATCTTAGCGCTTATTCCATTTTAAACTCTGGTGGTCAATTAAACTTTACAAGATTAACAGGCTTAAATCTTCCAAACAATAATATTTTAAAACCAGGCTTTAAACTCGAAAACAATTATAAAATTTATTTATTAACTTCAAATATCACAATCGATCAAGATAAAAAAGGTTATTATAACTGTGACGAAACACAAAATTCAAATTATTATCAAGGGATTTTAATCTCAAAAAATTGTGAATTAGCAGTTGAAACATTTGCATCATCATTAATCACAGATTATTTTGTGTTAAAATTGAGTAATCTAACAAACGGTTTACAAAATAAATTAAAACCAGGTGAATTAGATTTTTCAGATAAAGCAATTCAAGATAAAATATTTACATTTCAAAATCAAGATAAAACAAATGATAAAATTAGATTTAGTTTTAATGTTTATGATGACTTCTACTGGAAAAATGCGTTAAATACAAATATACAAAGATTAGATGATTTTGGTTATGTTTTATTTAATTATAATGATGTATTAAGTAAATTAAGCTCTGACGTAGGTGATATCAAAATAGAAAATTTAACACTAACAGAATTAACAGATCAAAAATATCGTACATTTCAAGAAGAAAATAAATATGCAAAAACTCCTTGGTTTGTAAGTCAAGGTTTTTATGATATTACTCAAGATAGTGACAGATCATCTAAAGGACTTGATTTGCAAGATAGAGTTATTAAACTTTTTAAAATCCACGCTCTTAATCCAGGAAAGTTTTGTAATAATATTGTTATAAAAATTATTCCAACTAATGTTAGCGTAATTGAAGGAGTATTTTCTACCTTTAATTTACATTTAATTAATAAACAGACTGAAAGAAATATCTATGAATTTAATGAACTAAATTTAAATCCAGATGATGAAAATTTTATAGGTCGAGTAATTGGCACTTCTGAATTAACTTTTGATATGTCGACACAAAGAATTACAGAACAAGGTGACTACCCTATTCAAAATCCATGGGTTAGAGTAGAATTATCTGAACAAGTTTTAAATAAAACAATTCCTTATTATACAATACCTGCAGGCTTTTTAGGCGTTAACAAACCTTTAAATAATCTTAATAATCAAAGTTATAATTTATTAAATGAAAAATATACAGTTACACCACAATTCTCAACTTTTTTTCAAAGAGGCTTATGTGTTTTAGATAATACACATGCTTGGGGTAAAAATTTAAAA
>Ga0078894_10003693_pt1 | contig 11624 bp, 14 predicted proteins | sample LauGreSu1BDMLBSD_2_FD_67506 | JGI IMG/M metagenome (GOLD analysis project Ga0078894, IMG submission 67506) | Freshwater lake microbial communities from Lake Michigan, USA - Su13.BD.MLB.SD (version 4) (version 4) | ecosystem: Environmental > Aquatic > Freshwater > Lake | place: Lake Michigan... | reverse complement strand
ATAACACACCCAACTAAAACAAAAAAGCATAGAACTGTTACTATTTTTTTCAAACTCATGCTCCAAAAAATAAATTTATAACATATTATGTTGAATTTAAATATCTCATACATACTGCGTAACATCAGTTAATAAAACCGAAGCATCATGATAATGCTTCATCGCAGCTACTGTATCTGGACGAACTGACTGCAATTCCACGAAGTCATAAATGCCTAAATTTGAGTGAAAATTACGATAAATTTCAGCATCCAGATAGGCTTGATACATGGCAATATATACATACGGCTTAGCCGTAGTATTTAATGCCTTAGCCAAAGCATCAATAAAACTAAATAAACTGGATATCTGATGGTTTTGAAAATGATAACTGTCAGTTGCTAACACCGACTCCACCAACGAACGAATAGCTAGTACTTTGACTGGTTCAACACCGACACGACGGTGTAACTGCGACATTACAAAAGTTGCAAAATGGAGCATGATAAGCCCATGCAAAGCTTCATTTGGGGCTAATTCTTTAGTTTTTGATTGTAGGATTTTCTTTAACTGCACGATCGGACTGTATAAGGAATCAAATTCACTTGGTACTTTATTCTGCTTGGTTTTTGCCATTATCGTATTTTCATAGTTTATAAATCAATATTTTACCATTAAAAGATTGGATTGACCCACTCCGTGCAGCCAATCCACATGAAACCCAACTTGTTAAAGAACTAAAGATCCCTTGGGGCTCATTGCCGCCCCAAACCCTGCTAGGATTTTTTGACAAAGTAGCTTGGCTACCCACGAAAAAAGAGTCAAAAAGTTAATCTAGCCGCTAAAATAATGTTAAAATAATTGTGGCCGTGCTCTGCAGGGATGCAACACGGGGACGAAGTAGCCCGCTGCAAAGCGGGTGCTTTACAATTCGCTATTAGCTATCTCCATCAACTTAATCTGCTCACCATCCTGTTGCACAATTGCAGGCACATGCTTAATTGCTAGTTTTTGAGTATATTTCCCACCCTGATCATAATAAAACCATACTTTGTGCTGCTTGTCCAAGTCCATGAATGATCCTTGCGTTAATACAATCTTAGTCCGCACTCCAGATTCTGCATTCTTGGCTAATGCCCACTCTACTTGCTTCGGATTATTACCGTTAATAAATAGCAACTGAACATCAAACGGCTTATAACGTAACGGATTGTAATTACCAGCCTTAGCAATTACATGTCCACGTGTGTCAGTAATGTCCTGCTTAACTTGCACCATTGGCTTTTGATACCAAACTCGAGTTATCTGAGCATCACTAATCCCAGCAACTGCTGCTGGATGATTAATTTGATTCCTGGCATTTTCTATTGCTTTATTCTGAATTTGCTGCCATTCACCACTCTTCATCATGGCTGCAGCCTTGCTTTTAATCCACTCAATCATATCTGGCTCATTAATTGGATAGGTCTTACCAACTACACCAATATTGTCTGCAACAGAAACACCCAGAAAGCCACAGAACATAACACTAAGGATTATTTTTTTCATAGGATGCCTTTACTATAAATTACTTAAAACTTTGCGAGCATAGATCTCTTGGTTCTTAACCGTCGGAGAGTTATACGCACCAATTGCCTTTGTATTAAATCCATACTGCTTGATATTACTAGCCAATATCCAAGCACCAATCTGAATATTCTTGCAACCATCAAATAAATCAGTCTGAGTTACACCAATCCGACCTAACTTTGACAACCAGGTCGAATTAATCTGCATAATACCCATGTCATAGCTTTTATTCTTGTTAATGTTGATTGCATATGGATTAAAGCTGGTCTCAGTCTTAGCAATTGCCTTTAACAAATTAACCGGGATGCCATAATTCTGTGAGGCTAAGTTAAAACAATGCTCCAGGGAACTGGCAGAGGCTTGGCTAACAATAAAAGCTCCAAATAGTCCAATTAATACGCGATTCATAATAGTTTTACCTTAACAATTATCTTTGCCCGAAGCCAGACATTTAATGTATTTATCTTGTAACTCAACTCTTTGAGATTCTTGTAATTCTTGATATTTATATACAACATCTTGACCGGTTAAAAACCAAGGTGAAAATAAATTTATATTCTTTAACCGTAAAGCAAGTGCGTCACATATGTCTTCAAGATGATTATCTAGTATTACACCACAAGAATTACTAATTCCAACTTGTCGTACTAGTTTGATCACAACTGGATCTGCTAATGCTTGTTTAATATCGTTATCATTCGCCCAAATAAGTGATTTTCCTTGGTTAAAACGTGGAAAAATAAACCCAACTAGACAAATAAATAAAATTATCATAAATACTAATACTCTTGAGAGTGCTTTCTCGCTCATTTGTAATCTCCTATTGGTTCTAATTTGTTAACTATCATTTTTCTTTTTCCATTCATCAACAAAACCTGTAGCATCAACATTTGACCTGTTATTGGTATTTCCTTGAATATTGATGTTTGTAAAGTTGCTGTTATCAATAATCTGATCAACATTAATTGAATCAACCAAATCTTTAAAGTAATTTGCCTTAGAGAAATCAATCTGGCTAATCATTCCTACAGTTACACCGCCACAGATCTTTCCTGAACGATTAACCTGCCCTTCATAACGACTACCGTTATCAGTATATAAATTAATCAAACCTTGGTCATATGCAGCTAGATTAATATCCATTGCCACCTTAGAATTAAAACAGCACCATTCCTGCTTCACATTCCGAGGTTCTCCAGTCATACACGCACCCAAAAGCTCAGAGGTACATTTTGCACAGAAGTTTGGATTTGTCCACCCACCTGCGTAGGACAATTGCCCTTTAATTAAATCACTCACTGTAGCACTACCATCACCACCCTCACAGCTATCAGCAAGATGTACACATAATCCATTGATCACAGGTTGATAGGTGTTAGTATTCCAGCCAAAAGGTTTGCCACGCGAACGTCTAACAACACCTAAATCTGTAAAAGTATTACTTTTGACATTATTGGGATCAGGTTCAGCTTTGAGACGATTCCACGCTAAATTAACCGCTTCATTAGATAAATAATCCTTAAACGCAGTAAAACCAGCCAAATCTTTAACGGTATCTTTATTAATGGTTACGGAGACAACCTGCCCACCATTAACGCTCATCTTTGAGTTTTTAGAAGTACTGGGCGTATAGTTAATTTTTTGATCTTGATTAGTTGCTGGTGCTTTACCCTGGCTATTTAAAGTGACAGTATTATTTATGGCGCTTTGATCATCATTAGACAAACTATAATTTGTTATCGAACCGACAACGCTATTAGTCCCAGATGTCGCCTGAGAGTATAAATTATGATCAGATGCGCTATATCCAGTCTGAGCACCAGTGCTAGTAAAAAATTTATTATTTACTTGGCAATCTGCCCCGTTGTTGTTAAACGATCCTGGTTGTCCAATATCATATTTATACATATAACAGTTAAAGTATTTCCCAGAAAATAAAGTACAGTTTTCTGGGTGATTATTATCAGTACAATTCATATTCTGAGCCATGTTTTGTCCCATTTGTAGATAGGCAATTACATTACCCATCATGCCAGTATTGGAAGAATTTGGCTTAGGTGGGCTATAACATTTTGCAGCAGTACCTGATTCGTTGTTCGCACAAACCACGTTGGTGCATACTTTGGTATCAACTTTACGGTAGTGGTCTGAGCAATTGTATTTGCTTTGAAACTGCAGGCATGCCCCAACGATAGGATCTTTTTTAATGCACGTGTTCTCAATTAGTGTGCATTTGGTATTTTTACGAAACGAACCACAGGTATCAATATTGTCGTCACAGGAATATTGCGAGGGATTATTCCAGCAACAAGCCGCACCACTAAGCCCAAGTAGCCGGCATTCATTTGCCAAAGTAAAGGTAATACCATTAACAACCTTAGTTGGTGAGTTATCGCATTGATTACTAATTAATTTACATTGCGTTCCAGCAATAACTAAAGATGGCATAAATAAGGTTAATATTATGAGCTTTTTATTCATTATTTGTATCCTGAACAGCCATCGCTATAGTTTGAAATTCGGCAAGCATACTGGGCTAATTGACCTTGGTTATAATTACTACAACTCCAATCTTTACCAGCGCATCCTACCCCATTACAATTGTAAGGTCCACCCCCCTTTGGGAAAACCTTACCTGATTTAATTGTCCCATCACAGATCGCTGTACCACCATTGGTGCCACAGTTACCGGGATACCGATATGTAGATCCAACACTACAGCTCGAGCCTCCCCAATTGGTGCAACCATATGAATATGTGAACGAATATGCCAGACATGAAGGTGCAATATATGGAACTGTATTTTGACAACGCGGGTTATTAATGTAAGCATTACACCCACCATTAGTTGGGTTACACTGATAATAATTTAGATTAATGTTAATAGTAGAATTACAGCCATACTGAATCTTCGCGCTGGTAACACAATAAGAGATCTGATTTTCCTGAACTCGTCTAGTGACAATAGAGCAGGAGCTATCTGCCGGATCTGGTTTGATATCGATGTAATACTCTTGTTTGAAACCTTGCATATATGCCTGCAGTTTGGTTTGCGTGTCTTTATCACCATATTTATTTAGTGTGCTGCAGCGTGGATCAGTTTTACTCTTGCAATTAGCAATATCTTGTTTGCCTTTGGTCGACAGGTAGTTATCATTTTTGCTTGCATTGTCATACATATCATGCGAACCTTGCTCACCCTCGCTGGCGCCGTTGTAAATATTGCTTTCAATCTTATTCGCTTGAGAGTAAGTAGTAAAGTTACTATTTTGATTGAGGTTGAAATTAAATTGATTTTGCTTACCCGTTTGATAAGCGTTGTCAAAATATTGCTGGTTATCTGCAAAACCAACTTTTACCAGAAATATTTCACACAAAATTGTGCAAATAAGGAATTTTTTCATTTAGCAAATACCAGTAGAAAATTGCTTAAATCTTGATGATAGTTTTTATCTTGGTCTGTCCAGGTAATTCTTAACTTAAGACGGCGATAATTAAAACTATTGAAACTAACAAATTGACTAGCTGAAACTTGTTTAAACGCACCGAGGTATTTATAACCTTGACCAATGGAGCTTATTACTTGAGTTAAGCTCTTATCTGCAAAGAGGTAGTTTATTACCTGATTGGGCTGAAACTGTAGACTGGTAACTTGGGTAATTATGTATCCATCAATTATCAAAGCAATATTATTAATCTGTCCGGCTTGAGTGCTCTTGATTGATACTTGCCACTTGTTATCAATTGCAGTAACAAAGTCACTCACATTAACCGGATTGGTTATTACTGTATATGGTAAAGTCCGTGGAACAAAAGCGGATTCAATTTTACTCTGTGCATTAGCCTTACGATTTTCATCCGCGTTGCTGCAGATGATACAACTTAAAAGCGAGCTGATTAATAAAATAGTATGGAGATTGATATTCATGATTACCTCTGGCTAAGTTGATTGATGACTTCCTCGCCTTCAAGCAAGGTACTTTGATTGATTAAAAACGTTGGTGTAACTTGAATATGGTATTTAGCTATTAGGCTATTAGCATACTGCAATTTTTGCGATACTTTCTGTTGCTCAGTTTTGTCATTCAGAAGTGTCACCAGCTTTGGATTTTGTATTTGATTCACCACATATTTGAGAGTATCAGACGTGTATGCAGGCATTCCACTTGCTATAGCACTAAAGTATGCTGATTTAAACTTAGATCCAACTCCAGCATCAATCGCAATGTAATACATTAATGAGGTTGGGACTGCTTCATCACGAGTATCAACATTAACGTCCAGATACTTAATGTTATGACTTGCGATGTAAGTTTCAAGTTTCTTGTTTACACTAGCACAATGAGAGCAGGTGAATGAGTAAAACTCAACCAGTGTCTTAATTTCCTCTGTATTACCGTTTACTAGCCACAAACTAAACGTTGCGAGTAAAATAGCTCTTGTATTTACCATTTCCAAAATCAACCAAAAAATTTATTACTACAAAAATCTAACATCAAACAGTAAGTTGTAGAATTAGCGGCAACAAGGTGTTAAGTGCATTGTGGGTAAGGCGGTGGGTAACTTGAAAAGTTATCCACGGGCTTATCCATCAATCAATTAATGGCTTGTTCTGCGGTGAACGTCGCGCAGCAGAGTGAAAATTCACAGCGCACGCTCCTCTGCCCCTACAACACACGTCAATCATTTCTGCTTTATTATTTTTTATTAACATATTCATTAATAGCTTGAATGTCAGCACCCATAATCATCGTACCATCACCTGTCACAATTGCTGGAGTGCCATTAATACTAAGATTTCTTGCTGCTGAACCAATCCGCTCCAATGCAGCTTCAATATCGCAGCCATCTTTTAGATTTACTTTAGGGTTGTCATTGTTGCTAACCATGTAGTCTTTTAAAGTATCCAGTGGCTTTGTTGAGCATAAGATATTAGTTGTGTGAGCTTTAGCATTAGGATGCATGCTAAGTGGCATCATCATGTAATAGATGTCAGCTTTATTATTAATACCCTGTTCAGCAATTTGAGATTCTAATTGGCGACAGTACGGACAATCCGGATCAATAAATACAATTAGCTTCTTACTTACTTTAACTGGAGCTTTAGATACTAACGCATCAGTAATATTGATTTGGCTAATATCAATCTTAGGAGTAATCTGCTTCTGTAAACCATCGGTTATATCCGTCCTGGTGTAAATGTCAAACATATGACCGACAGTTAGATAGTTTGAGTGCGTATTGCCATAGACAACATTACCGCCCATGATTAATGCATAGGTGTCTGGATATGGCGTGGTATAAATTGAAGTAATTGCAGTAGTTGGTAGTAATTTATGAAAGTAGTCTGCAACTTTCTTATCTGCCGTTACTTTAGGTGTAAATACACTGCTTGCAAAAACAACTTTAGTTATTAACGCACTAGTAATGATTAAGGTTTTAAGTTTCATAGTTTGGCTTTCTTTAAAATATTATTTTATTATTAAATATTTGCTACGCTTTTACCTGCTCCGCTGGTTGCTATAATTTCAGTTGAATAATCACCACCATTCATTAAATTCTTAGATTTAAAAAGAGTTTTTGGTCGTTTCTGGTTTTTTGGAATTGGCAGGTACCAAGACTCATCAAGCATGGGAATTCTAACTCTTGACATAATTTGAAAGTCTTTTCTTGTATGCTGCTTCTTAATTGCGACATCTGCTCGCCTCCTTGTTCTTACATATTTATAAATTTGCGTGTTTTGATAAAATTTACTCATTTAGTGCTCCGATTTTTAAAAGTTCCTGAATTATCCAGAACATCCAATTCATTTTTTGCAATTTGTGCTAAATCTTGGTTAGTGCTGTGACTTAATTGTTCCAGCGCATAATGAACCGTTACTTCACCACTTACCTTTGTGTATTTAGGGGCAACATTACACGCGGTACTTAATAAATCCTGATCTGATTGATATAAAGCATAAGTTGGCACTACATCAACATCTAAGGCTTTAAATAACGTCGGATTGATCATAATTCCGATTTCATTATCACCTTTGAGTGCATAAAAATACTTGTAGGTGTTAACGTAGGATCCATTAATTAAGCCACGGATTACAAAAACTGCTCCAAGAGGTGCAGCTTGAGTCATAAGGTTAATAATTGTTTTTTTAGGCATTGAACTACTGATAAAAACTAATAATCGGTTATTGCCAATTTTATTCTTAGCATTTTTATTAAGCTGATTGTAGTCAGTAATTGTTTGGTTAATATCCAAAGGTTTGCCATCTTTGTACTGTGCCAGAAAGGCTTTCGAATCACTAACCACTGATTCAGAGTACAGATAGTACTTTTGCCCATTAGGAAGCTTAGTACTCAAAGGTTTTGTATTCTTGAATACTGGTTGTGCGTACTCAATCTCAGACTCAACTGGTTTTAAATTTAAGTTCTTAAGCTTAATCGTAGATAAAGCTTGTGATGATTGCTGCATATTGGCAATTGCTTTGTTTCCGCTTATCTGAACGGTTTGCTGAGCATTACCCAGTTGCTGCTGATCCAATGTAATTGCGGTATCAGCCGCCACCAACTCAGACAACCCACAAAATAGAGTACCTAAAAGTAGTTTTTTAGTCATAATACGCCTATAGAAAACAACAATCACGTTCGTGATACATTACATAGGTGAAATCTTCACCGGAATAGGGAAATGCAGCACCTGAATTCCATAATGCATCAGTTTCACCAAATGCATTACAGCAAGATGGAGAATAAGCCGTTTGAGGAATTGGATATCCCATTGAGTATTTCCATTCGGATTTATTGACAAACATATCTGGCAATAAGTTATTGCACATACCAAATACTCCAGTGGTCATATCTTCCAAACCCATTCGGTGAACTAAACCGTTAAGCTTTTCTGCTGATAGAATTGAAGATTGCACTGGATAAGCATTATCTGAGTTGTTTCCATTTAGTGGATACAACGAACCCTGACAACCACCACACCAAAATAAATACTTACTAGGATTAGAGGCTGAAGCTGGATTGGTTAATGTAGTGGGTCGTACAAAGTACGGTAAAGGTAGCAACAGTTTATTATCACTTGGTATGTTTGGCAAACTACTACCAACGCAGTCAATACCACAGGCTAACTGTGCTGGTAAGGAACTAAACAAAACCACTTCTGGACTAAAAATAATTGATAAGGAATCATCATTCCAAGTTGGGTCAATTTCTGACATAAACATCAAATCCATGGATTTAGATATCCCGACGTTACATGCAGTATCAAGAATCCCTAAGATTGCCATAATCGGATTCATAAACCAATGTGTTTGATAAAAGCTGCTTGAAGTTTCCCCCTCATGGCGCGTATCTCCGTAACCTGGTGCAGGTAAGATTCCAGATAATCCTCCAGATAAATCAATTCCCCCAAGACCGACCATACAAAAAGGACTCCGTGTAACATCAACAAAACGTACTGGTTCATACCAGGACATTTGCAGTCCAATTGGCATAACAATCGCACGCTCCATACAGGTACAAGTTCCTAGTGGCATCTTGCCGGAGCCCAAGAAAGGAAAAGCTGGTGGAATAAATTTCCCATCATCAATAATCGTGCCACCTTTTTGATTACCAATATTGAACACCATCGGGATAGGACCAATAAACATCGGGAAGATGCACGACCAACAGATATCTGTAATTGGATTCAAAAATCTACCATGACAGTTATCAGTTGGACCAGCTTGAGCATTTATTACAACAGCAGCTAACAAAAATGTAAGTAGCTTGTTTTTCATTTCCAAAAACCTGATTCAAATATAATACTTACTTTTCTGTTTGGTTCTATACTTAATACGGGTTGAGATTTTTGATTACTTTTGTTACTAGCCGCCTGTTGTAATAAATCACCTTGTGTTAATTCAATTTTACTTTTTACTCCCACTTTAGCATCTTCACCAGCAACATAACCCATTACTGATTTATCAAAAGCCACTCCATTTGAAATACAACTTACCGTTGATAAATTGATCATAATACGTTCGGAACTAATATTTCCACGAGCGATACCAATGGCATGACATCCATCCAAAAATGTATTTATAACGCCATTTGGTAATTCGGTTTTACCTTTGATTACCATTAAAACAGGCGCTGATTCTGAAGCTGAAACTGATACACCAGTCGCTAAAACTGCTTGAGAAATACTCATTGCAGGGATGTATTTCTGTTGGCTAACAGTTGCGCAGCCAGTTAAAATCACGCATATAGTCATCATTGAGTTTCTTATTTGATAAAATTTCTTAAACATTTTATTAACCTTATAATAATAAAAACAGGCTCAACAAACCAAAAAATTACAACTTAATGCTAAAAATTTCTAGATCCGATTTAATTAAATCAATTCCCATGAAATAAACATAACTCGTATTGCTACCTAATAAGCGCATGATGCGATATTTAGTGGTTAGCTCAACACTGGTGTAGGATTGAGTACATTGATAAGCGTAGGCGCTCACTAATGGACATTTAAACAGCACTGGTTGCACTAAACCAGTAGTAACAATTACGCCATTACCGCCAGAGGTAAAATCCCAGGCAGAACTCATTGCACTAATTGCCTGACCACTGCCATTGGTAATTGGTGATAAATGCTGTACTGGCGTACCTACATCGGTTTGTATGTAAGCAATTGCGGCTGGCAATGAACCGCTACTTGGAATCAGCTGAAAAAACTGACTACCAGCACCATTAAAGCCATACACAACATTTGTAATATTACGATTTGCATATAGAGAGTTATCCAACTGAGAATACCCTGTTGGATCAGGTAAGATGAATTTAGAAAATCCAAATTGAGAATTAAAGCTATTATTTGAATAAACCGATGTCCCCGAAACATCAAACGATGCTTTATCAATGTCTGAGCCAGATATTCCGGCTCCTGCTAAATTAGCTGAAGTGGTAATCTTCGTCATAGGATCAAATAGATTTACCACGAGCGGGTTAGTAGAATTAATCCAGGTTAATTGTTGATAATTCGCTAAACACTTATCACCATTAGCTAAATTAATTGATGGGAGACCACTGACAGAACGAACTTGTCCGGAAACTAAGCTTAAACTTAATCCCGTACCACTACCATCAGCATTAATTAGATTAACCGTATTACCGACTTCATAGATACACGCAGGATTATAGCTGCTGCTTAAGTTAGCACTAATGGTAGCAATTGATTTAATAGATAAACCACTGCTATCACTACTGCTAGATCCTCCAGAGCTACTACCACCTCCACTACCACAAGCAGTTAGAAGTACAGATGTTAAGAAATATGATAATTTAAGTACATTTGATTTTTGCATGAGAAAGCCCTAATAAAAATTATTAGGGCTTATTATTACAAATCTAATCTTTGAAATGTTTGCTGCATTGATTAAAATTATGCGACAATATAGTCGCTTATGTTAAGTGATTGGTTTAATATTTTTGAAATGTATGTCTCGATGTTTCTTTCATAATATCTGCCGCTCGATACAGCAAATATTGAATACGATAATGTATCAGCATTGCAGTAAGATAATTTGGTTGGAAATTTTTCTAAAATAATTTTTGCTAAATCGCAATATTTAGTTTGCTCAGTATCGGTCAACTTTATAAATAAATGTTCAATTTCAGACTTATTGGTATTTTCTAATTCTATCTGTTTATTTTTTTCTTCTATTACTACTTGCTTATATTGCCTGTCACTTTTTTCAGCATGTCGTTTAGACTCTAATTTCTGTATGTCAGCCTCAGCCCAGTTATTCTCTATAGTATCCAATAAGTATTTCTCAAAATTGGTTTTTGCATTTTTTTTAGCATAATTAATCGAACATTCAACAAAATCAATGCCTTTTTTTGAAACTAGATTACTTAGTATTACCTTTACCTTATCTGATACAGCATTAGATATATTACCTAGTAGTGTTTCTATTTTAACAATATATTCATTTACTTCAAATGACGCTTCAATAGACTGAGTTGGTTCATTTTTTATTAAAATATCTTTTTTTACAAAAAATTTAAATTCTAATTTTTCTACTTTACGACCCA
>Ga0078894_10003689_pt1 | contig 11637 bp, 10 predicted proteins | sample LauGreSu1BDMLBSD_2_FD_67506 | JGI IMG/M metagenome (GOLD analysis project Ga0078894, IMG submission 67506) | Freshwater lake microbial communities from Lake Michigan, USA - Su13.BD.MLB.SD (version 4) (version 4) | ecosystem: Environmental > Aquatic > Freshwater > Lake | place: Lake Michigan... | reverse complement strand
GGTGTACGCCGCCTATCTGCACACCCGCCTGATCCGGGGCTGGCAGGGCCGTAGGCCGGCCCTGCTGGCTTCCGCTGGCTTGGTGGTGTTGGCGGTCTGCTACATCGGTGTCAATCTGCTGGGCATTGGCCTGCACAGCTACGGCTGGTTTTTTGGGAGCGAAGCCTGAGGCGCTGCCGTAGCCGGCGGCTCCAGCCCAGGGCGGCCAGGCCACCGACCACCGGCAACGGTGCCGGTACGGGCTCGTAGGTGGCCTGGTAGAGGCGTTGGCCGATCAGAGAGTGGCCTGCGGTCGTCGGATGGGTGCCGTCCCAGAAGAGGTAGCTGTCTGGGTTGCTGCAAGGTGTGGCAACAATGGTCGCGAGGCAGCGTTCCGTAACATTGCTGAAGCCGTAGGCCCCTGGATTGGTACGCACCTCGGCGAGGAGATCATCTACCTGGTAGGAAACGATGTCGAGATCAGGGCGGCTGGCCGACAAATCGGCCAACTTCAGGGCCAGTTCTGTGTTGAATTTGTCACTGATATCGCTGAAGAATGCCTGAGAACCCGTGCTGATGAACTCGGGGATCAGCCCAAGATCAGGGCTATTGGGAACCAGAAAGTTGCGCGCTCCCTTGCCGGCGAGCTCCTCGATGGTACCGACGATGTTGGAGACAGCCGTCGGCACGATGGCCGCTGGTCCAGCCGGTGAGCTGTTGCCAGCAAAGGTTCCCACTCCCAATCCGCCGTTGGCGAAGAATGTAAAGGGATCATTGGGGAACATCCAGACCATGAACAGGCTGGTTTCCGGATCGAAGGAAGGGCTGCCGAACTGATCGAGCTGCCAGGCATTGCCCTTGCCTGCGTAGGCACTCTTGAGGGCTGGGGCGATCGGGAAATCGGAGAATTGGATGAAGTTCTCAACCCCGCTGGTGGCCCCGCCCACGGCAAAGTTGGTCCCCCCCTGAAGCGAGGCCTGCAGGGCGGGGCCTGAAGGGTTGAAAGCCTTCCAGAGGTATTCAGCAGCCACCCTGCCATTGCTGAAGCGGGCGCCGTCGTAGGGGGGTGGCGGAAAGATGGGAGGGAATGAGGCAGCGTTGCTGCTGATCACACCGCTATTGCCGCTGTCAGAAAGGCTGTCGCCAAACACATAAAGACGGCTCAGGGAAGCCACACCTGCGGCGACGGGCGCTGGCGAAAGGGCTGCCCCAAGCAGGGGAGTCACGCAGGCCACCGGCCACAGACGGCGCAGGGAACGGGACAACAATCGCCGTTCCCGAACCGCTCTCAGCGCCGGTTGTGAGGCCCGTTCTAGGGGAGATAAACGCATCGTGTGAAGGGAGTGGTTAACCCATCACAACAGAAAAACGTCAAAATCTGTAGGACAAAGGGGAAGACTTCGGATCCCTTCCCCATTGCTTCGCGAGTCTTGCGCGACCGGGAGCCTGGTCCCTGTCGCGTGGCCCTCAGACCAGGGCCGGCTCGGGACGACGACTGGTGCGAATGCCCTGGATCGCCTCGGCGTAGTCGGCGGCGCCGAACACCCCAGAACCGGAGACGATGGCGTTGGCGCCGGCCTCAATCACCATCCAGGCATTGGCGGGCTTGATGCCGCCATCGACCTCAATCCAGGGGTCCAGACCCCTTTCGTCGCAGAGACGGCGCAGGTCGCGGATCTTCTGTACCTGGTTTTCGATGAAGCTCTGGCCCCCGAAGCCGGGATTCACGCTCATGATCAGCACCAGGTCGCAGAGCTCCAGGCAGTACTCAAGGGTGTCGATCGGGGTGCTGGGGTTCAGCACCGCTCCAGCTTGCTTGCCCAGCTCCTTGATCTGGGCAAGGTTGCGATGCAGGTGCGGACACGCCTCCACCTGCACCGAGATGATGTCGGCACCCGCGCGGGCGAACTCGGGCACGTACCGCTCGGGCTCGACGATCATCAGATGGACGTCCAGAGGCTTGGCCGTCACGGGACGCAGCGCCTCGACGATCAGGGGGCCGATCGTGATGTTCGGCACGAAGCGGCCATCCATCACATCCACATGGATCCAGTCGGCGCCGGCCGCGTCCACGGCACGGACATCGTCGCCGAGGCGTGAGAAATCGGCGGAGAGGATCGAGGGGGAAACCACCAGGGGCTTGCGGGTCATGGACGTCCACCGGGGCAAAGGGGTAGCGAATTGTAAGGAGCCACGCGCCCAGGGACCGGCTGGACACACTGATACGATGTCGCAGCTTCCCGATTCCCAGAGGGCCCAAGGCAGCCGGTTACCCTCGGGAATCACCCGCGGTGCCGCTCCCGCCCAACGTTCTGCGCCCCCTGCAGAGAGTCCCTCGCCAAGGGACGGTCCATCTGTGCCGATCGCCGACACCCCTGTCCTGTCGATCGGTCGCGAAGCTCCCTTCCCTCCGCCGGATCGTCGTGGATCGCTCTCTTATCCAGGAAATTCTCGAGGTCGTCGAGCAGGCTGCCATCGCCTCCGCCCGGCTGACCGGCATGGGCCTCAAGAACGAGGCTGACGCCGCGGCTGTCGAGGCGATGCGCGAGCGCATGGGCCAGATCGCCATGCAGGGCCGAATCGTGATCGGTGAGGGCGAGCGGGATGAGGCACCGATGCTTTACATCGGCGAAGAGGTTGGCAGCGGCAGTGGCCCCGGCGTCGATTTCGCCGTAGATCCCTGCGAAGGCACCAATCTGTGCGCGAACAGCCAGCGCGGCTCGATGGCCGTGCTCGCCGCCTCCGACCGCGGTGGCCTGTTCAACGCTCCCGATTTCTACATGAAGAAACTGGCGGCTCCCCCGGCCGCCAAGGGCAAGGTGGATATCAATAAGTCGGCCACCGAAAACATCGAAATCCTCAGCAAATGCCTGGGTGTGGCCAAGGATGAGCTGGTGATCGTGGTGATGGACCGGGCCCGCCACAAGGACCTGATCGCGGAAATCCGTGCCACCGGTGCCCGGGTGCAGCCCATCTCCGATGGCGATGTGCAGGCAGCCATCGCCGCCGGCTTCGCGGGCACCGGCACCCACTGCCTGATGGGCATTGGCGCCGCCCCGGAGGGCGTGATCTCCGCGGCCGCGCTACGCGCCCTGGGCGGGCACTTCCAGGGCCAGCTGGTCTACGACCCTGCCGTGGCCCAAACCAAGGAGTGGGAAGGCCTCACCCGCGAGGGCAACCTGGCCCGCCTGGCCGAGATGGGCATCACCGACCCTGACAAGGTCTATGAGGCTGAGGAGCTCGCCTCTGGCGCCAATGTGGTGTTCGCCGCCAGTGGCATCACCGATGGCTTGCTCTTCGATGGCGTTAAGTTCGAGAAAGACTGCACCCGCACCAGCAGCCTGGTGATCAGCACCCTCGACAACACCGCCCGCTTCACCACCACCATCCACATCAAGGAGGGGGCCCAGAGCATCGCCCTGCGCTGAGCCTCCTGCACCGAGCCCCTAGCCGCCTCCCGCGGCCGCAGGCTCGGCCGCACTTTGGCAGCATCCCAGGCAGCACTCCAGGCAGCAGATCAGCCTCCATGCACATCGCCGTCATCGGCCTCAGTCACCGCACGGCTCCGGTGGAGATCCGCGAGCGGCTGAGCATTCCCGAGCCCACCATGGAGGCCTCACTGCAGAGGCTGCGGGCTGACGACCAGGTGCTGGAGGCCTCGATCCTCAGCACCTGCAACCGCCTGGAGATCTATGCCCTGCTACGCCATCCAGAGGAGGGGATTTCAGCCATTGGCGCCTTCCTCAGCCAGGTGTCGGGCCTGCCTCTTGAGGCGCTGAGCCCCCACCTCTTTGCCTATCACCACGAAGCCGCCATCGATCACCTGTTGCGGGTGTCCGCCGGTCTCGACAGCCTCGTGCTCGGGGAGGGGCAGATCCTCTCCCAGGTCAAGAAGATGGTGCGTCTCGGCCAGGACTACCGCTCCATCGGCCCGATCCTGAACCGTCTGCTCACCCAGGCGGTGAGCACTGGCAAGCGGGTCCGCACGGAAACCAACCTCGGCACCGGCGCGGTCTCGATCAGTTCCGCCGCCGTGGAACTGGCCCAGCTGAAGGTGGGGCAGGCCCGGGGTGTCGATGAGTTGGTTCCCCTGGACCAGGAGCAGGTGGCGGTGGTGGGGGCAGGTCGCATGGCGCGTCTGCTGCTGCAGCACTTGCAGGCCAAAGGATGCCGTGGCGTGGTGCTGCTCAACCGCACCGTGGTCCGGGCCGAGCAGCTAGCAGCCGATTTCCCGCAGCTACCGGTGCAGTGCCGCCCCATCCACGACCTCGACCATTGCCTGAGCACCTGCTCGCTCGTGTTCACAAGCACGGCGGCCGAGGAGCCAATCATCAGCCGCTCGCGCCTCGCCAAGCTCAACCGTCGCTCCAGCCTGATGCTCATCGACATCGGCGTGCCCCGCAACATCGGCGCGGATGCCGCCGAACTCGAGGGCGTCGAGAGCTTCGATGTGGATGATCTGCAGGAGGTGGTGGCCCGCAACCAGGAGGCCCGGCGAGAGATGGCCGCCGAGGCCGAAGCGATGCTGCGGGAGGAAGCCCAGCTCTTTCTCGACTGGTGGGACGGCCTGGAGGCGGTGCCTCTGGTCAATCGTCTGCGCACCCAACTGGAGGACATTCGCGAGCAGGAGCTACAAAAAGCCCTCAGTCGAATGGGCCCCGACCTTTCCGCCCGAGAGCGCAAGGTGGTGGAGGCCCTCAGCAAGGGCATCATCAACAAGGTTCTGCACACCCCGGTCACCAGGCTGCGGGCTCCGCAGCCGCGCACCCAGCGCCATCAAGCGATGAAGGTGCTGCAGGAGTTGTTTGAGCTGCAGGACGACGCCGCTGGGGGGCGCTGAGGTGTTGCGGCCAACGACTACAAAGTGCTGCCGAGTCCCGCAGGAATGGCCCAGGCTCCGGTACGGTCGGAGCGAGCTGGGGATTGAGGCTTCTTGATGAAACGTGTTCTGGCCATCATTCTCGGCGGTGGAGCGGGAACTCGCCTCTACCCTCTCACCAAAACCCGTGCCAAGCCTGCCGTGCCGTTGGCAGGCAAATACCGACTCATCGATATTCCTATCAGCAACTGCATCAACTCCGAGATCAACAAGATCTATGTGTTGACACAGTTCAACAGCGCTTCCCTCAATCGTCATCTGACGATGACCTACAACCTCTCTGCGGGCTTCGGGCAGGGATTCGTCGAGGTGCTGGCTGCCCAGCAAACTCCCGATAGCCCAAGCTGGTTCGAAGGAACCGCTGATGCGGTGCGCAAATATCAATGGCTGTTCCAGGAATGGGATGTGGATCACGTGCTGATCCTCTCCGGCGACCAGCTTTACCGTATGGACTACAGCCGTTTTGTGCAGCACCACATCGATACGGGTGCCCAGCTATCCGTTGGCGCCCTGCCGGTGACCGCTAGCGATGCGGAGGGCTTCGGCCTGATGCGCACCGATAGCAAAGGCCGCATCCGCGAGTTCCGGGAGAAACCGAAGGGGGAGGCTCTGCATGCGATGGCCGTCGACACCGCCAGCCTGGGCCTGACCCCTGAGGAGGCCCTGCGCAGGCCGTACCTGGCTTCGATGGGCATCTATGTATTCAGCCGCGATACCCTCTTCAATCTGCTGGCTTCCCATCCCCAGGCCACCGATTTTGGCAAGGAGATCATTCCCGCCTCTCTAGAGAGGGGCGACGCCCTGCAAAGCTATCTCTTTAATGACTACTGGGAGGACATCGGTACGATCGGCGCCTTCTATGAGGCGAATCTTGCGCTCACGGAACAGCCCAATCCCCCGTTCTCCTTCTACGACGAAAAATTTCCCATTTATACGCGGCCACGCTATCTACCCCCCAGCAAGCTGAACGACTGCCAGGTAACCCAGTCCATCATCGGCGAGGGCTCCCTGCTTAAGGCCTGCAGCATTCACCATTGTGTGCTCGGGGTGCGCAGCAGGGTCGAAGACGAAGTGGTCCTGCAGGACACCCTGGTCATGGGGGCCGACTACTTCGAATCCGCCGAGGAGCGCGCAGTCTTGCGCGAGCGCGGCGGCATTCCGATCGGTGTGGGCCAGGGCACTACCGTGAAGCGCGCAATCCTCGATAAGAACGTACGCATTGGCCACAACGTAACAATTGTAAACAAAGACCGCATTGAGGAGGCGGATCGACCCGAGCTTAATTTTTACATTCGTAACGGCATCGTCGTAGTGGTGAAAAATGGCACCATTGCAGACGGCACGGTGATCTGAGCCTTAGGCGCTAAGGCCGCAGGCATCCTGGCGGTCCTTACTTCATCTCTCCATTTCAGGGTTCTTTCCCAGAAGCCTTCTGGCTTCCTGCCGTCCATCCTCTGGGGATGCCACCCTGCCACGGTTGCGGACTTGCTGACATCCGCCGCTGATGCCTTCCATTTGGGACCCTGGCGCGGTCACACTTGAATAGACGCCACAGTCATCGCGATTTCCAATGAGCAAAGCGCATTTCGGCTTGATCGGCCTCGGCGTGATGGGGGAAAACCTGGTGCTCAACGCCGAGCGCAACGGCTTCTCCAGCGTTGTCTGGAACCGTACGTTCGACAAAACGAAGAAGTTTCTGGCCGGACGCGGCGCCGGCAAGGACATCATCGGCGTAGCGACCCTGCCCGAATTCGTGGCGGCGCTGGAGAAACCCCGGCGCATCTTGATGATGGTCAAGGCCGGCCAGCCGGTGGACGACATGATCACCACCCTGGCTCCCCTGCTGGAGGAGGGCGACCTGCTGATCGATGGCGGCAATAGCCTCTACACCGATACGGAACGGCGGGTGAAGGAGCTCGAAAGCCAGAGCTTCGGGTACATCGGCATGGGGGTGTCCGGCGGCGCCAAGGGTGCCCTGGAAGGGCCAAGCATGATGCCCGGCGGCACGCGGTCCGCCTACGACGCCATCGAATCACTGCTTCAGGCGATGGCGGCCAAGGTGATTGATGGCCCCTGCGTCACCTACGTGGGGCCGGGGGGCGCGGGTCATTTCGTGAAAACCGTGCACAACGGCATTGAATACGGCATCGAGCAGATCCTTGCCGAGGCCTACGACCTGATGAAGCGTGTGGCGGGCCTCGAAGGCACCGCCATGGCTGATGTGCTCAAGGGCTGGAACGACACCGAGGAGCTCAGTTCCTTTTTGGTGGAAATCACCGAGGTCTGCCTCCGTGCCGAGGATCCTCAGAGCGGGGAAAAGCTGGTCGAAAAGATCGTCGACGCCGCCGGCCAGAAGGGAACCGGTCTGTGGACCGTGGAGAGCGCCCTGAACATGGGGGTGCCTGTGCCCACGGTCTACGCCGCCCTCAACGCCCGGGTGCTCAGCTCGCTGCGGCCCCAGCGCATCGCCGCCGAACCGCTGCTGCAGGTGGGTCCTGGCCCTGCATTTGACCTTGGCAGCCCCGCCGATGGCATGGCGCCGCTTCGCGATGCCTGCATCCTGGCCTCCATCGCCAGCTATGCCCAGGGCATGGCTCTGATGCAGGAGGCCTCCCGCCTGCACGACTACGACCTCAATTTCCCCGAGATCGGCCGCATCTGGAAGGGGGGCTGCATCATCCGCGCCCGCCTGCTGCAGCGCATCCAAGACGCCTACAAGGCCAATGGAGATCTGGCCAATCTGATGCTCGACCCCTGGTTCCTTATGCAGGTAAACCAGCGCCTGGGCTCCCTGCGGACCGTGGTGGCCGGGGCCGCCGTTGCCGGCATCCCGGTGCCCTGCCTGAGCAGCACGCTCGACTACATCCAGAGCTATTTCACCGCGCGGTTGCCCCAGAATCTGGTGCAGGCCATGCGCGACTGCTTCGGGTCCCACACCTACGAGCGCACCGACCAGCCCGGCTCCTTCCACACCGAGTGGCTCCCATGACCCAATACCACCTCCGCATCGTCGAGTCCGCCGAAGAGCTGGCCCGTCAGAGCGCGGAGCAGATGGCCTCGCGCATCGATCTGGCCCTGGCGGAGCGCGACCGCGCCCAGATCGCCCTGGCCGGCGGTACCACGCCACGGGACACCTATCTGCGCCTTGGGGCGAGCCACCTTCCCTGGGAGCGGGTCGATGTGCTGTTGGGGGATGAGCGCTGGGTAAGCGCCGATGACGCTGCCAGCAACGCCCGCATGCTGCGCGAATCGCTGCTGGCCCAGGGTCCGGCCCAATCAGCCGCCTTCCATCCAGTGCCCACCGACAGGGCCACTCCGGAGGCCAGTGCCGAGGCCTATGCCCAGGTGCTCCTGGAGCTCGGGGACGGACCAATCCCCTGCTTCGATGTGATCCTGCTTGGCCTGGGGGATGACGGCCACACGGCCTCCCTCTTTCCCGGCTCCGGTGCCCTGGCCGAGCGCGTGCGCAGCGTGGCGGTTGGCGAAGGCAAAGGCCTGCCCCGCATCACCCTCACCGCACCGGTTCTGAGTGCCGCGCGGCAGGTGATCTTCCTGGTGAGTGGAGCGGGGAAACGTCAGGCCCTCGAGCGCCTGCTCGACCCGCAAGAGCCGGTGGAGCGCACCCCCGCCCGCCTGGTGCAACCGCGCGGGGAGGTGCTGATCCTGGCGGATGCGGAGGCGGCCCAGGGTCTGCCGGAGCTCGTCACCGCCTGAGCACCCGCCAGACTGAGACCAGCCGCTTGAACCGGGCCAGGCCCCGCTCGCCATGGATATCTCCACCGCCTCGATTCCTTCCCCCGCTTCTTCCCCTGCCCGTACGCTCGTGGCCGGCAGCGGCTTCAGCGGCTGGCATGCCCTGAACGACACCGTCATGGGCGGCCGTAGCAGCGGCTCCACGTCGGTGGGTCCCGAGGGGTTGCGCTTTGCGGGGGAGGTGGTGGAAGAGGGGGGTGGCTTTGTTTCGGTACGCTCGCCGCTCTTCTCCCCCCCGCTGGATCTCTCGGGCGCGCGTGGCCTGGTGCTGACGCTGCAAGGGGAAGGTCGCCGGTTCAAGTTGGCGGTGGCCTGCGCCGACGGTGTGGCTGGGCTTACCGAGCTGATTCCCGGCGGCCTGCGCTGGGTCCACGAATTCGGCACCGCGGGCGAGGGGCTCTCCCGGGTGGAGATTCCCTTCGAGGCCCTCACCCCCTCGGTACGTGCCCAACCAGTGGCGGGGCTGCCCCTGGGCCTGCCGTTGCGCTTCGACCCCGCCCGCATCACCCGCCTGCAGCTGTTGCACTCGCGGTTCAGCGATGGTGGCGGCAGAAACGAGGGATTTCGCAGCGGCCCGATCCAGTTGGAGATCCAGGCGATCGATGCCCTGGCCTGAGGCTGCCAACACCGACCTGAGCCAGCTGGTAGCCGCCGCCGCGGATCTCTGTCGTCGCCCCCTGCGCCACGGCGTGGTACTGGAATCCGCTGACGACGACCTGGATTGCAGTCTGCGCCTGGAGGTGCGCACCCCCGAAGGGGAGAGGCTGGAGGCCGAGGACCTGGATCTGGAGATCTACCGCAGCGGTGCTTCGATTCACCTCACCCTGGCCTGGCGGCAGGACGACGATCGGCCCATGCTCTGGCAGGGGGAGCATCCCCTGTGGATGGATCCCCAAGGGCGACGGTGCGAGCGTCCGGGCGATGGTCTGCCGCTGGAAGCCTTGGCCAGGCGGCTGCGGGCCCTGCTCGCGCCGCTCAGTCCGGCGGCAGATCCGTAACGGCGCCGAGGCTGCTGGAGCTCACCTGGCGGGCGTACTTCCCGAGCACGCCGGTGAGGTAGCGCGGTGCTGGCCGCACCCAGGCGGCGCGTCGGCGGTCGAGTTCCTCCTCCGCCACGTTGAGATCGATCCGCAGCTGATGGGCATCCACCGTGATGCTGTCACCTTCCTGCACCAGGCCAATGGTGCCGCCTACGGCCGCCTCCGGGGCCACATGGCCCACCACCATCCCGTAGGTGCCGCCGCTGAAGCGTCCGTCGGTGATCAGGGCTACCGAATCACCCAGGCCCTCGCCGATGATCGCGGCCGTGGGGGCGAGCATTTCGCGCATCCCCGGACCGCCAACCGGGCCCTCGTAGCGAATCACCACCACATCACCGGCGTGGATCCGCTTGGCCAGGATCGCTGCCAGAGCCTCCTCCTCGCTTTCAAACACGCGCGCGGGACCCGTGATCGAGGGGTTCTTGACGCCGCTGATCTTCGCCACGCTGCCCTCCCGGGCGAGGTTGCCCTTGAGGATCGCCAGGTGGCCCTTGGCATAGAGGGGATGGCTCAGTGGGCGGATCACCTCCTGGTCGGCGGGCGGCTCGCTGGGCACAGCGGCGAGCACCTCCCGCAGGCTGCGATCCTCCACCGTGCGGCAGTCACCATGGAGCAGGCCGGCGTCGAGCAGCAGCTTCATCACCTGGGGGATACCACCGGCCCGGTGCAGATCCACCGTCACGTATCGGCCGCTGGGCTTGAGATCGCAGATCACAGGAACCCGCTGGCGGATCATCTCGAAATCATCGATCGACAGGGCCACGCCGGCCGTGCGGGCCACCGCCAACAGGTGCAGGACGGAGTTGGTGGAGCCTCCCACCGCCATGATTACGCTGATGGCATTTTCGAAGGCCTCGCGGGTAAGCAGATCACAGGGGCGAATGTTCTTGGCCACCGCCTGCACCAACACTTCGGCACTGCGCGCAGCACTTTCGGCCTTCTCCGGATCCTCCGCCGCCATGGTGGAGCTGTAGGGGAGGCTCAGACCCATGGCCTCAAAGGCGGCGCTCATGGTGTTGGCGGTGAACATGCCACCGCAGCTGCCAGCACCCGGACAGGCGTTCTTTTCGATGGCGGTGAGCTGCTCGGCATCGATGCGACCGCCGCTGTATTGGCCCACGGCCTCGAAGGCACTGACCACCGTGAGGTCGCAGGCGCCGAGGCGCCCGGGCTTGATGGTGCCGCCATAAACAAAAACGGAAGGGATATTCATACGGGCCATCGCCAACATGGCGCCCGGCATGTTCTTGTCACAGCCGCCGATCGCCAGCAGGCCATCCATGCTCTGGGCATTGCAAGCGGTCTCGATCGAATCGGCGATCACCTCGCGGCTGACGAGGGAATACTTCATGCCTTCGGTGCCCATCGAGATGCCGTCGCTGACGGTGATGGTGCCGAACATCTGCGGCATGGCACCCGCCGCCAAGGCGGCGGCCTCAGCCCGTTGGGCGAGGTCGTTGAGACCGATATTGCACGGGGTGATGGTGCTGTAGCCGTTGGCGATGCCGAGGATCGGCTTATTGAAATCGTCGTCGCCGAATCCCACGGCGCGCAGCATGGCCCGATTGGGGGAGCGCTGGATGCCCTGGGTGATGGCGGCGGAGCGGAGCATGGCGGCGGCGGGAGAGCGTTCCCTGAACCTACCGAGCGGTCCGCAGCCACCAGTGCCGCTCCTGCCCCCAAGCCCGATCAGCCCTGCGGCTGCAGCCGCTCCAGCTGGCGGCGCACATCATCAATTGCCTGGTTGAGTTGCTTCACCCTGTCGTGGAGCTGGGCCTCCTGCGGGGCGGCCCGCAGAGGGGAGCGGCTCTTCTCCGCCAAGGGCTCCGGATCGATGGCCTGATCGCGCGAGAGGCTCAGCAACCGTTGCTGTCGCTGCAGGCGGCGGCGGCGGTCGGCCTCGGAGAGCAGCCACCAAGCCAGGCCGGCGGCCCCAAGCATCGCTCCGGCCAGGGCGCTGGCCACGATCGCGGTACCGCCGGCGCT
>Ga0078894_10003688_pt1 | contig 11639 bp, 10 predicted proteins | sample LauGreSu1BDMLBSD_2_FD_67506 | JGI IMG/M metagenome (GOLD analysis project Ga0078894, IMG submission 67506) | Freshwater lake microbial communities from Lake Michigan, USA - Su13.BD.MLB.SD (version 4) (version 4) | ecosystem: Environmental > Aquatic > Freshwater > Lake | place: Lake Michigan... | reverse complement strand
CCGCGCATGTCGCTCGACACCACCAAGAAGCAGGAACTGATCAACGCTCATCAGACCCACGGCACCGACACCGGTTCTGTTGAGGTTCAGGTGGCCATGCTGAGCGAGCGCATCAGCAAGTTGAGCGGACACCTGCAGAACAACATCCACGACTTTTCTTCGCGGCAAGGTCTGCTGAAGATGATCGGTCGCCGCAAGCGCCTGCTCAGCTATCTGCGCAGCAACAGCGAGCAGCGCTACATCGCTCTGATTCAAAAGCTCGGCATCCGCGGCTGACAATGGCAGGCAAGGGGAAGAACCGCAGCCTGCAAACGGGCGGCGGCGAGGGGTCACCCCGTGGCATCAGCCCGAGTGCACCTCTCAAACCCAGCAAAAACAATCCCGCGTCTCGCGCGCAAACGATTCCCAGCTATGTGGCGAATCGGATGGCCCGTCGCGTTGCCATCGCCACAGGCACCCCCACCGTGCTTGGGATGAGCACCTTTATCGCTAGCTATCTGCTGGTGAGCAAAGGTGTGATGGATATCCCCCCCGGAATCACTCTGGTGACGTCCGGGGGATTTTTTCTGTTGGGCTTGCTGGGGCTGAGCTACGGGGTGCTCTCAGCCAGCTGGGAACCAGGTCCTGGCAGCCTGCTGGGTCTGGAGCAGATCGGTGTGAACATCAGCCGGTTACGCAGCTCAATCAAGCGGCAACCAGAGGGGAGCTGAGGCGGGCGCGGAAGGCCTGAGCGGCGAGGCTGCTGAGGGCGGCCTCACTATCGCGAACGCAGAACTGGTGTCCCAGTCGCACAAAGCGCGTCTGTCCGTGATGGTGCACCATTGCCACCACCGGCACCCTGACACCCGCTTCATCCTTATCGGTGCGGTGCTGATTGAGACACTCACGCAACTTGTGTTGCACGGCGATGTCACTCGCCTCTTCACCCTGGAGTTCCACCAGCAACACCTTCAACGCTTCGATCGCGCGGCAGTCATCCACGATCAACTGAACTTGCTCATCGCGGCGATCAACCGAGGCCCAGACCAGCAATCGGGCATCCACCATCAGGTGATCAGCCAGGCGGGCATAGGTCTTAGGGAAGACCACTGCCTCACAGTTGCCGCTGAGATCCTCCAGCTGCAACACCGCCATGCGGTCTCCTTTGCGGGTGGTGACTGGACGCAGGCCTGACACCATTGCCACCACACTGACCCTGGCCTTATCAGCCTGCTCCTCCAGGCTGCCCAGACCAACCGGTGAAAGCAGCTGAACTGGCCGGGTGAGCTGCTTCAGCGGATGGTCCGATAAATAGAAGCCCACAAGCTCCTTCTCGAGCCGTAACTTCTCGGTGGGTGGGTAATCGGCAACAGGCGCCGCATGGGGAGCGGTACTGAGATCACCGCTTCCCGGTTCAGCCCCGCTGTTGTCGGCACCACCGCCACCTCCGAGCAGGTCAAACAGATTGCCCTGACCGCTAGCGCGGTCTCGCGCTCGAGAAGCGGCCCAATCAACAATCAAATCGAGATCAGCCATCAACTGAGCCCGATTGGCTTTGGGCTCGAGCGCATCAAGGGCGCCGCAGTGGATCAATGATTCAAGCGAGCGACGGTTGAGGGTGCTGCCAGGAATGCGATCGCAAAGATCAGCCAAGGAGCGGAACGCTCCATCAGTGCTGCGGGACTCCAGCAGGGCACGGATCGCTCCATCACCGAGATTACGCACCGCGGAAAGACCGAACAAAATGCGATCACCCACGGGTGTGAAGTCAATACCAGAGGCATTGACATCAGGTGGCATCACCTCAATGCCCATGGAATTGCAGTTGGAGATATAACGCTGCACCTTGTCAGTGGCGCCAGCATTCACCGTGAGCAGAGCCGCCATATACGCGACCGGATAATGAGCCTTCAAATAGGCGGTCTGATAGGTCACGGCGCCATAAGCCGTGGAATGGCTCTTGTTGAAGCAGTATTCGGCGAAGAGCACCATCTGCTCAAACAACGCCTCCGCAATCTTGGGGTCAACACCGCGTTCGGTGGCACCCTTCACAAAAACACCCTGGTGTTTCTCCATCTCGCTCTTCTTTTTCTTACCCATCGCCCGCCGCAACAAATCCGCTTCACCAAGCGAATAACCGGCCAGATCCTGGGCAATCCGCATGATCTGCTCCTGGTAAACCATGATGCCGTAGGTTTCCTGCAGGATCGGCTCCAGCTTGGTGTGGGCGAAGTCAATCGCTTCACGGCCATGCTTACGGTTGATAAATTTTGGAATCAGGCCGGCATCGAGTGGGCCAGGACGATAAAGAGCAAGGATGGAAGAAATATCCTCCAGAGAAGAAGGTTTGAGATCACGGACGATCTGACGCATACCACTGGATTCCAACTGGAAGATGCCCTCCAGATCACCGCGGGCTAGCAGCCCATAGGTACCGGGATCATCGAGAGGTAGAGCGTCAGGATCAACGCGTTCTCCAGTGCTCTGCTCAACAAGATCGATCGTTTTATCGATCATGGTGAGGTTCTTAAGGCCAAGGAAATCCATCTTCAGCAGCCCCATCGACTCCACATCTTCCATGAAGTATTGGGTGATCACCTGACCGTCATTGTTGCGCTGCAAAGGCACCACCTCATCGAGGGGATCCGCCGCGATCACAACGCCAGCGGCATGCACACCGAAGGTCTTGTTGGTGCCCTCGATGCGCATCGCCATGTCAACCCACCTCTTGACCTGTGGGTCGTTCTGATATTTCTCTCGAAATTCAGGTGCTGGGGATTCCTCACCAATCATCTCCTTCAGCTTGGCGGGCTTACCACGAACAACGGGGATCAGCTTGGCCAGTCGATCGGCATCGCCATAAGGAATATCGAGTACGCGGGCGACATCCTTCAGCACGGCTTTGGAGGTCATGCGGTTAAAGGTGATGATCTGCGCCACCTTCTCCTCTCCATAGCGGCGGGTGACGTAATCAATCACCTCACCGCGGCGCTCAATGCAGAAGTCAGTATCAATATCCGGCATCGACTTTCGCTCAGGGTTGAGAAAGCGCTCAAAGAGCAGGCCATTCGTGACCGGATCGATGTTGGTAATCCCCAAGGCATAGGCGACTAGGGAGCCAGCGGCGGAGCCACGACCGGGACCAACGGGAATCCCACTTTCGCGGGCAAAGCGGATGTAATCCCACACCACCAGAAAATAGGTGGGGAAACCCATCTGCTCCATCACTTGCAATTCGAACGTCAAGCGTTCGCCGTATTCCGGCAGAAACACATCGTCATCTGAGAGCTGCAGCCGAGCACGCAATCCCTGTTCACTCACCTCCCGCAGATAACTGACCGGCGTATGACCCTCAGGAATCGGAAAACGCGGCATCTGATAGCGGCCGAGGATGTCGTAATCCTCAACCTTCTCTGCAACCAGGGCAGTGTTCGCAACAGCTTCAGCCACCAGCTCGGGCTCTAAATGGTCTGCAAACAGCGCGAGCATCTGCTGCTCGCTCTTGATATATTCCGTTCCCGTGTAGCGCAACCGCTTCTCGTCGGTAACAAGCTTGCCGGTCAGGATGCAAAGCAGAGCGTCATGGGCCTCGGCATCACGACTGGTGAGATAGTGAGCGTCATTGGTGGCAATCAGCGGGATTCCGAGCTCACGGGAGATTCGTACCATCTCCACATTCACGATCCGATCTTCTGGTGAGCCATGGTCCTGGATCTCTAGATAGAAATCATCACCAAAGACGCTCTGATACCAACGTGCCACATCACGGGCCACATCCGGACGATTGCGTAAGATTGCCTGGGAGATTTCACCACCCAGACAAGCGGTTGCAATGATCAGGCCCTCGCTGTACCGCTGGAGGGTCGGTTTGTCGATACAGGCTCGCGCAAAAATGCCTCGCCCGCGCATGCCGCGCAGATGACTGATGCTAGTGAGCTTGACCAAGTTGCGATAGCCCACCGCATTCTTGGCTAGCACAACGAGGTGGTAACGGCGTTCTTTCTTCGGAGGATTGGGGTCATCAAGTGAACCATTGATGACATACATCTCGTTGCCGATGATCGGCTTAACCGAGGTGCCTTTGCAAAGCTTGAGCAGCTCGATCGCGCCGTACATCACACCGTGATCGGTGAGAGCAAGTGCAGGCATACCGAGTTCTTCGGCTCGCTTCACCATCGCCGGCAGCTGACTGGCGCCGTCCAGAAGGCTGTAGTCGCTGTGGTTGTGGAGCGGTACGAAGGCCAAAGGCGATGCCCCAGGGGCGATGCACTCGGACCAGAATAAACCGATCGAACACCATATTCAGGGCTCTACACCCTGATCCAGGACCTGCCGACCCCATTGGTAGAGGATCAGGGCACCAAGGCAGCAACTGGGCGCTTTGTCATCACCTGGGCACTCTGTTCGTAATGCCAGGCCACTTGCAACAGCCGTTCCTCCTGCAGAACGCCGGTGATCAACTGCACACCGATGGGCAGACCGCCAGCGTCGAAGCCACAGGGGAGACTGATGGCAGGCAGACCAGCCATGTTGGCAGGGATGGTGAGCAGATCAGCCAAGTACATCGCCAACGGATCCTCGCTGTGGGCACCGAAACCGAAGGCCGTGGTGGGTGAGGTAGGGGTGAGCAGCACATCCACCACACCAAAGGCGCGATCGAAATCGCGGCGAATCAGGGTTCGCACCTGCTGCGCCTTCTTGTAGTAAGCGTCTACATAGCCAGCCGAAAGCGCATAGGTGCCGATCAGGATGCGGCGCTTCACCTCATCTCCGAAGCCCTCAGCGCGGGTTTTGGCGGTCATCTCCGCAAGGTTGACGGCATCAGCGGCGCGATAGCCGTACTTCACACCGTCGTAGCGGGCCAGGTTGGCTGAGGCTTCCGAAGGCGCAATCACGTAATAGGTGGCGATGCCATCGTTGAAACGCGGGCAGCTCACCTCCACCAGCTCACAGCCAAGGGCCTCCAATTGGTTAGCCGCCGCCATCACGGAAGCCTTCACCGCCGGATCGAGCCCCTCAGCCTCAAAGCACTCGCGCACGATGCCGACCTTGAGTCCCGCAACAGGCCGCTGCAAAGCAGCGCAGTAATCGGGAACAGGAGCCTTAAGACACGTGGAATCACGGGGATCCTCACCCGCAATCACCTGCAGCAGTTCGGCCGCATCTGCCACGTTGGTCGCGAAGGGTCCCACCTGGTCGAGGGAGCTGGCAAAGGCCACAAGGCCGTAGCGACTGACGCGGCCATAGGTGGGTTTGAGACCCACCACCCCACAGAACGCAGCCGGTTGACGGATAGAACCACCGGTGTCGGAGCCGAGGGAACCCACGCATTCACCGGCAGCGACGGCGGCGGCACTGCCTCCGGAGCTGCCGCCGGGAACCTTCTCGATATTCCAGGGATTGCGACTGGGCCCAAAGACAGACGTCTCGGTGGAGCTGCCCATGGCGAACTCATCGAGGTTGGTCTTGCCAAGCAACACCGCTCCCGCATCCCAAAGGCGGGAGGTGACGGTGGATTCGTAGGGAGGAACGAAGGACTCCAGCATGCGGCTGGAGCAGGTGGTGCGAACACCACGGGTGCAGAGATTGTCTTTGATGGCCAGGGGCACGCCGGCCAGGGGAGGCAACACCTCGCCTGATGCACGTCGCGCATCGATGCGGTCGGCATCAGCGCGAGCGCGCTCTGCCGTCACCTCGGTGTAGGCATGGATGCTGGGCTCGACCGCCTCAATCCGGTTGAGGTGGTGCTCTGTGAGCTCACGGGCGGAAACGTCGCCGCGCTTGAGCTGCTCGCGCCACTCGGCGATACCCATCAACCCTGCTGCAATTCCAAGGATCGACGCTATCAGTCAGCACTGATGGTGAAAGGCTCGCTGCGGCGGGCGCGCAGCAATGCATGGTTGATCTCCCCAGCTCCCTCGCTGCGCAGATCAGCCAGGAAGGGAGGCAGGGCCTCCTCCAGGCTGCTGCGACGCACATACGGACCGAACCAGTAGGTGACATCCGGTTGGCGGGTCTCAACCCGGGCCCACCAGGCCAGACCAAGCCCATTGGCGACGCTGCGCAGGGGCTGGAACAGGGTGCTCATTGCGGCGGTGGGCAGTGGACTCATTGTGGCTGCGAAAGGGCCGAGCGCAGCATCTCCTGACCTTCCGGTCAGAGCTGAATGTCGCCAGAGAAACCGGTGGCAAGCTGCGGGGCTAAACCCAACACAAGGCTGGGTTCTGCAGCCACCTCACCATGCTCTGGCGAAGAGGCAGGATCAGCCACGGGCGGCTCATGCATCCCAGGGTTCTGGGAGAGAGCGCTGTCGAGCTCAGGAAGCTCTGATCCAGGATCCGCGGCGAAAGTGACCACAGATTCGGGAAGCGCAGCCTCAGGGGTTTCATTGCGATCGATCGCCGGTGGGGTGGCGAGCTGGGGACGCACGATGCGGGGCGCTGGGGCCGAGCCGGTGATCTGCTTCATCCAGCCCCGGCGAGCCACTTCGTAAAGCACCATCGCTGTGGCCACGGAGGCGTTGAGGCTGGGCGTCGCACCGCGCAGGGGAATCCTCACCAACTGATCGCAATGTTTACGGGTCAGCATCGAGAGCCCCGCTCCCTCTGATCCCGTCACGATCACCAGGGGGCCATCCAGATCCGCCTCGCTCAGGGCCACCCCGGCTTCCCCCGCAAGGCCAATCACGCGGTAGCCCTCCTCCTTCAAGGTTTCCAGAGAACGATTGAGATTCACCACCCTGGCCACAGGCAAATGCTCAAGGGCACCGGCGGCCACCTTCGCCACGGAACCGGTGAGCCCGGCACTACGACGCTGCGGCAGGACCAACCCGTGGGCGCCAAGGGCTTCAGCGCTCCGGACGATCGCGCCAAGGTTGTGGGGATCGGTGATGCCATCCAGGGCCATCAGCAACGGGGGCTCACCAATGTGGCGGCAACCGTCAATCAGGCTGCCCAGGTCCAGCGTGTCAGCCGCTGCGGCCTGAAGCACGATTCCCTGGTGCACGGCGCCATCGGTGAGCTGTCCCAGCCGCGACCAGGTGACTTCCTCCACCAGCACGCCACCGGCTTTTGCCTCCCGCAGCAATTGCATGAAGCGTGGTTGGAAACGCATCTCCGGCGTGCACCAGATGCGATGAATCGGGCGATCACTCTCAAGGGCAGCCTGTGCAGCGTGGCGTCCCCAGATCAGGTCGTCGGCAGGGCCAGCGTTGAAACGCTCGGCTTCACCAGTTGGAGCATCAACGATCACCGGCCGGCTCGGCGGCGCCTGATCGCGGCGGTCGCCGCGGAACGGTCGACGCTCGAAGCGACCGTCCTGGAAGGAAGGCCGACCGGTGGGACGCCCCTGGCCTTGAGGACGACCGGGACGGCGTTCGGTGCGGCTGCCGCTACCGCGCGGACCTTCAAAGCGGGGCCGATCGGATCGGGGCCGGTCGGACTGTGATGCGTCGCCAGCTCCAGGGCGAGGCGCCTCGAAACGACGCTCCACACGGGGGCGCTCGCCAAAACGCTCGGAGCGGTCGTTGCGATCGGGACGACGGCCAAAGGAAGGGCGAGCACCACGGTCTCCGCCTTCCGAGCGATCAGGGCGCCATTCACCCCGCGGGGTGAATGGGCGACGGGCGCCAGGCCGGGCATCGGCACGGCCTGGGCGGGCAGGGCGCGAACCAGCTGCCCCCGAGCCCTGGCCCTGGTCCCTGCGGCGATCAAAACGGGGGCTCATTGGTTAGCGGGCAAAGGGGTTATCGGGTCGGCATCCTCAAGCTGTGCCAGCAGCCAGGCAAGGCGGCTGGGGTTCTGAAGAAAGAGCCAGCCCACCATTGTCTCAAACCCCGTCGCCCTGCCATAAATGCCGGCTTCGCCTTTGCGGGGTCCGCGGCCGGCACGATTGCGGCCCTTCCTCACCAGCTCTAGCTCTTCCTCGCTGAGCAGGCCATCACGCTCCAAAAGAGCAAGGGCGGCCGCTTGAGCATCGGCGCGAACAGCGGCCACCACCGCCCGATGCAGATCGGCACTGCGGCCGGGCCGACGGCAATGGCGCAGCCGCTGGTGCAGCTCCCAGACGGCGTCCCCCAGCCAGGCCAGCTGAAGTGGACCCAGTTCAGAGGGGATGGAACTGGCCGGTACCGCCGCAAGCCACTCAGGCGGCGATGGATCCGAGGGCGGTATCGAGGTCGGGCTGGAGATGGAGGAACTGCTCGAGCCTCACCAGTTTCACCGTCTGCACGACCCTGGCATTACCAACCACCAAGAACTGCATCGCCTGGTCGTTGCAGTGTTTGGCCATCTGCACGAGGACACCGAGGCCCGATGAATCGATGAAATCGATCTTGCTGAGATCGATCACCAGGGGCTGAGGTGTGCTGGTGAGGTGCTCGGTGATGAAGGCGAGAAATTGCTTCTCTGAGTAGGCATCCAGCTGGCCGGTGAAGCTGAACAGCAGACAACCGTCCTGCTGTTGATAGCCACCGCGCAGAGACACGGTCAATCGCTGCAGATCAGTGATGGCTCCTGACCTCTGACGTTTGGGGCGCCTGCAGTGTAGTGACGGTTTTCGCAACGGACACGACCGCAACAAAGCTGCATTGATGCCTCTGAAACGCTCAGCGACGCCGTTCAGCCATCAAAAAAGTGAAACGACCGAAATGATGGTCCGCATCATGGGGGCCAGGACTGGCTTCCGGGTGGTACTGAACACCAAAAACAGGCTTATGGCGATGAGCAAGGGCGGCCACAGTGCGGTCATTGAGATTGAAGTGCGTCACCTCAACGTCAGCAGTTGGTAACGCGTTGGCATCGAGAGCGAAGCCATGGTTCTGACTGGTGATCTCGACCACACCGGGACTGCCGCAGGGGTGATTGAGGCCGCGGTGGCCGTAGCCGAGCTTGTAGGTGCTGCCTCCCATCGCCAGGCCGAGGATCTGATGGCCGAGACAGATCCCAAACACCGGTAAGTCGGCCTGCTCCAGCAGGTTGCGGGCCAGACTGATCCCACCCGTTACGGCCGAAGGATCGCCGGGGCCGTTGGAGAGAAACACACCCTCAGGCTGATAGGCCAAGACCTGATCGAGCGTGGCGTCGGCAGGCAAAACGGTCACAGCGCAGCCATGGGCTGCGAGGCGCTCGAGGATGGCACGTTTGATGCCAAAGTCGATGGCCACCACCCGGTATGGACGCTGGGGGTTGGGCTGCAGCCGCTGGTCGAACATTTCGGAACACAGCGAAGACCACTCGTAAGGGGTGGTGGTACTCACCTTCTGGGCGAGATTTAGACCTGCCATGGACGGTGCCGAACGCACCTGCTCGAGCAGATCCTGGGGCGAACTGCAGTCGGTACTGATAGCGCCATTGATGGCACCGCCTTCCCGCAGGTGGCGGACCAGAGCACGGGTATCGATGCCGCGGATACCCACCACCTGATGGCGCGTGAGCCAGGCCTCGAGCGTCTCCTCACTGCGCCAATTGCTGGGGAGCGGAGCGAGTTCGCGGGCGATCACCCCGCGCACGTGGGGCGCATCAGCTTCAAGGTCGGCACTGTTGACGCCCGTATTGCCCAGCTCGGGATAGGTGAAGGTCACCAGCTGACCGGCGTAGCTGGGGTCGGTCATCACCTCCTGATAACCGCTCATCCCGGTGTTGAACACCACCTCACCGAGGGCCGTACCTCGGGCACCAAAGGCTTCCCCGCGGAGCACCAGGCCATCGGCCAGCACCAACAGGGCGGGGGAAGAGGAGGAGGCTGTGGTCATCAGCCCATCATCCCCTGCAGGGTGGTCAGTCCGGTGTGGCGGCCAAGCTGGAACGCAGGCGCTCAAAGCGCTGCCAGGCGGCGCCAGTCGCCATGGCATGGAGGGCCAGCGGCACCGCCTCTGCCACCGATTCACTCAGAGCGCCAGCCCAGAGCACCAGCGCCGCATTGAGAGCCACCACATCCCGCTGGGCATCGCTGGCACGGCCCTGGAGCACAGCCTCAAAAATCGCCTGGTTGTCGACGAGCTCACCGCCCGACAAGGACTCCAGGGGGGCATGCACCAAGCCCAGGTCGGCCGGGGTGATCGTTTCTGCGCGCACCTGACCAGCTTCGATCAAGCGCAACTGACTGGGACCCGACAGCGATGCTTCATCGAGGCCACCGTGGCCATGCACAACGACAGCCCGTTCGAGGCCAAGGAGGGCAAGGGCATCGGCCATCGGATCAAGCAGATCGGCCGCGCCCACGCCGAGCACCTGGGTGTCGGGGCGGAGGGGATTCACCAGCGGACCCAGCAGGTTGAACACGGTGCGCACCCCCATGGTTCGGCGCAGCGGAGCCAGACCTACAAGCGCCGGATGCCAACCAGGGGCGAACAGGAACGTGACACCCACCGGCTCCAGGGCCGCGAGCACCTGCTCAGGAGAAGCCTTCAGGTTGAGGCCCGCAGCCTCAAGAACATCCGCAGACCCCACTTTGCCGCTGGCACTGCGATTGCCGTGTTTGGCCACGTGAGCACCGCAAGCAGCGGCCACAAAAGCCACCGCGGTTGAGATATTGAAGGTGTTGGCACCATCACCGCCGGTGCCACAGGTATCCACCAACGGCAGCGCCGGTCGTGGCCCGGGCAGGGGACAGGCCTGGCGCAACACCTGGGCCATGGCCGCCAGTTCCTCGCCGTTCACACCCTTGGCCCGCAGGGCAGCGAGCAGGGCTCCGGTCATGACGGGCTCGAGTTCTTCGGCGAGCCAGGCCTGCATCAGCGCAGTGGCCTGTTCAGCGGACAGCGATCGCCCTTGCAACAGCTGCTCCAACAGGGAAGGCCAGGGAAGGGCGGAGGCCATCAGGGCGTGGTGATCTGAGGTGGATGTAGCAGAAAATGTTGCTTAGGGACTGTCCTGATCCGCGGTATCAAAGCCGGAGCCCACCGACTGCTCCTGCACGTCGGCGCCAGGGCGATAGCCGGAAGCCCAGATCGCACGGCAGCGCTGTTGGAGCTGCTCGCGGCTCAGGCCCCAGAGGCGCAGGGTCTTCTCAAGGTCTTCCTGTAGATCGAGGGCTCCCGGGAAGCCGGCGTAACGCATCAGCAAGCGGCCAAGATCCACCAGCTGTGGATCGGCGGGTTGCTGCGTGGCAAGCAGCGAGTCCACGAGATCTCGGTCGGTGGCATAGAGCGGGTGCTGCTGTTCAGGCTGATCGCTGGTTGCCAAGACGCTTGCCCAAAGGCTGGCTCCCTAGGTTGGCAGCTCCCTGTGGAGCGTCATGGCAGCCATCCGGTTCGGATTGATCGGGCGCTACCTGCGGCCCTATCGCCGCACGGTGCTTTGGGGAGTGGTTGCCCTGGTGGTGGTGAACGTTCTGAGCGTCAGCCTGCCATTGCTGGTTCGGGGCGTGATCAACGACCTGCAAGACGGCTTCACCTACAGCGACGTCCTACGGCAGGCGGCCTTGATCGTCGGCTTAGCGACCGTGATGGGGGGCGTGCGTCTGTGGTCTCGCATGCTGGTGTTCGGGGTAGGCCGACAGGTCGAGGCGAGCCTCAAACAACAGATCTTCGATCACATGCTCCGCCAGGAGCCCGGCTGGGTGCAGACCACCGGCAGCGGCGAAGTGATCAGCCGCGCCACCAGCGATGTGGAGAACGTGAGGCGGCTCCTGGGCTTCGCGGTGCTCAGCCTCAGCAATAC
>Ga0078894_10003687_pt1 | contig 11639 bp, 10 predicted proteins | sample LauGreSu1BDMLBSD_2_FD_67506 | JGI IMG/M metagenome (GOLD analysis project Ga0078894, IMG submission 67506) | Freshwater lake microbial communities from Lake Michigan, USA - Su13.BD.MLB.SD (version 4) (version 4) | ecosystem: Environmental > Aquatic > Freshwater > Lake | place: Lake Michigan... | reverse complement strand
CGGTGATATTCTTGAATCCGAGATTGTTGAGAGCGCGGATCAGCGCCAGTCGCATGGTGCGGCTGTCGTCCACCACCAGTACCGCTGCCTGAAGATTCAGATTGGCTGCGGGCTCAGGGGCTGGAGCATCTCGCAACGGAGGCCTTTCGGGGGCGGTGGGGTCCATTGTTATGGGGCCTTCAGTTCCGGAGTGGATGGCGGAGCGGTCTGCCCGCCAGTCGTGTCTGGAGCGTGTTCGATCGAGGGCGGAACGCTGGGGCGTAGGACAAGCGGGATGATCCGTGCCGCCTTCGACAGCAGCAGGTCTTCCTGGAATGGTTTGGTGATGTAATCGCGCGCACCCAGACGGGCAGCAGCAGCGATCTGCTTGGCGCCGGCCTCCGCGGTAAGCATGATCACCGGCGTGTGCCGCAGCGAAAAATCCTCGCGCAAGCGCTGCAGCATGGTGAGGCCATCCATGACCGGCATGTTGTAATCGAGGAAGATCAGGTCGGGCTTTTCCGAGGTCGCCACGACCAATCCTTCCTCACCGTTGGCTGCTTGGGACAGGGTGCAATGGAACGGCTCAAAGATCCGCACCAGCATCCGGCGAACCGTCTTGCTGTCGTCCACGCTGAGAATTCTAGGGCCTGTCGACATCACTTGATCCAGACCGTGAGCGTGAGTGTCGCGCCAGCACATGTCCAGTGGGTGTGCGAACGTTTGGCCCCGGGGCCCACTTCGACCGGGTTCTGCGGCCCGGATGCGACCTCGGGCGTGCTCAAGGTGCAGATGTGCCCAGCAGCCGCGAGTCCTGCGCCGATCCGTCCAGCAACCATGTTGCAAAGCTCGCTGGCCAGATCCCACATCTCGCTCGCCCGGTCGGCGGGGTCGGGGCTGACAGGGCCGAGAGAGGCATTGAGCGTGCTCAACCAAGACTCAGGAAACTGAAGGCGCACCTCCCCCCGAATCTCCGGACCTTCGAGGCTTACGGAGCCGGTCAGGAAATGCGGGTTTACGGAGGCCCATCCGACTTCATCAGACGATGCGGCGACGACGGACAGCCTGAATTGGGTTGTCAGAACCTCCCGGATAGCCTCGGTCGAGATCCGGTCGAGATCCTGGCCTTGTCCCATGGGCATCATTCGAGAACGGGTTGTGAAAGCATCTTGAGGATGGCCTGTGGAATCCGCGGCAACGGCACCACCTGTTCGGCAGCGCCCAGCTTTATCGCTGCCTGAGGCATGCCGAAAACGACGCAGCTTTCCTGATCCTCGGCAAGGGTGCGTGCGCCGACCGCACGGAGCAACTGCAGTCCATGCGCACCGTCTACGCCCATGCCCGTCAGCAGGGCTGCAACCGCTTGATTTCCGGCCTGCTCTGCAGCGGACCGGAACAGGATGTCCACCGAAGGGCGGCAATGATGGACCGGCGGTGATTGGGTCAGTCGCACTCGGTAGCCCAAGCCGGCCCGACCGAGGGTGAGGTGGAAATCTCCGGGCGCCACCAGGCACAAGCCGGGGTGCAATGGGTCGCCATTGACCGCTTCGCGAACCGTGAAGGCACACAAGGCATTGAGGTGTGCGGCCAAGGTTCGGGAAAAGGGCGCCGGAATGTGCTGCACGACCACGATCGGCGGAAGGCCGTCGGGCAAACGCGGCAGGAGATACCGAAGCGCTTCCACGCCGCCCGTCGATGCGCCGAGCACGATGATGCGCCGCGGCGAAAACTGCCCGGGTTCAAAAGGGGGAGGGAAAGGCTTGGCCGCCTCGATGGCCGCAGGAGCATATCCGGGTCTTCGACGAGAGCGGCCGGCCGCCTTGACGTGAAGGGCCAATTCGCGGGCAATCTGACTCAGACTCCTGCCACCGTCGGGCTTGGCTATGACATCCAGCGCTCCGGCTACCAGCGCTTCCACTGCCTTGGCCGAACCGGCCGGAGTCAGTGAACTCACCACCACCACGGGCACGGGATGGTGTTCCTGCAGGATCTTCAGAAACGCCAATCCATCCATGCGCGGCATTTCCAGGTCCAGCGTGATGACATCCGGCTGGAGGGAAAGGATCTGGTCACGCGCCACGTAGGGATCGCAAGCATACCCCACGACCTCGAGCTCCGGATCCCTGGAAAGCGCGTCGCCGATGGCGCGCCGGGCCAGCGCCGAATCGTCCACGATCAGTACCCGGACCTTTTGGACGCCTGGCTTCATGTCTTCTGAAAGACGCCCTGCTGCACCGGGTGCAATCCGTGCGGGATGCCCATGAGGTTCTCGGAATGTCCGATCACCAGATATCCGCCGGGCGCCAGATGTTGGGTCAACCGCTGCACCGCCAAGGCACGGGAAGGCAGGTCGAAATAGATCATCACATTGCGGCAAAAAATCACATGCAGGTTTGAGGGAACCGGATATTCCGCCTGAAAGAGATTCACCCGATCAAACTGGAGATGATCGCGGAGCTCGGGTTTCACCCGGCAGACACCCGCTCGGGCACCGACACCCTTCTGGAAGTAGCGCTTGAGGATTTCCAGAGGCACCGGCTTCACGCGATCCATGGAATAGATGCCCTGCCGTGCCGCGGCCAACATCCGGCGGGAAATGTCGGTTGCCAGGATCTGCCACTCCACCTTGGGGAAAGGCCTCAAGTATTCCGCAACCGCTACGGCCATGGTGTAGGGCTCTTCCCCGGAGGAAGCCGCAGCGGACCAAAGCCGCAGTGGTGCGCCCGTGGCGCTCAATTCCGATACCAGCGCGGGAAGGGCCCGCTGTGTCAGGAAGGAAAAATGCGCGGGCTCGCGGAAAAAACGGGTGTGATTGGTGGAGATCAGGTCCACCAGGTTCTCGACCTCCTCCGCGTCCTGAAGCGACTGCAGAAGGTCGCAATAGTCGTCGTAGGATTCCAGCTCCAGGGTGTGGAGGCGTTTTCGCAGCCGGTTGGCCACCAGAGCCTTTTTGTCCGGGCCAAGTCGGATGCGGCTGTGCCGATACACCAGATCGCTCAACGTCCGATAGGCCTGGCTGGAAAACGAATTGTCAGAGCGTGCTTTCAACCTCGTCGCCTTGGCAAACTGGACACTCACGACCTGCGAAAACGATTTCCATCGCGCAGACCCTCACCGTTGGGCGATGCCGCTCGTGGGTCCGCGGTGATCCCGCCGCAAGCTGCGGTTCGGTGCACCACCCACCAGCGCTCGCAGTCGCCCCACCAACTCGTTGAGCGATTCACCCTGCGCCTCCACTTGCATTGCCGCATCCGCCGTTTCCTCGGCGTTGGCCGCGTTGCTTTGCGATACCTTCTCCATTTGCCCGATGGCCTGGTTGATCTGTTCTATACCCTGCGCCTGTTCGCTGGCCGCAGTGGCGATCTCCCCCACCAATGAATCGGTGGCCGCCACTTGCTTCGTGATCTCCTCCAGCGACTCCACGACCCGGGCCGTGCATTCGGTGCCCTTTCGGGTATTGCCGATCGCCACCTCGATCTTGTGCGCTGTCGCCTTGGCGGCCGCTGCGCTTCGCTGGGCCAGCGACCGCACCTCGTCGGCCACCACGGCAAAGCCTGCGCCCGCCTCGCCGGCCCGCGCCGCCTCCACCGCCGCGTTGAGCGCAAGGATGTTGGTCTGGAAGGCGATCTCGTCGATGTCCTTGACGATTTTGGCCACCTGCCCGCTCGACAGATCAATTTCCGCCATCGCCTCCACCATGTCGGCCATCGTCCGCGATCCTCCCGCCGCTACCGCACGGGTCTCGGAAGCCAGAGCCTTGGCTCTCTGGCAGTTTTCCGCCGTCGCCTGGATCATGCTCGACATCTCCTCCAGCGAGGCGCTGGTCTCTTCCACCGACGCCGCCTGCTCGCTCGCGCCAGAGGAGAGAACCTGATTCGAAGCCGACATCTGTGCGGATGCGCTGTCGAGTTGGAAGCCGGTGTTTTGCAGCTCTGCCATGACCTGCCGGATCGGCTGGACGACGGTGGCAAAAACCGAGGTGCACAAAGCGATCAGGGTAAGAACGGCAAGGCCCACCAGCGCGAGCAGCGTATAAAACAGACGGTAGCTGCGCTGAACGAGCCGTTGCACTTCGCTGCTCGTGCGTCGATCCAGCATGCTGAAGAACTCGTCAATGGGCTTCATGATCTTCGCCTTCTCAGCATGATACTCTCTGCTGTGCATCAATTGCCGAGCCAGCGCCATGTCCGGCTCGCCTTTCCGGGTGAAATGCCCCTTCCCGTCATCGAACAAGCCCTTGACCGCGTTCATGGCGACGGTCTCCAACCGAACCAAGCTGTCGGAGTTGGCCTGAGCCTCCTTGAGCCTCGCAAACTCCTCCGCCGTGAAACCCTGTTCTTCCATCAACTGCTGTAGCGGAACCGCTTTGCCGTCCGGCCGCGGCTTGATCCCGTCGGCAGCCACAAAATCCCAATAGATCCTCTCGTAATGCTCCGGCCGGGGAGCCTTGCCATTTCGGATGTCCAGGACCGCCCGGTACTGCTCCTCGTAGAGGTTGTCCGCCGTCAACACGAAGGTCCGTGCCAGGCGCGTCAAGTCATCCGAGCTTTGGCGCAATTCATCCGCCAACAGGTACGACTGGTAACGGCGTTCCTGGGCGGCGGTGATCTCCTTCTGATTCATCAGCATCCCCTGCACGACTCCGCCAATCACGAGGAGAAAGACACTGATGATCACCGACGCGAACAAAGTCCTGCTGCTGAGTTTACCGCTGATTGTCATGGGTAACATGGGTTGCATCTGCGGATCCCCAACCGCCGTTTTCACGTTCGGAATCAATCGGGGTACGCCGGTTCAGAAACTCTTGAAGTTGTCGTCATCGCCACTGGCCGCCCCACCGGAATCACCGGGCATCGGAATCGACTTACGGTGGCCTCCACTCAGGATTTTCTGCGACTGGGCCCGCGGTCTGGACCGCACCGCTGGCTGCGAGGTGAAAACCGGCGCGCGCGTCGGGCGCAACGCGGCTGCAGCCGGTTCCGATGCCGGAGGTGAAACCGTGTCCAAGCCACCGACCAACTGGCGGAGCTGGGATACCATTTCCTTGAGCGCCGCCGCCTCGGTCTCGAGGGACTCGGCTGCCCCGGCACTCTCCTCTGCGCTGGCCGTGTTGATCTGCGTTGCCTGATCGATTTGCGTAATGGCCGTGTTGATCTGCTCGATCCCTTGGGCTTGTTCACGGGCCGCGGTTGCAATCTGGCCGACCAGCGAATCGGTGGAGGAAACCTTCTCGGCAATTTGCGTCAGCGACTGCCGAACCTTGTCACAGCTTTGGGATCCGCTTCGGCTTCTGGCAATCGAAGCCTCGATCTTTTCGGCGGTTACCTTCGCTGCAGCCGCACTGCGCTGGGCAAGGGAACGGACTTCATCTGCGACGACCGCAAATCCGGCACCCGCCTCACCGGCCCGCGCGGCCTCCACCGCGGCATTCAACGCCAGGATATTGGTCTGGAAGGCGATCTCATCGATGCTCTTCACGATCTTGGCGACCTCAGCGCTGGAGGTATCAATGGCAGCCATCGCCTGGGTCATTTCCACCATGCTCCGCGAGCCGGCTTGGGCAACGGCCTGGGCTTCGCCCGCCAGCGCTTTCGCCTTTTCGGCGTGGTCAGCAGTCGAGCGGATCATGCTGGTGATCTCCTCCAATGAAGCGCTGGTTTCTTCCACGGATGCGGCCTGTTCGCAGGTTGCGGAGGACAGAGTCTTGCTGGCGACCGAAACTTGGCGCGCTGCGGCGGCGGTCTGGATGGCGCCGTGATCGAGGTTCACGGCGAGGTTGCCGAGCACGAGGTTGGTCGAGCGCACGGTCTGCCATGTCAGCAGGACGGACAAAATCAGGGTCACCCCGAGTGCAACGTAGATCAGGGTCACGCTGTAACGCCCCGCGGCAAGTGCCGCTGCGGTCGTCTCCATGGCCAGCTTCTTGTTGTATTCGACAGCGACATCAACCGCTTTGACGGACGCTTCAAAGGCAGGAATGACCACCTCGGTCATTCTCTTCCTCAGCTCCTCCGGGTTCCCTTGACGCATCATCTCGAGATAAGGAGAGCGGACTTTGACGAAGGCTTCTCGAGTCCGCTTGACCTCTTCAAACAACCGGCGGTCCTCGCTGTCCTGAGTCAGGTCGGGATCGTAACGCTTGAACAAGTCATCCATTCGCTTCCGGTTCGTGGCAACGCGGGCCTCGATCTCTTGACGCTGCTCCGGCGAGGACGCCTCAGCGGCCTGAAGGCAGGCGAAGATGTTGTCACGCGCCAGCTCCGAGCATTCGCTCAGGACAAGCACGCTGGGCATGCTCTTGTCCGCCATGGTCGCGAGGGAATGACTGAGGCTTTCCAGCCGCGCCAGAGCGAATAGCCCGAGCGCCGCCGAAATCAGCAGCATGGCCGCGGACCCAAACTTGATCCGTCGCGAGATGGTCCAGGATTTCATACGGTCTGAGTTCTGTTCTGAGGAGTGGAGGCGGGCGATGAAACCAGGGTCAGCAAACCTTCCGTGAGGAATACCTTTTCGGGATCCAGCAGCGTCTTGACGCCGCCATTGAGCGTCCCCAGTCCGAGGATGAACTGCGTTTCGGGCGACCCACCAAAATCAGGCGCCGGCTCGAGATGGTCCGCGTTCAACTGGATGACCTCCTCCACCGTGTCCACGATGGCGCCAATCAAGGTGCTGCCCCCGGTGGGGTTGCGGAGTTGCACCACGATGATGCATGCCCGTTCGCCATAGACGGCGGTTGGCATCTGGAATTTGGCGCGCAGATCGAGCACCGGAATCACCGTGCCGCGCAGGTTGATCACGCCCTTGATGTATTCCGGCGCGCGGGGTACCGGCGTGATCGGGCAAAGCCGGATGATCTCGCGCACATTCAGGACCGGCAGCCCATAAGTCTCCGCACCCAGGCTGAAGGTGAGGTAGCGCCCGGCCTTGGCCAGGGATGGGTTGGAGTTCGGAGACGACTTTGTCATGGACCAGGAGTTGCGCTTGCCGTTGGAGAAATTTTGCGGTGTCCGGGCGCCTTCACCAGCGTGTCCACGTCCAGGATGAGACCCACCGAACCGTCGCCGAGCACCGCCGAGCCCGCCAGCAGGCTCTGGTTCTGGAAGGCATGGCCCAAACTCTTGATGACGACTTCCTGTTTGCCGAGCAATTCGTCCACCAGCAATCCGCGGGACGCGTCCCCGGATTCCACCACCACGATGATGGCATCCTCGGGCTTGCTGGCTTTGAACGGGCGATCCAGATGTCGTCCCAGTCGAAGCAGTGGTGTCTGGCGGCCGCGCACGCTCACCACCTCGCCGCAGCCCTGGATGGTGGAGACCATGCCGGGTTGGGGTCGGAAGGATTCGCGAATCGAAAGCGTAGGGATGATGTAACGGTCCTCGCCCACGCCCACCAACATCCCGTCAATGATCGCCAGTGTCAGGGGCAGCACGATGGTGAATTGGGTGCCCTGTCCAGGCACGGACTGGATCTCGATCTTCCCGCGGAGGCCCTCGATATTGCGACGCACGACATCCATGCCAACGCCGCGACCCGAGAGATCCGTCACTCTTTCCGCCGTGGAAAAACCGGGCAGGAAGATCAGCGAGAAGATCTCGGATTCATCCAATTCGGCATCGGCACGGATCAGTCCGCGTTCGAGTGCCTTGGCCCGGATGCGGTCTGGGTTCAGTCCTTTTCCATCGTCGGTGATGCGGATGACAATGCCGCCGCGCTGATGGGCGGCGCTCAACCGAATGGTGCCTTGCGCTGGCTTGCCTTGGGCGATTCGGTCGGAAGGGTCTTCGATTCCATGATCCAGGGAATTGCGGATCATGTGGATGAGAGGGTCACCCAGCTTTTCAACGATGTTGCGATCGAGTTCGGTCTCCTCACCCTCAAGCAGGAGTTGCACCTGCTTTTGCTGGCTGGCGGCGAGGTCGCGCACCAAGCGGGTCATCTTTTGAAATGCACCGCGGATGGGCACCATGCGCATGGACATGGCCGTGCGTTGCAGGTCGCCAGTGATGCGGCTGAGCTGGCGCACGAGCCGGACAAACTGCGGGCTCTCAATGCTCCGCACCTCTTGGTTCTGCACCACCATGGATTGCGCCACAACCAGTTCACCTACCAGATCCACGAGGCTGTCCAGCTTGGCCGTGTCCAGCTTGACGAAGCCGGCGACTGGATCGCCGCTGACCGGTTCGCGGGCCGGCGCGGCGGGCGAAAGGGTCGCCTTCGCCTCAGGAGCCGCTTGGGGAACGGGTTCGAGGGGTGTCCGATCTGGCTTGGGAGATGCCGCAATCGGGGTGCTGGGTGCGGGCTGTACCACCACCGGAGCCAGGGCAGGGGCAGGGGGCAGCGGAACCGGCGGCGGGGCGGCTTCACCGCGTGCAGCCAGTTTGGCGCGGCGGATGATGTCGCTGGTGGGCACGACAATCAGGGCACCTGGATGGATGCCCTGAAGCTGAGCGCCGATGGCGTGGGTGAACTGCCTGAGCGCATCGGCACCCGCGAGGATCAGGTTGATGATTCCCGCGTTGATCCTCAGCTCGGAGCGCCGCACCAGATCGAGCAGGGTTTCCAACTCGTGTGCCAAGTGGCGGGGAGCGTCGAGGTGCAGGAATCCCGCTCCCCCCTTGAACGTATGAAACGCGCGGAAAATCGAGTTGATCGTCTCGGTATCCGCCGGGGTCGTTTCCAGAACCAAAACGCCCTGCTCGATGCCCTGCAGCAGTTCCAGGGACTCGGCATGGAATTCGCGGAGCAACTCCAGATCCTCGTCGAGGTTCAGGCGGATGGAAGGCTCATCGCCGATAGGCTCAAGCACGGCTGATGGCGATGGATCCGGGGCGGGCGGTTGCGTGGAGATGGAATCCGCCGCGGGCTTGGGCACACCTGCCACCGGTGTGGTTGCACCCGGAACCAAGGACCTGTCCCAACCCGAAGGCCATTCCGGCATCTCGCCCCCGTCCAGCAAGACGTCCAGAACGGAACTCAAGTAGGCATGCCACTCATTGATGAGCCGGATGTGGTCCTCGCTGAACTTCCCGCTCCCGTCCAAAATCTCGTCGAGCCAGAGTCGGACAACCTTCAATCCCGCAGTCCATGGCCCCGCAGCAGTCGGTACCACCCACTCTTCCAGATCCATGACAAACCGGTTGATGGGCAGGAGTCCCGCATCTCCGTCCGGCACCACAAAGGCCAGTTCCTCTCCGATCTGGGCCAGCAACTCGGCCGCCCGGAGCAGATCGCTCGAATCACTGGCAGCTTTGTCGTTTGAACTCATGTCAGCCCGGTAACGCTATGGATTCACCCCCTTCGAGGCAAACCAATGTCAGTGCACCCGCTTGGAGCGGCTGCAGGGATCGAACCTCATGAAGCTTCGAACCTCGGCGGGAGCATGTCCTCGCCGCTCCCCAACCTGCGCACTCCGCACACGCAACCATCGGATCTGCCATTGTCGCCCCGAGCCGGGCTGGTAGTCTTCCTGACGTCCGCATGAACGCTCGCTTTCAAGGTGAAGACGGTCGGGACGCCTTGATCGAGGCGCTCCAATCCCAGGTCATCGTTCGCGGTGATCCGGCACTCGCCGCAGCCGTCGCCAGCGCCGCCGAGATCCGGTCCTTTGCCCAGGGGGCCGTCCTTCTCCGTCAGGAAGACTCCGACGCCCAACTCCATTTCATCCTGGAGGGCGAAGTCAGCATCCTCGTCAACGGCCGCCCCATCATCCTGCGGCCCGCCGGCCAGCAGATCGGGGAAATGGCCCTGATCGAACCCACCCGTCGTTCCGCCACGGTGGTCGCCACCATGCCGACGACCACGGCCGTCATCGGCGATCGGGCCTTCCGCACGTTGGCCCATCAATTTCCCAGCCTGTGGCGCAACATCGCCCGCGAACTGGCGCGACGCCTCCGCGAACGGGAACGCGACGATCCCACGCGCCGCTCCGTCCCGACGCTCTACCTCGCGTCGTCGGCCGAAAGCCTTCCCATCGCCTACGCATTCCGCGAAGGGATCCGTCGCTGCGGCAACGCCATCCCGGTGACCACATGGAAGGATACGGACGTGTTCCGCCCCAACCGGACCTTCATTGAGAACCTGACCACGTCGATCCACGCGGCGGACGTGGGCGTGCTCGTTCTGGGACCGGACGATCGGCCCGACAGCCGCTCGAACACGCGCCCGCCCGCCCGGGACAATGTGCTCTTCGAACTCGGCCTGCTCACCGCCGCCCTCGGTTGTGATCGGACCTTCGTCGCGGTACCCGCCGGCATGGACCTCAAGGTCCCATCCGAACTCCTCGGGGCTGTTCCCATCGAGTACAGCCTCCCCGCGGGTGCGCTGAATGGACCCATCGATGTGACGGTCGCCGTCGCTGGCCTGCTCCGGCACATTACCCGCCTCGGCCCCAGGTAACGGCGTCGGTCCGCATGCCGAGGGCGATGCGAAGATTCCCCGCATCTGCAACGCCTCCAGAGTTGGGGACAGGCCTTCAAACTGAACCCTTGAAACTTGGATCTCCCCCTCACTCCCCCTTCACAAACTCCTCCCGGAACGTCTTCCACTCGGCCTCATCCATCTCCCAATCCGAGTAGAGGACGACGCCCTGATAGTTCTCGGGCAGCGGTGACTTCGACAGGCCGCGATGGATCCCGCGCAACCCGGTCTGAAGGTTCTCGACCTTCGGATCGTGATATCCGACGCCCGCATCGTCGTACGCCGGAAGGCCCAGCAGCACCGGTTTCCCTGCGCTCCACGCCAGGACCTCCTCCGTCCACGACGCCATCAATTGCTGGTAGGCCTTCGACGATTGCTGGCCGACGTCGTACATCATGACGGCCATCTGATCCGAGCGTTCAGCCACCGCACGGAAGAAGGATTCGTCCCAGTGAACTTCGTCCGACGGCTGCCAGCGTGTCGGAGGCGGATAGGCCGCCACGCTCAGGATGCGTCCCGGCGGCATCGCCCGACGCAACTCCTCCAGGAACTTGAGGAAGTCCGCATCGCCGCTCGTCAGGGGCTCGACGTTCACCTGCACGCCGGCCAGGCGGGGATGCTTTTCGAGAAGACGGCGCACGTCCGCTGTATAGGCCGTGCGCCACTCCGGCCGGTGGATCCGGGCACTGCTTCCACGCGGTCCGCCGATCCACGGGATGACCCGGAGACCGGCCGTCGCATCCAGGAACCGCTCCGTATGCACCGGGTCCCAAGCCGGCAGCCGCCCCTCCGGATCCGCCGGACACAGGTGCGGGAAGAGGTCGGTGATGTGATGTCGACGCATCCGCTCCGCCAATAGCCGGAGGCTCTCCGGATCCCGGTATCTGCCGAACTGGTTCGTCTTGCCGTTCCGGATGAACCAGTCGTCCGCACCCATCCAGCCGTGCGCTAGCCAGATTCCGTTCCGACCGCGATCATGTCGTCCATCGCGGACCTCCAGTCCTGGCTGCCAAAACGCCATCGCCAGTGCGACCACCACGATGACCACCAAGCCGGCCATCACGGTGCGCCAGGGAGGTTGGAGGAGTCGGCGGATCATCTTTCCTTCCTTCAAACTGAAGTCTTCAAACTTGAATCTTCCCCCGCCTCAACGCCCACGACGGCGACGCCTGGGCGGCAAGGGTGAGTTCAATTCCGAGAGGACCTTCTCGAAGAGGTCGTACCCGGCTTCATCGGTCGGG
>Ga0078894_10003686_pt1 | contig 11639 bp, 5 predicted proteins | sample LauGreSu1BDMLBSD_2_FD_67506 | JGI IMG/M metagenome (GOLD analysis project Ga0078894, IMG submission 67506) | Freshwater lake microbial communities from Lake Michigan, USA - Su13.BD.MLB.SD (version 4) (version 4) | ecosystem: Environmental > Aquatic > Freshwater > Lake | place: Lake Michigan, USA... | reverse complement strand
CGATAATTCACGAAGCTCCCACTTTTGCTTAGTAGTTACGAACCACATTTTCAATCAAAGTTTGCTCTGATGGTGTCAGCATTGGCAAACCCAGCACGCATCTCTTACTAGCAAAATTTTTCAAGGCAATTTAATCAGTTTTAACAACTTCAATTAGATTAGTCACTGCCTGTAATTTAAGATTTCCATCAACATCTTAGGTCTGTATAACTTGGAAAATCAGAGCCAAATATGGTAGTAAAAGATCACATCTCATGTCAGCGTCAAGCTTTGCATAAGTTTTTAGCATAAAAGACCAATTCGTTGAATTTATGTTATTATAAGCCATAACAAAGGCAATTTTGGCAAGTTATAATGTAAGTTAATTTAACTAAAGATCTGTAAGCTCTGTAAAATCAACTTGCACATCAAGTCTATCAAGTAATCCACAAACTGCCTGTTGATCTTTTCCAGTAACTAATTTGATGACAAGGGACATTGCACGGGCTTAACTTTTGCATAAGGTTTGCTGATTCATCTAAAAAATAATTTAAGTAGCCATTTTACTGATCTCATCTGTTGGATCTACAATCGAATTGACTATATCTTTGATGAATTTAATGTAATCCTAGTGTAATTCAGTACTTATCTCGTTAATCCCCATACAAATCTTTGACAGAATTACACCTATGGTCAAATCGTAATTTTTAGATTTTTTGCATGCCCATCCTAAGCAATTTAACCAAGTTTTGATCAATTACGGATCATACGCAGTCGTACCCTTTCTTAGTTCTGGTTAAAATTGGAGTAAAAACTCAACCGTTGCATCTAATACGTCCGAATCGAATTGCACATTGTCATCAAAAGCTTGGCTATAAATTTAAAGGATTTCCCCGTTTATTTCAATTATGCCCAACATAGATAGATGCTACAGAACTGGGATTAACTCTTACAAATAATTTTTATTCGTTTTTAAAAGCCTTAAGTAGCTTATTTTCTGATTGTAGAATCTCTATAAGTCTGAAACTCCATCATATGCACCAACTAATCCTTAAAGTAAGCACGCTTGAGTTAAATCATCTTGATCAAATTCCATTAACGCTTAAATTATGGTTGGAGCTGTTTCGCAAACTGCCTGCACATCAACAGTTCCTTGTACGAATTTGAGCATGGTTTAATTTCCATCTCCGTTTAAACTCAAAATCAGACAATCTTGCGCTGCAATCCTCCAACTAGAAATCAGTGTTGCCATTAACTTATTGTCGAAAAGATCACTGAGTTATTGTCTGTGATCCTCGTTAAACCTTTGGAAATGGCAATCTGATTGAGATTTAAGCCAAAGTTTTGCAAGTAATTCTAACTTTATGAAGTGAGTCAACACAGCTAATCCTTCGTGGCAAAGCACATCACACTTTATTTGTTTGTGTATGTTTAAAGTCAGCATTTGCACAATCTTTTTTATGAGACTTGGGTCTTAAGTTACTGGCAAAGTTATAAAAGTGTAAACTAAGTCGAAAACTTTTAATATGACCTGTTCATCGCTTGCCAAAGTTTATCTTATAACACTAAAAATTTAAGCTTCATATTGCTCTATTATCAGTGGGGTTTACATAAGAGTACGGGGTGATAGACTTTCTTCATCAGCTGCTTCGGTTTTTTCTCTCATCTAATTTATACACAGTGTTATGAACTCTACAGCAATTTCTTTGATTTCTCTTTGCTTTTAACTTACAAGAGTTAGAGCAAATTACAAAAGTTCTATTGCTTGGCTACTTTCCATGTATTTACTCAAACTAAACTTGAAAATCTTCAAAAATTCCATCATTGTAGCGAAACTAACATTACCTCCGTCATGGTTCTAAGCGATGCTATGTTTGATAAGCTGTGCGTGCTCAGATTAATTTAATCTTTCAACTAACATTTTGTAAACATTAAGCCATGGACTATGACCTTTAATTAAATCCAAATTGACAAATTCAATTACTTATTAGTCAAAATTTTTAAATTTCTGTTGCAATCTAGGTAAATGATGTTAGCTGACAAGTAATTCTACAAGTTTACCATGAGATTAGTCTAAAAATTCGACATATTATAACACATCTTCATTTTTTTATGCGAGACTATAAAGGACTGTAGGTTCTTATATGTGGTCTTAAATGAGTATTTTAGCAATTTTCAAGTCTTCCCACATATTTAATCCCTACAGCAATCTAATTGTTTGTTAGCGATAGTCAAATTAACTGCTGTACACCACATCAAAACACAAAGGCAGAATTTATTTTGTAAATTCTCTACTTTCCAAGCAAATGTCAGATGCAAAGTGCAGACTAATTTTTTGTACACGTGGGTCTTGGTGTGAAAGAAGTTTGTAAAATATATTAGTAAGTCTTTCAAAAGGAATTTCGTATCCATAGTACCGAACTAAATGACCACATTAAGCAGATATAAACATCAACTAACTTACATTCTTACTTTTAATGCTGCCTGACAAGTTCATTTCTAAGATTTCTAGGAAAGGTCCAACCCCTAAATGATCGATTTACTTCACTTAAAATGCAACTTGAATTTCACTTGCTAAAATCGCAAATTTCCCGTTTAAATCAGGAGCCATTAGATTATTGATGACATCTTTCACCATTTAAGCCTCATTTTGATAATTTGCTCTGTCTTGAATTTGAAGATATTCATAAACTGTTTTTCCTATCCTACCTATCTTTCGTATCTTATCAGGTCTATAAGGTAGTAGAATTTTGCTTTGTGTCACTTTATCAGTTTTAACTGACTACGCTGCGTGCACTGTTAAATGCTTAGCCAGTTAGTCTTTATTCTTTTCATTCAAACTATCAGATGCTAAAATCTTGACAAAGACGCCTATCCCAAGTTAGACTAGCATATTTTGTGAATCAGCATTACCATCTAAATTATCAACTTCGTTTATTGTGCAGCAATCAACATTTTCTTCGACAATTGTATCGCTGACTTAATGAAGTATTGAGTTAAATTTACTTTTGTAGTAGTGTACTGGTAGTTTGTTAAGACAAAACAAAAGATTTTATTGTGATAGTTTATTGGTGTTCTGTTTTAAGAAAATAAAAGGGAATGCGTAAGTCACAAGGATTGCAAAAACCTTCTAATGTTCTTATTACAACTCAACTGTAGAAAGAAGAACTTACAAGGCAGCTATAGCGGCGGATTTAACTTTTATTTCTTATTTTAGTTATTCAGTGTAGATTTAGTCTTTTGATTCTTCTACTTGGCACATAGATTTTGAAAATACAGTTTTAAACAGATTTATAAGTTCATTTATGTGTTTTTAAATCCAGTTTGGTCCTATGTGCATAAGTCCTTACAACAAAGTCCAACCAGCTTCATTTCTCATTTTTACTTGGTGAAACTCAAGAGTAAGGTACTTTTCAAAGGTATAACCGACTCCAACTATCAATTAACTCGCTACGTTAAAAGTTTGTTGGGCTATAACTACTGGCTCACCGCCTATGGCTAGGACCGTGCTCTTGATCAAACAAGCAAGAGCTTGTGAAAGACCATTAAGGCTTTCAATTAAATTCTAACTTTGTTGTTTCATACATTATAAATCTGCTTGTGTGCTTTGTACATTAGATAACAAAGTCGAAGTCATTTGTTAATTCCATTAAGGCATGTTTTCACTAATTGATTACACTACTTCTACCGCGCTTTGTCTAACGTTTGGAATACTCAGTAAAGGAAGGATTAAGTCAAAATAATCAGAACATCTCTGCATTTCTATTTTGTACAGAAGTTTACTAAGCAGTGACAAAACAAAACACGTTTGTGTACTACCAACGGTGATTCCTATTTTAGTATTCTTTGATAAGCTTTACAGTTCTTGTAAGATCTCAGGTTTTATCAACATTTATTAGGTTTTGAGAGATTAAAGGCAGAATTCAACAAGTTCCCTTTGATTTAATTCCTTTAAGGTAAGAATTTCTAGAAATTTTGGATTTTTAGTCACAAGCAAAATGCTAGCCAATACATCAGATTGTAGGTATTCAAGACTGTTATTTTGAAGCATACTTATTAGAACGGAACCTGAGTCAATTTTTTATACAGCCAAAAAAATAACAACTTCCTGCAAAGTTCTAGGGAAATCGATTTTCTTTTTTTAGTCTTTTTAGATAAATACTTTATTCGGTGTTTTGAGGTCTCCAAGTTATTTGGATTCATTGAGTCTCGCTTACAACAGTGCTAATAATAAACTTGGTTATTGACATATCTCGATGTCTTTTAAAGCTTAATTTATTAGTTCAGGCCAAAGATTAGACCAAGAGACATATGTACTAGGATATTCTTAGCAAGCACTAGTAAGACATCCACTTATGACTTGCCTTAATTCTCTATCTGAGTTGGGTAGGACTTTTACCAGTGATTTGATAACTGTTTCTTGATACTGCATTAAGTGACCTGACTGTATCAAACTGTGCACTAATTTGAGAGATTTTGCGTCTATTTGCTTTTGTTTAATCAGCATATCAAATATTTCTCTCGCTGGAGGACCCATAACAGGAGCTTTATCCAATATTAGAGCGCAAAGAGTAATAAGTTAGGGCTTTAATGGTAGTTTTAACAGCTCATTGAAAATCGAATGAGTTTCGATTTTATACAACTTGCACAATGTAGCGATGTCTTGACTTAGGTGCTGTCCAGATTAAGAGGAAGCGAGGATAATAAAAACTTCACAGATTTCTTTACTTAAATTGTAAATTTCTCTCTATAGATTTAAAAAAGTAATATTACAGTCGTTAGTGTCTTGAGCTTTTCTTCCATATCAAAGAGAATCTCCCGCTTACTTGCTTGTATTTGTAGGGAAGTATTCTTTTCGTATTTGACGCGGCAATTCTAAATTAGTTACTTGAAGTATTCCATAATTACTAAATTTAATTTATGTCGATCATTGATTCAGACTAAGCATCTATCTCTAAAATATCTCCTATCAAAATAAAGCAGATCAATAAAGAACAAAATAACCTGAACTCAAACTTGGCACAGAATAGTCTTTTCTAACTAAATTTAGAAGAAATAGATCAGTGCCCAGTATTTAAACCTAGTATGGCAGACTTGACTAAGAGAACTTTTTCTTAGATTTTGTCAGAATATGAAAAAAATTGCGGAGATTCAGCAATTTTTAAGGTAGTGTCTATTGTTAATTTTTGTAGGTGTGCATGCCTGATGAATGGATACCAAGAAAAAATGGATATTAAAATTTGTAACTAACTGTGAAGAGTAAGATTTTAACATAATTTGTAGAGCCAATAGAGTAAAATGTGTCAGGCAATAAAGGAATTTACCAACTTACGTATTTCGTCAATGACAGTCGAAGTCTCGACCGATTTCAAAAATAAGCTATGTCATTTGATGACTTTAAAAATTCAAAAAGATCTCAAAATATTGAAAAATTGGTAACTAGTCTATTTTGAATTATATAGTTCTGGAAAACGCTGAAGCACAGTCCTCCTTTGTATGGTGCAGATGTACCTGGTAGCTTATTTGATGCCTAAGTCCCTTGGAATCTTGCAGAAATTTAAACTATACTTAAGTAAGTTATTTAAAGTCAGATTTTAGAGATGGCCTTTAAGGAACACAAATGCTTGGGGTCACAAATCCATACTTATATTTTGGGTCGTGGAAATCTATGTTTTCATGGCACAAAGAAGATATGGACTTGTATTCAATAAACTTCTTGCATTACGGGTAGCCAAAGATTTGGTATTCAGTTGATAAAACTGATAATGAAGTATTTGAAAATTACGTCAGCTAGAATTTGAAAGAGTAGTTTTAAGACTGTTCAGAATATCTACGTCACAAAACTACACTTATACATCCAGAAAATTTGGTAAGAGCCGGCATCAAAATACGGAAAATTGTTCAAATGCCTCGAGAATTTGTAGTAACTAGAGCAGCAGGCTACCACTCAGGTTTCAACACTGGTTTTAATTGTGCTGAGGCAGTAAACTTCGCGCTAGATTCTTGGCTTACCATCGGAGAAAAAGCTCGAGCATGCAAATGCATTCGGGACTCGGTTTAAATCAATATGAATTAGTTTAAGCAGACTTTGAAGGGTAACAAAGAGAACTAGCAATTAAAATAGCCTTTACCCTAAACAAGAGTTCTCAGATCATAATCTAAACAAGCGACTAAGGTACCTGAGAAAAGAAAGGTGTTAGAAGTCAAATGTAAAAAATGTGGATAGGAGACTACTCTTCAAATGTCGTATCTAAGACGATACGATGAAGGTCGATGGGCCACCAACTTTGTATGCTATAAACTCAAACTGCGAAAGTTCTTTTGTATAGATTAGTAGCCTTAAATGTAGCCATTCGAACCTCCCGGAGAATAAATGGTTAGACGAAGACAAGTTAAAGCATAAATAAAGGAAGAAAGTCCTCGGGCAATATTTAAAGTCACTAAAGAAGTCCAAAAGAAACCTTAAAAGCCTATTAAAACTGAGCCGATTAAGGCAGACCTTGCTACTACTCCTGTCATAATGACATAGCACAGCGCACCTGAAATTGCCCCAGAAGATATTTACATAGACGAGTATCGACCAATCCTTTAGCACTCAATAATCGAAGAAGATAACAACATTGAGACACTACAACAAAAATAACATTAGTAGTACTACCCGTTTAGCTAAGAGCAAATCCTTCTGAACTAATTAATGCTCATGCAGATGCAGTAACAACTTCTGTATCTATAACAGTTGCAAAATGTGGTCCATAAATAATGAATTGAATTTCTATAATAAAAATGAAGGCTTTAAGTTTACTAGCTACAATCGCCTAAGCTGGCACAATTTTTGTAAATTTGCAGCTCGGCACAAACAAAATAGCGCTTTAATCATCTTATCAATTTACTTTGACCCTAAGCACACCTTTACAATTGGTTTCAACAGTTTACTTCGACTTTGATTAGAGCCTCGGAGTGCAAATACCCAATCCGTTAGTGTGCATAGGAATTACCGGTTTCAGTTCAAACCCAAGCTGCACAAGAATTTCAAATACAAGAGTTGCCATGTCATGCACTACTGTAGTGCAAAGTACCTTCCCAAATTACGCAGTTTAAATAAATGGAATCACAAATCCAGGAGCAGCTTTTACACTAACAAATTAGATCAAAGTCAGCTCATACGTTGCGAATAGTTTATAAGATCAAAGTCTCAATGTACGTGGTTCTTATCAGGCGAATGAAGTAGAATCTGATTTGGGATCGCTTTAAAGCATGTAGCCCGTAGTAGGTCAGCTTGCATCACTCAAAGCAACGCTGTAAACTACTAACTAAATTCCCGCTAATGGATAAATAATTGTAAAATTCCCTAAATGGGACAATCCCAAACTAAATCCAGATTATTTAAACAGTATGGTATAAGCAGTTACAACTTGCTTAGTACCTTTGAATGCGCCTACTTGCTCAGTAAAGATAGCTGAATCTGGTCTTGACACAGTCATCGTAGCTAACGCTTTTGCTAACTCTGGTATAAACTAGGCTGGAACAACGATTGAAGTGACAATTTAAAACGTCAGAAATCCTCCTTCTTTGCAGCCAAGAAGTGGTTTCGAAATTCATACTGCCGATTCTTAAGGAAACCTTATTGATCGGTGTGTTAATCTAACTCTAAAAATTGAAAAACCAGCTGCAGCTCAATTAGGAATTTCATATGTTAATTTGCTAGGTTAGACTGGCTTCAGCTAGCCAGGTACTTACTAATTCTTTTACCAAGTTGGCAATCCCATACCACCAGGGGGTTCAATCGTGATGAGTTTGCCATCTCAGCTTCAAATCAGCAATCCATCTTAAATTTAATACAACGGACTAGCAAATGTCGCAGCATAGTAATAACTGACTTTTAATTCAAATCAAATTCTGCTGAAAAATGCCGTAAAAAATTACTTAGCTCAAGGTTCTGGCATTATGTTTACCATACAGGGAATAACAAATCCAAGTACATCAGCCACAACAAATTCTTTCGTGATATCAACTTTTGACGAACTAAATTACCCGATAGAGAATCTATCTTACGGCTTATCTGTTCAAGCATAGCCTGGCAAGCTTACCAATGTCGTATTTAGCCCTACAATCTAACAGGGAGTCAGGTAATACGCAAGTGAATTTTAGTTCCAGGCATAAATCGAGACTTTACTTGATGCTGATGCTCTGATAACCGTATAGCTTTCTCAAGACGTCTAATCTTTTCAAATTCTTACTGACTAACAATGTTAGGTCATGGGCATGGCTTACGGAGTAAGCGATAATATGATAAACTGTAACCAAACTCAAGCAACTAGAACAATTTAAATAAGCGGTTTCGCTTTGAATCAAATACCTGCAAAAACACTATTGCAGTTTAAGATTAAAAATTTGGCGATAAGAAACCCAGCATCAATCAGAACAGCTGCATCAGTTTTTGTATAAACCAGTTCTCAATATCAGCTAGATTCAGGGTAATCTTAATTGTTTTACGCAATTCCTGGATAGCTTTTGTAAGTTTAAATAACACCAAGCAACTTTTTTACAGGACAGACGAACGTTAATTACCTTTTTACGGTACAACCTCCAAACACAATAACCCAAAATGCAACTTTACAAATAATCTTCCCTCCTTAAGTTTTGATTAGAAACCCTAATTTAGTTAATTCTTCTTGTGACAGATTTTTCACAAGTGGTCTTCCGACTTTTAAAGGTTCTCCTCCAATCATCAAATGCAAAGTACAGCAGAACTAAGTTATAATTACTGACATGTTTGCATATGGAAGTAGCATAGACTCTCAGCCATTTTAATTCACCTTACCCGGCTTACAAAACCCCCGCAGTTCGAACCAACCGTCTCAATCTTTTCAGCTTTATCTTTTTGAGGATCTGGAATTGAAATATGGAATTTATAACCTAACTCAAGGCACATTCGTTACTATGCTGTCGGCAAGTTAATTCAGTAACTTGATAATAACACCAGGCAGTACAGTAAATAAAGCCAATACGAACTATTTATTCAGTATATAGACTTTATCTCAAACAAACACTTCTGACACCATCACAATAACATTTCCTGTTTAACTCGCGCTAATAGCTCCGACATGCACCGTCGATCAAGTTCAAGTAGAGTGCATTTTGATAGCTAGTAGTACTTTAAAAGTCAACATACTTCCTAATCTCAATCAATTCCAAATATAAGTGACTGGTATTACTAATCCTTTATCTACTAAGCCAACTAACTCGTTCCAAATAGTTCTAAATGATAATCAGGGAAACAAAGTCTAAGAATAATTGACAAATCTTACCGTATAAACATCGCAGCCAGCCATAGTCCCGTCTCATAAAATGCAAATCATACCAAGTAAATTTGACAGTGGGCTTATTACAAATTATATAGTTCAATACAATCTTGGGATATTCGTCAACAACATGCAAATTAAAGTTATGTTTCCTAAGTAAATAATCATAAGCTAAAACGCGACATGCTCTAACATGGTCGTGTGCTAGGTTCAGAATTCGACTCAAGGCTAATCTGTTACTACATCTTCGATATCTGGGTTTTAAATAGATGGTGTTAGGAATCCTTCAATTAATGTTAACATAAGTTTGAGTACATTTACTCCAGATGGTTACGTAATAGAAGTCTTAAACAACTTTGAAATGAATTTTGAGTGTGCTCTACCTTGCATGAAGTGCGTAAATGGATCTAATACAAAATGTGCCTAATGTTTCCATAACGGTAAAACAAATTTGTTCAATTAAATGTGCTATGAAGGCTGCCCTCCAGGTCACTATCTTGAAGATGAAACATGCTTAAGGTGCTAACAGCCATGTTTGGAGTGTGATTCTTGGCGAAAGTGCACTACATGTATCGACACCTCAGTTTACATTAATGATTTATGTGTTTCTGAACCTTCATTCCCTTACTTTTGCCCAGCTTTGATTCTCTGTGCAGTATGGTTAACAACTCTTCTGATAATGAAAACGAAAAGAAATCTGAATTTAATTTTGCTGATTCTTCATGGACTATGCTGGGCCAATTTTATGTTGGTATTTATCGAAATCTCAGTATACTATAGCTATTAGATGACTGGTATAGTTATTTCAGAAATTGTATTTGGGATTATATTGCCGGTTTGCTTGTCTAGTATTTTTGTGATTTTGTATTTCAAGTGGGTACATTCAGATGAACTTGTTCAAAACCATATTGATAAGCACAAAATACTTTCTTATTATGCTATTGGGACTTGCTTCGTTTCAGTTAGGTGCTGGAAAATTTTGTATAGTGAAATCGGATAGGCTACCTCACTAACTTAACTAAGGGATAAGTTCAAGAAGCAGAATATGCACTTTTCTTTTGCAAGTTTGCTGCCAGATGTTTGTCTTGGATTGATTGCTGCAGCTTCTTTGTAAGTTGGAGCATCACACAAAATTTTATTGATCACAGTTCTAGCTTGTGAGAGAATCATATTGTCGATCTTGTTGATTGTGGTTACCTTACTTGAGTACTCTTGTAAGAGAACAACAAAAGATGGTAAACAGAAGATCTAAGTTTATAGCTCATATCAAGAAAACAGCCAGAGTGATTTGAAGGAAACCAATAATGTTGGTCGATAGGAAAATAATAATGAAACTACTTAAGTTGCAATTTATTAAGGTTAAAGTGCTGAGAGAAAGAATTCGGCTCAAAAAGGAGGGACTAGCAGATAAAAAAATCAAATTTTGAAATTACACGAATAAAATCTAAAGAATACTAATCGCAATCAGAATTCATAATCAAAATAGCAGCTGACTTTACGATCTAGAAATGAAGGTTCATTTAATTTAGACAGTAATCAGTCAAAAAAATCTAACGAAAATGCCTAGCTTTCTCAAAAATCTCAAAGGGATGCTCAAATGTCTAACAGATCAATTAATTAGAAAAATGGTTAATCTTTAAAGACAACTTAAGTAAAAAATCAAGACTTGCATTTGATTTCTGTTAAAAAATCACCTATCAAAAGTGGTGCAAGCTCTAAGACAAATCAACTTATAGGTGAAGGACTTATAAACCGAGAACATGATACAAAACGGAATGATGACCCTACAATGTCACAAAGAAATGAGGATAAGATAATTGAGGACCCAAGACTGGTGACTGAAGAAAGCGACAAAAAGGATGAAAATAAAGTCAGAATTTTCTACAGCGATAAAAGCGAAACATCCTTAGAAGAACTGATGGAAATAACTCCATCAGCATTCAATCTATAAAATGGAAGAATACACGAGGAATCGGTTGGCCTAAGATCATTGAGAGATTCTCAGAATCAGCCAGTAGTTAATGGTAGACTTTAATTTAAGAATAATGATACGTAGAACTAGCTTAAAGATGACTAAAGGCCTGTGGTATCAACTATTTTAAAATACTAAAGTGATGACAATTACAACATGAAAAACTCTTCAACATTAGCTGTGCCAAAAACACTTGCAGTGTCCAAGAAGTATACTGAAGATTTAAAGTCTAGTAGCTCCCTAAAGTAACGAAAAAACACTCAATCAAGCGAACCTAATAATTTATTCAAAAGAACTGGAAAGCAAGCATTGGAAAATTCACACAGAGTTCTTCCTAAAAATTCTGATTTTTGATTAATTTATACTCACTAGTCAAGGGGTTTTGG
>Ga0078894_10003685_pt1 | contig 11639 bp, 4 predicted proteins | sample LauGreSu1BDMLBSD_2_FD_67506 | JGI IMG/M metagenome (GOLD analysis project Ga0078894, IMG submission 67506) | Freshwater lake microbial communities from Lake Michigan, USA - Su13.BD.MLB.SD (version 4) (version 4) | ecosystem: Environmental > Aquatic > Freshwater > Lake | place: Lake Michigan, USA... | reverse complement strand
GGTGATTTCGCGCAATGGGGTCGATTTCACGTCAAAGTATGGTGACCATCAAATCTCACCAGTAGTCATTGAAAACTTTAAAGGACAAGGTGCTGTTTTTGACGGTGAGTTGGTTGCTTGGGATTCACGAAGACATAAAATCTACCCCTTTGGGTCCAACCGTGATGTGGGCAAGTCTGCCCTTGCGTCTGTCTCTGGCGGGGACACTCAGGACGCAGACAATGAAGCTGTCACTTTGGATGGTAATTTGTTTTATATAGTTTTTGACCTCGTTTTCTATGTGGATATAGAAGGCAAAGAGCACGATTTACGCGCCGTTTCACTGACCGATAGACGGGATTTGCTGGAGCGGATCCTCATTCCTGTGCCTCACCGATTTGAGTTGATTAAGTACCAAAGAAGCCCATGTCATATCGAAGAGGTAAAGTCGTTTTTGAAACGCGCACTGGACGAACGCGAAGAGGGCATAGTCATGAAGAGAGCAGACTCTGTCTATAAGTTGAGTACTCGAGGCATGGGTTGGTTCAAGATCAAGGCGGACTACGACGATACCTTTACCGACACTCTGGACTTGGTTGTTCTCGGAGGATTCTTTAGTGATTCAACACCAGTTGATGACTCCTCGGAGCCTCTGAATTCAATCACGTCTTTTCTAGTGGGAACCCCAGAGCGAAAAGATCAAGACAATGATCAAGTGTCTTTCCGAACTGTCTCAAAAGTTAGTTCGGGTCTCTCGCAACCCCAACTAGCCTTTATCCGAAATTTTTTGCGCGAAGCTGTGATTCCGTATAGCGCGGGTGGCAACTTGCCGGAATGGTTTGGAAACTGGCGCCCGCGCAAGGACAACAGACCTGACATTCTCCTAACTCCGTGGCAGACTTCCTTGGTGTTTGAAGTCCGTGCCGGGGAGATAACTTTATCGGGTGATTTCTCAAGCGGGTATACCCTAAGGTTTCCGCGAGTGGTCAAGATAAGGACTGATAAAGACTGGCGAACGGCGACGGCTTTTACGGAATTGCGCGAGATGGCTACCCGAGATCCCACGACTGACCGAATATTTATCCAGGGGGTGCGCAACATGGAAGTGGGGCGAAGGTTTGGAGTGCCATCTAGTGGAGGAGCCCCGCAGGCGTCTCAACGCAAGAGAGCGAAGAAGGAGTTGCAAGTGATTGAGCCCCACGTGATTGCTATGAAATCCTCGCAGTCTGTGGAAAGCGGTCCGTTGAGTAAAATATCCGTCTTTATTGTAAATGGACCGCGTGCTTCGGAGCTGGCAAAAAGTCTCGGGGCCAATGCTGCGGAATTGTACCAAGCACCAGCAGTTGCTGTAGCGGAATGGAATGATTCGCGAGTAGCAGAATTCGCTCAAGAGACAGGTGTAGACGTGGTTGGAATTGAGTGGCTGGAAGAATGTTTGGCGACGCAAAGTCTGGTCGACGAGAAGAGATTCATACTATTGCAATAGGATAGGGGAAAAATTTCTTGGGCGTGTTCATATGATAGGGGATTATCTATTCTGTGATGATAGCATGATCCTTTTGATGTATGGATTGTGAAGGGGTCAAGGACAAACAAAACCCTCGTTCCGACACGTACTTGACACAAGTTTGGAACAATGAACTAAATGCGAACCAGTCGCCAGAGTCCTTCCTAAACATGACCATAAACGTCGATGGATTACAGTCCTCGGGTAGACTGAAAAACTTTATCTTGACATCCAAATGAGATGATGGAATACATACGGATATCTTGACTTTATCAAAGTTCGTCTTCAATGTACATTTTCTATTGAATAAGCCCTCTATACATTCAACTAATATGTTTGCCAGCTCAGCTAACGAGTCCGCTCGACAACGCCATGACCATTTCGTTAAAACATATAGGGGATCTGTGGGGATTGTGGGGGCTGATACTGTATTCGGAAATTGAGTGCACCATTTTCCGACAGGTGTAACAACGTCAACTTCATGCAGGACTCGCTCGACTGCTAAAGGAGCCATAGATGGTAAAATTGCGGCACCCCGAACCGATGAGTCTTGCTGATCATTGTAGAAGTCCTCTGGACCAACAGTTGACTGCATTAAAATGGGTAAGTACGACGACGCGTATCTACGCCTAAAAGCGCGTCCTGTTAAAATTTCCTGAGGCGAAGTTGTTTCTGGAATCCTCCATGTCGTCCACGTATAAATTGCTATATAACGACCGGAGGCAGTTTATTTTTGAGGAGACGGAGGATACGCACTCAACCGCAATCCTGACACTTGTGGCTGGTTTTATTGGTGGATCTTTATTGGGGGTATACTTTTCCTCGCTTGATTTTACGACAGCCGGATCAATTTTATTGGCGGTCGGCACATATATCACGGTTGTAACATCAGCTTTCTCCCTCCGCAGCAACCCGTTGAGTGTTGTCGCCATGTTTGTGACTTCATTTACGGCTGTTCTTCTTCTTATATATCTTTCGCATGTGACTTTGGAATACTTTAAGGAGTCACGGATTCACATGGTATTGGTCTACGCAGGCCTGTTTGCTATTCTAGTCGAGGTATTGTATCTGTGGAGTCGGGTGACGTGGGTCGAGGATTTTCGGATGCATCAATTGATCGAGATATCGGATGTTTCGTCGAGCAAGAGCGGTTCAAGACAAAATGATGTTCCCTTGTCGTCCTTCTTTCTATGGATTGGAGAAATCCTCAAATTCTGTCTGTTTCGATTCTATTACTGGTTGACTCGAGACGCAGCCAGCGGGTCCCAGTATCCTGTGTTGTTTGTGGAAGCTCTGGCGAAGTGGTCCGAAGCAGAGAGTGCAAAGAAGATTTCCGTTCGCAACGACACACTCAAGCGGGTCAAGATATGTGTCTACCATAAATCGGACTATTGCTGTTGGGTTCCTGTTGGAGGATTGACCGGCGGTATGTATGAGCTTGATAGAGGTGAGACCTTGATATTTTCACCTCATTGGCCCTCTAGCTCTTTTCGTGTCAAGGTGTTTGCTCATGGAATGATTGACTATGAACTTGCAGCCAATCCCAATGTTGTTCGTGGAAAATTTTATGCTTTCATCGATGTCGCTAAACCCATCACTCTTCTCCCTACAATAAGTCCCTCACCCACGACGTTTCGCGGAATGAATGAACCGTCAAGCTCGGATGAAGACGAGGACGATCGAGCCGTTATTATTTCCGAGGACCAAATCGTAAGTGGTCTGGGATTACGCAGAGTTCCGAGTAGTCGAGCGAATCTGTCTCGGGCAGGTTCCGCTCCAACTTCGCCACATGGATATTTTGGGTCCCCTGCGCCATCGCCGTCTTCAGTGCGTCGGGGGTTCAAGCAGCACTTGATTCTGACGGATCTCGTAACCTCCATTGGTGTTCTCAACGAAACCACTTCCGACATCAAAGTTGCCTTCTTCAATATCGAAGACACAAGTTTTGTGAGAGCACTCGATTTTTTTTCGGTTATGAAGTCGTCCAGTCTTATCCGATCGTCTAGTGTAGACAAACTGGTGGTTCCCAAAGGTGAATGGAAGATCTTTGAACTTTTCCAGGAATCCGACCGAAAAAAATTCTGCATGAGAGTAAAGATCGGTGTATCGTCAACTAAAACGGCAAGCACAAACACATCCATTGAGCTCTCATATTGCACCGCGTATTTGGGAGACGTGCTAGTGATTCGTGACCCGATCGTCACCATTTAGATAAAAGTGTATATGAATACACGATTCAAGTTTAGGATACAAAGGCGCGCGATCGTTCAACTTACTATATCACTACTAGAAATTAAGGTCCCAGCTCATTGCTGTGTCGCGAGGCGGGGGAAGACTCCACACTGAGGGAGCGAATCCGTGCGGCTCAAAACTCGAGCAACTTGCAGCGACACTCAGTGCTGGCGAAGACAGAGGAGGTTGGTCCTCTGCGGATCCGTCCATAGACAATGGACGCTTCGTCATAACGGCCGGTATCTCGGGAATAAACGGAGCAGTCATTTCTTTCGACCGCAATTTATTCCAATCAAAAAATTCAAAAAATTCATGATTCGAAATTTCTGCGATTCCTGTACCAACTGCACACCCAATCCGATGATTCGGGTTGGGTTGTAAAAGACCAACCATCAATTTCCTGCTCGCCTCATCTATGGTTTCGGGGAAGTCAGTTTTTGCCGGATCAAATGCGACTATGGATTGAAACAGTTTGTATTGATTTCCAGTATCGTCAGAGTAGTCCGACGCTTGGAAGGGTAATTCGCCCACCAGCAGTTCAAACAAACAGCAACCAAGTGACCATAAATCAACACTGAAACCGTATCCGTGTCCAGTTAGGATTTCCGGGGCCATGAATTGAGGGGTGCCCACGAGGGAATAGGTGAGGAGGAAAGTTTGCTTGGACAGTTTTTTAGCGATCCCAAAGTCAGATAATTTCAAATAACCTTTTGCGTCCACGAGTAAGTTTTCTGGTTTCAAGTCGCGATATATCACCAAATTTTCGTGACAGTACTTGAGCGCTTCAATCATACATCCGAGGTAAAACTGTGCTTGCCAGCGATCCAGGACACCCAGCGTATTCAGAACAGAGAGCAGGTCTCCACCTGGTGCTAATTCGAGCAAAAAATACAAATTCCGGTCATCCTTGAAAGTTTGCCTGAGTTTGATTATGAATTCAGACTTATTCAATGACTGAAGCAGCTGTTTCTCGTTCTTCAACATTTGGTACTTGTTATGGAATTCCAAGAATTTCTTCTTGATTATTTTCAAAGCAAAAACGGTTTCTTCGCGAGGCACTGATGCGATCTTAACCACTGCCGTTCCGCCGCGACCAATCACTTTCCCCACCTTGACGTCAGTCAATTCAACCCGTTCGCGGATCTCGGCAATGTATCCGCGAATCCGGTTCTTGATCGCCTCTGAGTCAGACACTTCCGTTTCAAAAATCTCCATGTATAAATCGCGGGAAACCACAATGATTGATGCCGATACTGTATACGCTGAAACCAAATACGTGGCGGCGGCAACTGTATCAGCAACCAAATTGTCTAAACTCGTTCCACCATCGAGTTCGGATAAAAGATTTTCGCAATTGTAAAAATCGCCCATAGCAACAATTCTATCGCCAACTTTTGCTTGGCCTTCCATCACTACAAATCCTTCATTGACAGATCCGAGCTCAACCAAGACTGATTTGTTGTGGTCCAAAACAACAGTGCGAGCTTCGCGGATAACACGTTCAAGACCGCGCTCGTGCAGGCACTGGAACAAGGGGTTCTTCAAAAGCAGTTTCCGGCGCTTCAGGTATGATACGAGTTTTTGATCATTCGATTCGTCCCTAATGGTTGACGGGAGAGACTGGCGGATCACTTCATCGGACCAAAACGCAACCACTACATCGTCGCGTTTAGCAGACATCATCAAATCCGGGTCGTCAATAAATGTATTGTCGGCAACAAGTTCAATCGTGCCTGACGAGAACAAGGTGTTTGAGCCAAGGCCGATTGAGTGACCTTGATCCAGGGAAACTGACTTCATGCTTACTGGATCACGAACCGTTGCTGTTCCACTCATTATGCATGCGATTCCAAGTTCGACTGAACACAGATCGTCACCGATGCGCAAAAATTTCGCCCGATGTGTTAAATGAGTCCGCGCCGATATAGATAACAAGGAAAACAAGGGGATGTTGGATATATCAGTTTCCGTCAGCGTGGGTCGGAGAGAGGGTGACAAGGTTCTTTCCTCAACGTCGTAATCAGATACTGGTGAAGACATATCAAAAGTTGGCAATTGAACTCGCTTCAACCGATTACTCCCCGGGATCGGCATATTGCCCATGATGACCCATTCGTCCAGATCAGTCGTCACCAAGTTGTGAACGGCTATAGCCAACGGAGGGATGGAGTCAATCTCCCGTTTATTGATGACGATGAATGTGGATTTCTCAACTACTGACACAGACTGAGAGTCGAGAATGATGGCTCCTTTTGTTACGTGTTTTGGGGGGTCATCATTTCGAGCAACAACACCGTCAATAGCAACGAGGAGACCATCAATGAGAATTTTTTCTGAAAGATGAGTACCAGGATTTACAGCAACTGTTTCGGCTGCTTTACATATTGAATTGAACTGGGTCGAGTTGATGGAATCCCGAAGACTTTTCGGTAACCATTCAAGGGTGTCCCGCACTACATGCATATGGCGAGCTGAAATACTGCGGAGAACTTTTCGCAAAGCGTCTGTGTATATGGCCCAGAGCTCGCCGGCGAATGTGCATGTAACACTTACTGTGGCCAGAGGTGCCGGGTGAATGAAAATTTCCTCTCCAAAGTAGTCTCCTCGACGGAGGTCTCGGGATGGCTGTCCGAGAGACTCACATACAAATTCCCCACTCATAACAATCATGAAAAACAAACCTGGCTCGCCTTGCTTGGAAACAGTATCACCTAAATCGACCTTGACGAGAGTCATCGATTTTGCCAGAACAACCAGGTCTTCCTCTGGGTGATCAAAGAGTGAGCGGACAACTGGGATTTTCGATAGAATACTGGCCAGCTCAAAATGGAACGGATTCTCGGACGGGAATGACTCGGATTCGTTCACGGCGGGTGAATACTTGATAGACCATGGGCTTGCTTGAGGCTGGTTCGAAAAAAGAACCTGCTTAGTTCTCGTTTTCCTGGGACCTCCAGGAACACTCAATGTTCGGCCTAAAGTGACTGAGGTAGGAGATTCGGGAATCGGTGAGACTATCGGGTCTTCGAATGAAACGCGCACTCGTGGATGAGAATGCGCACTGCGATTCAAAAGCGCTTGATCGTCTTGTGATGGCCCCATAGAAGATCGGCCCGATGCTGAGGTCATCGAGATTCGGGAAGCCCGACCGTCACTTGCATGCGACCCAATAAGACCTTGAAACTTAATATGACGACGAGAACTTCGTCCATGATTGCGACCACTCGAGTCATCACTTGAACGAATTGATGATCGAAGGAGCGGTACTTCATGCACCATGTAACCCGATTTCGTTTCCAGGGATGATTCGAACTTCTTAAGTCTTTCTCGCAAATTCAGATTTTCATTCCGCAGAGCCTCCTTCTCATCCGGATCGTCATCGGAATGAACACTGTCCTTCTCATGCTTCGCGCATAGCCAGCAACCGAAGCGGTCCCTCGCACTTACGATTTTCTCGTAGTTATTGACAGTTGCATTCAACCTTTTATTTTCTAGTCGAGCTTTACTGAGAAGTTCAGCTAGCTTTTCATTAGTCTCAAACGAGTGCGCCAATGCTGATTCCAACTCTGAAATCGCTTCAACGAACCCGCGCCTCACGAGCCTTTGACGCGTTGTGGTTCTCGCGCGAGTCACGAATACATCTGCATTCATGGTCGGAAAAATTCGGAAATGATCATGGATCCACCATTCGATGACGAAAGCTTCTATGAGCAGGACGCCGACGAGTTTGAGAACGACAGTCAATATCTCGATTCTGGGGCCGTGTCAAGCAGCATTGGTTGCAACGAGCCCATATTTGCCAGCTCCAGCGGGGAATCTGATGATGGCGACTATACTGAGTCAGACGACGAGGGAGAGGACTCCTACAAGGAAGGAGGATACCATCCGGTGCACATAGGGGAAATATATAACGAGCGCTACAAGGTTATTTCGAAGCTGGGATGGGGTCATTTCAGTACCGTTTGGTTGTGCGAAGACATTCGAGGTGAGTCAATCACGGGTAAAGTCTGTTATGTTGCACTCAAGATTCAAAAGAGTGCTGAACATTATACGGAAGCGGCGTTCGACGAGATTGAGCTTCTTGCTGTGGCGAGAAACGAGCGCAATAATCGATCGTGGAAATCTTCTCGTGCGCGTCTACGCCCTCAGCTTGTTTCTACATGTCAAGATTTCACGGGTGTTGTATCGCTCTGCGATTACTTTGAGACCAAAGGCCCAAATGGTGTTCATGTGTGTATGGTTTTTGAAACGATGGGCCCCAATGTCCTTGCCCTTATCAAGCGCTACGACTTTAAGGGCGTTCCCCTTGAAATTATCCGAAAATTGACAACCGACATCCTCATTGGCCTGGACTACCTTCATCGCGTGTGTGGTATAATCCACACAGATTTGAAACCAGAAAACGTCCTTGTGTGTTGCCCCAGAGGTGTTCCGGTTGACAAGACAGGTTCCCCGCTTGTTGCCCTGGACAAACCGATAGATGTTGGCGGTGAGTATTTTGCCGACGTCATCCCATCTACACGTAATCATCCGTCCCCTCCCACCCCTCCACCAGGAGATGAAAAACCTATCGCCAAGAAGAAGAAATCGAAGAAGAAATCGAAGAAGAAGAAGGCACCGAAACAAAGAGATACTAATGTCGAGACTCGACCGATGTCACCTCCGTTTGTGAAGTATGCGCTGAAACCAAGCCGATCTGACCCAACCTTGCTGAGCCACTATCAGATCCCGGGTCCAACCCTTGGTCGGCCACCATACCATCATTCAAAGTCCATCCTGAGTAAAGCCAATAAACTTTCTGAAGATGCCAAGACAATAATCCTTGGAGGCGGTTCAACATCCACTACTGGTTCATCGCCCACCGTTACAGGATCTTCTGGAGTGACTGATGTGTTCAACCACGAATTGGTCGCCTTCAAGATTGCCGACTTGGGAAACGCATGTTGGGTCGATCGTCACTTTAGTGAGGACATTCAGACCAGGCAGTATAGGTCGCCAGAGGTAATTATTGGAAGTGGATACGACCCAACCGCTGATCTTTGGTCGCTTGCATGCATGGTGTTTGAGCTGGTCACCGGTGACTACTTGTTTGATCCGAAAGCGTCTGATGAATACCCGAGGGACGAAGATCATTTGGCACTCATCATTGAGCTTCTAGGGGTGATCCCCGATCATATGATTGAGCAGGGCAAACGCAGTAAGACCTTTTTTAATCGCAAAAATGAACTTCGACATATAAAGCAGCTTCGGTTTTGGGGCCTCGCGGATGTCTTGCATCAAAAGTATAGAGTTCCCGAAGAGGATGCGAAAGAACTCGCTGATTTCCTCCTCCCGATGTTACAAGTCGATCCGACAAAACGCGCCAGCGCTCAGCAGATGCTCAAACATTCATGGCTATTTTCGAAGCGCAGAAACGCACCGCGTGTGGATGCACCTTTAGTTGCGGATAACCCACCTAGTTTGCATCTCGGCAACATGAATAGTCCTGGTTTTTCATCTGCAAGGTCTGAGACTCATTGACTTTAGCGAAAAATAGTGTGAATGTGTTGAGGCTTCTCTAGAATATGGGATCCTCTAACCACGAATTTATATATCCAGAAACAGAAAGGGTAATCATCCTAAGTGTACCACAGTCGTCACCTCATTTTATGATCGTGCATCTAATGTAAGTCACACTGCCTCACAAAATTTTATTTCTCGCCTCGATGTTCAATCTAGTGTTCTGTTTTCTATTTCCATAATGCTTGAAGCGGAGGATCGAGAGATTTACTCCGATATTATTCGAGCGGTTCGGCTCAGGGATAAGTATGTGGTGGGTGGGCCATCGATGCATCCTCTTAAACAAGAAGAGAAGCATCCAGCATCGTTCTCCACTCTTGCTCTTAATGAGCTGATAACCAGTTCAAGCTCAGAGGCTACTCACCCCTGTCAAACTCCCGAGGACGGGATGCGTGTGAATTCAGTTCCGCTCGATCCTCTGTCACCTGAAACGCCAGCAGGTCGGGTAGATCTGAACTCACCAGTCTCGCCAATTGATGTTGCTCTACCGAAACTTCCGTTCCGTTTTCAGTTTGTCGATGGAGTTGTAAATGTATACGACACATTTGATTCCGATGTAAATGCGGCTAATCTAATCCCCGTTCCTGGTATCGATGAGTTCTATGAGGATATGGACTTCTTGTTTGATCTGAGGTCGTCTGGTCCGGTTCAGACATACTGCTTCAATCGTCTTCAATTATTGCAAACAAAGTTTGAGCTGCACAACACGGTCCATGCCACAACTGAAAGGGACGAACTGAAATCCAACTGTCATCGCGACTTTTATAACGTTCGGAAAGTTGACACACATATTCATCACTCGGCGGCGATGAATGCGAAATTTCTTCTTCGGTTCATTCGCAAGAAGGCGAGGTTCTTTCCCAACGACGTTTGCATGACAGACAAGCAGGGGAACCCAATCACCCTTGGGGAAGTGTTTAAGGAACTCAATGTCGATCCCGCGGATCTTAGCTTGGACAAACTCAACGTGATGGCAGACAAGACCACCCTTCATCGGTTTGATAGGTTCAATGCAAAGTACTCCCCGATGGGTGAGCCGATGCTCCGCTCAATCTTTCTCAAAACCGACAACTTCATGGGAGGTCGGTATTTGGCAGAGATGACTAAAGATCTACTGAGGGAACTAGAAGACTCCAAGTATCAACACACAGAGTGGAGATTGTCTATATACGGAACCCGAGTGGAAGAGTGGGACAAGTTGGCTAAGTGGGTTATCTCCAACAACTTGTTATCTCCCAACAATCGGTGGATGATTCAAATCCCTCGTCTCTATAATATTTATAGAAGCAACGGATCGGTTGTTAATTTCCAGCAAATGCTTGACAATATTTTCAAGCCGTTATTTGAGGTCACGATTGACCCATCTAGTCATCCCGAACTGCACGAGTTCCTCAAACATGTTTCCGGATTCGACACGGTTGATGACGAATCAAAATCGCCTCTGCCAACGGATCGAACTTTTTCATCCAGAGCACTCACTCCAGAGAAATGGACGCTTGAAGACAACCCCAGTTACAAGTACTACTCATTCTATATATACGCAAACATCCGGGTGTTGAATGAACTCCGCAAACAGCGAAGAGATGTGGAGAAACTGCGACCTTTCGACTACAGACCACATGCAGGAGAAGCCGGAGAGATTCATCATCTCGACACCGCCTTTTTGCTAGCCGACGGGATCTCTCACGGAATCAATCTCCGAAAGAACCCAACCTTGCAGTACTTGTTTTACATCACCCAGATTGGGTTGGCAGTGTCCCCGTGCTCCAACAACCAGCTATTCATTTCCTACGATAAGAACCCATTCTTCATCTTCTTCCAACGAGGGTTGAATGTGTCCTTGTCCACCGATGATCCCTTGATGTTCCACCAAACAAAAGAACCCTTGATGGAAGAGTACTCGATCGCAAAGCAAATATATCGACTCAGTCAATCTGATACATGTGAGATCGCCCGAAACTCGGTTCTCCAGTCCGGGTACTCGGATGAGGAAAAAGGCCACTGGCTCGGATCCCTCGACAGATGGAAAAATGACATACTCAAAACTAATGTTCCCAATATAAGACTTAAGTTTAGGCACAGGACGTGGCTTGAAGAGTGGCTTGTACTGCGCGGCGAAAGTCAAGTCATGGACAGTTTGATCCAGTTTGCAACACAACAACTTCTCTCTTCCCCTTCCGCTCGAGCAGCACCAATGCTTCCCGTCACTCGCATGGAGCATCTACCACCGACAAAGATCCAAGATCTGCATGAACTGATCGCCGAGGATGAAAGCCCAACAGAAAGACCAAAGCATGTAGGGAACTTGATGTCCAATCGAAAGAAGCCAAATGTTGCTTTCTCGGATATCGCTCCCTACTAT
>Ga0078894_10003682_pt1 | contig 11641 bp, 11 predicted proteins | sample LauGreSu1BDMLBSD_2_FD_67506 | JGI IMG/M metagenome (GOLD analysis project Ga0078894, IMG submission 67506) | Freshwater lake microbial communities from Lake Michigan, USA - Su13.BD.MLB.SD (version 4) (version 4) | ecosystem: Environmental > Aquatic > Freshwater > Lake | place: Lake Michigan... | reverse complement strand
GGTTTGCTTGGACCAGACGCCGGTGCGGTAGAGTTTCCGAAACCAAACATACTCGATGCTAAACCGGACAATGATTTGGTATCGCCAAAAATGGACGAACCCGAAGAACCCGAAGACCCGGATGTAGGAGCAGAACCAGAAGATCCAAACATATTCACGTTCTTCGAAGAACCGGAACTCGAGGAACCAGACCCAGAAGACCCTCCATTTCCGGAAAGTTCGTTCAATTCATTTTCGAGTCTATCTAAATCGCCTAAATCAATATTGATATTGTTTGAAGCATTTCGTTTCTTGTCATTCATCAACAATTCAATCCCAGGACCGAAATTACTTGTAGAATTTCGAGAGTTAGGTATTTCATCTGCAAAGTTCAGAGAAATCGGTTCTAAATCGCCCAAATTGATATCGATTGCTTCCATCTTATGATACTTACACACTATTTATTTTTAAGTTCTCCGCGTATGTTATTATTTTTTGGTGAACTAGAAACCAAATACCTTGTAAAAAACAATCCGCCAAGTCGTCTTTTTTCGTGGTTCCCAAAACATGCGACCATTTCGATAAAGACGGATTGTTTGCTAAATAGCGCGTACATAATTGAATCCCGTCTTTCTTGTTTTTGGAATACGACGATTTCTTTGGCGCGGTTGTATCATGATTTTCGAGAGTATTTTCGGGAGTAGGGGATATTGGGTTAGTTGATAATGGATTTGTTGACGTATCGTTGTTCGATATCTTGAGTTTGTTGGACGATGACACAAAATGGATTTGTGTTCTGTTTGACTCTCGAATTTCGAGAGTATTGTTGTCCATATCCGATTTAGACCTCATAATAAAATACTGCGCCAACATTCCCTGAATCGTTTTCATACGTGTAGCAATCGGGGATATTTGGTTTTCAATAATCACGTGCGATACATCCGACATATGTTCTAATTTTCCAAACTCCCGTTTGATTGCCCAACCAATACTTACTAAATCGGCATCATTCGCGTTGGGTTTCGATACTTTGGGTATTTCCACAAAACATCGAGAGTCATAATAAGCAAATACTTGATCTACCATTTCCGGTTTTGTTTTTGGAAGAGGTTTCTCCGGAAATACTCTCGAATATAATTCACCCATTTCTCCTACCTTTTGTTTTCGCAAAAAAGCGAGAGTATGTTCTTTCGTTCGTATCCAATATTCCGTATGTTTTTTCGCGTGCGTTTCGCAAAAACACGATTCGCCTTTGCTATATTTCGCCTTTTTACCACAACACTTCGTTGCCTTTTTGTTTGTGATTTGTGCGCTACATGTATGTAGGGTCGGTTTGGCGGTGTCGATGAGATTAATCACATTCCAATCGGCAACATTGATATCGCCATTTTCGAGAGTAAAGATACAATACGCCATATTCTTGATTCCGATATCGACACTCAACCATTTCATTTTTGTTTGTAAGTAGTCAAACAAAAATCTGTTTATGTTTCTTTGTAGAATGATTCATAAATACAACGAAATACTCTCGAAAATATACAAAACCAAATACCAACACTAACGAAAAACAAATAGTGCGAAGAAATCCGGAGAACGAAGTTCGTAGGATTTCTAGCTATTTACGGAGTCCTCTGGACGTAGTAAATTGTAGTCGATTGTTTTGGTGTTTTTCGAGAGTATTGTTTATCGTTTACCTTGTTTCATTCGCAACAACTCTTCCTGTGTAACTACGGGGGCGAATTGTTGGGCGTTCAATTGTTCTCTTGATAAATATTCGGTTTTTAGATCGGTATTCACATTTCCTAAATGGCTTGCTGGTTCCAAGATACTGGAATAGACAAAAGGACGTGAAGTAGATGTTGCCGAAATTGGTTGGAAATTGGATTCGCCGATTTCGGTTGCGTTGCGTTCATAATATCCGACATCGGTTGCCGATTCGATGAAATTACGACGCATAATTTCGGGTGCGTTGTTTGTAAGAAACTGACGGTATTCCCAATTCGATTTGATTCCGTTGCGTTGAAGAATCGCGTTGTTCGCGTCGGCTTCCGGTTGCCATGACGCAACCATACAACGACCGTCGCACATAAGTGGCGGGAAATCCGGATACTTGTTGTTTGTGCTATATCCTTGTGCTGATTTGGGTAAATGGTCCAAATTGGGAAATACTACGGGTATTCTTTGTCCGTTTAATGATTTGGTTTCGTTACTTGGATCGTTATACAAAAAGGAAAACATATATACTATATATTCACAACTTTTCTATCCATCTTTTCCACGTTTCTTGAATACTCTCGAATTTGGATATTTCGGTTTAGATGGTTCGGTTTATATTCAGTGATTCAGTCATTCAGTTATTCATCTAAACTTTCTAATAAACGTATCAAGTCTTTCTTTTTCATTTTGGATATATCTTGCTGAATACCTACCGAAATAGCGAGAGTCTTTAATTGGGTAATATTCATTTTCAAATATACTTCGTGTTTCTGGTTTTTAATTGCGTCATCGGATGTTTGTTCAGGTGCTTGTAAACCGTCGGGTGACTGTATTGTTGTATCTTGTGTGCTCGTACCTTGTGTGCTCGTTCCTTGTTCGCTCGTTCCTTGTGTGCTCGTACCTTGTTCCTCTACAGATGTAGGAGGTTCTACTACGGTAATTTGTTCTATTTCGAATTCAGTGAGTGGTACCTGTTCGGATTGGACTTCCGATTCGAATGACACAGGTTCTAAACCAGAATATTCCAAAACCGAAGACTCTAAAACAATGGGCTCTAAAATCACCACTTCAGGTTCTATAACGGGACTAGATTCTATAACGGGAGTAGATTCTACATCTTCGTCGTATACACTGGATGTATCACTATCGGAGTCACTCTCATCCAAACAACTACCTTCGGATTCACTATATTCCGATTCGGAATCACTGTCGTCGTCATCGGAAACAACAATTTTGGCGTCGGGTTGTTTCACGACATTCATATTGGATACAAATGGACAGGAGTTCTCCAACGATAAATCAATGATTCGTTTTTCGGGTTCTTCTGTTGTTTCGGTTCCTTCTAGTAGTTCGGTTCCTTCTGTTGTTACGGCGGTTTTTTGAGGTGGAGAGTATGGACAAACATTTGCCGATAATTCTCTCGATTGAAAGAACGATTCATAATAACTGTTTATTCCTTTGACACTTTGTAGTTCTTTCACAACATTCGATAATAACTCAAACATTGTATCGCCTTTTCGTTCCATCGATGAAATACGTTGCTTAAAATGATAGACCAATAGTAAAATCAACGCAAACGTTATTCCTAAACTTATGAAAAAGAAATTTTCTACGAAATCGAATAAACCCATTTATATTTCGATTATACAATTTATCGCTTATGAGAACGAATGCGACGAAATCCGGCGAACTTTGTTCGAAGAATTTCTAGTGATTCAAGAATTTTCGGACGACGGCGCAACGCAAGTGCCTTTGGGAGGAGGGAGAAAATTCGCAAAACTCTGGATAACGCTGTAACGCAAGTGCTTTTGGGCGTTCGAAAGAGTTTCACGGAGTCCTCTGGACGTAGTAAATACGTATCGAACAAATATATTTGGTTATGTTATAAAACAAATACGGATGGAAAACGCTACACCATCATATTCACCACCCCCTATGAATACCAATACAGACACAAGCGTGTTTAGCAACAAAATAATCATCGGTTTACTTGTCTTACTTATTTTCGCCTTTTTAGGGATAAATCTACTCGTGATTTCTGGAAACGCAATCACACAACTCGCCGATATTTTTGGACCGATTGTTTTGAAAGTCGCCACTATGTTGGGATATTCGACGGGCCACTTGGTCAATACTACTGCCGATATTACTGCCGATACCGCCAAACTCGGGATTGATATCGCTGAAGGTACCGCACAATCCATCGGAAATCTATTGAAAGACGCCAGCAAAGGTGGAATGGATGAATCTGATAAACAAAGTCTGGAAAAAGCATTAACACCAAGTAATTGCCCTAAACCTTCTTCTCCTGAACCCGATAAATCGTCCAACGTTATCCAATCCGCGATTAGTTCCAAGAAAAATGGATGGTGTTTTGTCGGCGAAGACAATGGCACCCGGGGTTGTGTTTCTGTAGACGAACACGATAAATGTATGTCCGGACAAATCTTCCCATCCAAAGAAGTCTGCCTAGCACCCGACGCCAAACAATAACGCGACCAAGTGTATACGAGTCCAAGTGTATACGAGTCCAAGTGTATACGAGTCCAAGTCTATACACCATATAATACCGGCGTGGGTGGGGGTTGATTTGCCACCGTTCCCAATGAAGTGCTAATTACTGCTATATTGGTTGCCGTTTGTGGAATAAGGTTCGTGATATTGGCATATGAATAGTATTGTAGTGTAGATATATTGTTGTTATTCGGGTTATTAAATCGTGATGGGTTTGCGATAGGGTCCATCGTTAATGTAATAGACATTACAAATTCATAGACATACGCATACGACGTTTCCAAGGTAATACCCGGAAACGAAATGTTCCCGACATATTGTACACACTCGAATGGAATTGGAGATGTGGTGGAAGTAGTGAGTTGACACGCCAAGTATTTTTGTAGTCCGGTCACTGTGATTGGTGGTACGGATGGAATCGATTTTCCATTACACAAAATATACAATGTCGCCGATGAAATACGTAGGATAATATTTTCGGTGGATGGAGCGGCTGGTATATAGGTGCCCTTTAGCGCCAAACCTACCGGAATATCCAACGAAAAAGAGGCACGTGGTCGATTAATGTTGGCATTAATATTCACCGCGAACAATGTGCTAGATACTATAGTTGAAGCAATACCTACATTGGTATTGATTGTAGTCGACCAATAATTGTTTTCGTTTGGCACGTTGAAAGCGTAACTTCGCGTGATAATAAAATTATACAATGGTACTTTGGGGTCTTCATATAAATAGACGTTCGGTCCTGGAACACCGGAAGCACTACTCGGCATAGGTTTTGGGATTCGCACCGCGGTTTCGCCTGGACATATCACCGTTTCGGGGTCTAATAAACGTGCCGATTTCCCGGTTGCAGTGGACAACTGTGACCATTTTTCTTTTTTTGTTAAGGAATTTGTTTGTGCGGGCATTCGGTTGCTGGAATACTTTAAGATTTCGGCTTTTCGTCGCATATCTACGCGCGCACGTGTAATAGGAACATTGCTCGAATCCACCAATTGTGCTCCTGTGAGATTATTAAAATAGGGCGATACCACTTCCACACGTGAGAGAGGGGCATTATATAATTGTTTTTTTCGACGACTGTCGCAAAACGACATATTGAATGTAGCCATTATATACAAATACATCATATTTGTATACAATTTACAACGTCCAGCATATACGCTGTACCAGATATTAACGACTGGACTCCCGAAGGGAGGGGTAAAACCCCATAGTCCAGCATATACGCTGTATCCCTACGGTAGGAGGTTGATGCCCAAGGGCATCACTCCCTACGTCCAGTCGTTAAGCATTGAACGATGAATACCATGCCAATCCAAGATAATCAAAGATACTATTGCTCTGGATTTCATTGGCATTGGCATTCAAGTTTGGTCCATAATTGGTAATGGCATTAATGTCAAACGCGGATAAAGCATAGTCATAATATCGTAAATTCGAGAGTTTACCACTAAAACCGCCATTTTTGCCGATATGAACATTGTCGTAATTTTGTTTTGGGATTTTGTCTTGGAAAAATTCGCTTTTCGCTAAAACACCATTCACATAACAATCGATGGAATAATTCTGGAATCGGTATACTACGTGGAACCATTTCTTCAATGGAATATTGGTGATTTCCAACGAAACGGGGTCTTGCGAAATTTGTGTGTTGCTCTTTTCGACATCCAAATAAAACACCAACGAATTGGTCGATTTCATCGAACCCGGAGTATTGTCCACACCTAAATACAATCCAGGACCATTATTCACCGTTGCCACCCCAGCATTATCCCTTGTGTGGGTGGTTTCGGTGTATGTATCGTTTCCTTTATTGAAAATATGGTAATGTTTTGCTTCATTTCCGATGGAATCTATCCACAACCAAGTGGACCAGGTGAATTCAATACCGCCAGTTTTATTGTTGGATCGGTATAATATGGGCGATGCCTCATTGGCTGGGTCTTGTGGAATAGTCAAATTGGCGTTTCCAGATGTGAGACCTTTTGCTAAATAGGGTTGTTTTGATGGTGCTAGAAAGAACGCGACAATGGATGTGCCAATACGCAACAATATTAGAAATACAATGAGAAGTAAGATCAAGAAAACAAATTTGGCAATCACGCTGTTTGAATTCAGAAATTCGGAACTCGCGTTCATTACATTTTTGGAGGAAAAATCATTCAATGTTTGATTAATACTCTCCTTTGCACTGGCAACAGATGATTGCGCATTCGTTGCAATATCTTCTTTGCCTGGAAGCGACGCAACCGTATTTGCTATTTGTTGTTTTGCTGATTCTAAATATTGCGACATTAATTATATATATAATACATTATTTTTTCTGAATACGTTCGTATGCACTTATACATTCGAATCTTTTTTAGTTGTGTTTTATGTGCGAAGGAGTTTATAACAAGGATACTTTCTTGATTTCTTCTGTTCCAGAATGAACCGAGAAACTTGCGTTGTATCCCGCTAACCAATTGGTGAATGTGGCTAAACCATTTCCGGCCAAATAATTCTTCCAAACTTCATCGGCCAATAACGCGACGGGGTCTCGTTTAAACTTGGTTACATATCCATCAACGGTGGACGTTCCTCCAAGGTACAATGTTCCACGTGTGCTGTTTGGGACCGTAGCACCCGAGGCTAATTGTTTGGTTTGGATTAATTTGCCATTGAGGTATACTTCCACAACATTTCCGGTGAGGACATTTACCACAAAATACACCCATTTTTGTTGGGGGAACTTATCGGTAACCATTACAAGGGGGGTAGCGGTGAAAGTGGTTGGACCAGCATCTGAATTTGCTACGGTAAATCCAGTCTCCACGGTTAAGGTCGATTTTTGTAAACACAACGCCAACCCGTTGGTATCCTTCCAGAAAATAGCCTTTTTGGTATCGGACAACTTATCCACAAACAACCATCCTTCATAATGGTATGTGATTGCTCCGGGATTCACTAGTTTCTTCCATTCGACAGTCTTTATTGTGCGGCCAGGGTCGGTCAATTTCACAACACCAGTGGTAAGGGTGGTATTTGTAAAATAAAAATAGGTCATATACAACATCATGACAATGACGAATACAAGTATGATGACAGTGTAATTCATCCTAAATATAAATATATAATTATACGATATAATTTATTATGTCATCGTTTTGCCAAAGGCACTACCGTTTTGCCAAAGGCACTATCGTTTCGACGTTCTCTAGAGTTTATTTTTAGAAAAGATTGAATTTTCGAACAACTCGGTTGTTTCGTGTAATGTTGAATTTGGAATGGTAATCGCCCGTTCCATTGTCATCTTCATCGGTTACACCTGGACCTTGAATATAGATGTTCCATACGGATTGAGGGTCCAATAAATTAGGTTCGCGACGGAATCGTGCGAGTTTGCCTTTTACACCGGTACTGCCTATAGTAATGGGGTCGCTCTTTCCGAAATCCGAAAAGCGGATTGGCGTACCAGTATTTGCGTCTTTTACGGTTGATATACTTTTCACGAGTTTACCGTTCAAGTATGCGTCCATTGTGTTTTCATCTACGTTAATACATAAATAGACCCATTTTTGGAATGGGAAATGTGTCGCGACATCCATAATTACGGTGTGTTTTTTACCAACAGACGGCGGTTGTAAGATACCAGTGCTTGGGTTTACACCTTGGGTAGCAGAAAGTGCCGCTGTTCGCGGTGATGGGTCGTGTGAATACATAATCGAGAGTTTATGTCCGGTAAGTGTGACGATGAAATCCGATCCGCGGTTGAATAGAACGTAGGTTTTACCTAGGTCGTCCGACGAATTCACGCGAACCCAGCCATCATAGAAATATCGGATAGACTCTGGTGTTTCGAACTCTTTTGTACCAATGGTTAGTTGTTTGATTCCAGTTCTACTTTGATTGTTTAAATCGATGACTTCACCGTTGTTTAATAAAAGCGGGTTAAAATAATAATATGTGTAATACAGACCACCTAAAATAATAATGATTAGGAAAAATCCTATAATACTAGTTAGACTCATCCGTGTATATATAATATACAATACAATTATTATTGGTTGTATCTTTTAGTCGTACCTTTACAAGTTCGAGAGTATTTGTATTCGAATACTCTCGAAATATTCGTTTTTGGTCCCTTATTTATTCATTTGTTGCTCATTATTCATTTGTTGCTCATTATTCATTTGTTGCTCATTATTCATTTGTTGCTCATTATTCATTTGTTGGAGGATTCTTGAACATCAATAAATTATATTCCGTAACAATTTGTCGTTGTGTCATTGGCGTTTTGTAATAATTCACATTACAAATTGCCCCCGACAAACTATCGGTAGCACTAGATGCCGAGTAATCTATACCCATCATATCACTTGCCGCGCGAGATGGAGTATAACCTACCTCAATTACATCTCCTGGACCATATGTAGGCAACTCAATGTCGTATGTTTTTTCTAAATTTCCATTCACAAACAAATCGACCGTATGATCATTATAGGTAATTACGAAAAAGTTCCATTTTTGGCTGGGTAAGACCACTTCATGTGAGGGGATAGATTCGTTGTTGGAAGATTTTTGGTTGGAAGATTTTTGGTTGGAAGATTTTTGGTTGGAAGATTTTTGGTTTGTGAATTGGAAGGTGTATTTTCCGTTGGCATAGGAAACGACGGGTTTTCCACCGGGGTCGGATTGGTCACCTAAACGGAGAATGGGCATCGAGACCGTTCCTTTGGGGTTCAAATAGGCCCAAAACGAAATCGAATAATTGGTGCGAAACCGGACTTCTTGTAAAAACGGGTTCGCGACCACATCGTCTAAAGCCAATACTTTGTAATCGGCAATCTGTTGGCGTTCATTTAAAAATACCGGTTCTTTCAGTATTGTAGTAGTGCTCTTAGAATACCGCGGTTTCATGAGTTTGGGCAAAACATACAATACCAATAACAGGATACACTCGATCGCAATCAACACATATACCGTGCTAGGGGCAACACGCAATTCCTGTTTCACGTATTCGATGAAATCGAGCAACAAACAGGGCAAGAACAGTATGATTTGTAGTATGACACCATACCATCCTCGCGAGTTATAGGCGAATCGCCCGAATAACTTGTATGCCAACGCCAGACCAATAATGACTGAGAAAAAGGCGCCAACATAGATTGCGTATTTTACAATCTCCATGGATGCCGGGTCTTTGTTCTTATAAAACAACGTAATTGCCAATACCATAATGACGAAAATGAATATATTCACGGTCAACACGCCCCCACTCACTTTCGATTTGAAAATGGGCAAGGCCAAATATACTGCTACTAAAATCGGAAGAACCATACAAATCATATAGGTGAAAAAACTATCCGTGAGTGCCTTGTCGTCCGTCGACGCGATATATCCGGTCACCGCTACGACGATTAACGCGATAAATGCCCATAAATAGTTCCATGCACACGTTGTCAATTCATTTTGTTTGGCGGCGGTTAAGACTTCCTTCGAACTCATTCCTGCCATTTTTTTCAATATCCATTCCATTGTCGGTTCTGCGTTTTTTGTAATCATACCCTTTGTTTTCGAGAGTATACCGGGTGTGTTTGTGTTTGGTGGCGCAACCCCCGACATGTTCTATATTATACAATAGTATAATCTATTCGTGTCTATAAATACATAAATCATGTTATGTATCTATGTGGATATCGATTCATAGAAAGAGTTCATGAACTCATAGATTCTCAATTGCGGTTTTTTCTCCGTGACAATCGCGACAAAGTGCTACTAAATTGTCGACGTGATTACTCCCGTTGTGTTCTAAACGTATGATATGATCGACCTCAAACCACGCGGGTAATTGTTTCGTACAATGTCCGCAACGCCAATTCTGTTTTGCCGCTACGAATTTCTTTTTGGTTTCACTAACGGACCGTTTTGTTCCAGTTTTTCCGGAAGCACGGATACGTTCTTCTGCATAGTCTTGGCGACCACTTCCACCTCCGCTTATGCCTCCGCTTCCGCTTACGCCATTCATTGCGGGCATTTGTAATATAGGACGTGAATTGGAAACCGCGGGTGCCCATCCATTCGATGGGGCTGGATTCGAGTAACGCGACGTGAAATCCAATATGGGGGTAATCATACTCGTAGCGTTTTTATCGACAGGCAAATATTTGAGATATTCATTCGACGACGCTATGAGTTGGTGCGCGTGCGTGGGATTTTTGCGAACCAACCAATATAACATCAACGCGCCAAATGCTACACCAGCCATTTGGTAATATTTTTTCCAGGAAATCACCGTTTTCAGGTATTTTCCATCGGTGTAAATGTTGGCCATAATAAAGGCCGCGACCGCAAATATTACTATTTCAAATCTCATATATATTCACTCTCGATTATTCGCTACTACTATTTGTCCAATACAACAAAATACAAATGACCGAAACCACCGCGATATTGTTATATACCGTTTGACGGTTGTATCCGGTTCCGTGGAAAAAATCATATTGTTTGGGAGAATACTGTTCTTCGTAAGCGCGAATACTTTCTTCCAGTGTCATCTCTTCTTTGCCGTGTAAATAATTGATTTTATTATGTATGAAATTCACCCATCGTAAAAAAGAATCGCGTTTATCTAAATACGGCGTTACCGGATACCTATCCAACAAACGACTAAATTTATTGCCGATTCCCTCATTCGGAATAAACAATGGCATATTATGTATGAGATCATAGTATTTTCGTTTTGTCGTTTCGTTTGGATACGTCGGGTAAGAATACGCGAGTGTATGTAGAAAAAACCAATAATGCGGTCCCCATACTTCTGGATCTAACCGAATAGGCATTTCTTGTAAAATGTAAATGTATATAGAAACATCGGATTATTATCGTATAACGAAACCGCATAATGAATATACACGATTTATCTGTTTTTCGCACACCTAAAATATATCCTGAAACTATGACCAACCAGTGTAAATGTTGTATTGCGCATGATGAAATCCCGCCCGGTTTTGGTGCGAAGAATCCCGGACACGAAGTATGGTGTGGGCTTTTGGGTGAAACGCAAGTGCCTTTGGCCGAAACGCCAGTGCCTTTGGGCATAACGCAAGTGCCTTTGGCCGAAACGTCAGTGCCTTTGGGCATAACGCAAGTGCCTTTGAGAAATTCGAAAGGGTTTGAACCGATAACTATATTTCCGATAACGCCCGTAACACCCCCATTGAGTCGCGCGACGACGCCGATAATAACACCCGTATTGAATCCGATGACACATACTAACGTTCAAGGGACACCTACTAATGTTCAAGGGATACCTACTAACGTTCAAGGGACACCTACTAATGTTCAAGGGGAACACGTTCAAAAAAAACCGATAATCATTCCGAGTGTATCCCGTTTTGGAAGTTTGACTCTCGAACAATCCGAAAAAACATATACATCACAA
>Ga0078894_10003681_pt1 | contig 11642 bp, 8 predicted proteins | sample LauGreSu1BDMLBSD_2_FD_67506 | JGI IMG/M metagenome (GOLD analysis project Ga0078894, IMG submission 67506) | Freshwater lake microbial communities from Lake Michigan, USA - Su13.BD.MLB.SD (version 4) (version 4) | ecosystem: Environmental > Aquatic > Freshwater > Lake | place: Lake Michigan, USA... | reverse complement strand
GTTTGATGACTCTCCCGAGGCGCATGGCCACGGCAAGATCTTGGGCGGTGGTATGGTGGGCACGCATGCGGGTGACATGATTGGTGAAGTGGCCTTGGCCATTGAGATGGGCGCAGACGCTATCGACATTGGCAAAACCATCCACCCCCACCCAACCTTAGGTGAGAGCATTGGCATGGCAGCTGAAGTGGCCCATGGCAGTTGCACAGACTTGCCACCTTCAAAGAAATAATATGTCAGAAGCAGAGTTTTTAAAACCGCCTGGGGGCGGTTTTTTGTTGCAGCCAGGTTTTTAATTTTTTGCGGGCTCTGCTTGGAGCTTGTCGGCTTGAACTCTGCGGGCGCCATTGAATCTATTTTGCCAATAGGCCTCGCGCATGTCGTCCACCCGCACGGCTTTGCCCGGTCTTGGGGCATGGATGAATTTGCCGTCACCGACATAAATACCTACGTGACTGAAGGTTCGTTTCAAGGTGTTGAAGAAAACCAAGTCGCCGGGTTTGAGTTCACTGCGTTTGATTTCTTCTGTGACCTTGGCTTGTTCCTCAGCCCTGCGGGGCAATACCAAACCCACAGACTTTTCATACATGTGGCGCACAAAACCGCTGCAATCAAAGCCTTTTTCTTCACTGGTGCCTCCCCTGATGTAGGGAACCCCCAACAGGCCCATGGCTTGAATCACGATTTCGGAGGCTTTGCCGCCAAAGGTATTTCGAGCCGACTGAAGGGGACCACCAAATTGATTGCTAATTTGTTGTGTGATTTGATCGGTCATTTGGGTCACCAAACCACGCTCTTTGAGCATGCGGTCAAGGTCGTCCTCAACGGGCGCTGCCAGCGCTGCCGTTGTGATAAGTGCCAGTCCACATAGAATCATTCGCATAAATGTCAGTTTAATGCCATCAACCCTTGCTTGATACCTCGATTTTGAGCAAGGATCCCCGAGAATGATGAATATTCAGTCCAAGGTTTGAAAATGTTGCTTGAAGTTGAATCCTCTCAATTGGTTCTGGTTGATTACCAGCAAAAGTTAATGCCTGCCATGAAAGATGCGCAAGCTGTTTGGCAGCGTGCTGAAGTCCTAGCCCGTACCGCCAAGCTTCTGAAAGTTCCCGTTTGGGCCACTGAACAAAATCCAACAGGTCTGGGCGAAACCTCGCCAGAGATTCGCCAGCATTGTCAACGGGTTCTGGCCAAAATGGCTTTCAGTGGTGTGGAGGAGGGTCTGGGTGAATGGCTAAGCCCCCCCGCGCCTGCCATGCCCAAGGGCAATGCGCGCAGTATGCCAAGACACTTGCAAAAACCGGCTCAACCTGAAGCCGGCCCTTCAGTCGTCATTGCGGGCTGCGAAGCGCATGTGTGTTTGCTGCAAACCGCATTGGATTTGTTGGAGGATGAGTTTGAAGTTTGGGTGGTGACTGATGCTTGTGCATCTCGCACAGATCGCGATCGCGACGCTGCATTTGACCGCCTTGCAGGCGTTGGGGCTGAGCTTTTAACCACTGAAATGGTGCTGTTTGAATGGCTGCGATCTGCAGAAAATCCTGATTTCAAACAGGTTCAATCTTGGATCAAAGCCTTGGTTTAAGCTGCTGTCGGTAAAGTTCAGATGTTCAAAGTCAGTTTGCAGCAAGTCCCTCATGAATAATTATGAATTCAGAAGCCAAGCCCAGCTTTAGGAGACAACATGGTTCAATATGCAGATTTTCACAAGCGTTCTATTCAAGATCGTGATGCCTTCTGGGCTGAGCAAGCTCGACACATAGAGTGGCACAAAGCGCCCCAAGAAATTTGTGATTACAGCCATCCGCCATTTGTCAAATGGTTCAAGGGCGCTGAAACCAACCTGTGTCACAACGCCATTGACCGCCATCTGAAAGAGCGTGGCGACCAAGCTGCCTTGATTTTCGTCTCGACAGAAACGGATCAAGAGATCACTTACACCTACAAGCAGTTGCACACTGAGGTGCAACGAATGGCTGCGTCCTTGCTATCTTTGGGCGTTCAAAAAGGCGACCGTGTTTTGATTTACATGCCCATGATTGCCGAGGCTTCTTTTGCCATGTTGGCTTGTGCGCGAATTGGTGCCATTCACTCTGTGGTGTTTGGTGGATTCGCTTCTGGTTCTTTGGCTTCTCGAATTGAAGATGCCAGCCCCAAAGTGATTGTGAGTGCCGATGCAGGTTCCCGGGGTGGCAAAGTTGTTGCCTACAAACCCTTGTTAGATGAGGCGATTCGTTTGTCATCTCACAAACCCAATTCCGTGGTTTTGGTTGAGCGTGGTTTGGCAAGCATGGCCATCACGGCGGGTCGTGATGTGCTCTGGTCCGCGTTGCGCGAAAAGCATTTCAACGACGTGGTGCCCTGTGAATGGGTCGATGCCACACACCCTAGTTACACTTTGTACACGTCTGGCACGACTGGCAAGCCAAAAGGCGTTCAGCGTGACACGGGCGGCTATGCGGTGGCTTTGGCTTCGAGCATACCCAACATTTTTGGCGGCAAGCCCGGTGAAACATTTTTCTGTACCAGTGATATTGGTTGGGTGGTGGGACACAGCTACATCATCTACGGCCCATTGATTGGCGGCATGGCCACCATCCTTTATGAAGGCTTGCCCACACGTCCTGACGGCGGGATTTGGTGGAGCTTGGTTGAGAAGTACAAAGTGACAGTGATGTTCAGCGCTCCCACGGCCATTCGTGTGTTAAAAAAACAAGACCCTGCTTTGCTCAGCAAATATGATTTGTCCAGCTTGAAGGCCCTGTTCTTAGCGGGTGAACCTTTGGATGAACCGACTGCTAAGTGGATTTCTGAAGGTCTTGGCAAACCGATTATCGATAACTACTGGCAAACAGAGTCTGGTTGGCCTATTTTGACGGTGTGCAATGGCATTGAAAAAACGCCTAGCAAATTTGGCTCTCCTGGCAAAGCTGTTTATGGCTACGACGTGAAGCTGTTAGACGATCAAACAGGTGAAGAGTTGACGCAGCCCCATCAAAAAGGCGTCGTGGCCATTGAAGGTCCTTTGCCCCCGGGCTGCTTGCAAACCATTTGGGGTGATGACGAACGTTTTGTCAAAACTTATTGGGCCACTGTGCCCGGTAAAACCATTTACTCCACCTTCGATTGGGGGATTAAGGATGAGGACGGCTATTTCTTTATCTTGGGCCGAACGGATGATGTGATCAATGTAGCGGGCCACCGTTTAGGCACGCGTGAAATTGAAGAGAGCATTTCTGGTCACGCTGCTGTGGCTGAAGTGGCCGTGGTGGGTGTGGCTGACAGCTTGAAGGGGCAAGTCGCCATGGCCTTTGCAGTCCTCAAAGACAACTCATTGTTGAATGATCCCCAAGCTTTGTTGAAACTTGAAGGTGAAATCATGAAGGTGGTCGACAGTTCCCTGGGTGCTGTGGCCAGACCCTCGCGTGTTCGCTTCGTAGCTGTTTTGCCCAAAACGCGCAGTGGCAAACTTCTTCGTCGCGCCATTCAAGCAGTTTGTGAAGGACGAGATCCTGGTGACTTAACCACGATGGACGATCCCGCAGCATTGCTTCAAATTGCAGATTTGGTCAAAGCGTAAAACGCCCTGATGTCATAGAACTGACAGCTGAATGACAGGGTGAATGGCTATTCATCCTGTTTTTTTGTTGAATCAATGATCTCATCTGTTGCAAATCAATGTGATAATGCACAGGTTACTTAGGCCCTTCCCCATGCCACAGTCGCATCCGCCAACCGGTTCAGCCGTGTCGCGGAAGGTAAATCAACCAACTAATGTTCCCTGAAGGGGAATGAAGGTCAGCGAAAAATGAGTGAGACAAAATCCGTCTACGCCGCCTACCAAGGCAACACGTATCTCTTCGGAGGCAATGCGCCTTACGTTGAGGAAATGTACGAGAACTACCTGACCAACCCAGGCAGCGTTCCAGACAGTTGGCGCGAATACTTCGACGCCTTGCAACATGTACCAGCTGTTGATGGCTCATCTGCCAAAGACGTACCTCATTTACCCGTCATCAACGCTTTTGCGCAGCGTGCCAAACAAGGTGGCACCAAAGTCGTCATGGCCAGCGCAGATGCCGAAATGGGCCGCAAACGAACCGCTGCACAACAGCTCATTGCGGCTTACCGAAATGTGGGTCAACGCTGGGCCGATCTTGACCCTTTGAAGCGCACTGAGCGCCCCAACATACCAGAACTTGATCCCGCTTTTTACGGCTTCACCGATTCCGACCAAGAAACTGTGTTCGACACCAGCAACACATTTTTCGGTAAAAACGCCATGCCCTTGCGGGAATTGCTCAATGCTTTGCGTGAAACTTATTGTGGCACTTTGGGCGCAGAGTTTATGTACACCACCGACCAAGCTGAAAAGCGTTGGTGGCAGCAAAAGCTAGAAAGCATTCGCAGCAAACCCAATTTCAACGCAGATCAGAAAAAACACATCCTTGATCGTTTGACTGCCGCCGAGGGTTTGGAGCGTTTTCTTCACACCAAATATGTTGGCCAAAAAAGGTTCTCACTTGAAGGTGGTGAAACTTTCATTGCGTCCATGGATGAGCTCATCCAATCTGCGGGTGAAAAAGGTGTCCAAGAAATTGTGATTGGCATGGCCCACCGTGGTCGTTTGAACGTGTTGGTGAACTCCATGGGCAAATTGCCTAAAGACTTGTTTGCTGAATTTGACCATACAGCGCCAGAAGATTTGCCAGCCGGCGACGTGAAGTACCACCAAGGTTTCAGCTCCGACATCAGCACGCGCGGTGGCCCTGTGCACTTGTCTTTGGCCTTCAACCCATCGCACCTTGAAATTGTCAATCCTGTGGTTGAAGGTTCTGTTCGCGCTCGAATGGACCGCCGAGCCGACCCCCTGGGCAAACAAGTCTTGCCCGTATTGGTGCACGGGGATGCAGCTTTCGCAGGACAAGGTGTCAATCAAGAAACTTTGGCATTGGCCCAAACCCGTGGCTATTCAACTGGCGGCACCGTTCACATCATCATCAACAATCAAATTGGTTTCACCACTTCCGACCCCCGGGACATGCGTTCTACGGTGTATTGCACCGACATTGTCAAGATGGTGGAAGCACCCGTGATGCACGTCAATGCTGATGATCCAGAAACAGTTGTGTTGGCGACGCAAATTGCACTTGAATACCGCATGACCTTCAACAAAGATGTTGTGCTTGACATCATTTGCTTCCGCAAGTTGGGCCACAACGAGCAAGATACGCCCAGCCTGACACAGCCCTTGATGTACAAGAAAATCGGTGCTCATCCTGGCACGCGCAAGTTGTATGCCGATCGTTTGGCTGCACAAGGTTTGGGTGACACTTTGGGTGACGACATGGTCAAGGCCTGCCGCGCTGCATTGGATGCTGGCAAGCACACTGACACTGATCCTGTACTGACCAACTTTAAAACGCAGTTCTCTGTGGACTGGGCCCCTTTTCTGAATCAAAAATGGACCGATGCCGGTAGTACTGCTCTGCCATTGGCCGAGTGGAAACGCATTGCTGAAAAAATCAGCACATTGCCAAGCTCCGTCACACCGCATCAGTTGGTGAAAAACGTTTATGACAACCGTGCTGCCATGGGACGAGGCGATATTCCCGTCGATTGGGGCATGGGTGAGCACATGGCGTTTGCCTCATTGGTCGCCAGCGGTTACCCAGTTCGTTTGTCTGGTGAAGATTGCGGCCGAGGCACCTTCACTCACCGCCATGCCGTGATTCACGACCAAAATCGCGAGAAGTGGGATACCGGCACTTATGTGCCTTTGCAAAATGTCGCAGAAAATCAAGCACCGTTTGTCGTAATTGACTCCATCTTGTCCGAAGAGGCTGTACTCGGATTTGAGTATGGTTATGCTTCCAACGACCCTAACACCTTGGTGATTTGGGAGGCCCAATTCGGCGATTTTGCCAATGGTGCACAAGTGGTGATTGACCAGTTCATTGCCTCCGGGGAAGTCAAGTGGGGTCGTGTGAATGGCCTGACACTCATGCTGCCACATGGCTACGAAGGACAAGGTCCTGAGCACAGCTCGGCCCGTCTCGAGCGTTTCATGCAGTTGGCCGCAGACACCAACATGCAGATCGTTCAGCCCACCACTGCCAGCCAGATCTTCCATGTGCTGCGTCGTCAAATGGTTCGCAATTTGCGCAAACCATTGATCATCTTCACCCCCAAGTCCTTGCTTCGCAACAAAGATGCAGCATCGCCATTGTCAGAGTTCACCAAAGGTGGTTTCCAAACAGTGATTCCTGAAAATAAAGCACTCAAGGCTGACAAGGTCAAGCGTGTGTTGGTGTGTTCAGGCAAGGTCTATTACGACTTGGTAAAAAAGCGGGAAGAGCTGGGCGCAGATGACACCGCTATTTTGCGTGTGGAGCAGCTGTATCCCTTCCCGCACAAAGCTTTTGCTACCGAATTGAAAAAATACCCCAACGCCACAGAGTTGGTGTGGACGCAAGACGAGCCGCAAAACCAAGGCGCATGGTTCTTTGTTCAGCATTACATCCATGAAAACATGACGGAAGGTCAGCGTCTGAGCTACTCCGGACGTGCAGCTTCAGCATCACCTGCTGTGGGTTATTCACACCTCCACCAAGAGCAACAAAAAGCCCTTGTTGACGGCGCATTCGGCAAGATCAAAGGCTTTGTCTTAACCAAGTAACGGTTAAACAGATACACGCACTGAACCTATTAAGAAAGAATTGAAATGGCAATCGTAGAAGTTAAAGTCCCTCAGCTGTCTGAGTCTGTGGCTGAAGCCACCATGCTGCAGTGGAAGAAGAAAGTTGGCGACAGCGTTGCTGCTGACGAAATTCTGATTGAAATTGAAACAGACAAAGTTGTTTTAGAAGTGCCAGCACCCTCTGCGGGTGTTTTGTCTGAGATTTTGGTGGGTGACGGCAGCACCGTGGCTGCCGAGCAACTCATTGCGCGCATTGACACCGATGGCAAAGTGGCGGCTAAAGCACCTGCTTCTGCAGCGACTCCAGCACCTGCAGCCAGTGCACCTTCTGCTGCACATGCCAATAGCATGGCCGGAGTGGCTATGCCAGCCGCTGCCAAGATCATGGCCGATAACAACTTGGCTGCTGGTTCTGTGGCTGGTTCTGGCAAAGATGGCCGCGTGACCAAGGGCGATGTACTGACAGCTGTTGCTGGCGGCACAAAAGCGGCCGTCGCACACGTTTCTATTCCAACTGGCGTGCCCACAAGCACACTGCCCCAAGTGTCTGCACCTGCAGTGAACTTGGGCGAACGCCCAGAGCAACGCGTGCCTATGACTCGTCTTCGCGCACGTGTGGCCGAGCGTTTGTTGCAATCGCAATCGACCAACGCCATCTTGACCACTTTCAATGAAATCAACATGGCGCCCGTCATGGACATGCGCAAGCGTTTTCAAGACAAGTTCGAAAAAGAGCACGGAATCAAATTAGGTTTCATGAGTTTCTTCGTCAAAGCGGCGGTGCATGCTTTGAAGAAATACCCCGTCTTGAACGCATCGGTCGACGGCAACGACATCGTGTACCACGGCTACTTTGACATCGGTATTGCAGTGGGCTCCCCCCGTGGCTTGGTGGTTCCTATTTTGCGCAATGCCGATCAAATGAGCTTTGCCGACATCGAGAAGAAAATTTCTGAATTTGGTGCTAAAGCCAAAGACGGCAAGTTGGGTATCGAAGACATGACAGGTGGTACGTTCTCCATCTCCAATGGTGGCACCTTTGGCTCGATGATGTCGACCCCGATCATCAACCCACCACAGTCTGCTATTTTGGGCGTTCACGCTACCAAAGATCGTGCCATGGTTGAGAACGGGCAAGTGGTGGTTCGCCCCATGAACTATTTCGCCATGTCTTACGATCACCGCATTATTGATGGCCGCGAAGCTGTCTTGGGCTTGGTGGCCATGAAAGAAGCGTTGGAAGACCCGTCACGCTTGTTGTTTGACATCTAAGGACACATTAGCATGAGCAAACAATTTGATGTGGTCGTCATTGGTGGCGGCCCAGGCGGATACATCGCTGCCATACGCGCGGCCCAATTGGGTTTCCAAGTGGCCTGCGTGGACGAATGGAAAAACGCAGCAGGGGGCCCCGCCCCTGGCGGCACTTGCACCAACGTCGGTTGCATTCCATCCAAAGCTTTGTTGCAGTCTTCTGAGCACTTTGATCAAGCCAATCATCACTTTGCCGATCACGGCATTGAGATGAAAGGTGTGAGCATGGATGTGGCCAAGATGATTGCTCGCAAAGACACCGTGGTGAAGCAAAACAACGATGGTATTTTGTATTTGTTGAAAAAGAACAAAGTGTCTTTCTTTCACGGCCGCGCTGCATTCAGCAAGGCTGTTGAGGGTGGCTACGAAGTTGCTGTCACTGGTTCTGCAAACGAGACCTTGGTAGGCAAAAACATCATTGTGGCGACTGGCTCTAATGCACGGGCTTTGCCAGGAACACCGTTCGACGAAGTCAATGTGTTGTCCAACGACGGTGCTTTGAACGTGGGTACTGTACCTAAAAAGCTGGTGCTCATTGGATCGGGCGTCATTGGCCTAGAGATGGGGTCAGTCTGGCGCCGTCTAGGCTCCGAAGTCACTATCCTTGAAGGTTTACCCACCTTCTTGGGCGCTGTGGATGAGCAAATTGCCAAGGAAGCCAAGAAAGCTTTTGATAAACAAGGTTTGAAAATTGAACTCGGCGTCAAAGTCGGAGAGATTCAAAGCGGCAAAAAGGGCGTCAAAGTCGCTTACACCAATGCCAAGGGTGAAGCTCTAAGCATTGATGCAGACAAGTTGATTGTGTCGATTGGTCGAGTTCCCAACACCATAGGTTTGAATACTGAGGCCGTTGGTTTGAAGTTGGACGAACGTGGCGCCATCGAGGTTGATGCTGAATGCAAAACAAACTTGCCAGGCGTATGGGCCGTGGGCGATGTGGTCCGAGGCCCTATGTTGGCTCACAAAGCGGAAGAAGAGGGTGTTGCCGTGGCTGAGCGCATTGCGGGACAGCACGGTCATGTCAATTTCAATACCATCCCTTGGGTGATTTACACCAGCCCTGAAATAGCTTGGGTGGGCCGCACTGAGCAACAGCTCAAGTCTGATGGCGTGGCTTACAAGGCTGGCACCTTTCCGTTCTTGGCCAATGGCCGTGCGCGCGCCTTAGGCGACACGACAGGCATGGTGAAGTTCTTGGCCGATGCCAAATCAGACGAAATCTTGGGCGTTCATATCGTGGGCCCCATGGCCAGTGAGTTGATAGCTGAAGCAGTGGTGGCCATGGAATTCCGCGCCAGTGCTGAAGACATTGCCCGCATCTGCCATGCTCACCCTTCGCTAAGTGAAGCCACCAAAGAAGCTGCTTTGGCTGTGGACAAACGAACCTTGAATTTCTAAGTTTTTCAAGCCTCGTTAAACTACGAAGCCCGGGCATGTCCCGGGTTTTCTAATTCCAAAGAACATTTCTCAAAGCAAAACATCCATGTCTGTCCGATCCGCCTACGAACAAGAACTTATCCTGAGAGGCTATGAGTCGGACCCCGCACAACTGCAAGCTGTGGAAGCTTTGGAGCGTTGCGCCAAAGAATGGTCTAGTTATCAAGAAAAGCTCAAAAGCCCCCTTCGATTTTTGAAAAAAAAACCGGAGCTTCCATTAGGCGTTTACATGTTTGGGGGGGTCGGCCGTGGCAAGAGTTTCTTGATGGACTGCTTCTACAACGCTGTGCCAGTGAAAGATAAAACGCGCCTGCACTTCCATGAGTTCATGCGAGAAGTTCACCGCGAGATGGCTTTAATGCAAGGAACAGTGAATCCCTTGCAAGAGCTGGGTCGACGGATGGCCAAACGCTATCAACTCATCTGCTTTGATGAGTTTCATGTGGCCGATATCACTGACGCCATGATCTTGCACCGACTTTTAATTTCTTTGTTTGAAAATGGCGTGAGTTTTGTCACCACTTCCAACTTCAAGCCCGACAACTTGTACCCAGATGGCCTGCACCGTGATCGCTTGCTGCCCGCGATTGCGTTGTTGAATCAACGCATGGAAGTCTTGAATGTTGATAATGGGACAGACTATCGACGTCGCACCCTTGAAATGGTTGAGCTCTACCATTGCCCGCTAGGCGAGCAAGCTGATATCGCCATGGCAGATGCCTTTAAGCAGTTGGTCAGTAGCCAAGATGATGATCCCGTGCTGCACATTGAAGCCCGTGAAATTGTTTCAAGAAGGCGGGCAGGGGGTGTCGTCTGGTTTGACTTCAAAACACTTTGTGGAGGGCCACGCTCACAAAATGATTACTTGGAAATTGCAACGCAGTTTCACACGGTGCTGCTGAGTAATGTCCCCATGATGCCGTCCCGTTTGGCATCAGAAGCAAGGCGATTTACTTGGCTCATTGACGTTCTGTATGACAGACGTGTTAAATTGATTCTATCGGCTGAGGTTCAACCCGAGGCGCTGTACACGGAAGGCCCCCTTGCGCATGAGTTTCCTAGAACCATCTCCCGTCTGCATGAAATGCAGTCGTCAGAGTTTTTGGCGCTCGAGCATCGCACCGTGGATACTCAAATAACGTAAGTCGACCATGCCCAGTTGCTTCAAATCTGTTGTGTTTGTATTTTTAGGATGGGCCTACACGCTGGTGATGGCACAAACTGACAATTCAATCCAAGCGCCTGAAATGAAAGCTATCTCAGAGCAGCGACTTGCATTGGCAGAGGAAAAAAAAATGATCTTGGATCATTTCCAGGAATCATCTAAGGCATGCTGGAAACAATTCGCCGTCAACGATTGTTTGTTCAGAGCCAAGCAACACAAGTACCAATCTTTGTCACCTTTGGACCAGCGTGAAATTGCTTTGAATGCACGCCAACGTGTTCTCAAAGAGTCTGAGCGCCAACAACGTATTTCGGGAAAAACCCAAGATATGCCCAAAGACAAGGCAATTCCTTGAGCACTTTTCTTCAGGCAGTTGCAGCCACTTTTACCGAAAATGGTGTCATTGCGAAAGCAACGCCTCAATTTAAATCTCGTGCCGGGCAAACAGCCATGGCGATGGCTGTTGCTGAAACCATTGCAAGCGGCGGCGAGTTGGTGGTAGAGGCCGGTACGGGTGTGGGTAAAACCTATGCCTACCTCGTACCTGTGTTGTTAAGCGGCCAACGCGCTCTGGTGTCTACTGCAACCAAGGCGCTGCAAGACCAGCTCTTCTCAAGGGATATCCCTAAGCTCATTGATGTTTTGAAATTGCCTGTTCGTGTGGCATTGCTAAAAGGACGCAGCAGTTATTTGTGCACACTGCGTTTATCGCAAGCCAGACAGAGTCATGATGCTTCGCTGCGCGCTCACATGCATGCCTTGGGAAAAATTGAAACATGGTCTCAATCCACCCGAACCGGTGATCTCTCAGAGTTGTCTGGTTTGGATGACAGGTCGCCAGTGATTCCCTTGGTCACATCAACGCGCGACAATTGCTTGGGTTCTCCTTGTCCCAACTTCAAAGCCTGCCATGTTAATTTGGCACGCAAAGAGGCCATGTCTGCCGATGTTGTCGTCATCAACCACCACTTATTTTTTGCTGACCTGAATGTTCGAGAAACTGGCATGGCGGAACTACTGCCC
>Ga0078894_10003680_pt1 | contig 11642 bp, 18 predicted proteins | sample LauGreSu1BDMLBSD_2_FD_67506 | JGI IMG/M metagenome (GOLD analysis project Ga0078894, IMG submission 67506) | Freshwater lake microbial communities from Lake Michigan, USA - Su13.BD.MLB.SD (version 4) (version 4) | ecosystem: Environmental > Aquatic > Freshwater > Lake | place: Lake Michigan... | reverse complement strand
CGTCAACTGCGTCATCGGAAAAGGAATCAAGTTCATCCGTGAAGATCTTAAATTCTTCTCCAAACAAAACATCCACTACAAATTCAAATCCGTCATCCTTCTGAATGCAGAGAAACTCACGCCCGATGCACAATTTGCTCTTCGACGATGCGTTGAACAATTCAATCATACTACTCGGTTTTTTATCGTCACGACCGACAAGTACAAACTCATCAAGCCCATTCTGTCTCGATTCTCCGAGTTATATGTAGGGTCCTCTACCAACCTGTATACGCTTCAACACTCTCTCGTAAACACGATCGAATTGGATACGTCTAGGGGAAAGGCTCTCGAGGACATGTTAAGAACACTTGTTCCCGACACCATCGAATCGACCGCAAAACTACTGTATGAACAGGCCTATTCGACCATCGACCTCATCCAGTATGTGGATACGCATGAGGTGGGTGATAAAGATGCATGGATGGCTCTCTGTGCCACCATTCAATATGATATTTACGATGAATATTTAGTCATGTTTATTTTACTTCACGGACTTCTATTTCGTAAAGAATTAGATGTTAATTTGTGTAAATAAAGAATGGACGATAACAACATCGCTACGTTAAAAGAATCTCAAAACGAGTGGGCCACCAAACTTCTTCGGGTTATACTTCCTCATATCTTGGACGGCGTCTACGCGATGTTTACGGAAAGTAAAACCATTTGCGATAAAACCGAGGAACAAGAGAAGTATTTAATGACCTTTCAGAACATTCTGTCCCGTGTTCCCAAGTGGAACAACGATATTGTACTGAAGGAAACCGCTCGTATTATTGAACAGAGCGGATGCAGTTATCTAGAAGATTTAATCACCTGTGTCCACATCTCCCATTTGAAGATCTTGTCTTCCATTCGTACAGGAAAGACCCAGAAGAAGATCGAAATTAACATCCCCAAATTGCCTAACTTTGTGCACAGCGTCTACATTAGCATTTCAAGAGAGCTGTATACACACGTATACTTATTTGACCCTACGCTACCTTCTCTCCTTTTACAAAAAAATAGGGAAAAGATTAAGGAGATTGTCAAACAAACCATCATGGATACCATTCGCGATAACATTCCTGTAGAACAACTGCTTCGAGCGTATCTGGATGAGACCTCGGAAATCATGGATGAACCTAAAAAGACTAAAAAGGAGGACAAGAGTCTTCGATTCTCCGAAACCAACATGGCGATGAGTATTGATAATGAAGAGACGGTGTATACTCCTCCGGTACCTGAAGCATCGGAACCTACGATGAAGATTTTAGAGGATATTGCACCCATTCAAGTAGAGGATTTATGTGTCAAGGAAGCCATCAATGACTTGACACCGGTAGAGGTAGAATTGCCTAAAAAGGAACCCGAGATTGTGTTAGATATTGTGGAATTATCGTAGATGCGTAGAATTAGCAAAGAATTAGTCTTCTTAAGTTATATGAATTTAGGTATAACAGCAATTGTCATCGGTATACTCTTTGTCGTTCTTAAGTTTGGTGTCAATTACAAAGAGAATCCTACACCGGATCTAAAGGATGGAGTCATCGCTGCCATTTCAGCCCTTGCCGGACTTTATGCAATTGATGTATACTCTCAAAAAGTATCTAAATCCGTAGAAGTGTTTACGGATAAACCTTCTTTTTAAATAAATACAATATTGTACGTCAAGGTACAATATTGGTATAGAGTATGAAACAAAGTGAATACAAATGGGAAGAACCGAGTACTCTAAATTTATTGATCAAAGGATTCACCATCCTCATCTTATTAAGCGTCATCGCCTTCATCATCTTTTTTAATATACTATATCCCAGCAGTAAATATATAACGATTGAAACGCCAAAGGACTGGGATGAATATAATCCGAATACGTGTTCCAAGGTAGACAAACTACTGTGTATCGATTATGTTATTTTTATTGAAGATCTCAAAGAGTACGAATCTGCACAAGATCAAATAGAATCACCCGACATGCATCGAATCTACTATCTTAAAAACAATAGTCCTAATTTGAAACGATATATTGAAAACAATTGGTCGAATCCTTCACGGTATCCTCATGTAAATGTATTGTTTAAAAAGAAGGGAACTCAGTGGGATCAAGTTTAAGCGCTGCATGTCTCACAGGGCGCAATCGTAAACTGGGTCGTATGATGTTTTGGCTTTCGTCGTAGATAGTATACTCCTGTTTTCAGTCCTTGTCTCCATCCATAAAAGTACATCGATGTAAGGATCGTATACGTAGGATCTTTGATCCATAAATTCAAGCTTTGTGATTGGCAGATGAAGGCTCCACGAGATACTGCCAAATCAATCAGATGTTTCATCGGCATTTCCCACACGACCTTATACTTTTGTTTCAAATGATCGGAAATGTCTAGATGTTGAACACTTCCATGATTGGCGACAATACTATCCTTGATCGCAATCGACCATTTCTTTTCAGCCAAGAGATCATTGACAAGGTATTGATTCACCATGACAAAGTCTCCTGCAAGCGTTCTTCGTGTATAAATGTTGCTAGTTATGGGTTCAAAACATTCGGTGTTTCCTAGGATTTGAGACGTGGATGCAGTTGGCATCGGAGCCAACAGAAGTGAATTGCGAACTCCCACAGTTTGGACGAGGGTACGCAGTTCTGTCCAGTCATACATCTTGGGAGTCACCCCCCAGAGATCAAACTGAAATTTCCCCTCGGAAAGAGGCGATCCTGCAAAGGTACTGTACGGTCCGTCCCGTCTGGCAAGTTCTACGCTTTTGGTCATGGCCGCATGGTACATCGTTTCAAAAATTTGTTGATTGAGTTCAAGAGCAGCAGGACTGTGAAAGGGAATGTCCATTAAAAAGAAGGCATCGGCAAGACCCTGAACACCGGTTCCAATCGGTCGATGGCGCATGTTGCTCCTTCGTGCTTTTTCTGTAGGATAATGATTTAGATCGATGATTCGATTTAGATTTTCCACGACGACTTGAGTGACACGATGTAGTTCTTCAAAGTTAAAGGTCTTGTTCTTGACAAAGGCTGTCAGAGAAATGCTGGCCAAATTACAAACGGCCGTTTCCTCCTTATCACTATATTGGATGATTTCGGTACACAAATTGGACGATTGAATGACCCCAATATTCTTTTGATTCGATTTATGATTGCATGCATCCTTGTAAAGAATGGATGGCGTTCCGGTCTCCATCTGTGCATCTAAAATCTTAAACCATAACTCTCTCGCTTTGACCGTCTTGGATGCCTTTCCTTCTCGTTCATAGGTTTCGTACAGTTCCTTGTACGTATCTCCGTAGACCAAAGAGAGTCCTGGACAATCATGTGGACAAAAGAGGGACCAATCGGCGTCCTGTTCGACTCGACTCATGAAGAGATCGGGAACCCACAATCCATAAAAGAGATCGCGTGCCTTCGCGCTTTCATCCCCCGTATTTCGTTTCAAATCAATCCATGCTTCAATATCCGAATGATCCGGAGAAAGGTAGATCGCAAAAGATCCGTTGCGCTTTCCGCCTCCCTGATCCACATAACGCGCCGTTTCATTAAACACACGAAGCATCGGGACGATTCCGTTGCTTTTCCCGTTCGTTCCTTGAATGTGAGTTCCTGTACCCCTTACATTATGGATATGAAGTCCGATCCCACCGGCTAGCTTCGAGATGAGCGCGCAGTCCTTCAGCGTATCATAAATGCCATCGATGGAATCTTCCTGCATCCCTACTAAAAAACAAGAGCTCAATTGAGGAAGAGGTGTTCCTGCATTAAAGAGGGTCGGAGTAGCATGCGTAAAGTACTTTTGAGACATGAGATCATACGTTTCCTTCACCTTGTCTAGATTGGCACCATGGATCGCGACCGCAACACGCATCCACATGTGCTGAGGCCGTTCTACAATGACATCATCGCACTTCAGTAAATAGGCTCTCTCTAACGTTTTAAATCCAAAGTAGTCAATCAAGTAATCTCGATCAAACTGAAGCATTTCCTGAAAGTGGGGAAAGTTGTCTCCGACAATACGAAAGTAGTCGTCATGTACACGCCCTGAAGTATACAACTGTTCACTGATCGAAAAGAAACAGGAGGAGGTATTTTTGTGATTGTTGGAAATGACGATCCGTCCCGCCAAGACTCCAAAATCGGGATGTTCGGTACACTTTGCAGCGCACTCTTCTGCACTCAATTCGTCTATTTTCGAGGTAGAAATCTTATCATGTAGCTGTTCAATAATCGTAATGGCCAGTTTAGGGATGTCAATTTGAAGAGGAGGGTTCATTAACGAGAGAGTTCTCAATCTGTCCGAAATGGTATCAAATCGGACAGGTTCACAGGTTCCGTCTCGTTTGACTACCTCCATATAGTATACTTACCTAAACTTATTTTAAACCCATTCGATAATTATCCTTGAAAAAAATTGAAACGATTTATCCAGAGAAGGATATACACAGTTCAAACACACTCTCTAAAACATGTCGATCTCATACGCAAATGTGGTGGCGGCTCCTCGTTCCAAGACGGCGTCGGAGATTTACAAGGCAAGGGCGTACGGTCTCGCCGTCGGTGCTCTCTGGGGCGACGTGGACGCCTACGACCCCAAGGAGGATGGTCCTCATGAGGCATACTTTCTCGAAAGCGCGCGCAAGCGAAAAGCGGTCGTGAAAGAGGTTGTCTCGGAGGAGGACATCGAGGCAGAGAAGCAGCGGTTCAAGGAGAGCGTGGAGCGACGGGAGAGACTTCAGGAGCAAGCTCGGGCCAAGGCAGAAGAAGAGGCGCGTATCAAGGCAGCGGAGGAGAAGATGTGCAAGTGCGGTTGTGGTAAGGAGGCTCACCTTAAACCGCGACCGGACTTTGCGGGCTACTGTTGCGGATGGTGCAAGCAGCACAAGGGTAAGCGGGGACACGGGCCAGCATGCGGCAATAACTAAAAAAAGAGGGGGGCGGACCCCAATTTTTTCAGTATACATGAACGACTCGTAAGAATCGTGTTGTGTATCGATCATGTCAATTATTTAAAACATATTTGCCCCACGACATACCAATTCCAACCGAAAATTCAATTCGGTTAAGTTCAACAATTTTGTTTGTTTCTAACTTCTCTATCCATGCCTTAGTAGGTCCAATCGTGTACTCTTTTTCATTCCCAACAGTATAAACTGTATCATCCATTATAACAATCGTATCTGAATGAGATAAATAAAAACAGTTTTCTAAATCTGATTTTGCTATATCATAATCATGTCCTCCATCAATAAAGATAACATCAAATGTTGTATTATTTTTTATATATTCGGGGAGCGTCACTCTACTATCTCCAATAATTAACGTATGACGGTTTGGATACATCTTGTCAATATACTATTTTGCAGGGTAAACATAATTATGCATCCCTAAATCAAAGGAGGTTAAGGTTACTTGAGGGTTTGATAAAAACACTTCTGCAGAATGTCCTCCATTAAATCCAATTTCCATGACTTTATGTGAATTCGTTGTTAACCTTCTTAACTGTTCGACTTGTAGAGGACATGAATAACAGTTTCCTTCCAATTCTGTAAACCCTCTGTCTTTCAAAAACTTATCAACCATATACTTACATTATAAAATTGAAACGATCATTACCCTTATAAAATTATAAACCATGGAGTGCCCCATTTGCTTCGAGACGCACGAATGCGTAAAGACCCTTTGCGGTCATGCCTTTTGTTCAAGTTGTATTGGCAAAGTTGCCTGTACAACTCTGACCTGTCCTCTCTGTCGTCAACTCTTGTTGGACGAGAAGGCTTCCTGTAAAGTACTCAACGAAACTATCCTCCTCTCGTTGGAAGGTCAACCGAACTACAAACGACATGACCTCTTGAACCGCTACCGAGTGTTTTCGGATCAAGTGGATGAAGGAACACTTCTAGAACAGGACATGGGTTCCGAATTGATCGCTTCCCTCATCGAATTAGTGGGTACAGGAGTCGTACATCCTCACATGCGATCCGAACTTTCCGAGGCCGTCATCCACTACGAAACCTACATGCAAGAACCCTACGACGATTGGCGGTTGTATAAAATTGAAACGTGTCTCCCTATCTAGGGCATGTACAAAATGGACGTCGACAGGGCAGCACGGCTTCTTCGGCGGGCGCAGCGAAGGTACGAGGCAGCCATTCATCAAACGGACAGCGACAAGGACGTCATCATGGGCGAACCCTACACCCCTCCCATCAAGACAGAACCGATGGATGCAGAGGATACAGAAGTCATCATCCCTACTTTCAAGACGATGACCATCTCGGTACTCCTAAACGGATTCTACGTACCGATTACACTCCAATACGCGTAATACATTTCGGGGGCAACCCCATTTTTTAACATTAATATAAAACGAGTTAGAACTTAAACGCGTTTTATTATTATGTTGACTCTTGATCAAATTGTCGAAATGAATGATTCTGCCGCTGGCCAACCTTGGAACAAACTCAACAAGTCTCTCAAGCTGAAACGCCTCATGGACTTTGCAGAGAGGTACAGCGTAGCCGAGGAGTTGGACGATGCTCGAAAGACTCAACTGAAACAAATGCTTAAAGATAAATTGGATAAGAAGTGTTTACAGAAAATCAAAGATGTTGTATATAATGCAGAAGAAGAACGAATCGAGAAGATTCCCTCACTTTACATCGTTCATAATAAGTATACACTTCGATCCGATTCCATTTCTCCTCTGTCTTCCCTTACTCCTAAAACCGCAAGAAAACCAGAAGTTAAGACTGGACTTTCGGTTCTGGCCGCGCCATAATTCGATGACATGCTTCCTTACTCATACAGAGTCCACCTTCCATCCACTGTTGAAACTCGGAAGAATACGCATCACTACATAAATAAAATTGGGGAAGGGGTTCCTGAAAGTATTCGGATAACTTTTCACTATGCGCTCCTTTGGTCCAGTAGGCGACTCCATAATCCCAAAAGTGAACATCGGTCGATGTCGGTATCGGCATGTCAATATTCAACGCTTCTTTGATAAAATGGGCCAGCGCCCGATTTACGCCAGGTACCCCGTACGTGTCGTAGACTTGTTTCCAGAACAACGCATATTTATGATCGGAATAGGAGATCTGTATACATTTGTTGTGAGGAATGATAATGCGTAAAGGAGTTTTGGTAGTATACTTGGGCATCGATTTGTACCAAGGGGTAGCAAAGGTACAAAAGATACGGCAGAGAGGACTGTTGGCCAAGTAATGAAGGTTATGTATACCTAGAGAGAACTTGGCCACAATATTCTTTTCCAGTGTACAGATGCACCAAGGAACAGTGTACACTTCTTTGGAGGATTTGATTGTGTAACCATTCTTGCCTCGTTTTACAGACAAGACTTCTTCATTCAGTTTAAGTATACAGGAGGGGTAGAGTTTGATACGGCGAACAAGTTCCTGAATGATCTGAGATAATCCATGTTCTAAACAAAAGAAGGGTTGATCCATATGGCTCAGGAGATGAATCGCATCTTTGGCATTCATGACTACCAATTCCGCATAGTATCCCATCGAATCTTTCAAGAATTGGACCTCTTGTTCAGAAAGGATAAGTTTGACATACTCTTCCAAAGTATACTTGGTCATGTCATGAGTAAAGTCGACGGTTTTAAAGACACCCAGCTTGAGAATGATGGAGGAAAGGGTTTGATTTGGGGATTCTGCAATTCGAAGTTCCGTAGGGATGGGTACAATATCATTCGTCAAATGAAAGTCTTTCAAGAGTTGAAAGATATGTTTGTGTTCGTTGTTGAATCGGGCTGCACCGCATTCGACCATGAGTTTATTATCGGTATAAATTCTGCCGCCAAATTCACCGCTCTTTTCGAGAAGGACGATCTTCTCGACAGGATTTTTTTGAAGAAGAGTATACGCTGAATATAAACCGGATATACCTCCACCTAATATCATACTGTATCGTTAGATTATCTATTGGATATTTCAGTATACAATCTAACGATTCAGTAAAAAAGATTCAATCTCATTCGAAGATCCCGTAATCAATTTCTCATCCATTTCAGCCCTTCTATATCCATTCGATACCTGTCTATATAATTTGTCTACATGGGTCGTATGATGAGGAGTCAGTTGTGTTAAAAAGAGAATAAAATCACCTACAAGAATGTCAGGAGGAACTTTTAGATATTGAACTCCTCCTTCGGGACTACTGCTGATATATGAAAAATCAGGATAGGTATATATATGATAAGGGGTTTCTAACCGAACCATTCGAAAATCTTCCATACCGTATACGCATATTATTTCGACCACGAAGTGGTGTCAATATTTGGAACGGTCTTCATGAAACGCGTATAATCTCCCGAGGTAAGTGGAGCGGTCTGTTTTTCATTATTGACGTTGCACCGTCCATAGGGATACGAGGCAGGCTTGACGACGGGTTTCAAATAGTTTCCTCGACATAATCCAAAGACGATGAGTTTTCCGGTATAAGATCCCCACATGAAGTATACATAGATTTAATCTGTGTATACTTCATGGCGGTAAAACCGGTCAACGAGGATCGTCTGTTAGAAGATATACATTCGATTGCAGCATCCATTCGACAATTAAATCGTAAACTTTCGAGAGGATATGACAAAGAAACCCTTCAAGAGATTTCTGAATTGCGTCAGATGATTCAGAAGAATCTTTCTATTTTACCTCCGTCCCTTACAATATCGTTAAAAAAGGAACTCCTACGTGAAAATGTTCTGGATCAAACACAGGAAGGAATCAATCATCAAGATGCAGTATTACGAGAAGAATCCAAACGGATTCCTTTCTGGGCTAAATCTAGAAATTTAAGTAAGGTTGCTCCTTTCGGAAAACTTAAACGTACACGACGTAGACCTATTCGAAATGGATATAAATCCAATCGTCTTCCCAAATCGTAGGATCGTCTCTACATGACTTTCTGATTCAAGTTTCCATCTATAAAATTGTGTCAGGATGCTTCGAGCGAGACCGGTACTTTTATGTGTATACTTAGTATGTATACGTTCCCATTCAGTACATGTGAACGTCCAAATCCAACGGGTATCGCTCAACCTTATTCAGCTGCACTCAACCTCATCAATAGTGTCGTCATCTTTTATTTTTTGATTCATACCAAACACTATTATACCGCTCTCTTACTCTTTTTAATTCTATGTTTTGAGTTGTTCCATTCGTTTTCACATATCATTCATCTTGCAAGTTCGATCCAAGAAACCGTCATCCATCTGTTAGCCGTCATGGTGAATGGTGCACTTCTCTTTTTCTTTTATAAGTATTTGAAGGTCGCGCCAGCCCCTTGGTTTCTTCTCTTTTGTCTCAGTATACTTGGATTGGATGCCTATCTATTTTTGAATATGAGTATACTTTATTATTTTGCAACGCAAATCATCTTATTCTTATCGATCCTCTTTTATCATTATCCTTTGTTGACAAAACCCATCCAAGATAAACTCCATCTGATTTTGATTCTTACGATCGCCATCTTCCTGTTGTTTCTGAATGAAAAAAATAATTGTGAACGCATGTTGGAAGTATACACCTTCCCCTATCATATTGTGGTTGAAATTCTTGGTATCGGACTCTTTTATACGTTGTGCACTACAGTGTACAAACTTTAAATGGCGATCCCTTTCCAAGGACATGTCTCCGGACCAAGTATACGGAGAGCTCGTTCATTCATTTTCTTTCGGCGGTACCGATTTACCTGACGACGATGGGTCCAATATTCCTTCGTCGTCATTTTCTCGTGTCCTTTTGTACACTTACAGGAAGGGAATTCTTCTTTGACGAGGTCGGTATACTGAAGTTTTCCCTCAGGCCACCATTCACCTTCAAAATAGTCTTCCGGAGAAATCCAACGAACATCCAGAAGAGGAATCTTCTTCTGACGAAGCCGATCTAATTTCTCTTGTAATTTTTGTTTCTCGCGTTCCATACGTTTTCCAATCATCTCTTCATGAACCGCCTGTCTCGCCTTTTCATGAAGGATGCGGTTCCTTATCGCGTCCATGTTTTAATTTTCATGACATATCTCAACTAATTCAATTTTTTTAAATAAAATTGAAGCAGATTTTACTTGTTCTTGTTTTTTACAGCAGAACCATGGCGTGCATCGATTGCACCGCTTACACGACGACCTTCGGTGATGTGGCAGAGAATCACGCCAAGATGCAGAAGCTTGGAGTCATGCACGACAACGGATACTCTTGCGATCAATTGAAGGCGCTCGGAAAACGTTTAGAATCAGAAGGCATCGAAACGGAATGGATCGATTTGGCTCGCGGATGGAATGAAGAACATGCGGCCACTCCCGAAGAGCTCATGGAAGCCGGAGTTCTTGTCATTCGGCGAGGGATTCATCACATCTTGGGCGATACAGAAGGGCTAAGGGCCGAACACGATTGTCTCGTACCTGATAAACAAGCAAAAATGCGCGGTCGAGTGGTCAATAAGCATGCTCGATGGAACCTGTGCTTTGATGACGAAGATCAAGCGGCCGATTTCGAAGATGGCAAAGGTACAGTCGTTGCATGGAAGCATATACCGTTGACACAGCGTCTTCGGGAACAAATTCAAGAATGGACGGGCGATACCGATTTAAAAGGCGAGTCGAACATTTATTATGACCCCAGCAAGTGTGGGATAGGGTATCATGGGGATGGAGAGAGGAAGAAGGTGTTTGCTGCACGATTTGGAGCAGCGGAGCAAGTACCGTTGTATTTCCAGTGGTTTCAACGGTCGGAGCCGGTAGGTGAACGCATGCACATTCCCTTAGCGGATGGCGACATGTACGCGATGAGTGAAAAGGCGGTAGGGTTTGATTGGCTCAAGAAAAAAACACCCACACTTCGGCATGCTGCCGGTTGCGACAAATTCACGGTCCTAAAATAAAAAATAAATGTTCGACGGGATATCATCGGCCACATGATATCTTTTTTAGAGAAAGGAAGCAACTTGACTAAGGGCATCCATAGTCAACGGCGTATTCTTTTCCAACAACACCGCATGCCACTTATCCAAAAGCCGCTGCCGACGCGTTATGACTTGATACTTCCACTTGCGAAGAAATGCTCGAAAATACGTATCTCCGTAGTAGCCAAGTCCACGTTCCGGCCAAAACCCTGTCCAAAATCTCGCGATTCGAATTCGACCTTTCGGAGCCCACTTGAAGTTGCTAGAGCTCAATTGGTATCCATTCTGCCGTCCCTCAACATCCACGAACAAGATGGTCATCATTCTTTATTAACCTAAAGATGTAATCAATTGTTTCAATTTTTATCATACAACGTTCCGTACAAATGAACGAGAATTGCATTATTTGCTTTATTTTCAAAATCAATCCTCAAATTACAAATTTTTTGGTCTCCTGTTAACTGTTTTTCAAGTTTCGTAAGTGCACTCGTCCGAACGGCATCATAAACTCTCCCGTCAAACCCCTTTCGACCGAAAATATTTGCCACCCCTGTAAGAAATTCGCGTACCGCGTTCGACGATCCCGATTCGGTCACATGAATGATTCCAATCTGTTTGTACCCCGTCTCCGAATTGGGCTCCGTATTCAATCGCGTTGTTTTGTAAATCATGAGTTCTTTAGAAGACGATCCTCC
>Ga0078894_10003678_pt1 | contig 11646 bp, 9 predicted proteins | sample LauGreSu1BDMLBSD_2_FD_67506 | JGI IMG/M metagenome (GOLD analysis project Ga0078894, IMG submission 67506) | Freshwater lake microbial communities from Lake Michigan, USA - Su13.BD.MLB.SD (version 4) (version 4) | ecosystem: Environmental > Aquatic > Freshwater > Lake | place: Lake Michigan, USA... | reverse complement strand
CCGGCTTGATATTTGCGAAATGCTTTTTAATGTAGGCCAAAGCTTCCTTTTGAGAAATATCCCCTACCACAATAACTGCCATTAAATCTGTCCTGTACCAATCCTTATAAAATCTTCTGATAGCATCCGGTTGGAAGTTCTGAATTAAACTATCATTTCCAATAGGGAGTCGTTGCGCATACTTAGATCCCTTAAACAGCTCAGGGTAAACTTTTTTGAACATTCTCTCTTCCCCACTTTTGCCAGAACGACTTTCTTCTAGAATTATTCCTCTTTCACTATTGATATCCTCGTCAAAATAAGTGACTTGATGGGCCCAATCTTCTAAGATTTGAAAACCCTTGTCTAGGTTTCCAGGTTGATCTGTTGGAATAGGAAGGATATAGACTGTTTCATCAAATCCTGTATAAGCATTGAGGTCGTTACCAAATTCTACACCAATACTTTGTAAATAGGATACAATATCGTTTTTCTTGAAGTTTTTGGTCCCGTTAAAAGCCATGTGCTCTGCCATATGAGCCAACCCAAGTTGATCATCATCTTCAACAATAGAACCCACTTTAATTACTAACCTTAACTCTACCTTCTTCTCAGGTTTCTTGTTCTCACGAATATAGTAGGTAATACCATTCTCAAGCTTTCCTTTCAAAAGCTGAGGATCATTAGAAAGCAAGTTGGAATTCTGCTGAGCATTAACATTTAAAAGATGAAAAGTAGCAATCAAGAAAAGAAAAATCGTTCTCATAAAGATGAATTGAATCATAAAGATATAATTGAACTACCTAATTACATTTAATTGATTAAATAATAAAAGCCCATGTTTAATACATGGGCTTTGTGGTGCTTGACATAAATTAACGGGGCCAATTGGCAAAATATTTAGGTAATACCGTTAATAGCTGAATATGAGTTGAAATTGCATGATATTTAAATATATATATGTGATTTGAGTTAGGATATAGGTGTCCTTATCAGTTATTTCCTAATTTTAGTTTGAATATTGGTCCCAAACCAATCGGTTACTTACCAATTAATATATTGATAATCAATTTTTTATGAAATTAAGGTTGGTTTTGGTCTTTTTTGGGCTTTTTTTGACCATTCTTGCTAAGTGCCAGTATCCGGATAGCATTTTAGCTGCAGAAAAGTCGAATTACCTTATAAGTTTACTATCTAAAAAGGGATCAATTCAATATATAATGGGTATCCCCAATAAATTGGTACACCCTAGAGACAAGTTTCATCATGAAAAACCTTCATTATTTATTAAAACCGATAGTGCCCTTTTTTTAAGTTTTTCTGGTAGCGGGAGAGTATACAAATTGAATGGGGAAAACGATTCAAGCTTTACTTTTTTAAGGCTCGATCGAACAGAAAATATCAATTATAATTTAGGAGCCAATTACTTTTCTTATAAAGGGCAACTATTTTCATACGGCGGTTATGGATTTTGGAAAACAAACGGCAATCTTAAATTCTTTAATCAAAAGGATCAACAATGGGATATAGTGCCTCTGAGTGAAGAGATTATACCTCAATATTATCCCTTTGAAGCAAGTTGGTTCAATAGGGCTATTGGTAAATTTTATATACCACTACAATCACCAGTTAATGCAGGCATCACAGGTACAGAGAATGTAAAGGGTAAAATCATTCCGTATAGCTACGAACTTGATATTACAACGAGACAATGGAAAAAACTTGGAAAGACAAATAAAGACTTGATTGAAATTATTACAAATGGTCAACAAAGTTTTAGATCAGAGAGGGGGCTATTCATTCTTTATTATGATAAAGTATATCTGATTGATTTTACAACAAACCAAGTGTATTACTCCAACTCTGGTTTTTTTAATCAGAGTTTAGGTAGAAAAGGAGCAGGGGATTTCGTATACGAAAAAGATGGATTTATTTATAGTTATAATTCTAACACGAAAGAGACCGATTCACTTCAAATTGATTATTCATATTTTAAAGAAACTGGTTTAAGCATTTGGGAGCCAATATATAATTATACCATTCCTTTTGTTGTCTTGCTGTTATTAACAATTGCAGTACTAATTATTTATTTCTTGCGAAAGAAGAAAAATATAAAATACGATGTGCCAGTGCAGGAAAAGAATTACCATATTCAATTTACTGATACTGAAATAGCACTCTTACAACTCCTCATTCAAAAAAACAAAGAAAACCAAAGAGCTAACATCAATGAGGTAAATTATGTCCTCGGTTTAAAACATAAAAATACAGGATTGCAAAAAAAAGTTAGGAGCGATACTTTCAACAACATCAATGAAAAGTTTAAATATCTAAGCAAAACAGATGATCCGCTCATTCAAAGCATAAGAAGTGAAATTGATAAAAGATATTTTGAGTACTTTATCAATTTGAATCATGTTTCAGCAATTGAAGAGTATCTAAATTAATTTTATCCTTATCGACAGCTCCGAGTTCATATCCGAAATAGTTCAAAACAAGATTTACTTTATCCATTCTTAAAGTCTTTTTACCCTGCTCTAAATCACGGATAAACCTCAATCCAACATGGGCACGAAATGCCAGTTCAGGTTGAGAAAGTTTGTATTCTTTGCGTTTTGATTTTACAAACAGCTCCAATTTCATATTATATCATATCGGGTATAAATCAGATGAATTCTCAAGATATATACCCATTGGGGTATAAATATAATTTTAGAAATAAGAATCATTTTTAATCCGATTCTAAATTTTTATATAGTGTGATTAAGAATAAATAATAAATCTCATTTTTAATAAAATCAACAGCATTTATGCATTGATTTAAATCCAATTTTTTTTACTTTTTAATCCAATTCCAAATGAAAACATTACCAATTAAACTAATCGCACTTTGCATTTTGATTAGTGTTTTATCCACAGTAGGTTATGCAACCAACTACTATGTTGATCCTTCTTCAACTTCTGTAACAACAAACGGAAGTCTCAATTATCCGTGGAAAACCATTTCTCAGGTTAATAGCGGGACTACCTTATTGAATCCAGGAGACACTGTGTTTTTTAAAAGAGGGCAAGTCTATTCGGGCAGATTAACCATCAACAGATCAGGATCTTCAACTGCACCTATAGTTTACACCAACTATGGTACTGGTGAACTCCCGGAATTCAATAATGCTGTTTCTGATATTATCAATATTTATAGCAAACAGTATATTGTAATTGATGGATTCAAAATCATTGATCGATCGATTAGTGAGACTGATCATACTGTTCAAGCTAAAATCAGTTACGCAATCAACGTTGAAAATTCTCCTTATTGCACAATTAAAAATTGTGACATATCAAGGGTTGGGGTTGGAATATCTGTTACAGCAGGATCCAATAATACCAATATCATTGGCAATTATATGCACAATATGCGCATGGTTAGAAATACACCAGTTTCAGTAAACCCAGATGACGACTATGGAGCAAACCCAATGGTAATTGGAAGTTCTAATAACCTGATCAGCAATAATCGTTTTGAAGAATGTTGGGCTTTAAGCTATGACTATGGATATGATGGTGGGGCAGTCGAGTTTTTTGGCGCAACCATGAACAATAATAAAGTGACCTATAATACAGCAATCAATTGTAATGGCTTTATTGAAATTGGCAGTAACACAAGTGGTCTTGCAGAAAATAACATTATAGCCTATAACAAAATTATCAATTGTGGTATCATCGGAGTTTATCAAAATGGTTCAACGTTTACAGTCGCCGTAAAAAATCTCCAATACTACAACAACACAATTATAGAAACCATGAAACAATATTCACAGCCATCTGTACTCTTTTGGATGGCAGGGACTGGAACACAAGGCATGGTAACTGTAAAAAATAATATATTTTGGCTTTCCTCAGGTGTTAACGTTGCAAGCAGTAAATTCAATACTGGTCAGATGATACACACCAACAATATCTACAGAATGACAAGTGGAGTACTAGGTATGACACTTAATAGCTCTGAAATATTAAGTAACAATGCCAGTATATTTACAAACACTACCGGCGATGTTGCAAATTGGAATTTACAGTTACCTACAGGATCAATAGCCATCAATTTTGGAACAGCTGTTGGATTTGACAAAGATTTTTCTGGAAACCCAATTACAGATAACCCTGATGCAGGAATATTTGAAACTGCTTCACAAATATTGAAAATAACAAGTCCCCCATTAAATGCAGAAATTTCAAGTGGGACTATAAATTGTTTTGCTGGTTCAACAACTGTGAATGTAACAGCTTCAGGTGGAATGTTACCCTATACAGGAACCGGTTCATTTAATGTGAAAGCAGGTACTCATACCTATATAGTTACAGATGCAGAGGGCAGGAAAGATACTGTTTCAACTACAGTTACAGAGCCTAAAGCTATCGCATCCTCACTCACATCAGGCACAATTAGTACTTCTGGAGGTACCACATCAATTCAGGTAACAACTACTGGTGGCACAACTCCATATTCTTATAGCATGAACAATATAAACTTTCAGTCTTCTAATACATTTTATAGTATTGCTGCTGGTACATATACTGTCACCACAAAAGATGCAAATGGTTGTACAGCATCAAACAGTATAACTATTAATAATTATTCTACATCATTATCTTATGTAAGATTCAAAGTGAATATTTACCCAAATCCAACTACAAACTATTTCATTTTAAAAATCTCAAATTTTTCAAAACCCGAAACTGTATTCATCAGTGTTTTAGATTTGAGTGGGAAAATAGTTTATACTACTTCCGGAGATATATACTCTACATTTTATCTTGGCCAAACCCTGAACAGAGGAACTTATTACATTAAAGTAAAAATAGGTTTAACAACCAAGACCTATACTGTAGCGAAAATATAGCACTAAGAAGTTCATGCGTATTAATGAAGGTGAAATATCATTCTTTATTAATACGCATTCTTATCTCCAATAAAAACTCGCAAAAAAGTCATTGCAACAATTTTAATATCTAACATTAAGCTCCAGTTTTGTAAATACCAGAGATCACTTGAAATTCGATCCTTCAATTGATCAGGATGATTTATTTCACCCCTAAAACTATTCACTTGGGCCCAACCAGTTATACCAGGCTTTAATAAATGTCTTACCATATAATGTTCAGTCATTTGTGAAAATTCTGCAGTATGTTTCAACATATGTGGCCGCGGTCCCACTACACTCATATCTCCTAACAATACATTTATAAATTGCGGAAATTCATCCAAGCTTGTTTTCCTTAAAATAGCACCTATCCATGTAACCCTTGCATCATTTCTTGAAGCTTGCATTTGATCAGAATAATTGTTCAGTTTCATTGTCCGAAATTTCATGCAATAAAATGGTTGATCAGAAATACCAGAACGAAGTTGTTTAAATACCACTGGCCCTTTAGAACTTAATTTGATCAATATCGCTAATAATGGATATAACCACGACAATATAAATACTATGACTAAAACACTGATCACAACATCGAATAGCCGTTTTTTAATCCGGTTACCAACATCTTCAAGTGGATCTCTCCTCGTTGAAAACATAGACAAATCAGCATAATGGTCAATTGTCATACCTTTTTCTAAAAAAGCTGAAACGCTCGGTACGATTCTAAATCTTACACACTGTTTCTCTGATTCTGCTATCAAATCATTAATTGCATTGTTTTCGTTGGGACTAATTGTAGAAAATATTTCATTAATATTTAGCCTCTTCGCTATTTTGACAGTATTTTTTATCCCTGTAAATACAGGCACAAAAGTTAATTCATGAATATTAATTGACTCGTCAACAAAGCCTACCAATTGCAATGTCCCTGTACTACCATTCAAGTAACCTGCAAGTTTTTTTGCCGTATCATTATAACCGATGATTAATGCACGATTCACAAATCCTTTTTGTTTATGAATAAGTTTATATAACACTAAATAAAGACCCCTTATTGAAATTATGGTTACAATAAAATAAATATAGAATTGAAATACAAGGATATTTTTAATAAAGCTAAAGTCGAACACAAATAAAAATATAACAATCAAAAGAAGCAATACCATTAGAGCTAATCCCGTTCGCTTAATGAATATCAGTAGATCCTTGACTGATTTAGATGAATAAACGCCAATTACTTCGGTGGTAAAAAACCAGACTAGATTAATCATTATTGATAGCAAAAACAATTGCAAGAACGATACATGTGCTTTTGAGTGAACATAAAATAATGCTGCTGTAATATTTACATTTATTACTGTGTAATCGAGTAAAATCAATAGGCGTTTAATATAACGCATAAGTTCCTTGTCCACTAGTTTCTATTTAATTTTTTCGAATTATGCTCTAACTAAATCGTATTGATTGATCAGGTCTACTGTCTGATAAATATTCTCCTTGGAAGAGGATCCAAATAATATTGATTCAATATTGGGTAATGAACACACGTATTCAATTGCTTTATTCGGTGAAGTATTTCCACCCGAGAAAACTTGCATCGCTATATTTCTTGATTTTCCATTACGCAAATAAGATTCATACAAATTTTTTCCCCCAGACATTCGAAACCCATCAACATTAATTGATGAACAAATAATAGGATGTTCTATACCAGCCGAAAGAAGCATTTCTGTTAATTTGGGCATATTCATAGTTATATATCCCGGTTCAGCATTGTACTTTTTTATGATATGCGTATGGAATGCCTTAAGCACATCTTTCATTCCTAAACCCAATAAAAGATCTGTAATGACATTTTGCAAGAAGATGACTGGAGTTGATGCATGTTTAAACATTTTTAATTCTGCATCGATCATCAGCTCCATCATAGAGATATAATCCTTAGATAAGTATGCAACACCCCCTTTGAACAAAGATGAAATGTAATTCCCTGGCAGATATTGCTTAACAGTTCCTAAAACACCTAATTCAGTTACCGCATTGGCGTATTTATGCGCATAAGGTAAACATGGATATATATCCATATGCTGTAATCTTTCATCATTTGCCATATGGTTCACAATTGAAATCATTCGATCATGTGTTGTACACATAAACGTATCTATCCCAGATGTATTTGCAATTTTTAGTGTATTCAGAATGGCTTCATCATAACGATACTTAATTGACATTTGTCGGGACTTTTCATCCGAAACATGATTTACTCCAAAAAATTGATTGTCGCCAAACAAGATTCGATCCATATTATACATTTTTAAATTGATTCATTTTAGCAATTACCTGATCAGTATGAAAAGCCGATTCAAATGTATTGATTGAATTAGAAGCTTCTCCATTGATAGATCGGATGAAGTAGTCCATTTGCGCAGAATATTCTTCACCACGTAAATAAAAATCAACTGGGGTAGTTAATGTATTAATCCCTTTTATATTCCAGCCTTTCTCATACCTTTTTAAATTAGGTTCATTCTTAAAATAGACTTTCAACTCAGTAGTATCTACAATTAGTTTACCTAATGTACCATTGATGGTTAAAACAGTTGACATTTTACGAAATGTTTCATCACTCCAATTCGCATTTAAGGAGCCATGAATACCGTTTTCTGTTATCAAATGTGCAAATACTGCATCTTCTACATGTTCAGAATAAACAGTAATAAAATCTGCTGATAGCACTTTGTCAATTAGCCCTATTTCGTAGTTGATTAAATCAATCATGTGGGCAGCATAATCCATTAAGCAACCACCGCCTTCATCAGGCTGAGATCTCCATGTGGCTTCTTTTTTCTTTACGATAACCGGGCCATTGATATCACCTGTAAAATGATACAATTTACCTAAGGCCCCTGATTCAATAATTTGTTTCGCCTCTAAAAATGTACCTATAAATTTATTGTGGTAGCCTACCTGATTGACTAACTTCTTTTCCTTTACTGACTTAACTAATTGGGCGCCCCTATCCTTGTTTAAAGTAAATGGCTTTTCTACAAATACATGTAAACCTTTAGATACCAAATCCTCTACTATTGGATCATGGTATTTGGTTGGAACAGCGACCACTACTGCATCAGGATTTGTTTCATTCAACATATCATTATAATCTGAAAAAATATTAAACGCAGAATACTGTTTTAATGCATTCATTGTAAATGTTGAAGGATCAGCTACTCCAACTACTTTAACTCCAGGATGTGCCCCTGCAATAGCAAGATGAGATAAACCCATTTTACCTACACCAATAAATGCCAGTCTTTTCATAGTCAGTTAATTTGTTGTGCAATTTCATTGATAAACATTGTATATGCCTTTTTACCCTTCACCATTAATTCATTTAAATGAGGTTCAGTATTAAACTTCTTGATATAAGCCTCGATGTCTTTAATTTGCAAAGTTTGTCGATGTAACATTTGTCCTGAATCTATTAAGAGCTTATCAACTTCAAGTAAATCATCCTGGTATACAGAAATCGTTGGCACGCCTACCATAGCCATTTCACGTGTCATAGAGCCTCCTGCTCCTATAAACAATGAACAGTCTTTTGCTATTTCATCAAAACTCAAAGGAGTTTTAGCAACTTGAATCCCCCGAAATTCATCTGAACTGTAATGCAAGATTTGGTCGCTATTACGAGGGAGAATAGTTATAGAATAGATTGATTTTGCCTCGTTGATAAATTCATCTAGAAAATTTGCTCCTCCCTTATAGTACTGAGCCGTAGAAGGTTCAGGTCTCACAAATAATTTTTGCTTTTTTAACACAGATTGATTTTTCTTCTGTAATACATGATCCGACTTCCTCCATAGATAAATACCTTCCTTTATACCTGGATAACGCATAACTTTTCTTTGAATGAGACTGATTAAGCCGATTTTAGAAAAGGCGAATGATTCTGGAACAAATATTCTATTTGCAAATACAAATGCAGGTATGTTTCCTATCGCATGTTCATTATCATTTGTATAAATAGATGAAACACCCAATAAATATGAGACAAGTGGAGAATGGAAAGAACTTTGAGAAACCGCAAGATCTATTTTCTTGTCTTTTAAATATTTCCATAAATAAAAAACCCTAATTGGATAGCCCAAAAACTTCATGATAAAGTTTTTCCCATAATGTATTCCTACTGGAGTATGATTGATATTGTTTTGATTCAACAATTCTATTGTATTGGCGAGGGGTCTTGATGTAATCACTATATCATGGCCCTGTAACTTTAAATCGTTAATTAAGTCTTTAAACATTAAAACATGAGGAGAATTAGAAATGTCGAACCAGATACGCATATTATTTATTTAATCTTTTATCAATCACATAACGATGTTTAGCATTGCTACTCAATAAAAAAGGCTCGTTGATATAAAGGCTATACTTTTTAAATTTTAAATGCTCTTTTACTTTATTTATGTATTTCTCGTAAAGTATTTGATAGGGCAATTCTTCAATCACTTTTACATGGAGCTCAATTTCATCTTCATTGTATTGAATTTGGAACTGTTCTACTAATGGATCTTGCCTAAACAAATAACTAAAAAATGCAGAATGAAATATTTTGCCTTCTTGATCAACAATTATATCGACAGTTCTACCTAAAATATCTGAAATGATGGGATAGCCTCGTTTACAAGGACAACTATTAATTTGATTAATTTTGATTTTATCTCCGGTCGTATAGTTTATCAATACAAATCCTTCATTAACAAGATTTGATGCAAGTAGATTCCCTTCAGCATCAACATCAATTTTTGTAGCTGTATTAATCAAATGCACATTACCATGCTCACATTCAAATGCAGAAACGGCAGCCTCATTACACCCATACTGATTTCTCACCGGTACTTGAAAAGCTTTCTGGATATTCAACCTATGTTTTTCTTCCAATACTTCAGATGTTACCACAATTCCTTTTAAAGAAGGGGATCTTATTTCTGGATTTTTATTCAGGTAATTCGCAATAATATTTATAGCAGTTGGATAACCATATATTAATTTTATCTTCTTCTTCTTAATGTCCTTTAAATAAGAATGGACTGCTTTTTCTCTTAGATCAAAAGCAGAATAAATTTCAATATTCATCAAGGAATAGAAAACATCATGCTTAAAATTCTTTTTTGCAATAGCAGTACCTGCAATAAAAGCAACTCGATCACCTAATTCATACCCAACCACTTTCCACGAATGGATAATTCCTGCCCACATAAAGGACTGTGCTTTTGTGGTTGTAAAATATTTTAAAGGCAAACCAGTAGACCCTCCTGTTGATTTTGCCTCAAGTTTTCCTCGATACACAAGTGATTTTAGTTGCTCAACATTATGCCTGATCAAATCTTTTGTCAATATTGGAAATTTTTCCTCTGAATTATATTGATTGTAAAAAGGAACATATTTAATAGTATGTTTTAAAAGACGAGCATACTTTTCATCAGAAATAGATTGCAACTCTTGACAGGATTTATATTGTTCACTTTGCAATTCATCAATTGTTTCAAGCACTTTTGTTCCACGCATTAAATCAATGGCATAGAAGCGCGCATAGCCTAATAGACTCATAACAGATTTAATTTAACTTTAAGACATCAGTGTATATAGAATTCAGTTTTGCTGCAACAGTTCGTATATCATATTTTAAAGCTTCAGCTCTTGAATTGTTACCATAAATTTGGAGCTTAGCTTTATCAGCAAAGATTTCATCAAATATTATATCTAGTTGCTGTATTTGGCTTGGATTATAGAGCCACCCGTTATATTCTTCCTTAACAAGAGAGGGAATTCCACCTACCCTGGTCGAAATGATCGGTTTAGCATAAGACATTGCTTCAAGGATACTCATTGGCAATGCCTCGATATGAGAAGGCAAAATAAATATATCTATCATAGTCATCAAACTCGACTTCTCTTCATTTTCAACCCATCCGTGTTGTATTACGCTATCAGATATTCCATATTGTTGAAGAAGCTTATTCAAGTGATAACTATCGCCCTCTCCACCAATGTGCAAACGAATTCTGCCAGTTATAAAATATTTATTTGTAGATAAATACTCCAATAAATCGAAGATTCCTTTCGTTGGTACAACTGCTCCAAGAAATAACAATTCAAGCTGATCAGATTCTTTTTCTCTATTGGCTAGTTCAGGGTATTCTATTGGATTAGACAACACTTTTACGTTATTTAATCCGAGTTGATTATTAAAATAATACTTCCACTCTTCAGAAAGACAAATAACCGCATCTGACATTTTCAGAATAGTTAAGATATATTTTGAACGTATTCTAGAAGACGCAAAGAATTCTTTAAATGAACCTCCATGAATATGTAAAATTACCTTCCGTGTTAAAGATTTAGATATTAAGAGAACAATTGATTTCCTCAAAAAGCTTCCATTTGAAGCTGAATGAATATGAACAACATTGATATTTTTATCCTTTAATAATTTTTGCACCAATGAAAAAAGAGATTTAAGGAAATAGATAACTCTATTTCTAGAGAAATCACTAGGATATGTTTTAATCAATTGAAAGTCATTGAAATATTTGCTATATACATTTAATACAGCTCCAATGCCGCCTTTGTTGTTATCGGGTCCAATAAATAGAACATGGGGCTTAAGCATATCCTAGCTGATTCACAGATACATCTTGTGAAAAAAGAAGATTTTCGTAATGATCAATCATGCTTTGAATTGAAA